>RCUN01000320.1_pt1 | contig 33630 bp, 24 predicted proteins | sample 2166181 | NCBI WGS metagenome assembly RCUN01 (sample SAMN09932603, study PRJNA488358) | compost metagenome | feature: garden; material: soil; isolation source: compost soil in crotononitrile-enriched culture | place: Germany: Experimental Botanical Garden Goettingen | collected 2016-01-27 | reverse complement strand
TGCAGCGGGCGCTGGCGATGGCTTGGCTGGTGTAGCTGATGGCTCCGTCCCTGGCCTGGCATTTGTACATGGCGCTGGCGCACAGTGGAGCGACCAGCAAGGTCAGCCCGATGCAGCCAAGAAGGCTCTTGCGAGCCCATCGCCATGCACTGGATTTCATCACATCGCTCCGCGCCGCAGGCGCCAATCAGGCTCGGGGCGCCTGGCCCGGGCGCTGCCGTTGGAGGGCTTGTTCCGGGTGGCCCGCCTTTTGTTTTGATAGTTATACCCCTTGTTACCGGTCTTGGAACTTGCGTTGACGTACGGGCTGCTTGCGACCCAGGCTGACAATCACGATGCAATCCCACACCCGTTACGCAATAGCTGAAAGCGTATGATGGTGAGCCTTCATTACTGATAAGGCCTGCTCAGTAGTGCTTTCTTCCGTCATCCTCAGGCTGGGGTGAAACTGGTGATGGGAACCATTGAAAAGGGAGAAGCACCAGGTCAAGCAGCCATGCAACCGGTTTCCTGCTGCTCAAGCATCAAACTGCGCCAAACGATCACTGGCGGTTCAATGAACACAACGTCCGGTTGCGGCTCTTGTTTTCGCGACTCTGGCGAGGTCACCTCGGATGATGACCGCTGAGGCAGTGAAAGTTGCTCAGCCCCTGCGGTTAGCTGACCGAGCGATCCGCGTTATTTACAGAATATGGAAGCTGGGACTGAATAAGTCCAAGCATCGCTGTCGATCAATGAACAATCTTCACTCTGCTCTAGCTTATTCACATGGCCCCGCTAAATCACGGGGCAATGCAGTTCATCGTTACTGTTTGATCAAATCACTGGGCTTCCAGCTTTGGTCGAAGAACGCTTGCTTGGGACCATACAAACGTACGATCACCAGGAAACCTTTGCCCGGTACGGTACGAATCCAGTTCTTGCCCGTACCTGGTGATTCGGGGCCGAAGTAGAGGTCGGTCGAGCCATCGCTGTTCTGCGCCGGCTTGTCCATCTGGTTGAGCGACGGGAACGGCTGGCCGTTGTCCAGGCCCGATGCCGTCAGGTTGTCGTAGGCAGTCACCGACCAGAACAACGCCGCCGGCACATTGGCGGGCAGGTTGAGCTTGTAGGTGTGGGCGCCGTCGAGGAACTTGCCGTCGGCATCGCGGGTGGTGGCGGGATATTTGGCGCCGGCGCCGACCATGTTCATCACCATGCCCGGGCTGTCCGAGTAGGCAGAGGTGAAGAAAGCCACACGCTGCTCGAGGTTGGTGAACGTGCCGCTGGACTGGAACTCGGTGTTTTCCCCGGCGAAGGTGTTCACGTACTGGCGATCTGTGTAGTACAGGCCGCCCGGCTCTTTCATCAGCAGATGACTGGTGACCACCTTGCTCATCTTGAAGGCGGTGCGCGCTGCGTCATCCAGTAGCTTGCGCCGCTCGGCATCCGGGGCGAAGGCCTTGCCCTTTTCGATGCCGATGGTGTGCAGGAAGCCGCGCATGTCCATGTCCGCCGGATCGACCGCTTCGGCTTCAATGAAGCGCGACAGCAAATCGAAGTACCGGCCGTCCTCGGGGAACAGCATGTTGATCGGTGCACCGGTGGCATCGGGGAACTGCATCGGCAGCGCCGAATCCTTCTTGCCCAGCGGATAGATTTTGGTGCGCTCGACTTCGGCTACCGGCACGCTCAGGTCTTTCGGATCCTTGAAGAAGGTACGCCAGAACAGGAACACGTTGTTGGTGCGCGAGCGGTAGACGAAACCTTCGGTGGGCTCCGGGCCGGTGTAGCCAGGCGGCAGCAGCACATAGGTGCCACCCTTGCCTTTGTCGGGGCCGGCCAGGCCGACGTCGCCGCGCCAGGTCTTGCCGTCAATGGTCGGACCGACAATCGGCCGCTGGAAGAAATCGTCGAACATGCCCTGCACGCCGGGCGGTGCTTCAACCACCAGCGGACCGTATTTCGCCAGGTCCAGATAGCTCATGGCGTAGACCAGGTCGGAGTTCGGCGTGGTCACCAAGGTCTTGGCGTTGATGCGCTTTTTCCAGGTCGGCAGGATGTTGTAGCCGGCGCCGAATTGTTTCTCCGACGCCTCCTTCATCGACCAGATGTTGATGGCTGGTAACGACCAGAGATACGACTGCACAGCACGCTGGAAAATCAGCTCATCGATCAGGCTGCGGGCGGTGGCCTCGGTCGGGAAACCGTTTTCGAAGGGCTGGTTGGCCAGCTCTTCGTAACGCGTGGCGGCATCGGCGACGCCGCTCAGGGAGACCGCCACTGCCAGGGCGGTCAGGGTGTTACGCAAGCTGCTCATGGGATGTCCTTATGTGGCGCAGTTTGAAGATAAAACCCGGCATGATTTTCAGTTGAGCTTGACCACCGCTGGCGGCGTCCACTGGCCGTTCATCGCGGCGGCTTCAGGCCAATAGGCGCGTACGTAGAGGGAGAAGTCGGCGCCCTTGGGCGCGGGCAGCCAGTTGCTTTCCTTGTCGGCACCCGGGGATTCGCTCTGCACGTACAGCGTCAGCGAGCCGTCGGCATTGGGCTTGAGCGATTTGTTCTTGGTGCCCAGGGAATAACGGCCCAGCGGGTTATCTGCGAAGAAATGCTGTTCGTTATACAAAGTCAGCGACCAGAAACCCTTGACCGGCGGCAAGGCATCTTTAGGGAAGGTCACGCTGTAGCGCTGGCCGCCATTGAGGCGTGTTCCGGACTGATCCAGGTCCTGGTAAAAGTACTTGGTCTCGATCTGCTTGTTGACGAAGATGTTCGAGCGGGCCACCGCCGTGCGCAGGAAGTAATCGGTGCCGAACGCTGCGCCGTTGTCGATGGTGCTCCAGTGATTGGGCAATTGCTTGCCATAGTTGCGGAACTGCAACAGCGGCTTGACCACCTCTGCATCAGACTTTTGCGCCTCGTCGATCATGGCCTTCTTCAGCTCCGGATCACGCTGGGCGATCTGTGCCAATACCGACAACTGCGCATAGCGTGCTTCTTCGCCGGGCAATGGCTTGGCGTCCTTGAGGAGTGCCGGCAGTTCATCGAAGAATTTTTCCGGGAGCACCCAGCGGGTTTCTTCGGCACCTGCCGCTTCTGCCGGGAATTTCGGCGACTTGCTCCAGTCACGCTGCTTGAGCTTGCCGTCGTATTTGGACACCGGGTACATATCGATGCCGGACAGGTACGGCTGGATCGCCTTGCGATCCTCGGTTGTATCGTCCTGGAACACCCGTGGAATCACGAAACCGGTGTTGGTCTTTGCGCGGAAAACCTGAGTGATGCCCTCAGGCACCTTGCCGTTCCAGTCCGGGCCAACCAGCAGGTAGAAACCGGGTTTGGTGCCGTACATTTTGCCCAATTCGGCAAAACTGTCGGAGCGCAGATCCACAACCTGATACACCCAGAACCGGTCGCCGAAATCCGGTACTTGCAAGACCACCGGCTCCAGATCCAGCGCGATGCTGCCGGCGCCGTAGACCACGTCCTGGTTCGGGCAGGCCACCAGGCGTTCACCCGGCGAGATGTAATCGGTGAGCATCGACAGATGATTGATCGGCGCCACGGGCACGATGCCGCCCATCAGGCCTGCTTGCGGCAGATCCTTGAATTTCAGCCGCCGGTTATAGATGTTGGCCATCGGCCAACCCCAGAAATACGCCTCGCGCGCCATCATGCGCACGTAGGTTTCGGTCACCTTCACATCGGCCTCAGGCCCGGACACCTGAGCCACCGGCTCACTCTGCGCCTGCACGGCAGTCGCGCCGAGCAACATCGCCGTTGCGAGCAGACAAAGGGTGAAAAGAGGGGGCTTGTTCATGAAGGCGCTTCCTTGCTTGGGAGTTTTATAGAGACGTGTTCTTCGCTGTAATCACATTTAGAGAAATCTATCAGACGAATAGGGTGCGACCAAGAAGAGGCGTGAGCCAGGTCATGTTGTTCGCCGTTGCTGTCCGCAAGAAGATTATTGCCAAACTGGCGTGCTTCGAGCCTTCAAGCCGACCGGTTGAGCATTAGCAAACGTGCTGCCAGAGCAGTCATTACCGCAGCAAAGGTATAAGCGCCAAGGCGTTTAGAGATTATGCCCTCGCGGAGACGACCATGCAGTTGTCCACTGAAGAGTCCGAGCAGGGAGTGGAAGATCAGTGCGATCAGCGCAAGCAATAATCCTAAGAATATCAATTGCGAGGTAACGCTGCTGCCACCCACGGTGACGAACTGCGGCAGGAATACCATGAAGAACAACAGCGCTTTGGGGTTTAACAGACTGTTGAGCGTGGCTCTGGTAAAGATCTTGCGCATCGAAGCCTGTGTTGCTTGAGCATCCGTATCGACAGGAGGAGCCTTCAATGCTTGCCAGGCCAACCACATTAGATAACAAGCGCCTGCCCACCGCAGCAGGTCAAATGCAGGAGCCCAACTCATTACCAGTGCGCCAAGACCCGTGCTAACAATGATGGTCATCAACACATCGGCCAGGGTTATTCCCAGAGCTGCGGCAATACCCGCGCGCCAGCCGTGGGCAACTGCATGGCTGGTGACGATAGCCATGTTAGGGCCAGGCACTATCAGCAACAGCAAGGCTGCAACAACGAAAAGGTAGAGATTAGTGGCGTCCGGCATAAAAAATACGTCCTTCGGGAAGAAGTTATGCTAACCGGTGGTGGTTAGGCAGACGCAGGTACAGTGGGGGTAGATTTGGCCATAACAGTCAGACATGAAGAGAAGAGAAGAGAAGAGAATCTGAAAACATGTCGACTGGTTGAAAACAAAGTCAAAAGCAGCCCTTCATGCTAGCGAGTAGGGCCGCATCTCACTACGATCAGGTAATCACACAGAAGGAGCTGCTTGAATGGATTGCCTAATTCGAAACGCGATGAACGCGGATGCCTCAGCCATCAGTCGGATCATCATTGGCACCCTCCGCGAGTCCAATGCTCAGGACTATTCATCCGAAATCATCGATCAAGTGGAACTGAGCTTTTCTCCACAGGCGATTCTTGATTTGTTGACCCGGCGTCAGGTGCTTGTAGCGACATCTGACAGGCATATCGTCGCAACAGCCAGTCTTGATCGGGACGTAGTCCGCAGCGTGTTTGTCGACCCGATTTATCAAGGGAGAGGCATTGGAAGAGAGCTGATGGCAAGGATTCAATCGATCGCCATAAAAGATGGTATCACCCTGCTGCGTGTCCCCTCTTCAATCACCGCAGAAGGTTTTTACGCTTCGCTTGGCTTTAAAAAAATTCGAGACGAATTTCACGAATCCGAGCGCACTATCATCATGGCGAAACCATTGGTGCACTAACTTGCTGCGTGTATTGAAAATGCAGTTTTGGGTCGACGACTGCTCTCGCTAGACACAAATCATGGACGACGGATGAAACAGGTACAGTTTCAACAAATCAAGGATCTTCCTCCACAGCTTCTGACACTGGAAAAAGCAGCGGCCGCTGAGGGATTCAGGTTTCTCACACGCTTGATTGCGGACTGGAATACCGGGGCGAATCGCTTCGATGCACCAGGCGAATTACTGATAGCAGCCTATCTGGACGACTGTCTGATTGGTATCGGAGGACTTTCAGTTGATCCGTATGCTCAGAATGGTACGGGCAGATTGCGTAGAGTGTATGTCGCAGCGTCGTTAAGGGGACGAAACATCGGGCGAACCTTAGTAGAAACACTTCTTAAACACGCCGCGAAACATTTCCGCATCGTGCGCCTTTGCACTGATACATCTGAAGGCGACTCCTTTTATCTGCGCTGTGGTTTCCAGCGAACAGATCACACCCACGCCACTCACACTATGCTTCTTGGAGAGACGGGATTCGGACAGCAAACAGTCGATCACAACCGATAACGAGCGTCCGCTTTGGTCGTTTTCTGCCTGTCGTCCCCGGCTGAGACGACCCTAAACGGACGGTCGCCCTGGTCTGTGTTCAGATTGATCAAACCGGCCGCTCACCCAACCGCTCTACCAACCTCACGAGATAACCATCGGGATCCTGGACGATGAATTCGCGCTGGCCTACTTCTACATTGCTAGCCCGATACCAGGTGTCTTTGCATTCTCGATAGAGTTGAAATCCAGCTTGGCCAAGTTTTTGGATGATTGGTACTACGGCCATAACGTCAATCTGCAGGTTTATTCCTCTTCCAAACGGCTTGGTCAGGGGCGCAGTCAGCCATTGGCCTGCGTCCGGATCAACCTGCTCAAGCATTACTTGAGCACCGTTCAAGTCGAGGTAAGCGAATCCATCCTCTGGGCGTTGATAAGCTACTTCGAACCCTAGGCAAGACACCCAAAAAGCCAGACTGCTATCCAGGTCAGTGACCATTAACTCTGGAACCAGTTTGTTACGTTCAAACATGAGATGACTTCCATTTCAATAGGCTCATTCGCTAGGGGCGGGCAGTGTAAATACCTGATTCGCGGTAACAGTGTTCTGCTCTTCTGGCCCTGGTGCCACAGGAGATGATGGCGAGCATCATGATGCACGGTCGGGTGAGTATTATCGAGTCGCGTTGAATGGCGGCTCCTGGCCGATTCTGTTGAAAAAGTCGTCCATGGTTTGCGCATCAGAAAAGTACGCGCTTGAGATTGAAATCTTTACTTTTGGCAGAGGCTTCCGGACTCGGATTTCACGTAGCAGCGTGCAAAAAAGGCGTTCTCGCCTGTCAATGACCAGGCAGTTTGGGCAGACCGACTTTTTCAACAGAATCGGCCGTTTTCTGCCTGTCACGAAGGGCAGCTGTCGATTCATGGCTGCCCATCGCATAAGGTAAAAAACGGCCAGAAGCGGCCGCTCAAATATGTCTACAAATCTTGGGGCGATTCAGTTGAAGTTTAATGCAAACGTCTTGGGTTGTGCGGCTATAGGCAGCGCGTCGTCTCCTCCATAGGCTTCCCTGTCGCCATGATCTCCGGCCTGTCATAGACAGGGTGGGCCTTGCGAGTGAATTGAATTGCGAATACTGATGGGGAAAGTGATGGGACCATTAGCCGGGCTGAAAATCGTAGAGTTTGAAGGGATAGGGCCGGGGCCGCTGGCGGGGATGCTCCTGGCTGACATGGGCGCCGAAGTTACAGTGATTGCCCGTAAGGGGGGCGTCGCCCTCACAAAGCAATTGGGTGGGGACGTCGATTTCGAAATCCTCCAGCGCGGGAAGCATCGGGTAGTCGTCGACCTCAAGCAGCCGGAAGGGGTCGCCCTGGCTCTGGATCTGTTGGGCGAGGCTGATGCCCTGATCGAGGGCAACCGTCCCGGTGTCATGGAGCGTCTGGGGCTCGGGCCTGAACAATGCCTGGCGAAGAATTCGCGTCTTATCTACGGTCGCTTGACTGGTTGGGGGCAGGACGGCCCCTTGGCCCAGGCCGCGGGTCATGATCTGAATTACATAGCACTGACCGGGTTGCTCGGTCTAACCGGTGGGCGCAGTGATCCGCAACGTCCCCCGGCGACCTTGGCTGGGGATGCCATTGGTGCTCTTGGCATGGCTTTCGGTATCGTTTCAGCAGCTTTTGAGGCGCGCAGTTCAGGCAAGGGGCAGGTCGTCGATGCAGCGATCGTCGATATGGTTGCGGTGCTCGGTTCAATTGCGCATTTCATTCATGCCGCTGGGCAGATCGGTGGTCCGCAACCCAGCGCGTTCTACGATTCGCCATTCTATGACCTGTTTCAGTGCGCCGACGGCGAGTGGGTCTCCTTGGCGCCGTTGGAGCCTCACTTCTATGCGCAGCTGATGGAGCGGTTGCAACTATCGGATGTCGTGGTCAAGGCTCAGTATGACGTTGCTCAGTGGCCAGCGCTCAAGGAGCGCCTGACCTCGATGTTCCGCAGCCAGCCGCGTGCGCACTGGTGCGCGTTGTTGGAAGGCAGTGATGTGTGCTTCGCTCCCGTGCTTTCACCCATGGAAGCGGCCGTTCATTCGCACAATGTTGCACGCAATATTTTTCAGACTCAGCCGATTGTCCAGGCCAACCCGGCGCCACGCTTTTCTCGTACCCCTGGTGCGATTCTTCAAATCGATCGTCAGGAACAAGCACCGCTTTTAGCGACGGTGGCAGTAGAGCGGCTGGAGCAACTGCGTCGGTCGGGAGTGTTGGCCTGAAGGCTGCCTTTCGGAGCAGGAGGAGGGAGGCAAGAACAATGGATGCCCGCTTCGATGAGCGGGCTTTTCATTCAAGAAAGTAAAAGGCGCAGCCGAGACCTACAGCTGACGAGCGATCAGGTCCTTCATGACTTCATTGGCACCGCCGTAGATCTTTTGTACGCGCGAATCGACAAACATCCGGGCGATAGGGTATTCGTCCATATACCCGTAACCACCGAACAGTTGCAGCAGTTCGTCGGTGACCTTGCACTGCATATCGCTGCACCACAACTTGGCCATGTAGGCGGCCTGAGGATCGAGCTTGCCGTCGAGCAAGCGCTGGGTACAGTCGTTGACGAATGTGCGGGCGATGTGGGTGATGGTGGCACACTCGGCCAGCTTGAACTTGGTGTTCTGCAGGTCGAACAGTTTCTGGCCGAACATCCGGCGTTCCTTGGCGTAGTCCGTGGCCAGTTCCAGCGCACGCTCCATCACCGCCACGGCGGGCACAGCCAGCAACATGCGTTCATAGCAAAGTTGGCTCATCAGCTGGATGAACCCGTTGCCTTCGACCGGGCCGAGCAGATTGGCGACCGGTACGCGCACGCTGTCGAAAAACATTTCGCATGTGTCCGAACCATGCAGGCCGATCTTTTTCAGCTTGTTGACGCTGTAGCCCTTGAGGTGCTCGGTCTCGATCACCACCAGTGAAATACCCTTGGCGCCATCGTCGGAAGTGCGCACGGCGATCACCACCAGGTTGCCGCTGTAGCCGTTGGTGATGAAGGTCTTGGAACCATCGATCACGTACTCGTCGCCATCACGGCGGGCGCGTGTGCGCAGGGTCTTGAGGTCGGAGCCGCAATCGGGTTCGGTCATGGCGATGGCGGCGAAGAGCTCGCCGCTGGCCAGGCGGGGAATCCATTTTTGCTTCTGCTCTTCGGTGCCGTAGTCGAGGATGTAGTGGGTGGCGATGGAGTGCACCGCAGTACTGGGCGGCATTCCGGCGCGAGCCAGTTCATCCAGGGCGACCAGTTGATAGGACAGCGGCGCGCCGGCACCGCCGTATTCCTCACTGATCTCCGGCAGCAGAAAACCCATCTCGCCAAAGCCCTGCCAGATCTCGCGCGGCACGTAGCCCTGTTCGCGCCAGGCATCGTTGTGCGGTGTCATCTCATTGGCGATGTAGCGACGTACCTGGTCGCGATAGGCCTCGATGTCGCTATCCATCCAGGAATGTTGGTGCAGTTGGGGCAGCATAAGCTCGGTCTCCGCAATTTTGGGCTTCGCCACCGATGGCAGCGTGCGAAATGCGAGCCTAGAACGAGGGGCCGTGCGCGCACATAGCCGCTGGCCCCAAAGCTGTTGCACTTGGCCTCAATCTGTCAGTTGCCCTTGCGAACCTGGCCCGGGGTCTGGCCGGTCCAGCGCTTGAAGGCGCGCTGGAAGCTGGCGCTGTCGGCGAAGCCAAGTTCCTCGGCCAGCACCGGTGTCGGCAGCTTGCTGGTTTTCAGTCGGTAGATCGCCCAGTCGCGGCGCAGGCTATCGCGGATGTTCTGGAAAGAGGCGCCTTCCTGAGCCAGGTGACGTTGCAATGAACTGGCCGAGCAGTGCAGGGCGGCACTGGTCTGTTCAAGGTCTGGCCAGCCGCTATGGCGCGCGCGTTCTTCACGCAGATAGACCCGCACCCGGTCGCTGACGCGTGCGGGTATGGCGGGCACCAGAAGGTCGAGCAGGGCCTTGGCCAGGTATTCATGCAGATGAGAGCTGTCACGGCGCACGGGGGCCTGCAGTGCCTGGGAGTCGAACCAGATAGTCGAGAAGGCTGTGCCGAAGCGCAGTTCCGTAGGGAAGAGCTTGCGGTAGTCGCCAACCGATTCAGGTTGTGTGAATGCCACGTCGATACCGGCGGGGCGCAGGCTCCCGCCTTCCAGCCAGGCCATGACGCGCCAGATCAGTCGCAGAAACAGCACATGGGCGAAATCGCGGGACTCGACCTGAGTGGTGAGGAAGTGCAGTTCGACCCGTACGTGCCGACCGTCGTCCAGCAGCACCGGGTCAAGGTCGTCTTGCAGGAGCCGCAGGGTGTGGGTGAATTCCCGCAGGGCGCCGAACAGAGTGTCGCCGGTCAGGGCTGAACGCATCATCAGCATGAAGCTGCCGCGGCGCAATTTTCGCGAAAACAGCGCGATGCCTTCGTCATCGAGACCCTTGATGGTCTTGCGCAGCAGTGCAACGTACTGGTCGACGGTGACGTGGTGGTCCAGGTCCTGAGGCTGCTGTGGATCGATCCCTGCGTCGCGTAGAAAACCCTCGATCTCGTAGCCGCGATCACGGGCTGCAGCGAGCAGGGAGGAGACGAAAACGGAGGCGAAGGTAACGGGGGTTGGATTCGACATTGGTGGATTCTGCAAGTCATTTGCGGCGCCATGACATTGGCGGTTTTGCGCACGGCCATCACATTAAGCCCACAAAGTCACACCGTGCCGCAACTTAAATTCAGGAAAGCCGCTATGAGTCGCAATGTCTATGTGATTGGGGTCGGCATGATCCCTTTCGTCAAGCCGGGCGCCAACGCGCCCTATCCGCAAATGGCCGCTGCCGCCTTGCGTGCCGCGATGGTCGATGCCGGCGTGGGTTACGCGCAGGTAGAGCAGGCGTACGTCGGTTACGTCTATGGTGACTCCACTGCAGGCCAGCGCGCGCTATACGAAGTCGGCATGACCGGTATCCCGGTGGTCAACGTCAACAACAACTGCTCCACCGGTTCCAGCGCGCTGTTCCTGGCCAACCAGGCAGTCAGCGGCGGTTCGGCGGAATGTGCCCTGGCGCTGGGTTTTGAGCAAATGAGTCCGGGTGCGCTGGGCACGCTCTTTGGCGACCGCCCCAGCCCCTTCGAGCGCTTCGACCTGGCCACCGATGAGTTGGTCGGGCACGCCGGCATCCCGCTCGCGCTGCGCTACTTCGGTGGCGCTGGCCTGGCGCACATGCAGGAGTTCGGCACCCGCCTGGAAACCTTTGCCAAGATCCGCGCCAAAGCCAGCCGCCATGCCGCCAACAACCCGATGGCGTTGTTCCGTAACGTCGTCAGCGCCGAAGACGTGATGAACTCGCCCGCCGTCTGGCCCGGCGTGCTGACGCGCCTGATGGCTTGCCCGCCGACCTGCGGCGCCGGGGCGGCGATCCTCTGTTCGGAGGACTTCCTCAAGCGCCACGGCCTGAAGGGCGCAGTGCGCATTCGTGCGCAATCCATGACCACCGACACGTCCAGGACGTTCGACGCGAGAGACATGCGCGAAGTGGTCGGTTTCAGCATGACCCGCACGGCCGCGCAGAATGTCTACGAGGCGGCCGGTGTCGGTCCGCAAGATATCCAGGTCGTCGAGTTGCACGACTGTTTCGCACAGAACGAGCTGCTCTCCTACGAGTCGCTGGGCCTGTGCCCGATCGGCGGGGCGGAGCGCTTTGTCGAGGACGGCGATAACACTTATGGCGGCAAGTTCGTCACCAATCCTTCCGGCGGGTTGCTCTCCAAGGGCCATCCACTGGGCGCCACCGGCCTGGCCCAGTGCACCGAGCTGGTCCAGCAGTTGCGTGGCGAGGCGGGTCCACGTCAGGTAGACGGCGCGCGTCTGGCTCTGCAACACAATCTCGGGTTGGGCGGCGCCTGCGTCGTCACCCTCTACGAAAAAGTCTGAGGGGCGACGGATGATCGACAAGAAGTGGATCGGCCACGAACTGGCCGCCACCACCATGACGCTTGAGCGCGGGCGTCTTTGCGCATTCGCCCGGACCATTGGCGAGACCGATCCGTTGTACACCGATCTCGCTGCCGCCCAAGGAGCCGGTTTCTGCGACGTGCTGGTCCCGCCGACATTCCTGTTCGGTGCCGAGCTGGATGCTGGCACCGTGGACAGCATGCTGGCGGATCTGGAAATCCCGATCGCGAAGATTCTTCACGGTGAACAGAGCTTCACCTATCACAAGCCGGTGTGCGCCGGGGAAACGGTCACCGTGAAGTCGCGGATCGCTGACATTTTCGACAAGAAAAACGGCGCGCTGGAGTTCCTGGTCAAGACCTCGCAAGTCCACAACGACAAAAACGAGCTGGTCGCCGAGTTGCGCACCGTGCTCGTGGTCCGCAACTGAGGAGTCCCGACCATGAGTCATTCACTGCAACACGTGAAGGTCGGTGACCGGCTGCCACCCCTGACGCTGGCGGCGGTCGACCGCACCACGCTGGCGCGGTTCGGTTGCGCCTCGGGCGACCTCAACCCGATTCATATCGACGTGGATTTCGCCCGCAAGGCCGGCATGCCGGACGTGTTTGCCCACGGCATGTTGAGTATGGCCTGGCTGGGTCGCCTGCTGACCCAGTGGGTGCCGCAAAGCCGGCTGCGCAGCTTTGGCGTGCGCTTCCAGGGCATCACTCACCTGGGGCACGTCATCACCTGCAAGGGCCAGGTAACCGAGATCGTCGACGTCAACGGCGAACGCTGCGCCAGGGTCGAGGTGGCCACGGTCAACCAATACGGCCAGGTCAAGATCGTCGGCGACGCGTTGATCGCCATCGCCATTGGCTAACCCCCTTTTTTCAACCTTTTGCGGAAGAGACAGATGAGCAAGAAACTCGAAGGTAAAGTTGCCCTGATTACCGGTTCCGGTCGTGGAATCGGCCGTGCCATCGCCCTGAAGCTGGCAGCCGATGGTGCCCGCGTGGTGGTCAATGACCTTGACGCCGAGCCGGCTCAGGAAGTGGTCGAGGCCATCAAGGCCATGGGCGGTGAAGCCGTCGCCTGTATCGGCAGCGTTTCAGCGCCTGACTTCGCCGAGCGCTTCGTCGGCACCGCGGTCGAGCATTACAAGGGGCTGGACATCATCGTCAACAACGCGGGCTACACCTGGGACAGCGTGATCCAGAAGATGACTGACGAGCAGTGGTACGCCATGCTCGATGTGCACCTTACCGCGCCTTTTCGCATCCTGCGCGCGGCGCAGCCGGTCATTCGCAGCCTGGTCAAGGCTGAACAGGACGCCGGTCTGCGCACCATTCGCAAAGTGGTGAACATTTCCTCCGTTGCCGGGCTGTTCGGTAATGCCGGTCAGGCCAATTACTCCACCGCCAAGGCCGGTATCACCGGCATGACCATGACGCTGGCCAAGGAGTGGGGGCGCCTGAACACCACCGTCAACTGCGTGGCCTACGGCTTTATCAAGACTCGTCTGACCGAAGCCACCGCCGACGGTAACGCCACCGCCGAGATCGAAGGTCGCGAGATCAAGGTCGGCATCAACCCTGACCTGATGACCATGCTCGAGCGCAGCATTCCGTTGGGGCGTGCCGGTACCCCGCAAGAAGCTGCCGGTTCGGTGTACATGTTCTGCATCCCCGAGTCCGACTATGTCAGTGGCCAGACGTTGATCTGTAGCGGCGGTCTGACCGGAATCTAAGCGCCACCGCTGTCCGGACAATCCGAAGCATTCAGTCAAAACAACAAGGACAAATCATGAAAGACAAGCGCGCGTGGTTGTCGCGGATGGCCCTGGTGGGCGTCTCGTTGATAGGCCTTTCGGCGACAGCCGGGGCGGCGGATAAACCCAATATTCTGGTGATCTTCGGCGACGATATCGGCCAGACCAACATCAGTGCCTATAGCCATGGCGTGGTCGGCTATAAGACACCGAACATCGATCGCATTGCCAACGAAGGCATGATGTTCACTGACTACTACGCGGAGAACAGTTGCACCGCAGGACGTTCTTCGTTCATCACCGGCCAGACGCCGTTGCGTACTGGCCTGACCAAAGTCGGAATGCCCGGGGCGCCAGTCGGCCTGCAGGCGCGCGACATTACCATTGCGCAGGCACTCAAGGCTCGGGGCTATTCGACCGGTCAGTTCGGCAAGAACCATCTGGGTGACCGCGATGAGTTCCTGCCGAGCAATCACGGTTTTGACGAGTTCTTCGGCAACCTGTACCACCTCAATGCCGAAGAAGAGCCCGAGCGTGCCAATTGGCCTAAAGATGATCCGGACTTTGTCAAGGTCGCCACACCGCGTGGGGTCATCCATTCCTATGCCGACGGCAAGATTGAAGACACCGGCGCACTGACCGCCAAGCGCATGGAAACCATCGACGACGAAACCACCGCCGCTGCTCAAGCGTTCATGGAGAGACAAGCCAAGGCAGACAAACCGTTTTTCGTGTGGATGAACACCACCCGCATGCACCTGTTTACCCATGTGCGCGACTCGATGAAAGGCCAGAGTGGCATGCCCGGTAACGAGTACGCGGACGGCATGCTCGAGCACGACGGTGACGTCGGCAAACTGCTGAAAACCCTCGATGACCTGAAAATCGCCGACAACACCATCGTCGTCTACACCACCGACAATGGTCCGAATCAGTTCTCCTGGCCGGACGCGGCAACCACACCGTTCCGCAATGAAAAAAACTCCAACTGGGAAGGCGGGTTCCGTGTGCCGGCGATGGTTCGTTGGCCGGGCAAGATCAAGGCGGGTGAAGTGTCCACTGAAATGTTCTCCGGTCTCGACTGGTTCCCGACCTTGCTGGCGGTAGCGGGTGATACCGACGTCAAGGAACGCCTGCTCAAGGGGGCGAATTTTGCGGGCAAGAACTTCAAGGTGCACCTGGACGGCTACAACCAGCTCGACTATTTGACCGGCAAGGCCAAGAGCGGTGCGCGCAAGGAGTTTTACTACTTCAACGACGACGGCGTGCTGGTCGCGTCGCGTTTCGGTGACTGGAAGGCGGTGTTCTGCGAGCAGCGCAAGCCAGGAGGTTTCGAGGTCTGGAGCGAACCTTTCGTCTGTCTGCGGGCGCCGAAGATCTTCAATTTGCGCATGGACCCCTATGAAAGGGCGGACGTTGTTTCCAATCAGTACTACGACTGGATAATCAAGAACGCCTACCTGCTTGGTGTGGCCACGATGAAAGCCGCGAAGTTTCTGCAAACTTTCGTCGAGTACCCGCCCAGCCAGAAACCGGCCAGCTTCAGTATCGACCAGGTACGCAAGCGGGTGGATGCGCAGATCGAAGAGAACGCGCGGCAGCAGAAACAGCAGTAACCCATCGATGCCACCTCCGGGTGGCATCTTTGTTTGCGCGACGAAGATTTCACCCGCGTGTTGTGCCAGGCAAGGCGGCCAGCAACTGAGGTCAAGTGCAATAGCTTTGATGTCTTCGGCTATTTGAAGTCCACAGTGACGGCCATACCCTCTGCTCACGCAGCGATACCTGCATGGTTGAACGCGACAGTGGGTGTTGGTGGTCTTCAGTTCAGAGGAATCAAGGCATGATCCAGGAAATGGCGGTTCAGCGAGTGGCCCGCGTGTTCAATACCCAGCGTGAGGCTTTCCGTGCTCAACCTCATTCCTCGCTGGCTGAGCGCCAGGCCAATCTGATCGCACTGCGCACCCAGCTACGGCGTTACCAGGACGCCATTGTCGCGGCGATGAGCGCCGATTTTGGCCATCGCTCCGCCGTCGACACCAAGTTCCTTGACCTGATGGGTTGCATCTTGCACATCAATCACACCCTCAAGCATCTGGGGAGCTGGATGAAGCCAAGCCGACGCCCCACAGAGCTGCTGTTCAAAGGCAATCAGTTGTGGGTGGAGTATCAGGCAAAAGGCGTGGTGGGGGTCATATCGGCATGGAACTTCCCGGTTTACATCGCCATTGCGGGTCTGGTCAGTGCGCTCGCCGCAGGCAACCGGGTGATGCTCAAGATGTCCGAGTTCAACCCGCACACCAACGAGGTACTCAAGCGTCTGCTGGCAGAGGTGTTCGACGACTCGCAAGTGGCCCTGGTCGGTGGTGAGCTTGAAGATCCGGGCTTTTTCTCTTCGCTGCCATTCGACCACATCATCTTCACCGGATCCCCCGGGGTCGGGCGTCTGGTCATGCGTGCCGCCGCAGCCAACCTGACACCGGTAACACTGGAGTTGGGTGGCAAGTCGCCTGCGGTGGTACTGGCTGACTACAACCTGAGCGATGCCGCGCGACGTATCGTTCACGGCAAGGGCACCAATGGCGGGCAGATCTGCATCGCACCGGACTACGCCCTGGTTCCCCAGGACGATATCGAGCGCTTCGTCGGCGAAGTCCGCGGCCAGTTTCAGGCGCTGTACGGCGCGCAGCCGGCCGCTAACGATGACTACAGTTCGATCATCGATGATCGTCAGTTTCAGCGCCTCCAGGGCCTGCTTGAAGATGCGCGGGCCAAGGGCGCCCGGATCATTGTCTGTGGCGAGGTTGCCCCGGGGCGCAGGATGCCGTTGCACATCCTGACGGGTGTGACCCCGGAAATGCGGGTGATGCAGGAAGAAATTTTCGGCCCGCTGCTGCCGGTATTGGGTTATGACAGCCTCACCGGTGTGGTGGCTCACATCAACAGCGGGCAACGTCCCCTGGCGCTGTACATTTTTTCAACCGACACGACGAGCATCGATCGATTGCTCAAACGGACCCATTCCGGTGGCGTGACCATCAACGATTGGGGCTGGCACGCTTTCAACCACGGTGCTCCTTTCGGTGGCACGGGAAATTCCGGTATGGGCAACTATCACGCAGAAGAAGGGTTTCGCGAACTCAGTCACGCACGCACCGTGTTCAAGAGGCGAACCTGGTTCCCCACCCATCTCTTCCATCCACCCTTTGGCGGCCGGCTGCAGAGCCTGGCGCTGGCGTTTTACCTGGGCAAGCCGGATGCGGATGTGAAGTCTTGAGGAAGATTGATATGAGTCAGAGTGTGTTCGATTACGTGGTGGTGGGTGGCGGCTCGGGTGGTTGTCCGGTGGCGGCGCGCCTCAGTGAAGATCCTCAGGTCAGTGTTTGCCTGCTCGAGGCCGGTGGCAGTGACAAGAAAGTGTTGATTCAGGCACCACCGGGCGTAGTGGTGATGATGCGCGAAGGTTTCCATAACTGGTCCTACGAAACCGTGCCCCAACCGGGGCTCAACGGGCGCAACGGCTACCAGCCGCGTGGCAAGGCGTTGGGCGGGTCCAGCTCGATCAACGGCATGGTCTACGTCCGCGGCCATCGCTGGGACTATGACCATTGGGAGAGCCTCGGCAACCCCGGCTGGAGTTATGAGGAGGTTCTTCCGTATTTCAAGAAGTCGGAACACAACGAGCGCTTTGGCGAGACCGAGTTCCATGGCGCTGGCGGCCCGCTGAATGTCGCTGAACTGAAGTCGCCGAGCCCTCTGTGCGAAGTCTTCATGAGCGCCGCCGAGGAGCAGGGCATCGCGCGTACTGACGACTACAACGGTCGCCAGCAGGACGGTTGTTTCCGCTACCAGGTGACCCAGAAGGACGGAGAACGCTGCAGCGCGGCCAAGGGCTACCTGTGGCCGATTCTTGATCGGAAAAATCTTCAGCTTTTCCTCAATGCTCCGTTCCACAGCCTGATCTTCGAGGGCAAGCGCTGCGTGGGTGTGCGTTACCACAACGGCAAGGATGTGCAGGAAGTGCGTGCCCGCCGTGAAGTGATTCTCGCCGCTGGCGCCTTTGGTACTCCACAGGCCTTGATGCTGTCGGGTATCGGGCCGGCCGGGGAGTTGACCCGGCTGGGTATCCCGGTGCTGGTGGACCTGCCAGGCGTAGGCCAGAACCTGCAGGATCACATCGACTACACGGTGCCGTACAAGGTCAGTCATCCGGAGGGTTGCCTGGGCCTCACCGTGGGTTCCAGCGTCAAGCTGGCGGCTGCCGCCGTGGAGTGGGCGAGCAAGCGCAGCGGCATGCTGACCACCAATTTCGCCGAGGCCGGCGCCTTCCTGCGCTCCGATCCGGCGCTGGACAAACCGGACCTGCAGATGGTCTTCGTGACCGCCGTGGTCGACGACCATGGTCGTCACCTGCATTGGGGTTATGGCTACAGCTGCCATATCGAGGTACTGCGCCCGAAAAGCACAGGCACCGTGACCTTGCGCAGCCGCGATCCGCTCGACGCGCCGGTCATCGATCCACGCTTTTTTGATCGGCGTGAAGACATCGAGTTGTTGATCCAGGCGGCGAAGACCCAGGCCCGGATCCTCGAGTCCACCCATTTCGCCCGTTTCGGGCCGCAACTGATCTATCCCGTCGACTGGAATGACGACCGGCAGATCGAGCAGGACATCCGCCGTCGCGCGGATACCCAGTATCACCCGGTAGGCAGCTGCAAGATGGGCCCTGACAGTGACCCGCTGGCCGTAGTCGATGCGCGTCTGCGAGTGCGCGGTGTCGAAGGCCTGCGGATTGCCGACGCCTCGATCATGCCGACCATTCCCGGGGGCAATACCAACGCGCCGACCATCATGATCGGTGAAAAGGCCGCCGCCATGCTCAAGGAAGACGCGCGTCACCTGTGAGCCTGTCTGTGATTCGAGTTACTTCCACGAAGCGATCAAGGCCCCGATCCACCAAGGGGCCTAGTGTCAAGCATGGGGTGTCACAATGGATAAAAATGATAAAGAGCTCTCCCTGCAAGCCGCCAAGCACACGCTTAGCCTGAATCCAGCGTTCGGCCCTCGCGGGCGCGACATACTCAGCAGCGCTCGCATGGTCCTGCAACAAGTGTTGAAGCAACCCGTGCACAGCGCCCGACACATGGCTGCGTTCGGCATGGAACTGAAAAACATCCTGCTCGACCGTTCGGAACTCAAGCCGGCGGCGGGGGACAAGCGTTTCGATGAGCCAGCCTGGCAGGGCAACCCGCTGTATCGTCGTTACATGCGGGCTTACCTGGCCTGGTGTCGGGAAATGAACGACTGGATCAGTAGCAGCAACCTCAGCGATCAGGATGCCAGCCGTGGCCAGTTCGTCATCAACCTGCTGGCCGAGGCGATGGCGCCGACCAACACCCTGGCCAACCCTGCGGCCCTCAAGCGTTTCTTTGAAACCGGTGGCAAGAGCATTCTGGATGGATTCGCGCACTTGACCCGCGATCTGATTGAAAACGGTGGCATGCCCAGTCAGGTGGACAAGACGGCCTTCGAGGTGGGCGGCAATCTGGGCACGACGCCTGGCGCGGTGGTGTTTCGAAACGAGGTGCTGGAGCTGATTCAGTACAAACCTCGCAGCGAGCAGGTGCTGGAACGCCCGTTGCTGGTGGTGCCGCCCCAGATCAACAAGTTCTATCTGTTTGATTTGGCGCCGCAGAAGAGCCTGATTGGTTTCCTTCTCGACAGTGGCATCCAGACCTTTGCCGTCAGCTGGCGCAATCCGGGCAAGGCGCAGCGCGAGTGGGGCTTGTCCACCTATGTCGAAGCCCTGAAAGAGGCGGTTGACGCAGTGCTGGCGATTACCGGCAGCACTGATCTGAACACCTTTGGAGCGTGCTCCGGAGGCAGTACCATGTCATCGCTTTTGGGCCACTACGCGGCACTGGGCGAGAGCAAGGTGAATGCCTTCACCCTGGTGGTCAGCATGCTCGATATTCGCCCCGACACCCAGGTCTCGCTGTTCGCTGATGAGAAAACCCTGGAGGCGGCCAAGCGCCGTTCCTATCAAGCGGGTGTGCTGGAAGGTCGTGAGCTGGCAAAAGTCTTCGCCTGGATGCGCCCCAATGACCTGATCTGGAGCTACTGGATCAACAACTACCTGCTCGGTAACGAGCCGCCTGCATTCGATGTCCTCTACTGGAACAACGACACCACCAACCTGCCGGCCGCGCTGCACGGCGAATTCATCGAGATGTACCAGACCAACCCGTTGGCCCGTGCCGGCGCCCTGGAGGTCTGTGGCACTCCAATAGATCTCAAGCAGGTCACCAGCGATTTCTATTGCATGGCGGGCCTGACCGACCACATCACCCCATGGGATGCCTGCTACCGCTCGATGCACCTGTTCGGCGGCCAGGGTGAGTTCGTGGTGTCCAACAGCGGGCATATCCAGAGCATCCTCAACCCGCCGGGTAACCCCAAGGCCCGCTTCATGACCGGCAGCAGCTTGCCGGTTGATGCCCAGGATTGGCTGGAAGGTTCCACTAAAGAGACCGGCTCCTGGTGGACTCACTGGCTGGCCTGGTTGCAAGCACGCTCCGGTCAGAGCAGGAAGGCCCCCGTCAAACTTGGCAATAAGGCTTATGTCGCGGCTGAAGCGGCTCCTGGCACCTACGTGCACGTGCGCTGACTCGCTGTAGCCGGACGGGCGCTTGCGTCCCGTCCTGTCCACGTTCCAGATCCCTTGGCCCGGCGCCGCAGAAGGAACCTCCGTAACATGTCACAGCCCTTTGTCTATCGCACCATCGAACTGGATGGCGGGCATCTGCGCGTTGCCATTCGTCCAGGCAAGGCCGATCTGCCGCCGTTGCTAGTCTTCAATGGCATTGGCGCCAACCTGGAGCTTTTGTTTCCATTCGTCCGGGCGCTTGATCCGGACATGGAAGTGATCGCCTTCGACGTGCCCGGTGTCGGCGGCTCCTCCCTGCCGAGCTTGCCTTACCGGTTTTCTGACCTGGCGAAACGGGTTTCGCGCATGCTCGATTATCTGGACGTTGGCCAGGTCAACGTGATCGGCGTGTCCTGGGGGGGAGCGCTGGCACAACAGTTCGCCCACGATTTTCCGCAGCGTTGCAAGAAACTGATCCTGGCCGCCACGTGTGCGGGCATGGCCATGCTGCCGGCCAAACCCAAAGTGCTCTGGAGGATGGCCACTCCGCGCCGTTACATCCAGCCGTCCTATGGCGCGCGGATCGCGCCGGACATCTATGGCGGTGCTTTTCGCCATGACCCGGCACTGGCACAAGCGTTCGCCAGCAAGGTGCGTTCCGGCGGCAGGCGCGGTTACTACCTGCAACTGTTGGCGGGCCTGGGCTGGACCAGTATTCACTGGCTGCACCGGATCCATCAGCCGACCCTGATTCTGGCCGGCGATGACGACCCGATCATTCCGTTGCCCAACATGCGCCTGTTGGCCAGGCGCATTCCCAATTCGCAGTTGCATGTGATCGGCGATGGCCATCTGTTCCTGGTGGCCCGGGCGCAAACCGTTGCACCGATCATCTCGTCCTTCCTCGCGCAGGAACGGCAGCGCGCTAGAATTCATCAAGCGTGACATGAGCAGTTCATTGGTTCGTTAGCCTTATGAAATCCTCCAACACGATACTCATCCGCACCAAATGGTCGCCGCCCCGAATCGATCCCCGGTCGCTGCCGCGCGAGCGTCTGCTGGAACTGATCGAGGCAGGGCGCGAGCGCAAGTTGACCTTGATCCTGGGACCTGCGGGCAGTGGCAAGAGCACGCTGGCGGCGCAATGGCGCCAGCGCTTGATCGGTGCGGGGCTGGACGTCGCCTGGTTCAACCTGGGGGCCGACGACGAGACGCTCTGGGCGGCGTATCTGGTCGCCAGCCTGGGGGCCGCGGGCCTGGCTGTCGGCGACGACATCATTGGCCTGAGCGAGCGCACTGACCAGCGTTCGCTGGAGGTGTTGCTGTCACTGCTGGTCAACGCGCTCTACGAGCATCCTCGATCCATTTATCTGTTCCTCGAAGACCTGCATTTCCTCTCTGCGCAGCCGGCATTGGCGATGATCCAGCGCCTGATCGATCTGGCACCGGACAATTTCCATCTGGTGATTACCACACGCCAGCGTCCGGCGCTCAATCTGTTGGCGATCGGCATCAAGGGGCAGTTGACCCAGATTGATTTTGCCGACTTGCGCCTGACGGCCCAGGAGCAGTTCAGTCTGCTTGAGCTCAATGGTCTCGAAAACCTGTCCGGCGAGCAGCAACAACGTCTGTATGAGCTGACGGACGGTTGGGCCGCGGGCCTGCAGATCGGTGTCCTGTCACTTCGCCACAGCGGTAACTTTGAACAGAGCCTGCGAGCCTGTGGCGGCATGGTCATGGCGATCGATGAATCAGGTCTCGATGCCTACCTGGATGACTGCATCAGTCGTGTGCTTTCTGCCGGGCAAATCGCTGCCATGGTCCAGGTTTCGACCTGCCGACGATTCAATCGCGAGCTGTGCGTCGCATTGACGGGCAGCCCGGAGAACGCGGCGGTGCTTGACATATTGCTCGAGCAGAACCTGTTCCTGTTGCCGATCGACCTCGAGGGTCGCCTGCAGTGGTTCCGTTTCCACCAGATGTTTTCCGGGTATCTGCAACGGCGCCGCAATGAGCTGCCGGTTGTGGAGGTGATTCGGGTCAATCATGCCGCCAGCCAATGGTTTGCTGACCACGGTTTGTACGTCGAGGCGATTCGTCATGCTCAGGCAGCCCAGGATCTTGAGGGCAGCGTGCAGTTGCTGGCACGGGCGGCGAGGTCGCTGATCGGTGACGCGCATTTTGCACAATTGCTGCAGTTGGCCGACGAGTTGCCGCGTGAAGCCTGGTCCAAGCAGATTGACCTGCTCCTGGCGGTTGCCTGGGCAGAACTCACCTGCAATCGCATGGAGAGGTTCGAGCTCACACTCGCCTCGATCGAAGCTCACCCGGAAGTCAGCCGGCCGGAAATAGACACTGAGTTGCAATTGCTGAGGGCCATGTACCTGCTCAGGAGGGACGATACGACAGCTGTACTGGCGCTGCTCGAGCCCTTGATGGCGCAGCCGCCCAGCCAGCGCCACTTTCACCTGCTGATGCTCTATACCCTTGGCGGCGTGGCATTGCTCAAGGCGGGTCGAACAGTGTTTGTACGGGATCTGGTCTACAGCACGCGAGGTCTGCTCCGGCGCGCGCAAGGTCCTCGGGCCCGGCCGTTTTTCGATGCGCTGTGTGGCCTCAGTTTTTTTGTCCAGGGCGATATGAACCAGGCCCGGCGCGATCTCGAAGGTGTCCTGGTGCAAGTGACGCGCAACGAGTCACTGGCGCAGGATGTCGCCATCTTCATCAAGTCCACCCTGGCCTTGACCTGCTATCACTTGAACAGCCTGGAAGCCGCCGGGGATTACGTTGAAGGCTGTTTCGGGGTCGCCGAGGTCCTGGGGACCTCTGACTGCATTTTGTATACCTACCTTGCCCAGGCGCATTTGCAGTGTGCTGCGGGCAGGCTGGAGGCGGCCCACGCCACCCTCGATCGATTGGGCGAGATCGCCGAAAGCATTGGCCTTGATCGCCTGCAGGCGTGGCGTTTTGCCGAGCAGATACGTATTGCCTGCCATCAGCATGATCTGGCCCGCGCGCGCGAGCTGTTTCGCAGACTGCGCGCGCTGGCCATGCCTTACCTGGACAAGCGCGGTTGTGCCTGGGCGGAGATTCCCCTGGCCTGCGCAATGGCACACACGGCCTTGGCCCTGGCCGAAGGCGACTATCGATGCGCGATCGAGGTAGGGGAAAGCTGGGCACTGGTCTGTCAGGAGTGGGGGCAGTTACAACCAGCTACCGTGCTGCGAATCCGTGTCGCCATTGCCAGGACAGCGCTCCATGAACCACAAGAGGCCCAGCGCCACATGTCCACGGCACTGCGCAATGCCTGCGAATACGGGATGTTCCGGGTGTTTCTTGATGAAGGAGCGGCGGGGCTGCGCCTGCTGCAATCGCTCAGTGTCGATGCGCTGACAGCGCTGGAGCGTGACTACATTCAACACTGTCTGATGCACGGCGCCGACTCGCAGAGTCTCTCGAGCGGGACAGGTGAGGGTGGTCGGGCGCCTGCGCCTGGCAGCGATATCCTCTCGCCCCGTGAGCTTGAAGTGGTCGAACATCTGGCCCGTGGACTGTCAACCAAGAGCATCGCCAAGGCCCTCGATCTTTCGCCTGGAACCATCAAGTGGCACCTGAAGAATATCTTCGGCAAGTTGGGTGCCTTTTCTCGCGAGGATGCAGTGAGCAAGGCGCGGCAAGTCGGCTTGCTTAACTAACGCAGCATCGCCTTGGCACCCTCGCAAAAGTCCAGGTATTGAACCGGCGAACCGCGCCACCACCCCTCCCTAGATGGGAGGGTTACCAGCATTCACCTTCGAGTAGGGTGCCGGGTAACGGTGGTGAAACCGTGCATGCAGGGTTCATGTGAGCGCAGATGGCTCCAGACCTGCAATGCTCCTGCACCCACGCTGTGAGCGCCCGGCATTGCCGTCTCCTGCCGTCAAGGCACGGACAATAACAATAGCTGCAACTTCAGGAGAGACCATGTACTTCACTCAGCCCTTGCACCGTAATCTACAGTGCGCGCCCGAGCGATTAATGACGATCTACGGCGATCGCAGTCGCACTCTGCAGCAGTTTGTCGAGCGTGTTGCGAGACTGGCCGGAGCGTTGCGTGAGCTTGGCGTACAGAGTGGCGATTGCGTCGCCATGCTGGGTTTGAACTCTGATCGTTACCTCGAATATTGCTTCGCCGTGCCCTGGGCCGATGCCGTTCTCAATCTTTGCAACACACGCTGGAGTGCGGAGGAGAACGCTTATGCCCTGACCGATTCGCAAACCTCGGTACTGTTGGTTGACGAGACTTTCAAGGACATCGGTCTGCGGTTATCCAGGCAGGTTCCTTCGTTGCGTCATGTCATCTACGTCGGTGACGGCACCACGCCGGATGCGATGCTGGATTACGAAACGCTGATTGCCCAGGCCTCGCCCATGGAGGATGCCCGCCGTGGCGGCGATTCACTCCTTGGTGTGTTCTATACCGGTGGCACCACGGGTTTTCCCAAGGGCGTGATGATCAGTCATACGGCCTTCTGGAGCAGCCAGATTGCGCTGGATGTCGAGGGCCTGGTACCGCCTGATTCAGTCATGCTGCGCGCAGCACCGATGTTCCATCTGGCGGACATGTCCACCGGTTATGTCGGTGTGCTCGAAGGCGCGACGCACGTCATACTGCCGGCGTTCCAGCCGGCCGAAGCGATGGCGGCGATTCAGCGTCACGGCATTCAGGTGGCCATGCTGGTGCCGACCATGATTCAGTTGTTGATCAATCATCCCGAGGTGGGCAATTACGACCTGTCCTCCTTGCAGCACCTGGTGTATGGCGCTTCGCCCATTCAGGAGCAGACGCTGTGGAGCCTGCAGGCCATGCTGCCGCAACTGCAGCTGTTCCAGGCTTATGGCCAGACGGAGATGTCGCCCATTGTTTCGCTGCTCGGCCCGGCTCAGCACACCGCGGCGGCCGCCGCTGCCGGCATGCTGCGCTCCTGTGGTCGTGCCACCCGGGCGGTGGAAGTCAAGATCGTCGACGACGATGGCTGTGAGGTGCCACGTGGCAGCATCGGTGAAATCGTCGTTCGGGGTCCGAATGCAATGAGCGGGTACCTGAACAAACCCGAGCAAACCCTGGCGGCTCTGCCTGGCGATGGCTGGTTGCGTACGGGGGACGGGGCCAGGATGGACGAAAATGGCTACATCTTCATTGTCGACCGCCTCAAGGACATGATCGTCACCGGTGGCGAAAACGTGTTCTCGGCGGAGGTCGAGAATGCCTTGTGCAGCCACCCGGATATCGCCATGTGCGCGGTGATCGGGATCCCTAGCGAGCAATGGGGCGAGGCGGTGCATGCCGTGGTGGTACTCAAGCCTGGCGCCGAACCGAATGGCGAAGAATTGATCGCCCATTGCAAGCGTCAGATCGCTGGCTACAAGGCGCCGAAAAGCGTGGAGTTCCGTGCTGCGTTACCGCTGTCGGGCGCTGGCAAGGTGCTCAAGAGTGAACTGCGTGAACCGTTCTGGCAGGGCAGTTCACGGCGTGTTGGTTGAGCGATCCATCTCCGGGTGCAATCGACCATGGATGACTTGAGCTGGCAACTGCCAAGTCATTGATGAGCTCTTGTGGACGGGCTTTGCGCCCCGGTTGTTTCTCCCTTCCTGCTTGATTCGCCCCGGCTGTTGTGCGCAACAGCCGGCAGCGGCGTGCGCCTGCATTCCCCATTCGCCAGTGCGGTGTGACTCCCTTTCCTGTCTCCCTCCCAACCCCCTCCCATCTCGGGAGGGTTAAGCGCTGCGCAGTCAATGTTTACTTGTCCGGCCAGTCTCTGGCGGCCGGGTGGTTGGGGAGGGAGGTTTTTTCACAGGGAATCCAAGAGCCAAAGAGTGGTGGGTTGAACCGTAGCGTCGGGATTATTTAGGAATGTGAACAATGATAAGAATAAGTTCGCCACAAACAGGCTTTGTCCGGCATCAGCTTGGTCAGGCAGTCGTGCTTGGAATTCTCGGAGTGGGCGCCGGCAATGCCCAGGCATTCAATTTTGATACCGAGAGCGGTTGGTCGGGGAGCCTCGACACCACACTTTCCGTTGGTAGCAGCTGGCGCGCCGAAGGGCGTGATAACGAGTTGTACAGTCGGCTCGACGGACAGGTGATCGGCAAGACCGACGGCCTGGGCGGTTCCAATACCGATGGCGGCAACCTCAACTACGATCGCGGCGACCGGTTTTCTACCATCGGCAAGTTCCTCACCGAACTGAACCTGCACAACGGCGACATGGGCGGCATGCTGCGCGTGAAGGGCTGGTACGACCAGGCGCTGGAAGACGAAGACGTGCACTTTGGCAACCAGGCCAATGGTTACCAGAAAAAGCCATTGTCCGATAACGGCTTTGACGACCTGCAAAGGAACAAAGGCGTTTACCTGCTCGACGCCTACGTCTACGACACCTACCACCTGGACGATCACCCGCTGCAGGTGCGCCTGGGTCGCCAGGTGCTGAACTGGGGCGAGAGCATCTTTGTTCAGGGGCTCAACCAGATCAACCCGATCGACGTTCCTTCACTGCGCCGTCCGGGCACCGAGGTCAAGGAAGCGTTGCTGCCGGTGTGGATGATTTCCAGCAGCTTCGGCTTGAGTGACGGGCTGTCGCTGGAAGCGTTCTACCAGTTCAAGTGGGAGCCTACTGCCGTTGAGGGCTGTGGCAACTACTGGTCGACCACCGAAACCATCATTTCGACTCATCCGGGTGGTTGCACCATGGCCACGTCGCTGCCTAACGTCAGCAACCCGGTCGGCTTTCGCAATGGCATGAACGTCCCACTGAGCACTGGCGATGAAGCCCGGGATTCGGGGCAATGGGGGGTGGCGCTGCACTATCTGGTCGAATCGATCGACACGGAGCTTGGTGCCTACGCCATGACCATCCACTCGCGTACGCCAATCATTTCCGCCCAAAGCGGCGATTGGGGCCGAATTCCCGCCGGGGCGCGAGCACCCTTCCTCAACCCGGTGCAGGTCCATGAAAATCTGCCGTTCGGTGCGACCTCGACGACTGCCTTCTGGGAGTATCCCGAAGACATCCACCTGTATGGCCTGAGCGCCGCCACCACGCTGGCCAGTTGGTCGGTCGGTGCGGAACTGAGCTACTCGCCAAACACGCCGGTACAACGTAACGGCAACGACCTGCTTGCCGCCGCTGCCCAAGGGGTGGGGCCGCAAGGTGCGGGCGCGCGAGCCGCTGGCCCGAATGCCTATATCACCGGGTATGACCGCTTCGATAAAACCCAGCTGCAGATCAACGGCATCAACCTGTTCCCCAACGTTCTGGGCGCATCGAGCCTGCAGGTGGCCGGTGAAGTGGCCTTCCAGTGGAACGACATCCCTCAGGGTGACAGCGACATTCGTTACGGTCGCGGTTTCATCTTTGGCCCGGGTTCGGCGCCCAGCTATGGCGGGAACCTCTGCGGCACTGCGACCAACCCGCAACCCGACGGCTGCAAGAACGACGGTTACATCACCGACTTCGCCTGGGGCTACAGATTGCGAGGGCAACTGGAGTACCCGGACCTGTTGGGCGTAGGCGTCAGCACTTACCCGAGTTTGTTTCTGGGGCAGGACGTGGAAGGGGTTTCGATGGACGGTCAGTTCAACGAAGGCCGGTTTACCGTCGGTGCCGGCGTTCGTTTCGACTACCTGAAGGCCCACAGCCTGGAGTTCAACTATGTGACGTACAACAACGACGCCAAGTACGACCCGTTGCGTGACCGGGACTACTACTCGATGAATTACAGCTACAAGTTCTGATGAGGAACAAGGCATGAAAACAATAAAGACTTGCCACACCCCGCGTGCCCTGGCTATTGCCATCGCACTGTTGCTTGGCGGGAACGACGCTTTCGCCAAATTGACCGACGCAGAGGCTGCGCGCCTTGGTAACGACCTCACTCCGGTTGGCGCCGAGAAGGCCGGCAATGCCGATGGCAGCATTCCAGCCTGGCAGGGCGGCCTGACGGCTCCTCCGGCAGGCTGGAGTCCGGAGAAGGGCTACGTTGATCCGTTCCCGCAAGACAAGCCGCAGATGGTGATCACCGCGGCCAATGCCGATCAATACAAAGACAAGCTGTCGCCCGGCACCCTGGCTTTGTTGAAGAAGTATGACAACTTCAAGATGCCGATCTACCAGACCCGGCGCACCGCCGCACTGCCGGCTGAAGTCACCGCCAAAGCCAAGACTCAGTCCACTCAGGTCGAGTTGCAGGGTTTCGGTCTGAGCAACCTCAATGGCTCGAACATACCGTTCCCGATCCCGAAGAACGGTCAGGAAGCAATCTGGAACCACTTGGTTCGCTACTTGGGCGGTGGCTTCGAGCGGACCTATCACTGGTTCCCGGTACGTAGCAGCGGCGAGTTCTACAAGGTCGGTTTCCGCGAGAACCGCGTGTTCGACCAGAACATGGATCGCAGTATGGACAACCACCTGTTTTCCTTCCTGGGCTACTTCCTCGAACCGGCCACGTTGCAGGGCACGGTCTACCTGGTGCGCGAACCGGTGGACCAGGTCAAGGAAGCGCGTTCGGCCTGGATCTACAACGCCGGTGCACGTCGTGTGCGCCGCGCCCCGGATCTGGCGTATGACAACGTCAGCGATGGCACCGAGAGCATGCGGGTGACCGACCAGTACGACGGCTATAACGGCGCGCCCGACCGCTATGACTGGAAACTGGTTGGCAAGCAGGAAATCTATGTTCCGTACAACGACTACAAGTTGTCCGATAAGTCGCTGAAATACGAAAACATCCTGCAAAAAGGCACCGTCAATGCCGACCTGATGCGCTACGAACTCCATCGTACCTGGGTCGTCGAGGGCACGCTCAAGGCCGGGCAGAAGCATATCTACGGCAAGCGCGTGATGTATCTCGACGAGGACAGCTGGACCGTGTTGCTCGAAGACGCCTACGACACCCGCGGCCAGCTATGGCGCATTGGCGTGCACCCGACGATCCAGTTCTACGACGTCGGTGTGCCGTGGTACCGCGCCAACATCTTCCATGACCTGAGCAACGGCAACTACATGGTCTCGGGCCTGGACAATGAGGTCAAGCAACCCTGGAAGTTCGGCGTCAAGGGACGTCAGGCCGACTTCCAGCCCGATGCCCTGCGTCGCGCGGGTCACTAAGCCCTCAGGCAGTCTCAAGGCGACCCGATTGCGGGTCGTCTATTACAAATACAAGAGAGGAGCGGCCAATGGCTATTTTGGGCAAGTCCGTTCACAGGGTGTTGTGGGCGGCACTCATCGCGGCATCTGCTGTACATGCCGAGACGCCTGGCTCGATCCAGACCGGGATCAATTCACAGCGAATCATCCTGCTCGATATCCAGCGTGTGGGCAGTCAACTGTTCAGTGCCGGCGAGCGCGGCTGGATCCTGCGTTCCGCGGATGAAGGGCAACATTGGCAGGGCATTCATACGTCAGCCGATCGAACGCTGACCGGGCTTGCGTTCGCCAACGACCGACTGGGCATCGCCGTTGGACATGGCGCGACCCTGTTGCGCACCACCGATGGCGGTCAGCAATGGACAGCCGTAGGGGTGGACGGTATCGGTCATGATTCGCTGTTCGGTGTCACCTACCTGGGCGGCCAGCATTTCGTCGCCTATGGCGCATTCGGTCACTATCTGGAATCCGTCGACGCTGGCTTGAGCTGGAGCAAGAAAACGGTGATGGGGGAGGACTTTGATCGGCACATCGCCAAAGTGCTGAAGGTCGGTGGTGACCTGTTTCTTTTCGGCGAGTCCGGCACCTTGCTGCGCTCGCGTGACCTGGGGCTGAACTGGGACGCGTTGCAATCCCCTTACGAGGGTTCTTTTTTTGGCGGACTGCAGACGCCAAGTGGTGCGCTGTTGGCTTTCGGCATGCGCGGCAATCTGTATCGCTCAAACGATCAGGGAGATACCTGGCAGCTGATTCCCCTGGACGCCAAGGTTGCACTGCAAGGGGGGCAGGTTTTGCCTGACGGGCGTATCGCCCTGGTCGGCAATGCCGGGCTGCTGGCACTGAGTAACGACGATGGCAAAAGCTTTGAGCTGAGTCACACCGCCCGTGGCGGGCTCTCGCAGATCGTTGCGGTGACCGGCGGTGCCCTGGCCGTGGGCGATGCCGGTGTTCAGTCTCTGAGCTTGACGCAAGCGACAGCCAATTGAGGTTTCTATGAGTAAGTACCACGACAATCAGGGGCTCGAGCTTGTGGGCGACGTTCAGGTGCTCGACCGCCACCACTTCTCCCGTAGTCTGGTCGGTCAGGTGTCCTGGTGGATTTTTCACTGGCGTCGCCCGCTTCTGATTTTTTTCATTCTATTGACGCTGCTGTTTACCTTCACCGCCACACGGCTGCGTGTGGAGGCGGGCTTTTCCAAGATGATCCCGCTGCAGCATGAGTACATGCAGTCCTTTCTCAAGTATCAGTCGGTTTTCGGCGGCGCCAACAAAGTATTGCTGGCGTTGAAGAACGAAAAGGGCGAGATCTTCGACCCCGGATTCATGGAGAGCTTGCATCAGGTCACCGAGGAAGTTTTCTACATCAAGGGCGTCGAGCGTAGCTCGGTCACTTCGTTGTTCACCTCCAATGTGCGCTACAACGAGGTGGTAGAAGACGGCTTCAGGGGCGGCAACATTGTTGCGGCCGACTTCTCCGGTACTCCAGAGCAACTGAAGGCAGTGCGCGAAAATGTGCTGAAGTCCGATTGGGTCGGCCGTATCGTCTCCAATGACTTGAGCGCCGCCATGGTGGTGGCGAACTTGCAGGAAGTGGACCCGGAGACCGGCTTGCGCCTGGATCTGCAAGCGGTCAGCCAGTCCCTGGAGGCGATTCGCGCCAAGCACGAAAAAGATGGCGTCAGCGTGCACATCATTGGTTTCGCCAAGTCGACCGGGGATATCGCAGACGGTGCCGCCGGGGTGCTGCTGTTCTTCGCCGTGGCCTTCGTGATCACCGCACTGTTGCTTTATTGGTATTGCGGCTCGCTGATGCTGACGTCCTGGGCATTGGTTTGCGCCATGGTCCCGGTGGTATGGCTACTGGGTCTACTGCCGCTGTTGGGGTTGGCCCTCGACCCCATGTCGATTTTGGTGCCGTTCCTGATTTTCTCCATTGGTGTCTCCCATGCGGTGCAGATGACCAACGCCTGGAAACTGGAGGTGTTGCATGGTCACGACAGCATTACCGCTTCGCGCAATTGCTTCCAGAAACTCTTCATTCCAGGTGCCATGGCGCTGCTGGCCAATGCACTGGGTTTTCTGGTAATCGCCTTCGTGCAGATCGAGATGGTGCGGGAACTGGCCATCACCGCTACCTTGGGGGTCAGCCTGATGATCCTCACCAACAAACTGCTGTTGCCGATCCTGCTGTCTTACATGCGCATTTCGGCCAAGGATGCCGAGCGCCTGCGGGGCAAGGAAACCTCTGGGGACTGGTTGTGGGAGCACCTGGGGGGATTGGCAACCCGCAAGGGCAGTGTGCCGGTCATCCTGATTGCGATGGTTCTGCTCGGCGTCGGCATGTGGCAGGCGGGAAAGTTGAAGGTGGGAGACACGGGGCAGGGTGTCCCGGAGCTGCGTGCCGATTCGCGTTATAACCAGGACGTGGCGATGGTCACCCGTAACTTCGCCATCGGCGTTGACCTGTTGCAGGTGGTGGTTGAGGCAAAGGGCAACGAGTCGCCCTGTGTTGATCGCAACATTCTGGGCAAAGTCGAAGATTTCGAATTCGAGATGAAGCAGACCCCGGGTGTCGGTACGGTGCGAGGGCTGGCGGGCTATGTCGGGCAGATCACCCAGGGCTACGCGGAAACCTTCATCAAATGGCGCACCATTCCCGAGGAGCAGGCGCAAATTGCCCAAGGCGTGGGGTTCGCTACGCGCCTTGGCAATGAACTGATGAACTCCACCTGCAGTGCCATGCCGATCTCGCTGTACACCGAAGATCACCAGGCCTCGACTATCAGCAACATCATCGAACGGATCAAGGCGTTCAAGGTAACCCACGACGGCGATGACCTCCGTTTTCAACTGGCCAGTGGCAATGTCGGGGTAATGGCCGCGACCAATGAGGCGGTCGAGGCGGCGGACAAGTGGGTGAATCTCGCGCTTTTCGGCTCGGTGACCTTACTCTGCCTGCTGAGCTTTCGCTCGCTGCGTATCACCCTGTGCATCATCCTTCCACTGGCGCTGGTCACGGTGCTGTGCAACGGGTTGATGGCATGGCTGGGTATTGGTCTGAAGGTCAACACGCTACCGGTGGTGGCACTGGGCGTCGGGGTCGGCGTGGATTACGGCATTTACTTGTTCGAGCGGATCAAGCACGAAATGCATTCACGTCATTCGGACCTGCGTCAGGCGTTTGTCGAAGCGCTAAAGCAGCGTGGCACTGCCTCGTTGTTCACCGCCATGACAATGACGGTGTCCGTGTCCACGTGGGTGTTTTCCACCCTCAAGTTCCAGGCCGACATGGGCGTGCTGTTGGCGTTCATGTTCCTGGTCAATGTCTGGGGCGCCATCCTGTTGCTACCGGCACTGGCGGCATGGCTGCTACCGCCGGTGCAGGCTGGCAAGCATCCTGAACAGCCACCCGCAAACTAACTCCATGCAGTACTTTGGCGGCCTTCGGGCCGTCTTTTTTTTGGGTGGAGTCAGGGGGGCTATGCTTGTATCGATACGCTTGGGCATCTGTCAGTTTGCTGCAAAGGAGTGGAGATGTCGCCCCGTAAGAAAAAGCCAGCCAACGTAACAGTCAACAAACTCACCGCCACAATAAATGAACCCGTTTTTCGCTCGCGTAAAGAGCGTATGAGCGCTGGGGAGCGATTGAGATAGAGCCTGCCGTATTCGTTACACGCCGAATGGAAACTGCGCGTAAGCATCATGACCCCAATGAAACGTTGGAAGAGTCAAACCGTTACCGGCAACCCAGTCTGGTACCTCTACGCTACGGGCGCATGCTGCGTAGCCCCCTAAATAGACCAGCAACCCTACGGATTGAGAAAACCAGTCAGAAAGCCCTTCGCCACTAAGTCTTTTGACGGGCGCTTGATCCAGTCTCATATGTCCGGAAAGTAAGGCCAAGGCCAGTAATCTGGAGGCCAGGTACATCAGAATGATCACACCGCTGACCATACCTAAGCATCTTCAGCGCACATTTGAGCGGCTGGCCAGTCGCTCAAATGGTGAGTTGTGCCAATAGCGCCCCTTATTTCAGATTGCCGCTGAGGAACTGCTGCAGGCGTTCGCTTTTTGGGTTGCCCAATACGTCCTCGGGCGCCCCCTGTTCTTCGACCCGCCCCTGGTGCAGGAACAGCACCTGGTTCGACACTTTGCGCGCAAAGCTCATTTCGTGGGTCACCATGATCATGGTGCGGCCTTCTTCGGCCAGGCCCTGGATCACCTTGAGCACTTCGCCCACCAGTTCCG
>RCUN01000316.1_pt1 | contig 33755 bp, 29 predicted proteins | sample 2166181 | NCBI WGS metagenome assembly RCUN01 (sample SAMN09932603, study PRJNA488358) | compost metagenome | feature: garden; material: soil; isolation source: compost soil in crotononitrile-enriched culture | place: Germany: Experimental Botanical Garden Goettingen | collected 2016-01-27 | reverse complement strand
CTCCCACGGGAGAGGGAGAAAACACTAAAAACGACAACCAAAGGTTGTCGTTTTGTTTTTACCTCACAGCGCCACCGGGCAAAACATTTACTTCAGATTCGCCTGCTGGAACAAATTGTCCCACATGCCCAACACCAGAGACTGGTCACGCGGCGAAAGCTCACCCGCCTGAATCGCTTTTTCCAGACCACGGCTCACTTCAGCGTGGACCGCTTCAGGTGAGTGATCGTCGCCTGCTTCAAGTTCCGCAACGGCAAGCGTCAGGTGACCACGCAGATAACCGCTGGCAAACAGTTCGTCGTCACTGGCGTGTTCCACCATGTCATCAATTAACGCCAGAATGCGTGATTCAAATTCTGCGATCATCTTCTTTCCTCAGTTAAGATCTTCCGGCCACGGGAAGAGTTCCGCCTTTAATTCCGGCGTGTGGTAATAATTCTGTAGTGCCTTGATGAAACGCGCCGGTCGCTCCGGGATGCCTTTCTCAAGATATTCCATCACCTGCGCATGAACACGGCGCTGGAAGGTAATACGATCCGGCTCGCAATCGCCTTCGAGATTGTCGCAGCTGACGTTGAACGGGAAACCTGCCGCCACGCAAAACAGCCAGTCGAAGGCCTGCGGTTTAACTTCCACATCTTCAAACTGCCCTTGCGTCGTGGCATCACGCCCGTCCGGACAATACCAGTAACCAAAATCCACCAGCTCGCGGCGTGCTTTCCCGGCGATACACCAGTGGGAAATCTCATGCAAACCGCTGGCATAAAAACCGTGCGCGAAAACAATCCGGTTGTACGGTGCGTCGGCATCAGCAGGAAGATAGATCGGTTCGTCGTCGCCTTTAATCAGACGGGTATTAAAATCATCAGCAAAACAGCCGTCGAAGATCTCAATCAGCTGCTCATATTTATGCGTACTGTTCATTAGTTCATCCCCAACCAGTGGAGGATCTCCTGTCCGTGGCTGTCATAAAGAAGTTTGGCACTCATCACCGCCGACACAATCACAATCATCGGACGAATAAGCTGTTGCCCTTTGCTCAATACCAAACGCGAGCCGACGCGCGCGCCTAAAAACTGCCCGACCATCATCACAAAGCCGGTCGCCCAAATCACCTTGCCGCCAATAATAAACAGCAGCAGACCGCCGAGGTTCGAAGTAGCGTTGAGTACTTTGGCGTGGGCGGTGGATTTGGCGAGATTAAAACCGGCCAGCGTGACAAACGCCAGCGCATAAAACGAACCCGCACCGGGGCCGAAAAAGCCATCGTAAAAGCCGACGCAGCCCCCGGCAATGAGGGCAAACGGCAGGCCGTGCAAGCGACGTTGTCTGTCCTCTTCACCCAATTTTGGCATCAGTAAAAAATAGAGACCAATGCAGATCACAAGGATTGGTAAAATCTGGCGCAAAATGTCCGACTGCACGTGCTGGACCAGCAGCGCACCGCTGGTAGAGCCGATAAAGGTCATCAGAATATTGAGTTTCTGATCGGCAAGGCTGACCACTTTACGACGAATAAAGTAGATCGACGCGGAAAGCGAACCGCCGCAGGCTTGAAGCTTATTGGTTGCCAGCGCCTGGGCCGGACTCATGCCCGCAGCCAGCAGCGCAGGCACCGTGAGCAATCCGCCCCCACCCGCCAGCGCATCGATAAATCCCGCCAGCATCGCGACAAAAAACAGCACCACCAGCAACAGCGGCGACACCATAAACAGATCGACGAAATTATCCATTACAGTACATGCTCATCCAGTAGCGCCTGGCAGGAAGGCGGCAACGGAGGCGGTGTCTTCTTCTCAGGCTTGGTGGTTCCAGGTTTTGCTGGCTCAAACCAGCTCTGCAGCTCGGCTCCGCAGCCATCTCCCGGCGGCGGTAACGGCTGATCTTCACATTTGAGGCTGTTCGCCGGGCAACGCAGACGCACGTGCATATGCGCACGATGCTGGAACCACGGACGCACTTTACGCAGCCAGTCGCGATCCGTACCGGCATCGAGGCACAGCTGCTGTTTGATCGCCGGGTTCACGAAGATGCGCGTGACATCGTTATCTTTTGCAGCCAGTTTGATCATGCTGGAAATGTCCGGCGACCACAGGGATGGCACTACGCTTTTGCCATCGCGCGCCACTAAATCCAGCGTCTGCGGTTTCAGCAGTTGCGCGGAGCTCCAGCGTGTTTTCGGCAATTGCAGGAAGATATCAACATCCAGACCGGACTGATGGCTGGCGTGACCACCGTTGAAGCGACCGCCCGCTGGCATTCCCATATCGCCAATCAGCATCGTCCCCATCCCCAGGTTGTGCACCTGGTTACCCAGACGCTGGATAAACAGCACCAGATCCGGATGACCAAAGTAACGACGCTGATCGGTGCGCATCACCTGATAGGTATCAGATTGCAGCGGTAAATCTTGCGCGCCCACAATACAACCGTTGGCAAACGCGCCGATCGACTGGGCGCTGCCCGCGATCGGATGGGTAATTTTCTGCCACGGGGTGGCTGCCAGACTGGCTCCGCTGGCGAGCAGTGCCAGCAGAGCAATAGCGGTTTTTTTCATGTTTACCAGCGTGGAAGAGGGGCCGTAACGTCCGCATTCTGCGCGCGCTGGCGCAGGAAATGATCCATCAGCACAATCGCCAACATCGCTTCTGCGATCGGCACCGCACGGATACCCACACACGGGTCGTGACGCCCTTTGGTGATCATCTCAACTTCTTCGCCAGAGCGGTTAATAGTGCGCCCCGGAACGGTAATGCTGGAGGTTGGTTTCAGCGCAATGTTGGTCACAATTTGCTGTCCGCTGCTGATACCGCCCAGAATGCCGCCCGCGTGGTTGCTCTGGAAACCGTCTTTGGTGATTTCGTCGCGGTTCTGGCTGCCGCGCAGCGCCACCACGTCAAAACCGTCGCCAATCTCAACGCCCTTCACCGCATTGATGCTCATCATCGCGTGGGCGATGTCTGCATCAAGGCGATCGAAGACCGGTTCACCGAGGCCTGGCGGAACGCCGTCTGCCACCACGGTCACTTTCGCGCCGATGGAGTCGCCCTCTTTTTTCAGGCCGCGCATCAGTTCGTCCAGGGCATCAATTTTGTCGGCATCCGCGCAGAAGAACGGGTTCTGTTCGACCAGATCCCAGTCTTTGATCGCCAGTGGAATGTCGCCCATCTGGGTCAGGCAGCCGCGGATCACGATGCCAAATTTCTGCGCCAGATATTTTTTTGCGATAGCGCCTGCGGCCACACGCATGGCGGTTTCACGCGCCGAAGAGCGCCCGCCGCCGCGATAGTCGCGAAAACCGTATTTTTGTTCGTAGGTGTAATCAGCGTGTCCTGGGCGGAAAACGTCTTTGATCGCGCCGTAGTCCTGGGAACGCTGATCGGTATTTTCAATCAGCAGACCGATACTGGTGCCGGTGGTGCGGCCCTCAAAAACGCCGGAGAGAATTTTGACCTGGTCCGGCTCGCGACGCTGCGTGGTGTAGCGCGAGGTCCCCGGACGGCGACGATCGAGATCGTGCTGTAAATCGGCTTCGGTCAGTTCGATCCCAGGCGGAACACCGTCCACGATGCAACCCAGCGCCAGGCCGTGAGACTCACCGAAAGTGGTTACACGGAATAATTGTCCAATACTGTTTCCTGCCATCACGGCTCCGTTGTCGTTGTTCTGTGTTTGAGCAATGTGAAACGGGCCGAAGCCCGTTGGATTAATCTTTATAGATGCTGAAGTATTCGCGCGCGGCGATGAGCTGCGCTTTGGTCAGCATGAAGACGCCTTCGCCACCGTTGTCAAATTCAAGCCAGGTGAACGGCACGTCCGGGTACTGCTCCATCAGATGTACCATGCTGTTACCGACTTCACAAATCAGAATGCCGTCATCGGTCAGATAATCCGGGGCACAGGCCAGAATGCGGCGCGTCAGCTTCAGGCCGTCAGACCCGGACGCCAGGCCGAGTTCTGGCTCGTGGCGATATTCGTTTGGCAGATCGGACATATCTTCTGCGTCAACGTACGGCGGGTTGGTGACAATCAGGTCATATTGCAGTTTTGGCAAGTCACGGAACAGATCGGAGCGGATTGGCGTGACGTGATGAATCAGACCGTGTTCTTCGATGTTGTGTTCGGTAACGGCCAGCGCGTCGGTGGATATATCCACCGCGTCGACTTCCGCTTCCGGGTAGGCGTACGCGCAGGCAATCGCGATACAGCCGCTGCCGGTACACATATCCAGAATGTGCTGTGGCTGATGGTCGATCAGACCCGCGAAGTGGTTGTTGATCAGCTCACCAATCGGTGAGCGCGGCACCAGCACACGTTCATCAACATAGAATTCGTGGCCGCAGAACCAGGCTTTATTGGTGAGATAAGCGACCGGAATGCGTTCGTTAACGCGGCGAATCACGCGCTCAACGATCCGGTGTTTTTCGCTGGAGGTCAGACGTGCTGTGCGCATGTCCTCTGGAATATCCAGCGGCAGATACAGGGACGGCAGAACCAGTTGAACCGCCTCATCCCACGGATTGTCCGTACCATGACCGTACCAGATGTTGGCGGCACTAAAGCGGCTGACGGACCAACGCAACATGTCCTGAATGGTATGCAGTTCGTTTACTGCTTCATCGACAAAAATTTTATCCATTATTCTCTCCAGGGCATGCTTGCTTAATTTTCGGCGGCTAGTTTGCCATGAAGACGGCGATAAATCAGCACTGCGAGGGCGTGGGATAGGTGAAAAAATGCGTTTTGCTTGCGGCTCGCTCAGGTAAACTAAGGGAAATAAGAGATGAGACGGACTAATGAAAAAGAAAATGCCGCTTAGCGAGGAGGATCAGACGCTCTTTCGCCAGCTCATGAGCGGGACGCGCAAAATCACTCAGGACACGATTGTCCACCGCCCGATCCGCAAAAAAGTGACCGAAGTGCCAGTGAAACGGCTGCTGCAGGAACAGGCCGATAACAGCCACTATTTTTCAGACGAATTTCAGCCGCTGCTGAACACCCAAGGTGCGGTGAAATATGTGCGGGAAGATGTCAGCCATTTTGAGCTGAAAAAGTTACGTCGCGGGGATTATTCGCCAGAGCTGTTTCTCGATCTGCACGGTCTGACGCAGATGCAGGCAAAGCAGGAATTGGGCGCGCTGATTGCGGCGTGTCGTCGCGAGCACGTGTTTTGCACCTGTGTGATGCACGGCCACGGGAAGCATATTCTTAAGCAACAAACGCCGTTGTGGCTGGCTCAGCATCCACACGTGATGGCTTTTCATCAGGCGCCAAAAGAATACGGCGGAGATGCCGCGCTACTGGTGTTGATTGAAGTTGAAGAGTGGCAGCCACCGGAGCTGCCCTGACAGGCAGGCGGGTGGCACAGGCTACCCGCCAGATCATTCGTCACGTCAGATAGCTTTTGCCATCTTCAAATTGCACGGACTCATTTGCCAGTTAAATACCCCTTTGCCGCTTTCGTCGAGGGTGACGTTAGCAATGGCCGAGGTAGTAAACATCGGTGGCGTTTCGCCGGGGCACAGTTCAGACACCAGGTAGCCGACCAGCGGCAGATGGGAAATCACCAGTGCAGAAGCGACACCTTCATTGCACAGCGCCTGAAGATAAGCGCTGACAAGACCCACATCGCCGCACGGAGTGAGTTCAGGAAGAACATCCACGCCTTTAGGCAGGTTCATACATTCCCCTACCACATCCAGCGTCTGCTCGGCCCGCAGGAAAGGGCTCACCAGTACACGATCGATATCCACTTTTTGGCCCTTGAGCCAGGTCGCCATTTGACGGGATTCGTCACAGCCACAGGTGGTCAAAGGACGAACAGAGTCACTGGCAGCATCGAGTGCCGCGTCGCCGTGACGCATGATAAAAACTTGCATATTGCACCGCTTTTGTTAACCAGGATCACCGGCGTTGACTACCCGCTATAACAGCAAAAAAGGTAGAAAACCCGATGGCCGGGCATTGTGCCTGATCCATCTGATGAATGAAACGCTGTTTTTTACCTTAATGGTGTAAGTATAGTCAATATCTGTTTACAAAATCACCAAAACAGGTTCATTCACCGTTGGATATACTCTTGTTGGACCTTAAGTTACGAGGTCAGTTTCCTCTGTCGGCCAAAAGTGCAGATTATTTTCTGCCATCCGCATTAAAGGTTCACACGGGGTAAACCGCGGACCATAAAGCGATGCCAGACGCTGCAATATTGCCACAACTTCACCCGCGCCCAGACTATCCATATAGCGGAACGGGCCACCCAGGAAAGGTGGAAAACCAATGCCAAACACGGCGCCAATATCGCCGTCTCGCGCACTTCTAACGACCTGCTCGTCAAAACAACGAGCCGCTTCGTTGAGCATCATCATGACGCAGCGCTCAGCACATTGCTGTGCTGACAGCTTCCCCTGGCCGCTGGCGCGAATAAGCCCATAAACCGAGGGGTCGACCTGTTTCTTGCTTTTACGCCCTTTAACTGCGTAAAGATAGAAGCCGCGTCCATTTTTTCTGCCTTTGCGATCGTCATTCAGGATCGTAGAAACAATGTTTGCAGGCGGGCTAAAACGTTCTCCATAAGCCGCTTCTAACACAGGTATAATTTTAGTGCCTGTGTCTATTCCAACCTCATCCAAAAGTTGGATTGGGCCGACAGGAAAACCAAACTTCACTAAGGCTTCATCGATGTGATCGATTTTCTCGCCTTCGGTCAGCAACCGCATGGCCTCATTAATATAAGGCGCGAGAATACGGTTGACGTAAAAGCCAGCCTTATCGGCCACCACAATCGGCGTTTTTCCCTGCAACTTAGCGAGCTTCACCACCGTTGCCACCGTTTGTGCGCTGGTTGATGCATGGGGAATAACCTCCACCAGCGGCATTTTTTCGACCGGACTAAAAAAGTGCAAACCGATTACTTGCTCCGGGCGTGCTGCTTTCTCCGCAATATCGCCAATCGGCAACGACGACGTGTTTGAGGCAAAAATGGTGTGCGGCGCGCAGTGTTGTTCCACTTCCGCGACCATCTGCTGCTTGAGATTCAGATCTTCAAACACGGCTTCAATCACCACATCACGATGCTGAAAACCGCTGTAATCGGTGGTGCCGGAAATTAGCGCCAGTTCTTTGTCGCGTTCACTGGCTTTGATATGGCGGCGTTTAACCTTTTGATCAAGGTGCTGCCAGCTGTATTGCAGGGCATGGTTGATGCCCTTGGGATTGATGTCTTTAATACGTACCGGCAATTTGCCTTTGCTGGCTGTCACGAATGCAATTCCACCGCCCATCAACCCACCGCCGAGCACACCAATGGCAGTGAGCGGCGCAGGAGAAGCATCACTTCCGGGATCTTTTTTCACGTCGGTACTGGCAAAGAAAATGCTGCGCAACGCCTGAGATTGCGGCGTCATTGCCAGCTCACCAAAGGCTTTTGCCTCTGCCGCATAGCCACTGCTGCTGCCCTGCGACAGACCGGTTTCAATCACACTCAGAATGCGTTTAGTCGCCGGGTAGTTACCTTTGGTTTTTTGCTCGGTTTTCTTGCCAACCATATTAAACAGCAGAGCGCGCCCAAGCGGCCCAGCCAGAATACGCTCACGTACCGGCAAATGACGACTGGCCTGACGCCCTTTTAACGCCAGCTCAACTGCCGCTTCCAGCAGAATCGAGTGCGGAACCACTTCGTCCACCAGCCCGGCTTTTAATGCCTGACGAGGGCGCAGCTGTTTACCGGTCAGAATCATCTCCAGCGCAGTACTCACACCAATCAGGCGCGGCAAACGTTGGGTTCCCCCTGAACCCGGTAACAGCCCAAGCTGTACTTCGGGCAGGCCGAGCACGGTTTTCGCATCATCCGTGCAAATTCGGCTGTGGCAGGCCAGCGCCAGCTCCAGACCGCCGCCAAGACACGCGCCGTGGATCGCCGCGATCACCGGGATCGGCAATCCGTGGATCTCAGCCATGATCTGCTGTCCCTGACGAGCGAGTTCTTCGGCCTCCATCGCACTGTTAGCGCGGGCGATCATATTAATATCTGCCCCCGCGATAAAATTATCTGGTTTGGCTGAGATAAAGATCAGCCCGCGAATCTCTTTGTTTTCACGAATTTGCTTGAGGATAGCCCGCACCTGAACACCAAACTCGGCTTTCAGGGTATTCATTTTCTCACCCGGCACGTCGATGATGACGACAGCAATATTGTCAAGACGGACTTTCAGGGAAAAAGCGGAAGTCGTTTCCATTATTCAGCCTCCAGAACCATCGCCGCGCCCAGGCCACCCGCCGCGCAGGCGGTGACCAGACCAAAACCGCCGCCGCGACGGCGAAGTTCATGCAGCGTTTGAGTGATCATACGTGCGCCGGTAGCCGCAAACGGGTGGCCGTAAGCGATGGAGCCGCCCAGCACATTAAATTTGCTCTCGTCCACTTCGCCGGTGGCATGAGCGCGTCCCAGCACGTCGCGGGCAAAGCGTTCGCTGGCCAACAGTTGCAGGTTCGCGAGCGTTTGTGCGGCAAAGGCTTCGTGCATGTCGATCAGGGTTAAATCAGCCATCGTTAATCCGGCGCGTTCGAGCGCCAGTGGAGTAGACCATGCCGGCCCCAGCAGCATGTCCTGCCAGACGTCGATAGCGGTGAATGCATAGCTGCGCAGATAACCCAGCGGAACCAAACCCAGCTCTTTAGCGCGGGACTCCGTCATCAGGATCACTGCTGCCGCACCGTCGGTGAGCGGCGTGCTATTCGCCGCTGTAACGGTACCGTGTTTGCGGTCAAACGCCGGACGCAACTTTGCATAATCCGCCAGCGTTGAGTTCCCGCGAATGTTGTTATCTTCAACGAGAGGCTCACGAAATGGCGGAATGTAGGCCGTCATGACTTCGTCGGCGAGTTTGCCCTCTGACCACGCCAGCGCCGCGCGTTGATGTGAACGATGCGCCAGCGCATCCTGCTGTTCGCGCGTAATGCCGTACGTTTTTGCCATTTGCTCGGCGGTATCGCCCATTCGCAGGCCGGTAGAGTATTCCGCAACCGCAGGCGGCACAGGCGCGAGATCGCGCAGGCGAAGACGTGAGAAAAGTTTGAGGCGCTGCCCCATCGTGCGAGCTTTGTTGACGTCTACCAGTACGCGAGCCAGCTTTTTACTGACGCCAATTGGCAGAACGGACGAGGAGTCAGCCCCGCCCGCAATGCCCGCACGAATAGTCCCGGTGACCAGGCTTTCCGCCACGTTGGCGACGGCCTGGAAGCTGGTCGCACAGGCGCGGCTGACGCTGTAGGCGTCCGTATGGACATTCATGCCGGTGCCGAGCACGATTTCGCGGGCGATGTTGGGCGCTTCGGGCATTTGAACCACCTGCCCAAACACCAGCTGTTCGATAACCTCAGGGGGTATTTCGCTGCGTGCCAGCATCTCCCCCACCACCATTTTCCCCAGATCGACAGCCGGTATTCCGTGAAATGCCGTCGCCTGACGTGCAAACGGAGTACGCAATCCACTGACAATGGCAATGCGATCACCCTGACGGGTGACGAGCGGTAATGCCTGACTCATAACAGTCCCCTGTAAATAACCTATGCGCAAAGTGGTCTGACCTGATAACAGTTTTAACCATATTTTTACATTGAGCCAATCGGGGAAGCAAAAAATTGCGAGGTAAGGCACAGAGAAGAAAAAGAAAATGCCCCTGCGGGGCAGAGGCATTTGAGGGGTTTGTTGCCGGGTGGCGGCTTCGCCTTACCCGGCCTACAAAACCGTAGGCCCGTGCAAGCGAAGCGCCGCCGGGCACAAAATTAACGCAGACCGAGCTGGAAAATCAGCGTTTCGGCTTCACACGCAAAAATGAAATCGATGTCGAGTTGCACACCGCCTTCCACTTCCGTGAAGGTCGATTTGATTTCACAAGGATCGGATTCCACGTCGCGCGCGCGTTTCGTCAACGCGGTCAGGGTTTCTTCAGCATCCGAACGTTTGCTAAATACACGGCTGTAAGACGCGGTGCAATCGGTGTTATCCATAATGGTACCGACATCCATACAGCAGCAAACCGGGGTTTCATCAGCACTGCATTTACTCATAGCTCAAGTTCCTCTGCGTTTTCGCGCACGGCGCGAGATAAATACGTTGCTGATATTTTACGCCCTGGCTGAAGGTCTCTCCAGCCGTTAATGGCGCAAATGGGGATAAGTGACCGATATCACACTAAAAAATGATCTGGCGCAAAAATCACCCTTTCTGATGAGTGCGGGTGGTCGCATTTTTGCCACATAGATCTCGTTTCAAAAAACATCTTTGAAAAACTTCAGAAACAAACTTGCAACATCCCATCTGGTCCGACCTATACTCTCGCCACTGGTCTGATTTCTAAGTGTTACCACAGACCCTACACTTCGCGCTCCTGTTACTGTATGTAACATATATTGCATAAAAATAACTCAATGAGGTTATGGTCATGAGCCAGAAAACCCTGTTCAAAAAGACTGCGCTGGCAGTCGCAGTGGCAATCGTATCAACGTCCGCCTGGTCAGCGGGCTTCCAGCTTAACGAATTTTCTTCCTCTGGCCTTGGCCGTGCATATTCCGGGGAAGGCGCCATTGCCGATGACGCAGGCAACGTGAGCCGTAACCCGGCGCTGATCACCATGTTTGATCGCCCTACCTTCTCTATGGGTGCCGTCTATATCGATCCCGATGTCAACGTCACCGGGAAATCCAATTTAACCGGGCAGAGTGCTAACCAGGACAACATCGCGCCAGTCGCCTGGGTTCCTAACATGCACTTTGTTATGCCAATCAACGATCAGTTTGGTTGGGGTGCGTCTGTGACCTCCAACTACGGTCTGGCAACAGAATTTAACGACAGCTACGCGGCTGGCATTTACGGCGGCAAGACCGACCTGCAGACCATCAACCTGAACCTGAGCGGTGCTTATCGCCTGGACAGCAACTGGAGCTTCGGTGTGGGCTTTGATGCTGTTTACGCAAAAGCGAAAATTGAACGCTATGCAGGTTCCCTCGGCCCTCTGCTGGCGAGTCAACTGCAAGGCAGAGTTCCACCCTCCATGCTGGACGGCATTAGCTCTCCAGACGACCAGATCGCGTACCTGAAAGGCGACGAGTGGGGCTTCGGCTGGAACGCAGGCATCCTGTATGAGCTGGACAAAAACAACCGTTGGGGCTTCACCTACCGTTCAGAAGTCAAAATCGACTTCGACGGCGACTATAAAAGCTCCATCGATCCGAACCTGAGCAACATCTTTGCCAGCATGGGTCTGACCGGCCTGCCAGCAGGTACCGGCGGCAGAACCCAGAACGGCGCACTAACGCTGAACCTGCCTGAAATGTGGGAAGTGTCTGGTTATAACCGCGTTGCACCGCAGTGGGCTATTCACTACAGCCTGACCTACACCAGCTGGAGCCAGTTCCAGGAACTGAAAGCGACCGGCAACGACGGCCAGACGCTGTTCTATAAAGATGAAAGCTTCAAAGATGCTTATCGTATCGCGCTGGGTACTACCTACTACTACGATAAGAACTGGACCTTCCGTACCGGTATCGCGTTCGATGACAGCCCAGTTCCGGCTGACAAGCGTTCCATCTCTATCCCGGATCAGGACCGTCTGTGGCTGAGCGCCGGTATGACTTATGCGTTTAACGACGATGCATCTATCGATGTGGGCGCGTCTTATATGCACGGCCAGAACGTCAGCTTCACCGAGGGCGAAGGCCCTGCAGCGTACACCTTCAAATCTGAAGGTAAAGCCTGGCTGTTCGGTACCAACTTCAACTACGCGTTCTAAAAGCGTCGTTATTAAAAAAGGTGAGCATTTGCTCACCTTTTTTATTTATTCTTTATCTATCTCAGAAAGCTCATTCTCGATAGCCTTGGCGTTCGGATTATCTTCTGGTTTCAGCTTGCCGCCGCTAGCAATGAAGTCATGATTCTGGAAGTAGGCTTCGCGGACCATAATGTACGGGTCGGAAGACTGACGCAGCAGGCCGTCCGAATCCAGCAGTTGAGCGCGGGTCTCGATACCTTCCACGGTCCATTTGCCAATCGACAGCGGCCAGGTCAGCCACGACAGCACCGGATAAAGGGTATCGACCATGTCGCCACCGTCATCACGAATCGTAAAGCTGCCATAAAACGGCAATTGCATATACGGGCCGTAACCGACGCCATAGCTGCCGAGTGTGCTACCAAAGCGATGCGGCTGCTCACGCTGCAACTTCTGATTCGCCATTCCCGCCACATCAATAAAGCCCCCCATCCCTAACAGGCTGTTCAGGAAGAAGCGGGTGAAATGCACCATTCCCTGATACGGATCGCCCTGCAGGAAGAAGTTCACCATGACAGCAGGCTCTTCCAGGTTACTGGTGAAGTTGCTCAGACCATTTCGAGCCGGTTGCGGAACGTAATCACGCCATGCCACAGCAACCGGACGAACCAGATACGGGTCCAGCACGTTGTAGTTAAAGCTATACATGGATCGGTTGAACCCTTCTAAGGGATCGGAGCGCCCTGTTTGCTCGCCCGAGCTGGCACAGCCCACGAGCAACGTGGTGCCCAGCGCAAGCGCCGACAGCCGAAGTTTCATATATTTCTCCCTGTTAGTATGGCTATCGTTGACTGCCATCCGAAACGGAACGCCGCGCGCTCCGCTAACATACGTGCAAGTGATTGTAACAGCACGTTTCTGGATGTCCACGCACACAATGACGGGCAGTCAGCTGCCATCACTCTGATCTCAGCATAGCCTGGCTTTTTCATTTCATTTCTTTGCCAATTTTATCCTGTGTCAGAAGTCGATGTATCACGTTTATTGCCATTGCCAGGAAAATAAGAGCATCCCCACGGGCAATGGCCGGAAAACCGCTACGATTACTGTTATGACAACGCAGCGAGACGCTTCTGATGGACGAACTGAACGCAGAAAAAATCGATAAACATACCGATGAGCTGGAAGTGGAAAGCGAAGAAAAACAGCACGGGGGCAAAATCGAGGTCGATGAGGACCGGCTTCCCTCACGTGCGATGGCGATCCACGAACATATCCGTCAGGACGGCGAAAAAGAGCTTGAGCGCGATGCGATGGCGTTACTGTGGTCAGCCATTGCCGCCGGGCTGTCGATGGGGGCATCGCTACTGGCAAAAGGGATATTCCACGTCCAGCTAGAAGGCGTGCCGGGCGGGTTTCTGATTGAGAATCTGGGCTACACCTTTGGGTTTGTGATTGTCATTATGGCGCGCCAACAGCTGTTTACTGAGAACACAGTCACAGCAGTTCTGCCCGTTATGCAAAAGCCAACGTGGGGGAACTTCGGGCTTCTGATGCGCCTGTGGAGCGTGGTGCTGCTGGGGAATATCATCGGCACGGGCGTCGCCGCCTGGGCGTTCGAGTATATGCCAATATTTGATGAGCCTACCCGTGATGCGTTTGTCAAAATCGGCATGGACATCATGAAGAACACCCCGCTCGAAATGTTCTCCAACGCCATTATCTCTGGCTGGATCATCGCCACTATGGTCTGGATGTTCCCCTCTGCCGGGGCTGCCAAAATCGTGGTGATTATCCTGATGACCTGGCTGATCGCGCTGGCAGACACCACCCATATTGTCGTCGGCACGGTGGAAGTTCTGTATCTGGTGTTCAATGGCACCCAACACTGGAGCGATTTTTTCTGGCCTTTCGCCCTGCCAACGCTGGCGGGTAATATCTGTGGCGGAACCTTTATCTTTGCCCTGCTGAGCCATGCACAAATCCGCAATGATATGTCCAACAAGCGTAAGGCTGAGCTGAAGGAAAAGGAAAAATCTCAGCAAAACAACGTCGAAAATCCAAAAAAAGCGGATTAAACGGCGACTCTTTAAGCAGTCAGGCGGTATCGAGCTTAACGCTAAGTATAAATAGGGCTATACTCGTGCCGCTTCGTCCCCTTAGTTAAATGGATATAACGAGCCCCTCCTAAGGGCTAGTTGCAGGTTCGATTCCTGCAGGGGGCACTTTACACCTCTTCACTACTCTTACTCGTCACAAAATAAAGCCATCACCCCTCTTCTTTTATTCCATAATATAAATGGTCCCAGAGCGGCATAATTTCATGAAAAACAAGTCATAGCACAGATTGTATAAGGGTGCTACTCTACGCAACCCGCCTTATCTCGGCAGTGGTCTGGCAACGCCGTAAAGTTGGGTAAGGCCTGAAACCATCACCCTAAACTACGGTCTAAATCAGTATGTTGTAACGCAACGTTTGCGCTACCTTCTCAGGTTTTATATAGGTCCACTATTTTGTCTCAATGCAAATTTGAACGTGCATTTCTTCACCCACGTTACTGGCTCACATGGTTCGGTCTTGGCCTGCTCTGGTTGCTCGTTCAATTGCCCTATCCCGCTATACAAGTGCTTGGCTCAAGTTTAGGCAGCGCTTCACGTTACTTTTTGAAACGCCGTGAATCCATCGCCCGCAGAAATCTGGAATTATGTTTTCCTCAATATACTGCCGAGCAGCGTGACAAACTGATCGCCGAGAATTTCAAATCCATAGGCATGGCACTGCTGGAGACCGGCATGGCCTGGTTCTGGCCGGACGCGCGCGTGCGCAAATGGTTTGATGTCGAAGGCCTGGAAAACCTGCAGCAGGTGCAGGCACAGAATCGTGGCGTGATGGTCATCGGCGTACATTTTATGTCACTCGAATTGGGCGGCCGCGTCATGGGGCTGTGTCAGCCGATGATGGCAACCTACCGTCCGCATAACAATCGGCTGATGGAATGGGTGCAAACACGTGGCCGTATGCGCTCGAATAAAGCGATGATCAGCCGCAACAATCTGCGCGGTCTGGTCAATGCCCTGAAGAAAGGTGAAGCGGTGTGGTTCGCGCCCGATCAAGATTATGGACGCAAAGGCAGCAGTTTTGCGCCCTTCTTCGCGGTGAAAGATGTCGCCACCACCAACGGCACGTTTGTGATTTCACGCCTGTCCGGATCGCCAATGCTCACGGTTACCATGATCAGAAAAGCGGATAAGTCGGGCTATCGTTTGTTTATCTCGCCAGAACTGCATAATTACCCGCAGGATGAGCAAGCCGCAGCGACCTACATTAACAAAGTTATCGAAAACGAAATCATGCGCGCACCAGAACAATATCTCTGGGTACATCGCCGCTTTAAGACTCGCCCTGTGGGTGAAACCTCGCTCTACATCTAGCCTCTTCGAACGGTTAGTTTCGCTAAGAAACTAACCTTTTCAGTCACCTGTAATCACCTGCCGAAATTGTCTTATTACCCCTTCGCTCAACGTTATTTATTCCGCTGTGAAATTATACTGTCGCCGTTCCACGACAATCGTAAGCTACGGAAATAATGAGAAAAAATGCCCCTTGCTCCCCCCTGTATTTAGGCGTACATTAGCGCCGTCTGGCAACGGGAACGCACAGAATTCTGAGCTGGAGTCATCGACGTTACGGGATAATTCTTATTTCCGGTTTGGTCTGATTTCAACTCTCTATACTCAGTTGGACTTTGTTTTTAAGGCGTATCTTTTGATGCGCGGAGCGATGAACGTGAAATATTTCTTTATGGGCATTTCGGTGATTGTTTTAGTCTGGGCCGGAACCTTTGCCCTGATGATCTGAGCGAAGAAAATACAGTTAAAAAAACAGGAGCCATTAGGCTCCTGTTTTTTTATGCACGCATTTTTACGGGCACATTGCCTATTCCGATTTTCTCTCTACCGGCAACAACCCGTCTGCGCGGAACATCCCTTTAATGCCTCTTATCGCCTGGCGAATGCGATCGCTGTTTTCGATCAGCGCAAAGCGTACGTGGGTATCACCATAGTCACCGAAACCGATGCCCGGAGAGACGCACACTTTTGCATCCTGGAGCAGCTTTTTGGCAAACTCCAGAGACCCCATTGCAGCGTAGTGCTCAGGGATTTTGGCCCAGACGTACATCGAGGCTTTCGGCATCTCAACCATCCAGCCCGCCTCGTGCAAGCCTTTTACCAGCACATCGCGGCGACGTTTGTACTGCGCTGCGATGTCATGTACGCACTGCTGATCGCCTTCCAGCGCGGCAATTGCGGCGACCTGGAGCGGCGTAAAGGTGCCGTAATCGTGGTAACTCTTGATTCTCGCCAGGGCGTTAACCAGCGTTTTATTACCGACCATAAATCCGATACGCCAGCCCGCCATGTTGTAGCTTTTTGATAGCGTAAAGAACTCAACGGCGACATCGCGCGCACCCGGCACCTGCATAATAGACGGCGCTTTCCAGCCGTCATACACGATATCGGCATACGCCAGATCGTGCACCACCAGCACGTCGTAGCGCTTCGCCAGCGCCACGACTTTCTCGAAGAACTCCAGCTCGACGCACTGCGCCGTAGGGTTCGACGGGAATCCGAGGATCATCATTTTCGGTTTTGGATAGCTTTCACGAATTGCGCGTTCGAGTTCGTTGAAAAAGTCGACGCCCTCCACCAGCGGGACGGAGCGAACCTGCGCCCCGGCGATCACCGCGCCATAGATATGGATCGGGTAGCTCGGGTTTGGCACCAGCACCGTGTCACCGTGATCCAGCGTCGCCAGCATCAGGTGCGCCAGCCCTTCTTTCGAACCGATGGTCACGATGGCTTCGCTTTCTGGGTCGATTTCTACGTGATAGCGATCCTGATACCAGCGAGAGATCGCCCGACGTAAACGCGGAATACCGCGCGACGTGGAGTAACCGTGAGTATCCGGGCGCTGCGCCACAGTGCAGAGCTTTTCAACAATATGCGGCGGCGTGGGGCCATCAGGATTACCCATGCTGAAATCGATAATGTCTTCGCCGCGCCGACGCGCAGCCATTTTCAGTTCAGCAGTGATATTAAAAACATAAGGGGGGAGACGATCGATACGCGTAAAACGGCGTTCAGGACTGGATTCAGCCATAGATTCCTCAGATTCACGTGAGCGCCCGGACCGTCCGAGCGACGCTGCCACGATTGTGGCATGCTTAGAAAATAGCCTGATTGAAAAGCCGCTGTCGAGAGGGTAACGAAAAAATATTTATCCCGCTAAAACCGGAAGCGTGCTGGTATGAAAAGCGGAAGTCATCTCTCCAGAACATTTATATGACGCCATTTTTTTAACGCTGTGATATCAATGAAGTAACACCCAAAAGGAGCATAAAGGCTAAATAGTCGGTATTAAGGTCATCAAAAACCAATCCCCTTTGAAGGGAGTGGTTTTTCCTCATTTGATAATTAAGCCAGATGTCTGGTCATTGTGCGCCAGGTTTCCTATCATAGATTTTTCCCGTTTTCCCAGGTTTACTCGTGCACGAAATATTCAATATGCTGCTGGCGGTCTTTGATCGTGCGGCATTAATGCTGATTTGTCTGTTCTTCCTGATCCGCATCCGGCTCTTTCGCGAACTTCTGCATAAATCCGCACACTCGCCAAAAGAACTTCTGGCCGTCACTGCCATCTTCTCGTTGTTTGCCCTGTTCAGCACCTGGTCCGGCGTGCACGTTGAAGGCTCGCTGGTCAACGTGCGTATTATCGCAGTGATGTCTGGCGGTATTTTGTTCGGTCCGTGGGTGGGCATTATCACCGGGATTATTGCCGGGACACATCGCTACTTGATTGATATCGGTGGCGTTACGGCGATCCCCTGTTTCATCACCAGTATTATCGCGGGTATTTTGTCCGGCTGGATTAACCGTAAAATTCCAAAAAAACAGCACTGGAGAGCGGGTATCGCCGCCGGAATGGTGTGCGAAACGCTGACCATGATTCTTGTGGTGGCCTGGGCGCCAAGCATTGAGCTTGGGCTGGATATCGTATCCAAAATCGGTATTCCGATGATCCTCGGCAGCGTCTGTATCGGCTTTATCGTGCTGCTGGTGCAAAGCGTTGAGGGTGAAAAAGAGGCCAGCGCCGCGCGTCAGGCGAAGCTGGCTCTAGATATTGCCAATAAAACCCTGCCGCTGTTCCGCCATGTGAACGCCGAATCCCTGCGACAGGTTTGCGATATTATTCGTCGCGATATTCACGCCGATGCAGTTGCCATCACCAACATCGACCACGTGCTGGCGTATGTCGGCGTGGGCGAACATAATTATCGCGACAATGATGATACCGTCAGCCCAACAACTCGCCAGGCCATTAATTACGGTAAAATCATCATCAAAAACAATGATGAGGCCTATCGTACGCCCGAGATCCACTCGATGCTGGTGATCCCGCTGTGGGAGAAAGGCATCGTTACAGGCACCCTGAAAATCTATTATTGTCACGCACACCAGATAACCTCTTCCCTGCAAGAGATGGCCATTGGATTGTCGCAAATCATCTCTACTCAACTGGAGGTTTCCCGCGCTGAGCAATTGCGTGAGATGGCAAATAAGGCAGAACTGCGCGCCCTGCAAAGTAAGATCAATCCCCATTTCCTGTTTAACGCTCTGAACGCTATTTCATCGTCGATTCGCATGAATCCAGACACCGCTCGCCAGCTGATTTTTAATCTGTCGCGCTATCTGCGCTACAACATTGAATTGAAGGACGACGAACAAATCGACATCAAAAAAGAGCTGTATCAGATTAAAGATTACATTGCGATTGAGCAGGCGCGCTTCGGCGATAAGCTCACGGTTATTTATGATATTGATGAAGAGGTTCACTGCGTGATCCCGAGTCTGTTGATCCAGCCGCTGGTCGAGAACGCTATCGTCCACGGCATCCAGCCGTGCAAGGGCAAAGGCGTGGTGACCATCAGCGTGGCAGAGTGTGGGAATCGCGTGCGGGTGGCAGTACGGGACACCGGGAATGGCATCGATCCCAGCGTGATTTCACGGGTGGAATCAAACGAGATGCCAGGCAATAAAATCGGCCTGCTGAATGTCCACCACCGCGTAAAATTGCTATATGGCGAAGGGCTGCATATCCGCCGCCTGGAGCCTGGCACTGAAATCGCTTTTTATGTCCCCAATGAACGGCTGCCCGTTCATACGCAGACGCTGTTGTTGCCTTGAGTCGGAGTGACGCATGAAAGTCATCATTGTGGAAGATGAGATCCTCGCCCAACAGGAATTAAGCTGGCTGATTAAAGAGCACAGCGAGATGGAGATTGTGGGCACGTTTGAAGACGGGCTGGATGTGCTGAAATTTTTGCAGCATAACCGGGTCGATGCCATTTTTCTGGATATCAATATCCCGTCGCTGGACGGTGTGTTGCTGGCGCAAAACATCAACCAGTTCGCCCACAAGCCGTTTATTGTGTTTGTCACCGCATGGAAAGAACACGCTGCTGAAGCTTTTGAACTGGAAGCCTTCGACTACATTCTGAAACCTTATCAGGAATCGCGCATCATCAGTATGTTGCAGAAGCTGGAACTGGCCTTCCGACAGCAAAACAGCCCGGCCGTCGCGCCTGCGCCCACTGCCACGCGCGAGAATGACACCCTGAATCTCATCAAAGATGAGCGGATTATCGTGACAAAGATGGACGATATTTATTATGCCGAAGCGCACGAGAAAATGACTTTTGTCTATACCCGTCGCGATTCGTTTGTGATGCCGATGAATATTACCGAGTTTTGCGCCAAGCTTCCGGTGTCTCACTTCTTCCGCTGCCACCGCTCGTTTTGCGTCAATCTGAATAAGATCCGCGAAATAGAGCCGTGGTTTAACAACACCTATATTTTACGGCTGAAAGATCTGGAGTTTCAGGTGCCGGTGAGTCGCAGCAAAGTGAAAGAGTTCAGGCAGTTGATGCATTTCTAATGCCCTCTTCGGATGAAGAGGGCGGTGTGGAATCAGAGATATTGTCCCAGGGTTTGGCGCAGATGTGCGCCAGCCCCGAGCAGGCCAGGATTGTCATGCACGATCAGGTAAACCGGAATATCCTGCACGTAGGATTTGAAGCGTCCTTTGTCTTCAAAACCACCACGGAAACCGGATGCTTTGAAGAATTCAAGGAATCGCGGCACAATTCCGCCGGCGATATAAACGCCGCCAAAGGTGCCTAAATTCAACGCCAGGTTGCCGCCAAAACGTCCCATGATCACGCAGAACAGCGACAGGGCGCGACGGCAGTCGGTGCAGCTATCCGCCAGCGCACGCTCGGTGACATCTTTCGGTTGCAGGTTTTCAGGCAGGCGACCGTCTGATTTCACAATCGCGCGATACAAATAGACCAGCCCAGGACCGGACAGCACGCGCTCTGCCGAAACGTGCCCCAGTTCGGCGCGAAGCTCCTGCAGAATAATGCCCTCTTCTTCGCTGTTCGGTGCGAAATCAACGTGACCGCCTTCGCCCGGCAGACTGACCCAACGTTTATCTACGTGAACCAGATGTGAAACCCCGAGCCCAGTGCCTGCACCGTAAACGGCAATCGGTTTGCCCTCGACCGGTTTATCCCCGCCAAACTGAATCAGATGTTCCGGTTTGAGCATCGGGATCGCCATCGATACCGCCGTAAAGTCGTTAATAATTTCCAGATGCGCGAAACCGAGGTTCTTTTTCATTTCGGCAATCGAAAATGCCCAGGTGTGGTTGGTCATCGCCACCCAGTCGCCGGTTATCGGACAGGCAATGGCGATACAACCATCCTCTACGCTGACCTTATGCTCATCCAGATAGACGCGCACTACCGCCTCAAGGCTTGGGTAATCCAGCCCTGAGTAAGCTTTTGCCTGAGAGATTTCACCAGTATTAATATCACATAGCGCCAGTCGGGCGTTGGTGCCGCCCACATCGCCTACTAAAGCATACTTTGTCATTCTTCTACTGCTCCGCTAAAGTCAGAATAAATCTTTGGGACACTGTAAGTTTAAGGCGGGATAACAACAACGACCCGAATGCGTGTGGCCCAGGATAATCGATCTACGTCACAGAATAACTTTACCGTTTCAGCAGCTTTTGCACTATTGCCGTCAAACTGATTGTGCAAAACCACGCTTACTATTTTTGTACAAGGAAATCATCATGCTTCATCCGCGCGCCCGAACCATGCTGCTGTTAGCGACGCCTGCGCTAATCATCGGTATTGCGTCAAGCCTGGTGTTAATCGTGGTGATGAAAGTCGCCTCGGTGCTGCAAACGTTATTATGGACCTCTCTTCCGGGACAATTCGGTATCGATGCGGCCTCTCCGGTCTGGATTATCCTGATGTTAACGCTAACGGGTATTGCGGTGGGTCTGGTGATTCGCTTTAGTCCAGGTCACGCAGGCCCTGACCCTGCACTTGAGCCACTGATTGGCGCCCCCGTTAACCCGGCGGCCCTTCCGGGGCTGATTCTGGCTCTGGTAATTGGCCTGGCGGGCGGTGTGAGCCTCGGGCCAGAACATCCGATTATGGCGGTGAATATTGCCCTCGCGGTGTATCTCGGGGCGCGAGTTTTACCACGAGTGGGTGCACTTGACTGGACCATTCTGGCGTCGGCAGGCACGATTGGCGCGTTGTTTGGCACGCCCGTCGCCGCCGCGCTGATCTTTTCTCAAACGCTCAGTTCCGATAACGACGTTCCGCTGTGGGATCGGTTGTTCGCCCCGCTGATGGCAGCGGCTGCCGGTGCGCTGACCACCAGCCTGTTCTTCCAGCCGCATTTTTCGCTGCCCATCCCGCACTATGGACACATGCAGCTGGCGGATATTTTCAGCGGAGCCATTGTCGCCGCTATCGCCATTGCACTCGGTATGGTTGCTGTGTGGTGCTTACCGCGCCTGCACCTGTTGATTCACAAGCTAAAACACCCGGTATTGATTCTGGGCGTCGGCGGATTTTTGCTCGGTATTTTGGGCGCCATTGGGGGGCCAATCACCCTCTTCAAAGGGCTGGATGAGATGCAGCAGATGTCGTTTAGTCAAGTGTTTAGCGTGTCGGACTATTTCATGTTCGCGGTAGTGAAACTGGCTGCCGTAGTGGTGGCTGCGGCGTGCGGTTTTCGTGGCGGGCGTATCTTCCCGGCGGTGTTCATTGCCGTGGCGCTGGGCCTGATGTTGCATGAACACGTCGATGCGGTTCCGGCGGCCATTACCGTTTCCTGTTCAATTCTGGGACTGGTACTGGTGGTGACGCGTGATGCCTGGCTGAGCCTGTTTATGGCCGTGGTGGTGGTCCCGGATACTAATCTGCTGCCGTTGCTGTGTATTGTGATGTTGCCCGCCTGGCTCCTGCTGGCGGGCAAACCGATGCTGATGGCCTGGCGACCAAAGAAATAGTCAGGCGTTATTTCGCGCTTCCAGCGCCTGGGTGATGGCGCTCAACAGCGGAGGGATGTCCTCTTTGGGCAGCATAACCTCAATCAACGACAGCTTTTCGCTGTGCGCGACTTTCTCCAGAACCTCTGCGAGCTGCACCGTTTCGCTCACCCGCCAGCACTGTGCCTGATTATTCTGGCTCAGCGCCTGCGGGATTTGCGTCCAGTTCCACAGGGCGATGTCATTGTAGCGCTGCTTCGGCCCATGAATCGCCCGCTCAACCGTGTAACCTTCGTTATTCAGCACCAGAATCACCGGATGCTGTTTATCCCGCAGCATCGACCCCATTTCCTGTATCGTTAGCTGCGCTGCTCCGTCGCCTGTCAGGACAATCACCCGTCGCTCAGGACAGGCGGTTTGCGCACCAAATGCCGCCGCCAGGGTGAAACCAATTGAACCCCACAGCGGCTGAACGATAAAGTTCACATCGGTTGGCAGGCGCAATGCAGCTGCGCCAAAAGCGGAGGTTCCCTGATCGGCAAGAATGATATCGCCGGGGCGGATAAAGGGTTGCAGGGTATGCCAGAAATTATCCTGGGTGAGGGTTTCATCGTGATGCTGATGAGTAAGTGGTGCCTGCCGGGCCGGAGTTGTCTGGCTCACGAGATGCTGCTGACATAGCGAAGAGAGAATATCGACGGCTTTAGCCATTGGTACCCCGGTGAACCAGCGGTCCCCAACTCGCGTCGCGTGTGGCTGGACTTCAATCGTTTTTCCAGCAGGGAGTTTATGCGTAAAACCGGCGGTGAGCGTATCGGTGAAACGCGTGCCGACACAAATGACAGTATCCGCCTCTTCTATGGCTTCTCTGACTTGCTCTGCGCTGGCCGCGCCGCTGTAGGTGCCGTAAAAACCGGGCTGGCGCTCATCAAAGATCCCTTTGCCCATCAGCATCGTCGCATGAGCCATCGGTGAATCATTAACCCATTTCTGCAATTGATCTTTCAACCCATAACGCAGAACCAAAAAATCAGCCAAAAGCGCGGTACGTTTGCTGGTAACGAGGCGTGATTCCGCGGCATCGCGAAACGCTTTCAGGCAAGCGCTGTCGGCGTGAGATGTACGTTCTGTGAGAGCGTTTACAGGCGGTATCGCCGGTTTTTTTGCCACATCTGCGGGTAACATCAAATACCCCGGACGCCGCTCTCGCAGCATGACCGACAAAACCCTATCGATTTCATAGCAGGCATTTTGTTCGGTGAGAATAGCCTGTGCCACCGTCACGGGTTCACTCATGCGGTAAAAATGATGAAACTCACCGTCTCCCAGCGTGTGGTGCAAAAGCTCGCCTTTCTGTTGAGCGGCACTCCCCGGCGCCCCGACGATATGCAGCACTGGAACGTACTCTGCAAAGCTGCCAGCGATGCCGTTCATTGCGCTTAACTCCCCGACCCCAAAGGTCGTCAACAGCGCGGAAAAGCCCTTGCAGCGGGCATATCCATCAGCAGCATAGGCCGCGTTCAGTTCGTTTGCACAGCCCACCCAGCGAATGTCGGGACTGTCGATAACATGGTCGAGAAACTGCAAATTATAGTCGCCCGGCACGCCGAACAAATGTTCAGCGCCACAGTGTTTTAGTCGTTCAAGCAGATAATCAGCGACGCAGTATGGGGTTCGCATAGCAGGTGTCCTTCTGACGTTGACCTCATCTTGAGTATTAAAGAAGCGTGATGGCTGTCCAGAAACGGCGACAAGATGGCTCTGGAAAGAATGCTTTACGAAAAATGGCAGTGTAATCTGATTTACAGCGCCACGGTGTAAACGTATACACTGCTGGAATATTTCAGGTCAGAGGGGTTAAGCAATGGTTTTTCAGGCGGATAAAATGCGTTATCAGTCAATGCAGTATCGTCGTTGTGGCCAGAGTGGTTTAAAGCTGCCCGCCATTTCACTGGGTTTATGGCACAACTTTGGTGATACCACGCTCATTGACACCAGTCGCCAACTTTTACAGCGGGCATTTGAACTGGGGATTACCCATTTCGATTTGGCCAACAACTATGGTCCGCCTCCAGGCTCGGCGGAAAGTAATTTTGGCCGTATTTTCCGGGAAGATTTTCATCCCTATCGCGATGAACTGATTATCTCGACCAAAGCGGGCTATACCATGTGGGAGGGTCCCTATGGCGACTGGGGTTCGCGTAAATACCTGATCTCAAGCCTCGATCAAAGTCTCAAACGTATGGGACTGGAATACGTTGATATCTTCTATCATCACCGCCCGGACCCGGAAACGCCGCTGCGCGAGACAATGAAAGCGCTCGACCACGTGGTGCGTCAGGGGAAAGCCCTGTACGTCGGGTTGTCGAATTACCCGGCCGAGCTGGCGCGCCAGGCGATTGAGATCCTGGAAGATTTGGGTACGCCGTGTCTTATCCATCAGCCTAAATATTCCATGTTTGAACGTGCGCCGGAGCAAGGGTTGCTGTCTGTTTTGCAGGAGAAAGGCGTCGGCTGTATTCCGTTCTCTCCGCTGGCCGGGGGCCAACTGACCGACCGTTATCTGAACGGAATTCCGGCGGATTCTCGCGCAGCCAGCGGGAGCCGCTTCCTCAATCCGGATCAAATTACGGAAGAAAAAATCAGCCAGGTGCGCGCGCTAAACGCGCTGGCTGAAGGTCGCGGTCAAAAACTCTCACAGATGGCGCTGGCGTGGGTATTGCGCCATGACGCGGTCACTACGGTGCTAATTGGTGCCAGTAAGACCGCACAAATTGAAGACGCCGTGGGTACGTTAACTAACCTTCATTTCAGCGCCGATGAGCTCAGTGCCATTGACGCGATCCTGAATCGGACAAAATAAATGCACTTTTAGCAAAACGTGCTCCCCTTGACGAATTAGGAGTTGAGGCGATTAAACGGGGCTTTACGGCCCCGTAATATTGCGTTAACAGGCCGTCTAAGGCCCCGATCGTGAAGGAGAAGAACAATGTTCAGGTCACTGATTCTTGCAGCAGTACTCTTGGCTTCAGCCCCGCTGATCGCTAATGCTGGCGAAATCACCCTGTTGCCATCAGTAAAATTACAAATTGGCGATCGTGACAATTATGGTAACTACTGGGACGGCGGTGGCTGGCGCGACCGTGATTACTGGCACCGCAACTATGAATGGCGAAAAGACCGCTGGTGGAGGCATGATAATGGCCGCCATCGTGGCTGGGATAATCGCAAAGCGTACGAGCGTGGCTACCGTGAAGGCTGGAGTGACCGGGACGATCGTCGCGGACCACACGGTCATGGACGCGGCCACGGACACGGCGGTCATCGCCACTAAATACAAAAAGGAGCCAAATGGCTCCTTTTTTCATGCATGGGCTCTTAAAGACCCAGCGCCGTCCCGATCAACAGCCATAGGTTCAACGCCACCACCAGCACCACGATAATCCACCCGATGCGTCTGACCAGCGTAGTGTTCACCAAATCGCCCATCAGGGTTTCATTGCTGGTAAAGATCAGCAGTGGAACCAACGCCAGCGCGATACCAAAGCTCAATAAAACCTGGCTCATCACCAGAATGCGCGTCGGATCCAGCCCCATCAGAATGACAATAAACGAAGGCAGCATCGTGACGGAGCGGCGCACCCACAGAGGAATGTGGAAACGCACGAATCCCTGCATGACCACCTGCCCTGCCAGCGTCCCGACGACCGTTGACGACAACCCTGCCGCCACCAGACTCAGGCCAAAAATGGTTGCCGCCGCGTGGCTCAGAAGAGGTTCCAGCGTCAGGTAAGCCTGATCGAGATCGGCAATCCCCGTGTGACCGTTAAAGTGGAACGCAGCCGCCGCCGTCGCCATCATCGCCAGATTAACGAACCCGGCGATGGTCATGGCGATCCCGACATCCCATTTGGTGGCCGAATAACGCTCCTGGCGCGAACCTTCATGGGCGTGCTGCGTCAGGGAAGAGTGAAGATAAATGACGTGCGGCATGATGGTCGCACCCAGCACACCCGCCGCCAGGAATACCGCTTCCGACGTCGGCAAGCTTGGGATAATCATTCCTTTACTGAGCTGCACCAGATTCGGTTGAGAGAAAATCAGCTCGACGATGTAAGCCGCCGCGACAAACAGCAGCAGACCGCCAATCACCAGCTCAAGAGGCTTTTGCCCGCGCCGTTGCAGCATCAAAATCAGGAAAGTGGCAATCCCGGTCAGCACGGCGCCTTGCAGGAGCGACACGCCCAGGATCAGCTTGAAGCCGATGGCCGCGCCGATAAACTCCGCCAGGTCGGTCGCCATCGCAATGATCTCTGCCTGCACCCAATAAAACCAAACCACCGGACGCGGATAGTGATCGCGAATCTGTTCTGCGAGATTTTTCCCTGTCGCAATGCCGAGCTTTGCAGACAGCACCTGAATGAGCATCGCCATGAAATTGGCCCACACCACGACCCACAGTAATTTATAGCCAAAGCTGGCCCCGGCCTGAATGTTGGTCGCAAAATTGCCCGGATCGATATAGCCGATGGCGGCAATGAACGCAGGTCCCATTAATGCAAACCTCAGCTTGCGCGCTGCTCTGCCACTGCTACCCTCTACGCGACTGTTAGTCATTTCTGCCTCTGGAAATATAGCCTTTGCTATGTTTCATGCTATCAAAATGAGAATGATTATCAAGATCATTTAAGATGTTTATAGTGATTTCTCTGATAGCAAAGAACGATAGCTGGGGCGGGTGCAATGAAACGATCTCACAGGAGATGAAATCGACAGTCATTTGTGAAGCGTAGCACACAAACGTAACTTTTCACTCATTTACATAACATAACAGAAGTGTATGGTTGATCACTATTTTTGAGACTCGTCACAGGATGTAACTATAGTGTGGTCTTGATCTCGTTTTCTTTGTGCTTGTTACATAGAATGTGCACGGAAATTAAACCTGCCTCATATTTGGAGCAAATATGGACCGCGTCCTTCATTTTGTCCTGGCACTTGTTGTCGTTACTGCACTTGCATTGCTGGTCAGCACAGACCGCAAAAACATTCGTATTCGTTATGTTGTACAGCTGCTCGTCATTGAAGTTTTACTTGCGTGGTTCTTCCTGAACTCCAACGTAGGCCTGGGCTTCGTGAAAGGCTTCTCCGAAATGTTCGAAAAACTGCTCGGATTTGCTAACGAAGGGACGAACTTTGTCTTCGGCAGCATGAACGATCAAGGCCTGGCATTCTTCTTCCTGAAAGTGCTTTGCCCAATCGTCTTTATCTCTGCGCTGATTGGTATCCTGCAGCACATCCGCGTTCTGCCGGTTGTGATTCGCGCGATCGGTTTCCTGTTATCCAAAGTGAACGGCATGGGTAAACTGGAATCTTTCAACGCAGTCAGCTCCCTGATTCTGGGTCAGTCTGAGAACTTTATCGCGTATAAAGATATCCTCGGCAAAATGTCCCGTAACCGCATGTACACCATGGCGGCTACCGCAATGTCTACTGTTTCCATGTCTATCGTGGGCGCATACATGACAATGCTGGAACCAAAATACGTGGTCGCCGCGCTGGTTCTGAACATGTTCAGCACCTTTATCGTTCTGTCGCTGATCAACCCTTACCGTGTTGACGCCAGCGAAGAAAACATTCAGATGTCTAACCTGCACGAAGGCCAGAGCTTCTTCGAAATGCTGGGTGAATACATTCTGGCAGGCTTCAAAGTGGCGATCATCGTTGCTGCGATGCTGATCGGCTTCATCGCCCTGATCGCTGCGCTGAACGCACTGTTCGCTGCGGTGCTGGGTATCTCCTTCCAGGGCATCCTGGGCTACATCTTCTACCCAATTGCCTGGGTGATGGGTGTTCCTGCTCACGAAGCGCTGCAAGTGGGCAGCATCATGGCCACCAAACTGGTTTCCAACGAATTCGTTGCAATGATGGATCTGCAGAAAATTGCCAGCACGCTTTCTCCGCGCGCAGAAGGCATTCTGTCTGTGTTCCTGGTTTCCTTCGCTAACTTCTCTTCCATCGGTATCATCGCCGGTGCGATTAAAGGTCTGAACGAAGAACAAGGCAACGTGGTTTCTCGCTTCGGCCTGAAACTGGTTTACGGTTCTACTCTGGTGAGCGTACTGTCCGCGTCTATCGCTGCGCTGGTACTGTAATCCAAATAAAAACCGGGGGTTTGCGCCCCCGGTTTTTTTACGCCTGCAGTTCGTCAAGCGGCTGAGGTTTTCCCAGCAAATAACCCTGCAAATAATCCACGCCGATATCCAGTAACATCTGTCGCTGCTCAGGCGTTTCGACAAATTCCGCCACCACACACAACGATTTAGTCTTCGCCAGATTACAAATCGACTTCACGATCGTCGCATCCATGCTGTCCGTACAGATATCTTTCACGAAGCAACCATCGATTTTAATGATGTCAGCCTGCAATCGTTTAAGCCGCTCATAGTTGGCATATCCCGTACCAAAATCATCGATCGCAATTTTGAAACCATATTCACGCAGCTGCTGGATATTCTGAATACTGGACTCTGAATCTGAAAAAGCCTGTTCTTCAGTGACTTCAATGATGACCGCCTGAGGAACAACCGCGTAGCGTTTAAACAGTCCCACAATTTCAGCGGCCACCTCTTTTTGATTGAGCGTCATCGGCATCAGATTGACGGAGAAACGGGCTCCGCAATTCGTCGTGGGGTGATCGCGGAGCCACTTAAGCAGGTTCTCGAGTACACACAGATCGAAACGGTGGCTGAGGTTAAACTGTGCAATCAGAGGGATGAACCGATCCGGGGTAATGATTTCACCATCGCTCTCCAGACGGGTTAAAATTTCATGGTAGCCCTCACCTGCTGCGTTCTGAATTGGTTGAGCATATAAACGCACGCTTCCCTCATCAAGGGCCCGTTTTACACGGCTGAGCATTAATACCCGATCGGTTGTTTGCCCCGCGACCGTCTCAATGCTGTTAGTCAGCGCCAGCACTCTGTGCGTCACGCAAGATTGCTCAGAAAGCCAGCTCAGTTGCCCCAGCGTGTGGTGAAGGTTTTCGCCATCATGCCCTTCCAGCTCTCCCCAGGACGCCCCAAATTCGATGTCCAGCCCGGTATTGTTCCAGTAGATTTTACGGCTGTTCAACCGATCGACGATGTGCTGTAAACGCTCACCGGTATCTGGCCCTGAGAGTACTAAAATCAATTCGCTGCCCGGCAGCTGGAAGAATTTTTCATTCGCCTGCAATAAAGGCTGCACCGCCGACGTGATGGAGCGCTTGCAGTGGATGCGCATCAACATGCCGTAATGGCGGCTGAGAAAGCCCAGATTCCCCATGCGCAGACAGCAGATTTTGGCATCCGGGTGCCGCATCAAATAGTCTTCCAGCGCCCGCATATTAGCGAGGCCCGTGAGCGGATCGGTCAATGCCCTTTCATGCCAGCCCTTCTTTAGCCATTCGCTGCGGTGGTAAATCCGCGACATGTACATCAGGCAGATGGCGAAGGAGATCAGCACCGACAGGACGAACGCCAGCGCATAGCCCGTCTGTACGCCGTTGAGGAAATTTTTGTTGTAAGACAGGAGCAGGAAAGCGGAAATCGCCCAGCTCAGAGAAACAAGGGCGTAGCTCAAGCGACTTATAGCAACCGTGAAAAGGATAAAGATTACCGGAACCAGATAGCCGGCGATAAAACTGGCCTCAATCGGGGAGCATAAAACCACTAACCCCAGCGTCAGACATATCATCCAGCCGAATGTAAATACGGAATGTTTATGAATAAGATAGGGCTTAACGCTGCGTAACCAGAAGGTTCTGGCATAGCGCGGATTAATTATCATTCTTAACGGATAATAGAACATCATCGTAAATATCAGGCTGGCACAAATCAGGCTCTGAATATCAACAATATTATAAATCGCGGTGCCATCGCCAAAGAAGTTAGAAATTGAAAGCGGGAAATCAAAGAAATATCCAGCCAGATACATCGACAACTTTATACCCAGGGGAATGACAAATCCCAGCCAGAAAATGCGTAATCCGATCTGCCGGTTCGGCAGCCCATAGCGCCAGCGCTTACCCATCGTGAAGCCAAGGATCGCGCAGACCGCAAAGACAGAAAACGTCTGGCAAAAAAGCACAACAGCGTGCTGCAGAGGAGTGAGCTGGAAGTAATATAAATTGGTTAAGGCAAAACTCAAGACAACAGGAAGAACCGCGCGGCGACCAAACAATAACATCATTGCCAGCATCACGCTTAAGGGAAGCCAGGCTAAATAGACGTAATGGCCGTCAAGAATGGAGCGAGGGGAAATAAAACGAGAGAAAGGCACCGCCAGCAGACATAAAATGAATGCCAGCATAAATATTCGTAAATTATTTGTAAGGTAACTTTTTGCTCGCAACAAGGGGCTATTTCCCAGTCGAATCATTGGTTGAAGAAATGGTAAGTTTATTAATTGAGCGAATCAAGTTCCCGGTTTTTAAATGAATGCTTTTCTTGATTTCGATTGAGGTCAGATTGATAAACATACACGGATGGCAACAAAAAAGGCAGGAGATGATAACAAATGCATAAAAAAACCCCCGCCTTTCGGCGAGGGTCTGAATTTTGGTGGAGCTAAGCGGGATCGAACCGCTGACCTCTTGCATGCCATGCAAGCGCTCTCCCAGCTGAGCTATAGCCCCACAGTGTTTTACGTTCCAAACTCTCCTGGATAAGAATTTGGTGGAGCTAAGCGGGATCGAACCGCTGACCTCTTGCATGCCATGCAAGCGCTCTCCCAGCTGAGCTATAGCCCCAACGTAAAGCTGTCGTGTTGACGGGCGGCATAGTATGAATTCCATTGCAGAGTGTCAACGGCAAAATCAACGCAGCCCTTTCAATCGTCGAAAAATCATGCAAATGAGTCACAATGCGAAGCTGCTCGCAGCCAGTAGTTAAACCTGTCACATTTTCGCATAAAAGGGTGCTATAACATGAACCACTCATTAACCCTACTGATATTCAGGTAATTGCATGATCAAGGAACGAATGACGCCAGAGGAGTTGTCGCGACTCACTGGCTATAGCCGACAGACCATCAATAAATGGGTACGCAAGGAGGGTTGGAAAACATCTCCAAGACCAGGTGTTCAGGGTGGTAAGGCGCGTCTGGTTCACGTTAACGAAAAAGTGCGAGAGTTTATCCGCAGCGCATCCAGGATGACGGATGAACCTCAGCTCATTGAAAGCACAGCCAATAATAGCTCACTTAACGCTCTGCTTCTGACACTGGCCAATGAAATGACCCCAGACGAGCAAAAACAGCTGACGACTTTATTACTGCGGGAAGGGATTACCGGATTGTTACAACGTTTAGGGATACGCGAACAGAGCTGATATGAAAAAATTACGGAGCAAAATGACCACGGAAGAGTTGTCCGATAGCCTTGGCGTCGCCAAACAAACGATTAACCGCTGGGTGCGTAAGCAAGGGTGGAAAACCGAAAGTTTGCATGGTGTAAAAGGCGGACGAGCACGATTGATCCATATCGACGCCCGCGTACGCGAACATATTATGAATATCCCCGCGATTCGTAACCGACAGGCTATTTATCAGCTTGCAGAAACGTCCGCCGAATATGAGGGGGCGAACACCACCAGCTTGTTACGCCAGGTGACCGGCGCACTGGAAAGTATGACGCTCATTGAGCAAGAAAAACTTGCCGTGCTGCTGGCCCGCGAAGGTATTCAGGGCTTCCTCGCCCGCCTCGGTATTGCTGAAGAACAGGCATAAAAAACGGCAGGATAGCCTGCCGTTTTTGCTCTTCGTCTGCCCGACGTATTTACTGTTGGCTTTCGCGCTCAGTAATAAAATCCAGAGCTTTGTTAATGCGCGCAACGCTGCGCGTTTTGCCAATTGCATGAACGGTGACATCAAGTCCTGGGGATTGCCCAGCACCAGTCACGGCAACACGCAGTGGCATACCAACTTTCCCCATACCGACTTCCAGTTCGTCTGCCGTGGCCTGAATCGCGTTGTGAACATTTTCCGCAGTCCAGTCAGTCAGTGCAGACAGTTTATCACGCACGACTTCGAGCGGCTGACGAGCAACCGGACGCAGGTGTTTTTTCGCTGCGTCAGGATCAAACGCCTCGAACTCTTCGTAGAAATAACGGCAGCTTTCCGCAATCTCTTTAAGCGTTTTGCAGCGTTCACCCAGCAGTTTCACCAGATCCGCCAGCTCTGGGCCAGTGCGGGTATCAATGTTCGCCTGCTCAATGTGCCATTGCAGGTAGGTTGCAACGTATTCCGGCGGCATGGTGTTGATGTAGTGATGGTTCAACCACAGCAGTTTATCGGTGTTAAATGCACTGGCGGATTTGCTCACTGCATTCAGGGAGAACAGTTTGATCATCTCTTCGCGGCTGAAGATCTCCTGGTCACCGCTGGACCAGCCCAGACGGACTAAATAGTTCAGCAACGCTTCCGGCAGATAACCGTCATCGCGGTATTGCATCACGCTGACAGCGCCGTGACGTTTGGACAGTTTTTTACCGTCATCGCCATTAATCATCGATACGTGCGCATAAATTGGCACCGGCGCATTCAGCGCTTTCAGGATATTAATCTGACGTGGTGTGTTGTTGATATGATCTTCACCGCGAATAACATGGGTGATTTCCATGTCCCAGTCATCAACCACTACGCAGAAGTTGTAGGTCGGTGAACCGTCAGTACGACGAATGATCAGATCGTCCAGTTCCTGGTTGCTGAACTCAATCGGGCCACGGATCTGGTCGTCAAAGATAACAGAACCTTCCTGCGGGTTAGCGAAACGCACAACGCAGGGTTCGTCATCGGCATGGTGCTCGTGGCTGTGGCGGCAGCGGCCATCGTAACGAGGCTTATCACCGTTCGCCATTTGCTCTTCACGCAGAGCTTCCAGACGTTCTTTGGAGCAGTAGCATTTATACGCGGTACCCGCGACCAGCATGTCGTCGATAACGGCGTTGTAACGGTCAAAACGTTTAGTCTGGAAGTACGGGCCTTCATCCCACTCCAGATTCAGCCAGTTCATCCCATCCATAATGGCTTCGATTGCTTCCGGTGTGGAACGTTCGAGATCGGTGTCTTCAATACGCAGCACGAACTCACCGTCGTGGTTACGTGCAAAAAGCCAGGAATAGAGAGCAGTACGTGCACCACCGACGTGCAGATAGCCTGTCGGGCTGGGCGCGAAGCGAGTTTTGATTTTCATGAAATGGCCTTACGTTATAAAGATGCCGACGACCGGCAAATGCTGGGATAAAAACAATGGGCAATATTCTATCACTGTGGGCCGATTCCTCAATGATGTTGCCTTATTGACGTGCAGGTTTACTAAATTTGTTTAGAAATCATGCTGCGCGGGCCATTTTGTGATCCGTTTGTTTAATTTTACGACGAACAAACAAAATCTTTAGAAAAGGCGTTGACTCATTTTCAACTCTCCCTATAATGCGACTCCACACAGCGGGGGTGATTAGCTCAGTTGGTAGAGCACCTCCTTTACACGGAGGGGGTCGGCGGTTCGAGCCCGTCATCACCCACCATTC
>RCUN01000311.1_pt1 | contig 34239 bp, 31 predicted proteins | sample 2166181 | NCBI WGS metagenome assembly RCUN01 (sample SAMN09932603, study PRJNA488358) | compost metagenome | feature: garden; material: soil; isolation source: compost soil in crotononitrile-enriched culture | place: Germany: Experimental Botanical Garden Goettingen | collected 2016-01-27 | reverse complement strand
AAGTTTCGCCAATAGGTTTTGATTGCTTCCGTTATCTTTCGAATCGAAACTTACCAGATCATGTCGAAGCGCAACACACCTCAACGTCGCCACAATATCCTTGCCTTGCTCAACGAGCAGGGTGAAGTCAGTGTGGATGAGTTGGCAAAACGCTTCGAAACGTCGGAAGTTACGATTCGCAAGGATCTTGCGGCACTCGAGAGCAACGGTCTGTTGCTGCGCCGTTATGGTGGCGCGATCACCATGCCACAAGAATTGGTCGCCGACCTCGGTCAACCGGTCTCCAAGTACAAGCAAGCCATCGCCCGTGCTGCAGTGACGCGTATCCGCGAACATGCGCGCATCATCATCGACAGTGGCAGTACCACCGCCTCCATGATCCCGGAACTTGGTCAACAACCCGGTCTGGTGGTGATGACCAACTCGCTGCATGTCGCCAACGCCCTCAGCGAACTGGAACACGAGCCGGTGCTGTTGATGACCGGTGGCACGTGGGACCCGCATTCCGAGTCCTTTCAGGGGCAGGTTGCCGAGCAGGTACTACGCTCTTACGACTTTGATCAATTGTTCATCGGTGCCGATGGCATCGATCTGGTTCGCGGTACAACCACTTTCAATGAATTGCTCGGGCTGAGCCGCGTCATGGCTGAAGTCGCCCGTGAAGTGGTCGTGATGGTGGAGGCCGACAAGATTGGCCGCAAGATTCCCAACCTGGAACTGCCCTGGAGCAGTGTCCATACCCTTATTACCGATGATCGCCTGTCGCTCGAGGCACGGGATCAGATTCAGGCCCGCGGTATCACTTTGATTTGCGCGGCTGTCAGTCAGGAGAAATAGCATGTGTGGAATTGTCGGCGCAGTCGCAGAACGTAATATCACCGCCATCCTGGTCGAAGGCCTGAAGCGTCTGGAATACCGTGGGTATGACAGCGCCGGCGTGGCGGTCTACACCAACGACGAGAAGCTCGAGCGCCTGCGTCGTCCGGGCAAGGTCAGCGAACTGGAGCAGGCACTGGCCGAAGAAGCGCTGGTCGGTCGTCTGGGCATCGCCCACACCCGCTGGGCGACTCACGGTGCACCGTGCGAGCGCAACGCGCACCCGCATTTTTCCGGTGACCTGGCGGTGGTGCACAACGGCATCATCGAAAACCACGAAGCTTTGCGTGAGCAGCTCAAAGCCTTGGGTTACGTGTTCACCTCGGACACCGACACCGAAGTCATCGCCCACTTGCTCAACCACAAGCTCAAAGACCTGCGTGACCTGACCGTGGCCCTCAAGGCAACCGTTAAAGAACTGCACGGTGCTTACGGTCTGGCAGTGATCAGTGCGCAACAACCGGATCGCCTGGTTGCAGCCCGCAGCGGTAGCCCGCTGGTGATCGGCCTGGGCCTGGGGGAAAACTTCCTCGCGTCCGACCAACTGGCCCTGCGTCAGGTCACCGACCGCTTCATTTACCTGGAAGAAGGCGATATCGCCGAGATCCGTCGCGACAACGTGCAGATCTGGGACGTGAGCGGCCAAGCGGTTGAGCGCCAGACAGTGCAGTACAGCGACGGCGCCGAAGCTGCCGACAAAGGCGAATTCCGCCACTACATGCTCAAGGAAATCCACGAGCAACCGTCTGTGGTGCAACGCACCCTGGAAGGTCGCTTGAGCGAGAACCAGGTGCTGGTGCAAGCCTTCGGTCCACAGGCTTCCGAGTTGTTTGCCAAGGTGCGCAACGTGCAAATCGTCGCGTGCGGCACCAGCTATCACGCCGGTATGGTCGCCCGTTACTGGCTTGAAGAACTGGCCGGCATCCCGTGCCAGGTCGAAGTCGCCAGCGAGTTCCGCTATCGCAAAGTCGTGGTGCAGCCTGACACGCTGTTCGTCACCATTTCCCAGTCCGGCGAAACCGCCGACACGTTGGCCGCGCTGCGTAACGCCAAGGAGCTGGGCTTCCTCGCCAGCCTGGCGATCTGCAACGTTGGCATCAGTTCGCTGGTGCGTGAATCCGACCTGACCCTGCTGACCCAGGCCGGTCGTGAAATCGGCGTGGCTTCGACCAAAGCGTTCACCACGCAACTGGTTGGCCTGCTGTTGCTGACTCTGTCGCTGGGTCAGGTTCGCGGGACGTTGGCCGCAGGTGTCGAAGCCACCTTGGTCGAAGAACTCCGTCGCCTGCCGACCCGCCTGGGCGAAGCGCTGGCGATGGACAGCACCGTCGAGAAAATCGCCGAGCTGTTTGCCGAGAAGAACCACACGTTGTTCCTCGGTCGTGGCGCGCAATTCCCGGTGGCGATGGAAGGAGCGCTCAAGCTCAAGGAAATCTCCTACATCCACGCCGAAGCCTATCCGGCCGGAGAACTGAAACACGGCCCGCTGGCGCTTGTGGATAACGACATGCCTGTGGTCACTGTGGCGCCAAACAACGAGTTGCTGGAGAAGCTTAAGTCCAATCTTCAGGAAGTACGGGCCCGTGGTGGTCAGCTAGTCGTCTTCGCCGACGAGAAAGCCGGCATGACCAACGGTGAAGGCACGCACGTTGTGCAAATGCCGCACATCCACGACATCCTGTCGCCGATCCTCTACACCATCCCGCTGCAGTTGCTCTCGTACTACGTGGCTGTGCTCAAAGGCACTGACGTCGACCAGCCGCGCAACTTGGCGAAATCGGTGACTGTGGAATAAGTTATCCACAGGTCGTTGAGTTGATGCTTCGAAAGTATTTCGAAACCGTCAGCTCAATGACTCGTGGCGGCTGGCGTCACCTCGACAGCTTAATGTTTTCACACCTGATAGGTAGGCTTACCTGTTGCAGTGAGTGTGTATGAAGCATTAGGTGATAATCGCGCTGAGGTCGGGCATTGTGAAATGCAACTCCGTTGTAAGAGGCGGAGTGGCGAGGCGCTTTAGTGCGCAAACGCTTCAGGGTATCTTTCGAGGTAGGCGTCGTTGAGATGCGTATCTTGGGAACGCATGAAAGTTTTGAAATCAGGCACCAGAAAAACCAGCAGAGACAGCAGCAGCACCATCAAACCCAAAACCGTGATTGTCATTGCGACTCCCAGACTGGCGATCAGGGTGTTCATCGTGAAGCTGCCCAAGGGGCTGGCCGCCGCAGACAGAAATGAAACCGTGGCGAAAATCCGGTTGCGATGGAGCTTTGGAGTCGCCAGTAATCTCACGGCGGAGGTTGGAATGTTGATCAACATCAAGCCTACACCGCCGCAGAAAAAGGCAGCAGGTACGATGATTGAAGATGAAACGGTGCCAACTACCACCAGATTGCATCCCAATAATGCGAACCCCGCAGAAACACACATGTCACGGGGAATCCGATCGGATAACCAGCCGATGATTTTGTAACTGCCCGCCAAAATGCCCAGCCCGAAGCAAGAATCCAGAAGACCGATGTAAGTGACCGGGTACTCGATGACATCCTTTACGTACAGTGGAATCAGTATGGTGAAGAACGGAAACAGGGCAAAGTTGATCAACATTGCAATGATGGCCAGATAGAATTCGACCTTCACTCCGTAAATTACTTTGAAGCCGGAATAGATCATGCTGAAGCCGCTAGCCCCCGAGGCTTTTTCGTCTTGCACCGTGGCACCGATGTGATTCGGAATTGTCGCGATCAACACCCCGGCGATCAAAATCGCAAAGAAATCGGCGGCAAAGGCAAACGTGGTACCAAATCCGTATATCAAGCCGCTGGCCAGTGCGGGCCCAAGCAGAATGGAAAAGGATGACATCACGCTTTTGGTCCGAAAGGCCAAGGAGACTTTTTCGTCATCTGCAAATAAAGGAATGATCGACGCTTGAAGAGGGTCGCGCACTCCGACAATCGCACTGCTGATCATCATTAGAGCGCCCACCGCCCAAGGGTTGAACGACCCTGTAGCGGACAGCCCCACCATCAACAGCGCTGTCAGCAAACTGATCCCTGAGGCCAGCTTAATGATCAGTATTTTGTTGTATTTGTCCCCCAGCCATCCCAACAGAGGTTTGGCTAACACCTCCGTCGCAATGGAACAGGCAATCATGTTGGCAAAATAGAGCGCAGAGCCTGTTTCCTGCAACGCCCACCATGCCACCGCCAATTGGTTGCACCGTCCTCCCAGAACCATCAGCAAAAAGCTGAATTGTACTTTCAGCAAACGCCGGTCGAAACCGGCTCCCCACGCGTAACCTGAGTTTGCACTCATCGATGTACCTTTCATCCTGATAGGGCGAATGCGGAAGCAAGGACATTCAAGAAACCACAGGTGACTTTGATCGAGTTAGATCGCTAGATATCGCTCAATGCCACCTTCAAGGCTATAGAGTTCCCTTCTTGGCTGACGCTTCGAATTGTTAGCTACTGACGCCGTTTGTGCTGTAGACAACCAAGCGCCGGACCCAACATACAAGGTGCGGCCGTAGGCTGCGATGTTTAGATTTTAATGAGGACAAAGCCATGGACCGCTTCCAGGAAATGCAGGTCTTCGCTGCCGTCGCCCAAGACCAGGGTTTTTCTGCTGCGGCGCGGCGGTTGGGGCTGTCGGCGGCCAGTGTCACCCGGGCGGTTGCTGCGTTGGAGAAGCGCATCGGTACGCAATTGCTCACGCGCACGACACGCAGTGTGCATTTGAGCGAGGCGGGTCAGCGTTATCTTGAAGATTGTCGGAGGATTCTTGCCGAGGTGCAGGAAGCCGAGGATTCGGCGGCGGGTAGTCACGCTCAGCCTCGTGGGCAACTGACGATCACCGCGCCAGTTTTGTTCGGTGAGTTGTTTGTCACACCGCTGATGGTGGATTTTCTGACTCAGTTTCCGGACGTCATGATCAATGCGCTGCTGGTTGACCGGGTGGTGAGCGTGGTGGAGGAGGGCGTTGATGTGGCGGTGCGCATTGGTGATCTGCCTGATAGTCACCAGCATGCGATCCGTGTGGGTGAAGTGCGGCGAGTCATCGTTGCGTCACCGCAGTTTCTGGCTGCCAATGGTCGACCGACACATCCGCAAGACCTGGCTCAGACACCGATCATTGCGACGTCATCGATCGGTCAGCAAAGAAGCTGGCCTTTCCTCGAAGGTGACGAGCCACTGAGTGTGCGCACTGAGCCGCGTCTGGTGGTGACGGCGAATCAAGCCGCGATTACCGCAGCGGCGCTTGGTCTGGGTTACACCCGAGTCTTGTCCTATCAGGTGGCGAGCAAGATTGCGACCGGGGAGCTGGAGATCATTCTGGCCGAATTCGAAGTTCCGCCCCTGCCAATCCACGTGGTTTACCAGGGCGGACGCAAGGCACCGGCGCGGGTTCGCAGCTTTGTCGACTTTACGGTGAAGGCGCTCAGGGAGCATCCGGCCTTGCAGGGCTGATGGGTTGTTTCACTGGATGAAATAATGGATTGCGTTTACTGGTTATTCTGTTGTTTCCGTGACTGGTAGAAGATGGCTGCCATCGGTGCTGATCTTTCCTGAACAGCGCCACTCACTCGCGGAGTCGTCCATGCAAGCCATCAAACTCTATAACTTCCCACGTTCCGGTCACGCTCACCGTGTGGAACTGATGCTGTCGCTGCTGCAACTGCCGACCGAGTTGATCTTCGTCGACCTCGCCAAGGGCGAACACAAGAAGCCCGAGTTCCTGGCGCTCAATGCGTTTGGTCAAGTGCCGGTGCTGGACGATCAGGGTGTGGTGTTGGCCGATTCCAATGCGATCCTGGTTTATCTGGCTCAAAAGTATGGCAACGGTCGCTGGTTGCCTGCCGATCCGGTTGGCGCTGCAAAGGTGCAACGCTGGTTGTCCGCCGCCGCGGGGCCCATTGCTTTTGGCCCTGCCCGGGCAAGGTTGATCACGGTGTTCGGTGCGCCTTACAACGCTGACGAAGTGATCCCTTACGCCCACACCGTGCTTAAGGTTGTCGATAAGGAGTTGGCCAATACGCCTTTCTTGGCCGGCAGCGAGCCGACCATCGCTGACATAGCTGCCTACAGCTATATCGCCCATGCACCGGAAGGCAACGTGTCGCTCGACGACTACGCCAACATTCGCGCCTGGTTGGCACGCGTCGAAGCCTTGCCCGGTTTTGTCGGCATGCCGCGCACTGTCGCCGGCTTGCAAAAAACTGCCTGACGTTTGTGGCCCGACTTTGTCGGGCCCTTCACGCTGTGCCGTTGGCGCAGGGGAGAAGCCGTAATGGAACGTTCACCGTGGCATGCAGGCGAGATCCAATTGCAGGCTCATGTCGGAGTCAGCGAGCGAATGGAGGTGCTCGGTCGCAGGGTGATTCGCGATCACATGCCGGACCAGCACCGCACGTTCTATGAGCAACTGCCGTTCATGTTGTACGGCGCCGTGGATGCGGACGGAAACCCGTGGGCCAGTGTGCTTGAAGGGGGGCCCGGTTTTGTTCAATCACCTGAGCCTCAGCTGTTGCGGTTCAGCAGCCTGCCTGCGGCGGACGATCCTGCGCAATTGGGCGATGGCGCGGCCATTGGCCTTTTGGGTATCGAACTGCATACCCGCCGACGCAACCGCATCAATGGCCATATTGGTGCAATGACGGCGAACGGTTTTGCCGTGACGGTGGATCAGTCCTACGGCAATTGCCCGCAGTACATCCAGTTGAGGCAGTTTCGTTCGGTGCCGTTGGCGGATCCGGAAACACGTCCCGCGCAGCACTTCAACGAACTGGATGATGCGGCCAAGGCAACGATCGCTGAGGCAGACACCTTCTTCGTCGCCAGCTATGTGGATGTCGATGGCGTACGTTCGGTGGATGTTTCACACCGTGGTGGTCAGTCGGGTTTCGTACAAGTGGAAGGCAATCGCCTGACTATCCCGGACTTTGCCGGCAACCTGTTTTTCAACACCTTAGGCAATCTGCTGGTCAATCCCCGGGCCGGATTGCTGTTTATCGATTTCAACACTGGCGATCTGCTGCATCTCAGTGGACGAACTGAAATCATCCTTGACGGTCCGCAGGTTGAGGCATTTCAAGGTGCCGAGCGCTTGTGGACGTTCCACGTGGAACATGTTGTGCGTCGTCCCGCCGCTCTGGCCTTGCGCTGGCGTTTCGACGGTGTCTCGCCGACCAGTTTGCTCACCGGCACCTGGGAGCAAGCCGCCGCCCGTCTGCAAGCCAAGGCGTTGGGCGATCAATGGCGGCCACTGCGGGTGGTGCGGATCGAAGCGGAGAGCCACCACATCCGCTCGATCTATATGGAGCCGGCAGATGGAGCCGGGTTGCCATTGTTCCAGGCTGGGCAGCATTTACCACTGCGCTTCAACATTGACGGTGAGGTGCATATCCGTACCTACAGCCTGTCGAGTGCGCCGTCCGATGACTTTTTCCGTATCAGTGTGAAGCGTGACGGCCGGGTGTCTTCGCACCTGCATGATCACATTAGCGTGGGTGATTTGCTGGAGGCGCGCGCACCCCAAGGGCATTTCACGGTCGCGCCCCATGAACGTCGGCCACTGGTGTTGCTCGCTGCCGGTGTGGGTATCACGCCGTTGCTGTCGATGCTGCGGGAGGTGGTCTATCAAGGTTTGCGCACCCGTCGAATTCGCCCGACATTGTTTTTGCAGAGTTCGCGCACCCTGGCGGACCAACCGTTTCGTCCTGAGGTGGACCGCTTGCTTGAGGACGCCGGTGATGCGGTTAAGGTGGTTCGCCTGCTCAGTCAACCGGAGCCTGACGCTCGGGAAGGTGAAGATTTCGATTTGACCGGGCGGATCGATGTCGCACGACTCTCGGAAATGCTCGAGGTCGAGGACTACGATCAACTGGATTTTGTCCTCTGCGGCCCCGGCAGTTTTACCCAGGCGCTGTATGACAGCCTGCGGGAACTGGATATTCGCGACGCTCGGATTCACGCCGAAACCTTTGGCCCTTCAACACTGCGCCGACTGCCTGACCCTGACGCGGTAGTGATTGAGCAACCGCCCGCCGCGACTACTTCAGTGGCGGTGGTATTCGAGCGGTCGGCCAAGGAAGCGCGCTGGCAACCCGATGGCGGCAGTCTGCTGGAGTTGGCGGAAAGCCGTGGCTTGCATCCGGAGTTCAGTTGCCGTGGCGGCTCTTGCGGCACCTGTAAAACACGCTTGATCAGCGGTCAGGTGAATTATCCACAACCACCGGCAGAAGTGCCGGATGAAGGACATGTGCTGATTTGCTGCGCGATTCCGGCTCAGGGTTCGCAGCCTTTGGTTCTCGATATTTGAACGATGTTGCGCTGGAGCATTGCCCGCCGGTCGATGGCTGAGTAGGGTGGGAGCAGAACGAAAAAGGGCCGTGACAGGCCCTTTCTGCATTTCAGGGATAGGCGCTTCATGGTTTTCTTCACTCGCTTGATCATCCTGCTGACGGCGTTGATGCTGCTCAATGGCTGCGACCAACAGCCCGCAACACCACTCGACCAACAGCTCTACATCTGGCAACGGCAATGGACTCCGGCCCATCACCCGGCCCTGCAAGACAGTCGCGCAGACTTCTCCACCTTGCGCGTGCTGGCGTTGCAGGCCTTTCCTAAAACGGGCTGGAGCCACGCACGAATCGATCCGCTGCTGCTCAAGCGCGATGGCCGACCGCTGATCGCGGTGATACGTCTTGATGGCCAGCTCAAGTCCTTGAATCAGGATGAAGTCACGCTGCAGATTCAACAGCTGATCATTGATTGGCAGGCACAAGGACTGAACCTTGCCGGCGTGGAAATCGACCACGACGCGGGAAACGCCCGGCTACCGGCCTACCGTGAATTTCTGACGCACTTGCGCGCGGTGCTGCCGGCGTCTTTGCCGTTGAGCATTACTGCATTGCCGGCCTGGCTCGACAGCCCGGAGTTGCCGGCGCTGTTATCCACAGTCGACAGCAGCGTATTGCAGGTGCATGCGGTGAGTGATCCGCGTCGTGGCCTGTTTGATCCGGATCAGGCCTGGCAATGGGCAAAGGCCTGGAGCGGCGTCACCGCGAAACCATTCTATCTGGCGTTGCCGGCCTATGGTGTGGCGTTGTTGCCCGGCGCCAGCGGTGCACCCGTCGTTGAGAGCGAAATACGCATCGAACGTGATGGCGAGCGTCGGGAGTTACTGGCCGATCCGCAGCAGCTAAGCAAGCTTGCGACCCAATTGCGCAACGATCCACCGGCGCATCTGGCCGGCCTGATCTGGTTTCGCCTGCCATTGGCCAATGACCGTCGAGCCTGGAGCCTGACGACTCTTCGCGCCGTGTCGCGCGGTGATGCCCTCGATAGTCGATTGGCGTTGAAACTCTCGGCTGACGAAGGCCTCTATGACATCGCGATCACCAATGAGGGCAACCTCGACAGTGCCTGGCCCGAGCGCCTGACACTGGCGGTGCAGGGTTGTGAAGGCGCGGACGTGCTGGCCGGTTATGCGTTGCAACAAAGCCCGGATCTGCTTACCTTCACCCGCCTGCGTGAAGGTCGGATAGCGGCCGGCGGTCAGCGTGCCATCGGTTGGGCGCGCTGCGCAAAAATTGATCAAGGAGCTTCGAATGTTCACCCGTAACTGGCCACGTCATCTGCTCTGCCTCAGTCTCAGCCTGCCGCTGGGGTCGGCGCTGGCGTGCGGGCCGGACTTTCCCATGCGCCTGCTGGACAACCGTGGCCAGTCACTGGCGGAGCTGCCGGAAGGCAACTTCAATTTCGAAGTCAGTCGATTGGGTCATGCCATCGCCGGGCTGAAAAATGTCAGCGTAACGGCCTACAGCATGGATGAGCCGGACTATGCCGAACAGCGCAGCGAGGCCGAGCAAAACGGTTTGAGCGCCGAGCAGCAAGCTTTGGTGAAACAGCTGCGTGGCCTGACCGATGCCCGTCAGGTCGAAGCGCAAGGCGCGAGCCTGCCGACCGAGATCAGACTGTACCTGGCCGGTGCCGTGGCGTTTGCAGCCGATGATCAGGGTTTGGCGGCGGAGTATTTTCAGAAGGTGCTCGCGCTGTCGGCGGACCAACGGGCGTTGCGCAGCACCTGGGCGGCCTATTCCTTGGGGCGTGCATTATTCGCTATGAGCTCGGAAGCGGGCGCGGGTCCAGACCTGCTGGCGCAATCACGAAAGGCGTTTGAGCAAACCCGGCAACTGAGTATCGACGGCTTCAGTGACCCGCTGGAATTGGGCGTCGCCAGCCTCGGTGAAGAGGCGCGCGTGGCTCGGACTGCGGGCGACTGGAACAGCGCCATTGAACTCTATGCCACGCAAAACCTTCACGGTTCGGCGGTGGGCTACACCTCGTTGAAAGTGCTGATGGCCGATCTGGCGGCGATGCCCGATACAGAGCTGGCTGAGTTGCTCAAGAACAAACCGGTGCAGCAATTGGTGACCGCGTCGCTGATCAGTCGAGTGGGTTGGTCATTCGGCGAGCAACCGCCGAACGAACTGAAATTGATCAAACTGTTGCAAAGCAGCACCCGCGGCAGCCTCGATAACGCCGATCGCCTGGCCGCGATGAATTATCAACAGGGCGATTACGCCAGTACCAAAGGGCTCCTCGAACACGCCGGCGATGGTGGACTGGCCTGGTGGTTGCGGGCCAAATTGGCGGTGCGTGAGGGTGACAAAATCGCCGCAGCGGCGGCTTATGCAAAAGCAGCTCAGGCCTTCCCGCAGAATGAATCCTGGGGCGATCGGCGAACGCCGGACTTCGATTACGAAACCCTTCAACCCAAATGCCGGGTCGAGGGCGAAAGTGCGATTCTGGCCCTGCAACGCGGGGATTACCTGCAAGCGTTCGATCAGCTCTATCGCAGCCAAAGTATCTATTGGTTCGACGCGGCGACGGTTGCCGAGCGTGTACTGACCCTCGAAGAACTCAAGCACTACGTCGACACCCAAGTCCCGGCACCGCCACCACTTACCCAGCAGGAGCGCGATAACTACGTGCCGCTGCCAGTAGCGGCGAGCCTGCGCAATTTGCTCGGGCGGCGTTTGTTGCGTGAAGGGCACTATCAAGAGGCGCCGGCCTATTTCGATAACGACGGTTTGCGCCACAAGGCCAGGCTGTATGGCGAGCAACGTCTGGCGGCCGATGCAGCGTGGTGGCCGACCCGTCGCGCCGCCGCATTGTTTAATGCCGCGTGGACGGCCCGCGAATGGGGCATGGATATCCTTGGCTATGAAATGGCCCCGGACTACGCCACGTTCGGCGGTAACTACAGCCTTGAAAACACCGAGTTGAAAGTCGGTCCGCTGGTGGCCGAGGACGAAGTGAAGCGTCAGCAGGCCAGCGCCGCCCAACCCGATCAGCGTTACCACTACCGATTTGTCGCCACGACATTGGCCAGTCGCGCCGCCGACAATTTGCCGCATACCAGCCAGGCGTTTGCCGCAGTCTTGTGTGAAGCGGCCGGGTGGAACAGCAGTCTTGAAGATCAAAGTGCGCTCTATCAGCGTTACGTCAAAGAAGGCCCGTTTGTGGAGTGGGCGGCAGACTTCGGTCATCAGTGCCCGTATCCCGACTTCGAGAACGCCGACAAGCGCTATGTCACCCAAGTGACCGACTCAGCTCGTTCGGCGCTGCGCCCGTATAAAACAGCGCTGCAGGTGGGCAGTATGCTGGCCGTTATGGCGGCGGCGTTGTTGCTGATCGTTCGTCGCCGCCGCAAGGCTGAGTGAAGTTCAAGCCTGTTGAACGAAGGTCAGCCGCACGGCGAAACCGATCAACAGGCTGCCGAACAGCCATTGTTGCAGGCGTTGGGCCGATGGGCTGCGTTGCAACCATCGACCGAGCGCGGCACCGGCCAGGGCGTAGGCGCTGTCGAACAGCAAACCCACGGCGACCAACACCACGCCCAGGGTGGCGAATTGCGCGAGCACCGGTCCCGCCTGCGGATTGATGAACTGCGGCAGCAGCACCGAGCAGAACAGCAGCGCTTTGGGGTTGAGCAGATTGGTGAGCAAACCGCGCTGAATGGCTTCCCGATAACGCGGTTTTTCGCCGATTGGATGTGCATCGTTCAGGTTCGGCAGCAAGGTCGAGCGCAGGCACTGAATGCCGATCCACAGCAGGTAGGCGGCACCGGCCAGACGCACTACATCGAAGGTCCAGGGCGCTGCCTTGAACAGTGCCGCCAATCCCAAAGCTGCCAATGCCACGTGACAGCCTCGGGCGATGGCCAAACCCACGGCAGTGGCCAACGCCGCGCCTTTGCCCTGACGAGCACCGGTTTGCAGCAGCAGGATCATGTCGGGTCCGGGCAACAGGTACACCACCGCCAGCGCCATGAAAAATAGCCAGAGTTCCGCCATGTTGCACCCCATTCGTTGTCGATTCGTACGGCCAGTCTATGGGGCTGAGGCAGGGCAGGTGCTTGCGTAGTTTGCTTCTAATGCACCGTGGATTGGCATAATCTGCTGCGTCATAAGAGGTAAACCATCAGGATCTGCCAAACTATGAAACTCGATGCTTTTGATCGCAAGATTCTCGCCGCGCTGCAACGGGATGGCCGTTTGAGCAATGTGCAACTGGCGGACGAGATCGGCCTGTCCGCGTCGCCCTGTTTGCGGCGGGTGCGGATGCTTGAAGAGGCCGGGGTGATTCGCGGTTATCAGGCCAATCTGGATCGCGATGAAGTCGGGCTCGGTTTGACGGTATTCGTCGGTGTGAAAGTCGAGCGCCACAACGACGAACAGGCCGAAGCCTTTCGCCTGGCGGTGACGGCATTGCCCGAGGTGATTTCGGCGTTTCTGGTGTCAGGGGAATCGGATTTTCTGTTGCAAGTGGTGGTGCCGGACCTGCGTGCCTATGACGGGTTTCTCACCGGACGCTTATTGAAGTTGCCGGGCGTGAGCGATATCCGCAGCAACTTTGCGATTCATACGGTGAAGTCGCCGGGCGCGTTGCCGCTGGAACATTTGCCTGCCTAAAGCGAAAAGATCGCAGCCTGCGGCAGCTCCTACAGGTGTTCACCAAACTTTGTAGGAGCTGCCGCAGGCTGCGATCTTTTGATGTTGTTACATCTGCGTCGCCATCCCCTCCACATTCATCGCCGCCTGGCGCAACGCCTCGGAGCGGGTCGGGTGTGGGTGACAGGTCAGGGCGATGTCTTCGGCGGAAGCGCTGAACTCCATGGCCACGCAATACTCGCCAATCATTTCACTGACGCTGGGGCCGACCAGATGCACGCCGAGGATTTCGTCAGTGCGTTCATCGGCCAGCACTTTGGCGAAGCCTTCGGTTTCGTGGTTGATTTTCGCCCGGCTGTTGGCGGTGAAGGGGAACTTGCCGACCTTATAGGCGCGGCCCTCGGCCTTCAATTGCTCCTCGGTTTTGCCGACGCTGGCCAGTTCCGGTTTGGTGTAGATCACGTTGGGAATCAACTCGTAGTTGACCTCGCCGGCCTTGCCGACGATCTGCTCGATGCAGGCCATGGCTTCATCCTCGGCCTTGTGCGCGAGCATCGGCCCGGACGTCACGTCGCCAATCACCCAGACGCCGGCGGCTTCGGTGCGATGGCCCTTGTTGGCGAGCATGCCGCGTTTATCCGTGGCGAGGCCAACGTTCTTCAACCCCAGGCCCTGTGTATAAGGTCGGCGTCCGATGGCTACCAGCACATAATCGGCCTCCAGCATTTCGGCGGTGCCACCTGCGGCGGGTTCGACGCTGAGCTGCACGCCGGTAGTCGAGGTGGTGGCGCTGGTCACTTTCGAACTCAACTTGAAGCTGATGCCTTGCTTGCTCAAGGAACGTTGCAGGGTTTTGCCTGCTTCGCCGTCGACGCCAGGACAGATCCGGTCGAGGAATTCGACCACCGTCACCTGCGCGCCCAAGCGCCGCCACACCGAGCCCAACTCCAGCCCGATCACGCCCGCGCCGATCACCACCAGATGCTTTGGCACTTCTGTCAGCGACAGGGCACCGGTGGAGTCGAGGATGCGCTTGTTATCGATTTCCACGCCGGGCAGGGGAGTGGGCTCGGAGCCGGTGGCGATGATGATGTCCTTGGCGCTCAGTTCGGTCTTGCCGCCCGTGCTGTCCGTCACCGTCACTTTGCCCGGTCCGTCGATGTGACCCCAGCCCTTGATCCAGTCGACCTTGTTTTTGCGAAAGAGAAACTCGATGCCCTTGGTCAACCCGGTCACGCTTTCGTCTTTCTGTTTCATCATCTGGAGAAGGTTGAGCGTCGGCTTGACCTCGATGCCCAGGTTGGCGAATTCCGCGCCCATGGCCGCGTCGTAGAGTTCGGAGGCGTGCAGCAACGCCTTGGAAGGCATGCAGCCGACGTTCAGGCAGGTACCGCCCAGGGTCGCGCGTCCTTCTACGCAAGCTGCTTTCAAGCCCAGTTGGCCGGCGCGTATCGCCGCGTTGTAACCGCCGGGGCCACCGCCCAGAATCACGACGTCATAAGTGCTCATGGATCTACTCCTGGAAAGGGGATCGGGAGGGGTAAAAGTAGTTCCTGGATAAAATTACGAACGTAATATGTGCGTTTTCACGCGTTTCGGTCAAGGCTTCAGCGAAGCGACAGGTTGGGCATCTTTAGATAGCGCAATAAAGTACGAAAATTTCACCGTTTTCGTTATATCGTAACGAATTGCCATGTGAGCAACGCTGAGCACTGGGGTGGTATGCAAGTCGATCTCGATGTAGAGGGGGCGCAGGTAGCGGAGCTGCCGCGCTTCCAGCAGGCGGTTTTTCAAGGGCGGCGCTTGCGTCTGTTCGCCATTGGCTTCGGTGCGCTGGTGGCAGTGGGGCTGGTGCTGGGGTTCTTTGTCGGGCTGTTTGCGCCGCAGTCACTTTGGCCGGCGCTGTTGTTCAACCAAAGCGCCGCGTTGCTGGTGTTGGTGGCTGGTCTGCAATCTGCCTGGTGGGTGGCGCAATGGCGAGCGCGGGCGATGAGTCCCGTGCTGCCGGTGGTTGTCGAGCAAGCAGTCGAAGCGCCGGCGGGTTGGTATGAACGGCTGCTGGATCGCATGGGCCAGCGCTGGCTGAACCTGATCAAACAAATCGGTGCGCCGACGTTGTGGTTGGGCGGTTGGGCTTTAGTGGCTTTGCTCGGCGTCAAACAGGTCTGGAACCTTGGTTTACCACCCGCAGCGCTGGGCTTGTCGGCCACTGTCGGCGCTGCCCTGGCGTTGTTGCTGGCTTTCGGTTTGCTGGTGCTGGAGCGCCAACTGGCTCAGGAAAACACGGCCGCGTGGCCCGAAGCCGGAGCATTGGCGCAGCTGTCTCGCGTATCGATCATCAGCCTCGTGCTCGGTGCGTTGTGCCTGTTGTTCGGCAGCGAAGCTTCAGTCTGGCCGGTGCGGCTGGCGGTGCTGATCGGCCTGCTGCCGGGTCTGGTCGCCGTGGAGTTGTTGTTGCGCGCCGTGTTGTCACTGTTCAGCCCTCGCCGTGAACAGATCGAACCGACGTTGCTGGCACGTAGCTTTGTCGCGGACATGCTGCGTTGGCCACCGCAACCGCTGCTGGCGTTGCAGCACGAACTGCACAACCGCTTCGGCATCGATCTGCGGCAGATCTGGGCATTCACTTACATGCGCCGGGCGTTTTTGCCGGTGCTGGCGGTGGTAGCAATCGTTGGTTGGTCCCTTACCGGCATCCACGAAATACCGTTGCAAGGGCGCGGTATCTACGAGCGTTTCGGCAAACCGGTGGTGGTGTTCGGCCCCGGTTTGCATGCAGGTTTACCTTGGCCATTGGGCCGGGTACTAAGCGTCGAGAATGGCGTGGTCCACGAGTTGGCCACCAGTGTCGGCGATGCTTCCACACCGATGCAGGTTGCCCCCGCCGAAGGCCCGGCGCCGATCACGGCCAACCGCTTGTGGGACGCCAGCCATGTGAACGACAAATCCCAGGTCATCGCCAGCAGCCGTGCCGACAAGCAGAGTTTTCAGATCGTCAACATGGACGTGCGCTTCGTCTACCGTATTGGCCTGAGCGATCAGGCAGCGTTGGCTGCAACTTACAACAGTGCGGATGTGCCGACACTGATCCGCAGCACCGCCAGCCGGATTCTCGTTCACGATTTCGCTTCGCGGACCCTCGACGGTTTGCTCGGTGAGGACAGGGTAGGGCTCGCTGAAGAAGTTGGCAGGGCCGTGCAGGCGGACCTGCAGAAGCTCGACAGCGGCGTGGAGATTCTCGCCACGGTGGTCGAAGCGATTCATCCACCGGCCGGCGCAGCCAATGCCTATCACGGTGTGCAAGCGGCGCAGATTGGTGCCCAGGCGTTGATCTCCCGTGAGCGCGGTGCGGCGGCCGAAGCCACCAACCAGGCGCAGTTGCAGGCCAGCATCGCCCGCGATCAGGCAACGGCCAGTGCCCGTGAAATCAACGCCAGTGCACAAGCGACGGACCTGAAATTCAGCGCCGAGCAAAAGGCTTACGCCAGTGCCGGTCAGGCCTTAGTGCTGGAGCAATACCTCAGTCAACTTTCTCAAGGCTTGGCCAACGCCAAACTGCTGATCCTTGATCATCGCCTGGGCGGCAGCAGCAATGCGCCGACCATCGACCTCCGTACCTTCACGCTGCCGGTTGACCCTGCGCCGTCGCGTCAAACCGCCCAGCCAGGAGCTGCCCATTGAGCCAGTCGCACACTCATGATCACGATGATCACGCCGGCCACGATCATGGCCATGGCGGGCATCACCACGGTCACCATCATCACCATCACGGTGATCCGCAAGAAGCCGGCCCGTTTCCCTGGCGGCGCATGGGTTGGGCAGCGTTGCTGGTGGCCTTCGCCGTTGCAGCCGCGAGCCTGGTGCAAGTGAGGTCGGGCGAGGCCACGGTGATTACCCGTTTTGGTAACCCGTCGCGGGTGCTTCTGGAGCCGGGTCTTGGCTGGCGTTGGCCCGCGCCGTTCGAAGCGGCGATCCCGGTGGACCTGCGATTGCGCACCACGTCCAGCGGTTTGCAAGACGTGGGCACGCGGGATGGTCTGCGCATCATCGTTCAGGCTTATGTGGCGTGGCAGGTGCAAGGCGATCCGGACAACGTGCAGCGCTTCATGCGCGCCGTGCAGAATCAGCCGGACGAAGCCGCGCGGCAGATTCGTACCTTCATCGGTTCGGCACTGGAAACCACGGCCAGCAGTTTCGATCTGGCCAACTTGGTGAACACCGACGCCAGTCAGGTGCGTATTGCCGATTTTGAAGCGCAGCTGCGTCAGCAAATCGATCAGCAGCTACTTACCACTTACGGCGTGCGTGTGCTGCAAGTCGGCATCGAGCGGCTGACATTGCCATCGGTCACGCTCACTGCCACGGTCGATCGCATGCGTGCCGAGCGCGAAACCATCGCTACCGAACGCACCGCCATCGGCAAACGTGAAGCCGCACAAATTCGTTCCGCCGCCGAGCGTGATGCGAGAATCGTGCAAGCCGACGCCACCGTCAAAGCGGCTGACATCGAAGCGCAGTCCCGCGTCGAAGCTGCACAGATTTACGGTCGTGCGTACGCGGGCTCGCCTCAGCTTTACAACCTGCTGCGCTCGCTCGACACCTTGGGCACGGTGGTCACGCCCGGAACAAAGCTGATTTTGCGCACCGATGCCGCGCCGTTCCGGGTGTTGGTTGACGGTCCGCCGAGCCTCGACAACAAGTCCGGATCGCAGCCATGAGTTTGGTTCCACGTGGAACAAATGAGTTGAGCAGCCCCTGGATTCAGGCCGGGCGCTTGGCGTTTCTCGCCCTCTACGCGGTGACGGTGTTGGCGGCATTGGCGTGGGCGTTTTCCAATGTGCGGCAGATTGATCCGCAGAATCGCGCAGTGGTTTTGCATTTCGGCGCGCTGGATCGCATTCAGAATGCCGGGCTGTTATTGGCCTGGCCACAACCGTTCGAGCAGGTGATTTTGTTGCCGGCGGCGGATCGGGTGATCGAGCGCCGAGTGGAAGGCTTGTTGCGCAGTGGTGCCGCGATGCAGGCAGATCGCGTGGCCAGTTTTGCCACGCCCATCAGCGATGCCCTCGCAGGCTCCGGCTATCTGTTAACGGGTGATGCCGGTGTGGTGCAACTGGATGTGCGGGTTTTCTACAAAGTCACCGAGCCCTATGCATTCGTGCTTCAAGGCGAACACGTGTTGCCGGCACTGGATCGTCTGGTGACCCGCAGTGCGGTCGCGCTCACGGCCGCACGGGATCTGGACACTATCCTGGTCGCTCGCCCGGAATTGATCGGCGCTGATAGCCAGGCGGCGGAACGGCGCGAGCGCTTGCGTGGCGATCTGGTGCAGGGCATCAATCAACGGCTGGCCGAACTCACCGCAACGGGGCAGGGCTTGGGGATCGAAGTGGCGCGGGTCGATGTGCAATCGAGTCTGCCCAGCCCTGCGGTGAACGCTTTCAACGCGGTACTGACGGCCAGCCAGCAAGCCGATAAGGCCGTCGCCAATGCGCGCACCGAAGCCGAGAGGTTGACGCAGACCGCCAACGAGCAAGCCGACCGTACGCTGCAAGTGGCCCATGCCCAGGCGAGTGAACGGCTGGCCAAAGCGTCTGCCGATACGGCTACCGTAATGAGCCTGGCCAAAGCCCGGCAGCAAGGTGTCGACCCGCAGATGTTGCTGCGCATTTATCGCGAGCGCATGCCGAAAATTCTCGACCAGGCAGGTTCCGTCACCACGGTCGATCCCAAAGACGATTCCCGCCTGATCATTCAGGGAGCTGCACAATGACCGCTCAGACCGCCGCTGCACCGAGCCTGTTGTCATCGGCCGAACAGCGCCGCGCCGCGCGCCAGTTGACCCTGGCCATGCTCGCGTTGGGCCTGCTCGCGCTGGGCTTGATCTGGCGTTGGCTGGCGCCGGAGCAGACTGGTGTCAGTCAACTGCTGCTGGGTTTTGCCTCGTTGCTGGTCGCCGTTCCGGTCATGCGTTCAGCCTGGTACAGCCTGCGTTATCCAAGCCTGCACGGCATCACCGATCAATTGATTGCCCTGGCCATGCTGGGTGCCTGGGCCACCGGGGATCTGCTGACGGCGGCCCTGTTGCCGATCATCATGATCTTCGGGCACGTGCTGGAGGAGCGCAGCGTGATCGGTTCCCAAGAGGCGATTCACGCCCTCGGCAAACTGACCCGCAGCCACGCGCGCAAGGTTCAGGCGGACGGCTCCATCATCGAAGTCGACAACGGCACGCTCAAGGCCGGCGATCGGGTCGAGGTGCGCGCCGGGGACCGGGTACCGGCGGATGGCCGGGTGTTGTCCGGCCAGGCCAGTCTGGACACCGCCTCCATTACCGGCGAATCGGTACCGATGGAGGCCGGTGTCGGCATGTCGGTGTTCGGTGGTGCGATCAATCTCGATGGCTTGCTGCGCATCGAAGTGACCCGTACCGGCCACGAATCGACCCTCGGCAAAGTCATCGCGCTGATGCAAAACGCCGAGCGCTCCAAGCCACCGATCACGCGACTGCTCGAACGCTACGCCGGAAGCTACATGGTCCTGGTGTTGCTGCTGGCGGCGGTGACCTGGTTCATCACCAACGATGCCCAAGCCATGCTCGCGGTGTTGGTGGCGGCGTGTCCGTGTGCGCTGGTGTTATCGGCGCCGGCGACCGCGATCGCCGGGGTAGCGGTGGCAGCGCGGCACGGGATTCTGATCCGCAGTTCGGCGTTTCTCGAAGAGCTGGCGGACCTGACCTCGCTGGTGGTCGACAAGACCGGGACCCTGACCTTCGGCACGTTGCGCCTGCAATCGATTGACAGTCCGCTGGAGGATCGTAGCCACGTGCTGAAACTGGCCGCCAGCCTCGGTTCCGCCAGCAGCCATCCAGTTAGCCGCGCGTTGGCCGGGCTGGTAACGCAGGAGCACTTTCTGCTGCTCACGGATATTCATGAGCGTCAGGGGCTGGGCGTGGTGGCTATGACGGAGCAGGGCGAGGCTGCACTCGGGCGACCAGAACTGTTTGCTCAGTTACAGATTCCCACCTCTGTCATTCCCGAACACGACGGCCCGATTGCCGGGCTGGCGCTCAACGGTGAATTCCTCGCCTGGCTGTTACTGGCCGACAGTGTCAAACCCGAAGCCAGGTTTGCCCTGAGCGAGTTGCGTGACTTGGGGTTGGGTCGGCAACTGTTGCTTACCGGTGACCGGCAAAGCGTCGCGCACACGCTGGCGCGGGATGTCGGCATCAGCGATGTCGAGGCGCAGGCCTTGCCCGAGGACAAGCTCAATCGCGTGCTGAAAGAAATCGGTAACGGTTTTCGGCCTATGGTGGTGGGCGACGGCATCAATGATTCGCTGGCCCTCAAGGCCGGTGTGGTCGGCGTTGCCATGGGCGCGGGCGGTGCGGATATCGCGTTGGCTTCGGCCGATATCGTGTTGATCGGCAGTGACTTGCGCCGCCTCGGCACCTGCGTGCGCTTGAGTCGACAGTGCCGGCACACCTTGCAGGTCAACGTGATTATCGGTCTGGGCTGGACGCTGGCAATCGTTGCCTTCGCGGCGTTTGGCTGGCTCGGCGCGGCGGGGGCGATGATTGCCGCGTTGCTGCATAACCTCAGCACTTTGTTGGTCCTGGGGAATGCCGGGCGCCTGTTGCGGTTTCAGGAGCCATTGCTCAAGCTAAAAGACGAGGCCTGAGTGAAGTGAGTTTTTAGAACTGTTTGCTGTGTTCGCAGTCATCTAGGGTGAGGACACAGCAGTTTTTTGTGGGTTCGTGAGGGTGTTTGCAGCCTTGGGGATCATAGAAAACGGCTATCAAATCGATAGCCTGCTATTTTTCAAGGATGGTCTACCCTCTCATCAGACGTCTGAAACAAGGGGGATTATCCATGCTCGCGCAACTTCCACCGGCCTTACAGAATCTGCAATTGCCGCTTCGCTTGCGACTCTGGGACGGCCATGAATTCAATCTGGGGCCGACGCCCAGCGTCACGATTGTGGTCAAGGACCCACAAATGGTCACCCAGTTCACCCATCCCAGCCTGGATGCGCTCGGAGCGGCATTCGTCGAGGGCAAACTGGAGCTTGAAGGTTCCATCAGCGACGTGATCCGCGTCTGCGATGAATGGAGTCAGGCGCTGCTGGATGAGGCTGATGACAGCCAGCCTGTGCGCACTCTCCACGACAAGGAGACTGACGCCAAGGCGATTTCCTATCACTACGACCTTTCCAACGCTTTCTATCAGCTGTGGCTCGACAGCGACATGGCGTATTCCTGCGCTTACTTCGAGACCGGCAGCGAAAGCCTCGAGCAGGCCCAGCAAGCCAAGTTCCGTCATTTGTGTCGCAAGCTGCGCCTGCAACCCGGCGAATATCTGCTGGATGTTGGGTGTGGTTGGGGCGGATTGGCGCGTTTTGCTGCGCGAGAGTTTGGCGCGAGAGTGTTCGGTATCACCCTCAGCAAGGAGCAGTTGGCTCTGGCCCGGGAGCGCGTAAAAGCGGAGGGCCTGGAGGACCTGGTCGAGCTGCAACTGCTCGACTATCGCGATTTGCCGCAGGATGGCCGCTTCGACAAGGTAGTCAGCGTCGGCATGTTTGAACACGTGGGCCACGCCAATCTCGCGGAGTACTGCAAGACTCTGTTCGGCGCGGTGAAAGAGGGCGGCCTGGTGATGAATCACGGGATCACCGCCAAGTACACCGATGGCCGTCCGGTGGGGCGCGGTGCCGGTGAATTCATCGGGAAATATGTGTTCCCCAACGGCGAGCTGCCGCACCTGTCGATGATCTCTGCGCAGATCAGTGAGGCCGGGCTGGAAATCGTCGACGTCGAAAGCTTGCGCCTGCACTACGCCCGCACGCTCGATCACTGGAGCGAACGCCTCGAAGACAATCTCGAAGCGGCTTCCAAACTGGTACCGGAACAAGCCCTGCGCATCTGGCGGCTGTACCTGGCCGGTTGCGCCTACGCGTTCGCCCGCGGCTGGATCAACCTGCACCAGATTCTCGCTGTGAAGGCCCACGCCGATGGCAGTCATGAACTGCCATGGACCCGGGACGATATCTACCTTTAAAGAATCGGCGAAATCAGCCGGGCGACCCGCATGCCGAGCTGCTGCAGGCGGTGGGTTTCCCGGCCTTCTCCTTTGGCGATTTCGTGGGCGTTGGCGAAGTCATCGTTGAGCATCTGTTCCACCTCGGCGGCAAAGACGCTGTCGACGGTCAGTAACATCACTTCGAAATTCAGCCGGAACGAACGGTTGTCCAGGTTGGCGCTGCCGATGGCGCTGATTTCGTGGTCGATCAACACCACTTTCTGGTGCAGGAAACCGGGCTCGTAACGGAACACCCGAACACCGGCGCGCACGGCTTCGAAGGCGTAGAGGCTGGAGGCGGCGTAGACGATTCGATGGTCGGGTCGAGACGGCAACAGCAGCCGCACATCCACACCCCGCAGGACCGCCAGACGCAACGCTGCGAATACGGCTTCATCGGGGATGAAGTACGGGCTGGTGATCCAGATCCGTTCCGTCGCTGCATGGATCGCTTCGACAAAGAACAGAGAACAGGTTTCGTAGGCGTCTGCCGGCCCGCTGGCGAGCAACTGGCACAGCACGCCGTCTTCCGGATAAACCTCGGGCAGGATCAGTGGCGGCAGGGCATGAGCCACCCAGAACCAGTCTTCAGCGAAAGACTCCTGCATGCACGCCACCACTGGCCCGCGCACTTGCACGTGGGTATCGCGCCAAGGGGCCAGGGGCGGTTTCTCGCCCATGTATTCATCACCGACGTTGTGCCCGCCAACGAAGCCGAGAATGCCGTCCACCACCACAATTTTGCGATGGTTACGGAAGTTCACCTGAAAGCGATTGAACCAGCCATTACGGGGGCCAAAAGCCTTGACCTCGACCCCGCCATCACGCAAGGCCTGCACGTAGCCGTTGGGTAGGGAATGGCTGCCGATTCGGTCATACAACAGATAGATCGCTACGCCTTCGGCGGCTTTCTTCAACAGCAAAGTCTGCAGGCGTTGACCGAGACGGTCGTCGTGGACGATGAAAAACTGGATCAGCACGGCCTCTTTCGCCTGGCCGATGGCATCGAAAATGGCCTCGAACGTCGACTGGCCGTTGATCAACAACCGCATCTGGTTATTGGCCAGGCAGGGCATGTGTCCGAGCTTGGGCATCGCTCTGAGTGAGGCGTAGGCAGACGAAGCGCGGGCGGTGAGGGCTTCTTCTACCCAGGGTCGCCAGTTGAGTTCGGAAACAGCCTTGCGCATCTCGTCGTTGGCCTGCCGCCGGGCCTTGATGTAGCCATCAAAGGTGCTGCGGCCGAACATCAGGTAAGGGATCAGCGTCAGGTAAGGGATGAAAAACAGCGACAGGGCCCAGGCGATCGAGCCTTGGGCGGTACGGACGGTCAACACGGCGTGTATGGCCGCAATCATGCCCAGCGAGTGCAACAGGGCGATGGTATAACCGAAAATATGTGGTCCGAAGTAATCCATGGGGGCTGCCTTGCTCCTGAAGATTCAGTGCTTAACAGACCATGTTCCGTGCAGAATGTCGCTAATTAATTGGCCCATGAACCGAAGCCCGCGGCTGACGTCTAACGGCCACTACTGATCAGGAGTTACACGATGAACGTTCGTCTGCTGGGTTTGGCCATTACGCTGGGTTTGGCACTTCCTGTGGCCGCTCAGGCGCAGATGCTGCAGCCGGGTTTGTGGGAATTGACCACCAGCAACATGAAGGTCGATGACCAGAACCTGCCGGATCTGCAACTGATCCTCGGTCAAATACAAAGCCAGATAACCCCTGAACAGCGCGCACAGCTGGAGAAACAGGGCATCACCATGGGCGGCAAAGGGATTCGCGCGTGCCTGACGCCGGAGCAGGTCAAGAGCGACAATATCCCGCTGACCGACCCGCAATCGGGCTGCAAGCAGGAAATCACTGATCGCACCGGCAACCAGTGGAAATTCCGCTTCAGCTGCCCGAAAGCGCAAGGTGCGGGTGTCGCCACGTTCCTCAGTGACCGTGAGTTCACCACCAAGGTCAACGGCACGTTCAATGCCACCGGCATCAACCAGAAGGGTAGCCTCGAGAGTCGTGCCGTGTGGTTGGGGCAGGATTGCGGCACCGTCAAACCACGCGCTTAAAGCATCGCAAGCAAGCTGCGCTCCCACGGGTCAGATTATCCCCGTGGGAGCGCGCCTATCGAGCTCAACCACTCACACACCGCATCAATCTTCATCCTGCCGAAATCCTCCCCGCTGCGACTGCGCACACTGACAAATTCGCCAGCCTTTTCCTTCTCGCCGACCACCACCAGGTACGGCACCGTCTGACTGTGATGTCGAATCTTGTAGCGGACCTTTTCGTTGCGCAGATCTGCGAGGGCGCGCACACCACTTCTGCGCAGCCGCTCGGTGACCGCATGGGCGTAAGTTGTCTGCCGGTCATCCATGCTGACGACCATCACGTGGGGCGGCAGGCGCCACTGCTGCAGTTCCTGGTGGCTGGACCAGCACGTGCCATAGATGCGTTGTTGCAGGGTGCCATTGATGTGATCGAGGGCAAATGCCTGCAACACCTTGGTGGTGGGCACATGCGGTCCTGTCGTCAAATATTCGGTGTCGCCGAGGCGATACAACGACAGGTTCTCGGAATGCGTCGACGCAGAGGGCGTCTGCCGTCGACGGATCGAATGATTGGTCGCCGCCAGTGATTGCATGCGTGCTTCGATCAACGGCAGGTCAGTCGTCGACAACGGGCGCTCGACATCAAACTCGCAATAGAACCCGTCACCCAGCACCGAGCCCGTGCGCAATTGCGCATGGGCATGCAGTTGCTTGACCGCCATCGCCAGCATCAGCGAACAGGAGCGTCGCAGGATCTCCAACCCGTCGGGCTCTTGCGGCGTCACGATGCTGACCCGGGCATCGGCCCGGATCATGAACTCACAGTCCACCAACACGCCGTCCACCCGACCTGCTACCGCAGCGTTGGCCAGCCCGGGGCCAATACTCGCGGCAACTTCATGTACGGACAGCGGTTGATCGTATTCTCGCAATGAACCATCGGGCAGGGTGATCTGGATCATGATTGTTGTTCTCGAATGCTTCGATCACACGCACTAGCGGATAAACCTTAAAACCAAACCCAGCCCGCTGTCATGTAGACATTTGTCGTGCCCGTTTAAAACTCGTTCTGCAGGGCTTTGTATCCGCGCACCAGGTCGACAATTTGCGGATCATGGCTTGCTCAACGCGTTGTACAGGGTATTGAGGTTGTATTCGAACAACCCGGTAAAAGTACTCGCCGGACCACTCGCCGCGAGCGCATCCGAGTACAGGGTGCCGCCAATCCGGGCGCCGCTTTCGTCGGCGATCTGCTTGAGCAGACGCGCGTCCTTGATGTTTTCCATGAACACCGCTTTGACCTTGGCCTGACGGATCTGAGTGATCAACGCAGCGACTTCGCTAGCCGAAGGTTCGCGTTCGGTGGACAGCCCCTGCGGAGCCATGAAGTCGATGCCATAGGCCTGACCTAGGTAACCGAAGGCATCATGGGAGGTTACGATCTTGCGGTTGCCCGGTGGCAACGAACCGAGTTTGGCCTTGGCTTCCACGAGCAGGGCATGGATCTGTTTCAGGTAAGCCTGACTGTTGCGCTGGTAGTCGCCCTTGTTGGCCGGATCGGCAGCGATCAATGCCTTGGTGATGTTGCTGATGTACAACTCGGAGTTCGCCAGGTTATGCCAGGCGTGCGGATCGGGAACGGTTTCGCCGTCTTCATCCAGATCGCGCGGAATGACGCCGTGGCTTGCGCTGATCACTGGCGCTTTGGTCTCGGTACTGGTTACCAGGCGATCAAGCCATGGTTCGAATCCCAGGCCGTTCTTGATGATCAGTTTTGCCTTCAACAGAGCTTGGGCGTCGTCTGGTGTCGGCTCGTAAGTGTGAGCATCGGCGTCGGGGCCGACCATGTTGGTGATCTGAATGTGATCACCACCGACCTGATGCGTCATGTCGGCGAGGATACTGAAACTGGTGACCACCTGAAGTTTTTCAGCGGCAGACAGCGACATCGACAGCATCAAACTGAACAGCACGAGTAAAGCGCGCATCGGCAAAAACCTCATTGAGATGTGAGCAAAGGTGGCCGACGCAGCAAACCGTGCACCGGCCCGAACACCACGGAAAGCAGATAGCAACCGCCAGCGACCAGCACGATGGCCGGGCCGCTGGGTAGCGAGTAATGGAACGACAGCAACAAACCGAGCCACACCGAGAGACTGCCGAGCAGCGCGGCAATGGCTATCAATACTGGCAAGCGGCGACTCCAGAAGCGTGACGCGGCCGCGGGCAGCATCATCAGGCCGACCACCATCAAGGCGCCGATGGCCTGGAAACCGATCACCAGATTCAGCACCACCAGCGTCAGGAAGACGCCATGGGCCAGGGGACCTAGGCGGCTCACGGTTCGCAGAAAGAGTGGGTCGAGGGTGTCGAGCAACAGGGGGCGGTAGATCAGCAGCATGGCGATCAGGCTCACTCCGCAGACCCAAAGCATGCCCGTGAGGGTCGGGCCATCGACTGCCAATGCCGAGCCGAACAGCAGGTGCAACAGGTCCAGGCGTTTGCCGGCGATGCCGAGAATCAGCACACCGCTGGCCAGGGAAATCGGGTAGATCGCTGCGAGGCTGGCGTCCTCTCGCAGACCGGTGCGACGGGTGATCCAGGCAGCGAGTCCGGCCATGCTCAGGCCGGCACCGAGGCCGCCGAGGGTGAGGGCGGGAAGGCTCAAACCGGCAAACCAGAACCCCAATGCCGCGCCGGGCAAAATGCCGTGCGCCACCGCATCGCCGATCAGGCTCATCCGTCGCAGGATCAGAAACACACCCAGCGGCGCTGTGCTGCAGGCCAGTACCAGACCGCCGAGCAGCGCCCGACGCATGAACACGAACTCGTGAAAGGGTTGCCAAAGTTGAGCGGCGGCGAGCATCAGGCTACCTGCGCTTGCGGCTGCTGGTGGATAAGATCGCTGCTCGCCCCAAAGACGCAGCCACTGTTTTTGATCAGCAGTGTGTTCGGAATGTGATGGCGAACGGCGGCCAGATCGTGGCACACGACAACCAGGGTTCGGCCTTCTGCGTGCCAGGCGTGGAGATGTTTCCACAGCAGTACCAGACCGAGTTCATCCAGCGCGGCATGGGGTTCGTCGAGTAGTAGCAGAGGTGCTTCAGCGAGACTCAAGCGAGCGAGCAGGGCGCGTTGCAATTCGCCGCCGGAGAGAGCCATCAACGGGCGTTGTTCCAGGCCACTCAGGCACCAATCGTCGAGGACAGATGCGAGGCGTTGGCGACGTTGTTCCGGCGATTGCTTGCTGCCCCAGAAACCAGCGGCGACCAAGTCTTGAAGGCTGATAGGGAATTGGCGGTCCAGATGTTGCTGCTGTGGCAGGAACGACAGTCCGCCCTCGCGTGGCGCGTCCACCAGGATTTTTCCGGCGAGCGGTTTTTGCAGGCCGGCGATGACTTTCAACAGGCTGCTTTTCCCGCTGCCGTTGGCACCGATCACGGCGGTCAGGCTTCCCTTCGGTAGCGCGATATCGAGGGGCGGTGTCAGTGACTGACCGGGAGCGCCCCAACGCAAACTCTGACAACGGATCATGCGACCTCCCGGTTCCATCGACTCTCGGCGACTGCGTCGTGGGCGTGAAGGCTTTCAGCGTGGATCACTCGTATGTGAAATCCGTTGATACCGGGTGAGCGTTTTAGGGCCAGGTTCAAGCGTCTGGCAGCGTCTTCGCAGAACATCAGGTTCTGTCCGTTGGCGAGGGCGAAGGCTTGTTCATCGGCGCGCTTCACGGCGGTTTGTACGGCGGTGCCGAGGGCTGCTTCGGCATCGTTGATCAGTGCGATCAGCGGTAACTCGTCCAGATAGTCATCCAGGTGCAGACGTAATTGCGCGGAGCTGCGTTGACTGTGCGGTGTGGCGACGATGCCCTTAGGAGAGCCGAGCCAGGCTAATATCTCCGCGTGATGCAAAGCGCGATTGGCAAAATCATCGACGAATTGCTGCTGAATCAGTTGCCGGGAAAGCGCTGCTGAACAAGGGCACGTTGAGGAATAAGGGACGTCGATTTTTAGTTCCACGTGGAACATCGCGTTTTTCAGATGTGCTTCGATGCTGACGGGATAGCTCTTCCAGCCAGCCAGCGGACTGATCAGCGCCGATCTTTTCAGCAGTAAATCGGTATGAATGTTCAGATAAGCGTTGCTTGAAAGTCCTTCATGACTGTCCAGGAAGCTCTGCAACACCCGTCGAAGCAGAGCGGGCGAAAGGGTTTCCTGCTCCAGCATTTCCAACGCCAGATAAAGCCGCGACATATGAATGCCGCGCGCCTCGCCGTTATCGAGACTTACGCCGGCATCGGCTGTTGCGGGCAGTCTTTGGCCATCGAGCAAAACAGGAAGAGCAATGCCACACATGCCCACCCACTCCAGTGGCAGGGCTTGGCGTGAGGCCTGCGCGGCGATATCCGGCAGAGTCAGCGCATTCATGAGCAGGTCCATCGTGGGAGTTGATTTGGCATGTTATATTATAACAACAAAATCGACGACGGCTTTTTCATGAACGGATTTTCATTTCTCGCGTGGGCCGCAGAAACAGAGATGTCCCGCGTCTAACAACCGGCTATTCGGCTGCAGGTGAACTTGGCGCTGCTGCCGCCGGAACTGGAAAACCGGTTGATCGTGGTCCATCCAACGCGCCGGTTGTAGCCGACCCAGGCCTCTCCGTCGGAAGCGATACCGGTGGAAAACGTCAGTTGGCCATAGCGGCTGTTGGTCTGCGCCCAGTAGCGTTTTCCATTCACTTCAAAGCCCCGCAAGTAAATCGTGCTCCCTACAGTGTTGACGCTGTAGGCATTGCCCTCGCCATCCACGCAGGCCAGCAAGTTGGCGCTGCGGGTGCAGTTGGCCAGCGTTGGAATTTGCGCCCAGGCATCGGCCGTACCCAGCAGTGCAATGCTCAACAGCACCAGTTTCAGGGCATTACGCATAGCGTTTCTCACCAATGGGAAGGTCTCCAGCGTCGTGCCCTTTACCGTTGTGGGCAAGGGAGAGTGGCTTGATTGTGTCGTTATATTATAACATAAAACCAAGCCCGACGATTTGACCGGGTACCCTGTGAGGAACATCTGATGCCCAATCGTCTACCCGTTACCGTCCTGTCGGGCTTTCTTGGTGCCGGAAAAAGTACACTTCTCAATTACGTACTACGTAATAGGGAAAATCTGCGGGTCGCTGTCATCGTCAACGACATGAGTGAAATAAACATCGACGGCAGTGAAGTCCAGCGTGATGTCAGCCTCAATCGCGCCGAAGAAAAACTCGTGGAAATGAGCAACGGCTGCATCTGCTGCACCCTGCGCGAAGACTTGCTGGAGGAAGTGAGCAAGCTCGCCAGGGAAGGTCGTTTTGATTATCTGCTGATCGAATCAACCGGTATTGCCGAACCGCTGCCAGTGGCGGAGACGTTTACGTTTCGCGACGAAAACGGCCAGAGCCTCACCGACATCGCCCGGCTCGACACCATGGTGACCGTGGTCGATGGCATGAATTTCCTGCTCGACTACCAGGCCGCCGAGAGCCTCGCTTCCCGTGGCGAAACACTGGGTGAAGACGACGAGCGCTCGATTACTGACCTGTTGATCGAGCAGGTCGAGTTCGCCGACGTCATCTTGATCAGCAAGATCGACCTGATCAGCAGCCGCGAGCGTGAGGAGCTGATCGCGATACTCGAACGGCTCAACGCCCAGGCGGAAATCATCCCGATGGTCATGGGTGAAGTGCCGCTGGAGAAAATCCTCAACACCGGTTATTTCGACTTCGAAAAAGCCGCTCAGGCGCCGGGCTGGCTGCGCGAACTGCGCGGCGCACATGTACCGGAAACAGAGGAGTACGGTATCGCCTCCAGCGCTTACCGTGCGCGCCGTCCATTCCATCCACAACGCTTTTTCAGCTTCATAGACCGCCCATGGGTGAACGGAAAGCTGCTGCGCTCCAAAGGGTTTTTCTGGTTGGCGAGCAAGCACATGGATGCTGGGAGCTGGTCACAGGCCGGTGGGTTGATGCGCCATGGTTTCGCCGGTCGCTGGTGGCGTTTCGTGCCGAAGAATCAATGGCCGCAGGATGAGGAGAGTACCGCCGCGATCATGGAGAACTGGACCGCTGCCACCGGTGATTGCCGACAGGAGCTGGTGTTCATCGGCCAGAACATCGACTTCGCGCAGCTCACTGCCGAACTCGATGACTGTCTGCTGACGGATGAAGAAATGGCACTGGGTATCGAAGGCTGGCGATTGCTGCCGGACCCGTTCGGCCCTTGGTACGAAGACGCCGCGTGACTCTTCAAGGCTTGAGCCAGGTTCCCTGGCTCTGAGCTTCGCAAAACGGCTTCAGATACGCCGCATCCGTGGCTACGCCGTAATAGTGAATATCCTGTCGGTAAGGCATATTGGCGACTTGGGCGTTGCTGCACACGCCGAACGCCCCGCTTGGGCATTGGTCGACGTACTGCACCTCGACCTTCTGCCCGGCCAGTTTCGGCTGGCAGAAACCGTCGGCGAAGAGTTTTTCCGGAATGTTGCGGTTCTGTTGGCAGACTTTCACGTCAAGCCGCTCTGCCTGGCTGTGGACGACGCAGGCCTGGGCCAGCGCTTCGCCGCAGGGCAGAATCAGTAGCAATGAAAATCCCATCCACCGCATCCTTACCTCCCAAGACACCTTCGATCATGTTGCAGAACATACCCACCCACGTCATCGCCGGGCCATTGGGGGCCGGCAAGACCAGCCTGATCAGGCACCTGCTGGCGCAGCGTCCAGCGGGTGAGCGCTGGGCGGTATTGATCAACGAGTTCGGCCAGATCGGCCTCGATGCCGCGTTGCTGACCCGTGACGCCGATGGTATCGCACTGGGCGAAGTGGCCGGGGGCTGTTTGTGTTGCGTCAATGGCGCGCCGTTTCAGATTGGTCTCGGTCGTTTGCTGCGCAAGGCACGGCCGGATCGACTGTTCATTGAGCCTTCGGGGCTGGGCCATCCGATGCAGCTGTTGCAACAATTGAGCGAGGCGCCATGGCAAGGCGTTCTGAATGTGCAACCCAGCGTGCTGGTGCTCGATGCGCAGGCGCTCCTCGCCGGCAAGCCGCTGCCTGCGGCGCAACAGGAGGCATTGAACAGCGCGGGTCTGTTGCTGATGAACAAATCCGAAGGTCTCGAAGAATGTGATCGCCAGCGGATCGCCACATCGTTGCCGGTACGTCCTTTGTACTGGACGCAAGAATCCGCGTTGCCATTGAGCGAGTTGCCCGGTCTCGAGGCGCGGGCGGTGGCGGGTGTGGATAACTTTGTGATGCCCAAGAGCCTGGCGCAGCTCCCGGCGATCTGGAGCGACCCGAAGCTGCCTATTTGTTTAAGTCAGGCGCAGGAGGGCGATTGGAGTATCGGATGGCGCTGGCATCCGAACCAGATCTTCGATGCGGCGCTTGTCGGCCGATGGCTGGAAGGCCTTTTGTGGCGGCGGGCGAAGCTGGTTATCCACAGTAGCGGTGGCTGGGTTTCGGCCAATGCGTTGGATAACTCGTTGTTGACGTGGCAGCCCAGCGAATGGCGGCAGGACTCGCGAGTCGAGTTGATTTTCAGTGAGCCGCAGGATGTGGAAGTGTTGCAAAGAGGCCTGGCCGACTGCCGTTTGATCTAAGGATCACGGCCGCCATTTGTTGTGTTCCTGCCGCCAATGGCTCAGCTCGATCACCTCGGCGCTCGGCTTGACGACATCGACGACGGGCGGCGTTTCGTCAAACGGCATCGGATAAGGCGCCAATTCAATCTGCGCGCTGTGGGCACCGAATTGGGTGATGGTGCCGTTATGCCGACTTTCGCCGGTCACGGTGAATTCGAAGTTATACACTCGGGCCAGGCGCCGCCGACCGCGGGCATCCTTGAGGAACGCGATTTTTTTCAGCGCCACGTTTCCATCCAGCAATTCGATGCCGACGTTGCTGCAATGCTGCTTGACCCGCTCCAGCGCGCGCTCGCGCAGGCCGTGGTTGTGCCACAGCCAGGCGCCTGCGGTGGCGAGCAGCATCAACACGAAAATATTTCCAAGGGTCAACATCAACAGGGCGCTCCAACAAGATAGTGTCAGCTTAACTGCGTCGCCGGTCTGTCGTACAGGCTGCGTTTAGTCGCATACTGCGCCGCTCGAATTTCAATCGTTTTACGGAAACTCACCGCATGAAACGTACGCCCCATCTGCTCGCTATCCAGTCCCACGTGGTGTTCGGTCACGCAGGCAACAGTGCCGCGGTTTTCCCGATGCAGCGGGTCGGGGTGAATGTCTGGCCGCTCAACACCGTGCAGTTCTCCAACCACACGCAGTACGGCCAGTGGACCGGCGACGTGCTGGCGCCGCACCAGATTCCTGATCTGGTCGAAGGCATCGCAGCCATTGGCGAGCTCGGCAATTGCGACGCGGTGCTGTCGGGTTACCTCGGCAGCGCGGCACAGGGCCGGGCAATCCTTACGGGTGTGGCGCGGATCAAGGCGATGAATCCCAAAGCGCTGTATTTGTGCGACCCGGTGATGGGCCATCCGGAGAAGGGTTGCAGCGTGCCGGCGGAAGTCAGCGATTTCCTGCTGGAAGAAGCCGCCGCCGTGGCCGATTTCATGTGCCCGAATCAACTGGAGCTCGACAGCTTCTCGGGGCGCAAGCCGCAGTCGTTGTTCGATTGTCTTGCCATGGCGCGGGCGCTGCTGGCACGCGGGCCGAAAGCGGTGCTGGTCAAGCATCTGGACTACCCAGGTAAGACTTCGGACGTGTTCGAAATGCTGCTGGTGACAGCCGAAGGCAGTTGGCATCTGCAACGTCCGCTGCTGGCGTTTCCGCGTCAGCCGGTGGGCGTTGGCGACCTGACTTCCGGGTTGTTCCTGGCGCGCGTGTTGTTGGGCGACAGCCTGGTGGCCGCGTTCGAATTCGCCGCATCGGCGGTGCATGAAGTGCTGCTGGAAACCCAGGCCTGCGCGAGCTACGAGCTGGAACTGGTGCGGGCGCAGGACCGGATTGCCCATCCGCGGGTGCGGTTTGAGGCGACTTCGATCAGCTTGTAACCAGATCAGAACAAAAAGATCGCAGCCTGCGACAGTTCCTACAGGAATTCGCATTTCTCTGTAGGAGCTGCCGCAGGCTGCGATTTTTTGCTTTAAGCGTCGCCCTTGATTTCCTGATAGCGCTTTTCCAGTTCCTGACGAATCTGGCGGCGTTGCTGGGCCTGAATGTATCGGCGCTTGTCCTCGCTGTTTTCCGGTTGCAGCGGCGGCACCGGGGCGGGTTTGCGTTGGTCATCCACCGCAACCATGGTGAAGAAGCAGCTGTTGGTGTGGCGCACCGAGCGCTCACGGATGTTTTCGGTCACCACCTTGATGCCCACCTCCATCGAGGTGTTGCCGGTGTAGTTGACCGAAGCGAGGAAGGTCACCAGTTCGCCGACATGGATCGGCTCACGGAAAATCACCTGGTCCACCGACAGGGTCACCACGTAACGGCCGGCATAACGGCTGGCGCAGGCGTAGGCGACTTCGTCGAGATACTTGAGCAGGGTTCCGCCGTGAACATTGCCAGAGAAGTTGGCCATGTCGGGGGTCATCAGTACCGTCATCGACAGCTGGGCGTTTCCGGGTTCCATAGCGTTCTCACGGATCAAGGCAAGGTTTGAGGGACGCACCTCTGCGGGTGCCTGCGTGGTTTTTTCAAACCAACAGTTATCGGGACGCCGGGCGGGAAGCCGCCGTCACGCCGGATCGATCTGTTTCCATATATTGCACCGCCTTTCTGCCGGAAGTCGCGGTGTTACCCTGCAAAAGCCCACTCCAAAGGGCAAATTCCTACGCGAAAAGCAGGTTTGTATCCCGTTCAATCGGACGTTTTCTGCGTCTGCTGGTTGAGCCATGTCACCCAAGGAGCCACACGCCATGCATGCCATCAGTTTTATTCAGGATCTGGCAGTGATCATGTTGATCGCGGGTGTGGTGACCGTGGTTTTTCATCGCCTCAAACAACCGGTGGTTCTGGGCTACATTGTTGCGGGCTTCATCATTGGCCCGCACACCCCACCGTTCGGGCTGATCCACGACGAAGAGACCATCAAGACCCTGGCGGAGCTCGGGGTGATTTTCCTGATGTTCTGCCTGGGCCTGGAATTCAGCCTGCGCAAGTTGTTCAAGGTCGGCGCCACGGCGTTTATCGCGGCGTTTCTGGAAATCGTCCTGATGATCTGGATCGGCTACGAAATCGGCCGCTGGTTTGACTGGAACACCATGGATTCACTGTTCCTCGGCGCGATCCTGGCGA
>RCUN01000309.1_pt1 | contig 34410 bp, 20 predicted proteins | sample 2166181 | NCBI WGS metagenome assembly RCUN01 (sample SAMN09932603, study PRJNA488358) | compost metagenome | feature: garden; material: soil; isolation source: compost soil in crotononitrile-enriched culture | place: Germany: Experimental Botanical Garden Goettingen | collected 2016-01-27 | reverse complement strand
GTTGTATACTGTCCGATGAAGTTCTGAACCCCGACGGTTAACGTCTTGTATACATCTGAACTGACAAAAGTGTTCACGAAGATAAATTCGTTCCAGTTATAGATCATATTGATAATTCCCGTGGTAGCCAGGACAGATGAGGTCATCGGCAGGATGATTCTGAGGAACATCCGGTTGACCGAGCAGCCGTCCATGATTGCAGCCTCCTCAACCTCCTTCGGCAGAGCATAATAGAAGCCCAGCAGGACCATAATGGTCGTCGGCAGATTGAAGGCCGTATACGAAAGAATCAGCGAAAGGGGATTATCAATTAAATGCAGCTTCTGGAATGTGCTGAACAGTGGAATCAGTGTGGAATGGACCGGAATCATAAGTCCAACCATGAACAATCCCAAGACAAATGACTGTCCTCTCCACTTCATCCGGGTTACTGCATAAGTCACAAAGCTGGCTAATAGTACAGTCATAGCCAGAGCGCAGGCAGTAATCCACACACTGTTCAGGAAATACACTCCGATGTTCCCGCTCGTCCATACATTCACATAATTGTCCCAATGCGGGTGCAGCGGAATCGAGAATGGGGGCTCTCCTAATACTTCCTGATTGTTCTTCAGTGAGAACAGGATCAGCCACACCAGCGGCAGGATCTGAAGCACTGCCACAAGAATAAGCACGAGATACATGAGCAGGGTTCCGGTTCTGCGTCCGATTCGCTGAACAGCACCGGAAGTTCCAAGTGGGTACGCAGGCATTGCTTCGGTCTTCACAGGTATCCTTCTCCCTTCTTAATGAAATTGAACCGTGTCCTTGGAGGCCGTGGCCTTCCGGATCAGGAACGTCGCAATCAGACAGATCAGGAGCAGGAAAAAGCCGATGGCACTGCCGTAGCCGAAGTCAAAACTGCGAAATGCTTTGTGATACATATACGAAGCCATCACTTCACTGGCTCCATTCGGCCCGCCGTCCGTCATGACATAGATCAGGTCAAAGTATTTCAAGGAACCGACAATGGATAGTACGATGGTTACTTTAATGATTTCGGTTACGAGCGGAAGCTTGATCCGCGTGGCACTCTGCCAGCTGCTGGCCCCGTCTATACGGGCAGCTTCCATCAGCGATTCCGGGATATTCTTGAGCCCGGCATAATAGATGAGAATATAGAATCCCGCATACTGCCATACAATAGGCACGAACAAGGAGAACAGCACAATCTTGGGATCGGCCAGCCAGGACGGCGGGTCACTGACTCCGAGTGAGCTAAGGAACGCATTCAGGACTCCGTTCGTCGGATGATAGATTTTGATCCACAGCTGGGCGATCGCCACAGAGGAGAGCAGCATCGGAATCAGGTATATTTTGCGCAGAAGGTTAGCTGCTCTGATCTTCCCGGATAGTACCAGCGCAATTCCTAAATAACCGATCAGACTGACACCTGAGAACACCGCCAGCAGCAGGGAATGATAGGCACTCTGCCAGAATGCTGAGTCCTTAATCAGCGCCTGATAATTATCCAGCCCAATGAAGGTCATCGGACTGATTCCATCCCATTTATTAAGACCATAGTAGCCTGTCAGAATGATAGGAATATAGACAATCCCGAGGAGCAGCAGCAGCGAAGGCACCACATACAGCGCAATCACCCGCTTGTTCGACATCACTTTATCCATAAAGTCTTCACTTCTTTCTTACGAGACTCGGCCAGAGCAAGGACGGGCTATTTGCCCGCCTGCACCGCCTCTTGATGCTTCTTCGCGAATTCTTCAGGAGTGACAGCTTTACCGAACAAGGCCTGAATCATGTCCAAATGCGTCTGTGCGGCATCCGGCTTTAGCTGTACATCTGCGAATAAAGTGATGTTGCTAGCTTTGTTCAGCTCCCCGAGCAGATCGACATACATCTGAGGCAGCTTCATATTAGCGGTGTCCACCTTAGTGGCCGGGATAACGCCTGCATCCTTCACAGACTGCTCACCCCATTTGGCAACGAAGTATTCCACGAACTTCTTGGCTTCCTCTTTGACCTTGGAATTCTCAGCAACGAATAAGCCTACTCCAGGTCCGCCAACCCAGCTGTCCACGTTTCCTTTGCCGCCATCCACGGTCGGGAATTTGAAGAAGCCTACCTTATCCTTGAAATCCTGAGGAATGTCCGGGTTCGTCGTGAAGTTCGGAATTTCCCATGTTCCCATCAGGTACATCGCGGCTTTCCCGTTCATGAATTCAGATTTGCCCTCATCGTTGGAGAGCCCGTTAAATCCTTTGTTAAAAGCATTCATACCCACCAGATTCTGTACTTCGGTGGCTGCCTGAATCAGACCTGGATCTTCAAAGCTGCCTGATCCATCCATGGCTTTCTTCAGCGTATCGCTGCCGGCGATCCGGTCAGCCAGATACATATACCACAAGGAGCCGGTCCATCTGTCCTTGTTACCAAGCGCTATCGGTTCAACTCCTGCATCTGACAGGGCCTTGACCACTTGCTTAAATTGTTCGTAGGTGGTGGGAACCTGCAGATTGTGTTTAGCAAATAGTTCTTTGTTGTAGTAGATTGGCGTAATATTCAGTTCAATCGGCAGAGCATAAGTCTTGCCATTAATGGCGTAGGCTTCGGCAGTACCTGGTACGAATTTGTCCTTAAGCTGGTCTCCACCCAATATATCATCCAAAGGAGCGAACAGATTCCCTTTTACATAAGGCTCCAGGAACCCTGCGGCCCACGTAATTCCGACATCCGGAAGTTCATTGGAGGCAGACAAAACTTTGAGCTTGTTCTTGTACTGTTCATTCTCCATGATCTCTGTCTTAATGGTGACATTCGGATGATCCTTCTGGTATTGATCAATGATCTGGGTCACGAGCTTGTTCTGCTGTGCCGAGCTTCCCGCCGGCCATAGATGCATCATCTTCAGGGTAACCTGCTTGTCCCCAGCCCCACCTGCTCCGGAGCCTCCGGAACCTGAGTCCGCAGCCTCGTTATTCGCCTTAGAACCTCCGCATCCCGATAGGACCAGCATCATGGTTAAGGCAAGAAGCAGACTGGACATCGTCATCTTTTTGAACATGAATAGACCTCCTCATAGATTAACGCCGTTTATGTAACCGCTAACAACTTGATTGTAGCAAAGGGAGCCTCTCCCAATAAGGGCACTATGATTAGGAATAATTCCACTTTGATTGGATCACCCGCGAAGAGGACTATCGAGGAGGCAATATACACACTCAGCTTGCTAAGGCGTCTTGAACTGGGTGAGATCTAACTAATCGGGCCGGAATTTCCGCTGATCTCCTGTCTGTAGCGGCTCGGACTTATATTTTCATGCTGCTTGAACACCTTGATGAAATACTTATCCGTCTGATACCCAACACGTTCCGAGATTTCACTGACCGGAAGACGGGTCTGCAGCAGCAGCTCCTTCGCCCGCTGTATGCGTCTGCGTGTTAAATATTCGGTGAACGGAATTCCGATCTGTTCTTTGAACAGAACACTGAAATAACTGGCGTTCAAATGCAGGCGTTCTGCAAGAAATGCCAGAGTCAGAGGCTCGTCCAGGTGGCCCTCGATATACTCCGCCGCCTCTTTGACCTGCTGGCCAAGTCTCACATTCTGCTCTTCAAGTGCAAGCAGCTTCGGATCCACCAGCTTCTCCATTCTCTCGATCCGGTGCCTGTCTTCCTCTTGCTTGAGCGCCTGCATAACCACCTCCAGCAGTTCCTGCTTCTCAATCGGCTTCAGCAAATAATTGACTGCTCCATAACGCAGTGCAGCTTGAACATACTCAAATTCAGCATGTCCTGAGATGACGATAGCGACGGGTCGCATTGGGTGATCTCTCAGCGCATGAATCAGATCGAGGCCGCTGACCTCCGGCATACAGACATCTGTAATGAGCAGGTGGGCCGTCTCCCGTGAGAGCCATTCGAGTGCCTGGACCCCGCTATCCACACACTCGATCCGGTAATTCCCGGCTGCCCATATATCCAGAGCTTTCTTGATGCCAAGCCGTGTCCTCGGTTCATCATCCACAATCAATATGGTTCGCATTCATTCGTTCCCTCCGCTTCCTGTCAGATCATGTTCATCCGGGATCTCGAAATACACCCGGGTCCCCTTATGAAGCTGGCTATCTATCCGCAGCCCCTTATCCCTTGTGCGCTCCTGGCCATAATAGAGCTTCAGCCGCTGCTGTACATTCACAAGCCCAACCCCTGTGCTCTTGGATACAAAAGAGTTGCCTTCTTCCAGCCCCAGACGCAGGGACGACAGCGTCTTCTCATCCATCCCGGAGCCATCATCCTCTACGGAGATTAAGACTTCTCCTGGATTCGCAGACAAACCAACGCTTACGGTCACCGAGCCATGGCCCAGCTTGTTCTCCACCCCATACCGGATCGCATTCTCAACGATAGGCTGAATTAACAACTTTGGAATGGGGACGAAGGCTGCTTCGGGTGAGAGATGAATGTGCCAGGATAATCTCTCTCCGAGTCTCATGCGGATAATTTTCAGGTACCGTTCCACCTGTTCCAGCTCTTCCTGTATCGTCACCCATTCACTGCTCTGCGAGCTGCTTATGTTGTACCGGAACAGTCTCGACATCGCGACGACCAAGCCCGCCAGCTCCTCCTCCCCCTTGTCCTCGAGCGACCAGTTGAATGCTTCAAGTGTATTGAACAGGAAATGCGGATTGATCTGCGCCTGCAGCGCTTTGAGCTCCGCCTTGCTCTGCAGCATTTCTTTCTCATATACAGCCCGTATCAATTCATTGATATGATAGACCATTTCATTATAGGAATGGTTCAGTTCGCGCAGCTCGATCGTGGAGACCGGTTCAGTACTCGGCGTCAGCACACCGAGCCGGGATTTACGCATCGCCCGAATGAGATGAATGATAGGTCTGGTTAGCATAGTGGACAGGATGAAGGACAAGATGAGGAACCCCAGAATAGCGAGCCCTCCCGAGACAAGCAGTACGGTTCGCAGGACTGATATTCCCTTCGTGACATAACTTACCGGGGTCAGGATGATAAGTGTCCAGTTCGCCGATTCCGAATACTGCTTCACCATCACATATTCCTTGCCCTGGAACATGACCGTCTGCTCGCGATGGGGCAGGAGCTGGGACAGGTCAAGTCCCGATGGGACGTTGCCGATACCAAGCAGCTGTCCCCGGTCATTAGCCAGCAGAATGGATTCGCCGTTCCCGCCCCCAGGCGCCGGGTCATTGAGCTGGAAGTAGCCCCGCTGGATGCGGGCTATCAGATAACCACCCGGAGAGAACCAGCGATCGAACAGGTTAACCCGGCGGATGGCCAGTACCGACTGGGCATTATCCGGGTCGATTCCGATCCAGACCAGGCGTCCCTTTTGCACATTCGCCTCATGGATGTAACGGGAGTCAATCCTTCCGTCCAGACTTCCTTCCCGAATCGGAAAGACCTGCTTCCCATCATTGGTGTAGAGCTCGAGTGCTTCAATCCCAGGTGTGTACGCCTGGTAGCTCCCCGCAATCTGAAGCAGGGACTGCCTTTGATTGAAGGTGATGTCCTGACCGTTCACTTTGCTCAGCAGCAGCTGCTGAACGAAAGGATGCCCGGCTACCTGGGCCGTCATGCTGTCAATCTGGGTCATCAGGGCATCAAGCCGTCCGCTCGCCTGAACGGCTGTCTGCTGAATATGCTTCTCGGCATTGTTCTTCAGTAGTGAAGATACTTTGTCAAAGATGAAGAAACCGGCCACACTGAAGATAACCAGCATCACCAGGAAAAACCCGATAAAAATCTGATTGCGCAGGGTATTGAACTTTTGAAGACTCCGCATCCCTCTATGCCTCTCCCTCTATTTGATCAAGCCGTCCTTTTTCGGTGGGTGAACTGGATACTTAGATGTGATTACGCGCTCTGAACTTGCCGGGCGGTTCCCCGGTCCAGCGTTTGAACTGGCGGCTGAAATGGGCAATATCTCCGTATCCGAGCAGCCGGGATACCCTCTCCACGGACAGCTCGGGCTGCATCAGCAGCAGTTTGGCCTTCTTAAGCTTAAGCTGGGATAAATACTGGCGCGGCGATATGCCGTACACGCCCTGGAACATCCGGGCACATGCGGAAGGGCTGTATCCGAGACCCGTCATCACGGATTGGACTGTCTCTCCTGAATCTTCGTTCACTTGAAGCTTTCCTTCTGCTCTTTCCAGCACTACACGCTCAAGACCTGCCGCAATCACCTCTGCAATACGGGAAGCGCGTGTGTTCGTCAGAGGCGGGCCTGACTGTTCGGACAGAGAGCCGGTTAAGGCTCCGAAGAGTTCAAACACCGCGGAGAGTGTAATCATCTTCGTCTGGAGCTTCCATTCATCCTCGTTCAGAGCGAGAGAGATCAGCTTATCCAGACTTGGCCGGATAGCCAGAGCGAGCTCGCTTTCCTTCGGGAAGCAGCGCTGCTCACCCTGAAGAAGGAGCTCCCTCAGTGCCCGCTCGTCGGAATCGAAATGAATGCAGTAGTACGTCATCGCCTTGGCTCCATCATTTCGGCTCTCATGTGTATCTTCAGGCTTCAGGAGCATGATGTCCCCGGGATGCTGGTCATAGCTCTTCCCGTTGATCATCATCTGCTGCTTCCCTTCCAGCAGCAGATTAATCTCGAATAAGGGATGTGTGTGCTGTGGATACGTCCATTCCGGGGTTACCTTGCGCCAGTGGGCGGCAAAAATCCGGAAGGTCGATTCCATGTCCGGCAGCATGACTTCCTTAATTTTAAATTCTGATCTTGTGTCCATTACACTCCTCCTAAAGTCATGACGTCTTGTCCATCTCACTTGCTGAATTTGGATAAATAACATCCAAGTCTGGACATGGGAAGCGCTTTAATTCCTTGATAGTATGAAGATATCACATTCCATTCGGTAAAGGATAGGAGGCAGTTAAATTGGATAAAAAAATATTTTTCAATGCTCACCACGCTCCCGTCGGTGCCTTCGCGAGCTTTACGCTGGGATTCCCGGGGCGCAGCGGGGGCTTCGATCTGGAGTTCGGGAGACCTCCCGAGCAGAATGTATATATCGGTCTGCAAGAGCTGGATGGGGACACCTATCAGGCTCTGCCCTTCTACGATCAGGCTGGGGACGAGTCCACAAGGTATACTGCCGGGACTGGCGAAGAGGCCAATGAGCCAGCAGCTTCAATCATCAGACCCTTTGCACAGGAGGAGATTCGCCGGACATTCGGCCCGGCTACCGATACATGGGAGGCCGGGGATCTGACATTCCGCGTATACTCCCCGTTCGATTCCGTACCGGACCCGGAATCCGCAGACGAGGAAGAGCTTAGGTTCGCTCTGCTGCCGGCGGTGCTCGCCGAAATTACGGTGGATAATACCGAAGGCACGTCATCCCGCCGGGCTTACTTTGGCTTTCAGGGCACTGATCCTTATACCGCGATGCGCAGACTCGAAGATGCGACGGATGGTACACTGTGCGGTGTCGGACAAGGACGACATACGGCTATAGTCTCGAATGACCCACGCGTCTACAGTGCAGGTCATTTCACGATCGAGAACATTTTGCAACCCAATGTGCTGGAGAATTTAAGATTCGGACTAGGCCCTGTCGGAGCCCTGCTCATGGATGTTCCTGCTGGAAAACGGGAGACTTACCGTTTCGCCTTGTGCTTTTATCGGGGAGGTGAGGTGACGACGGGAATGGACGCGGCTTACCTGTATACCCGTTATTTCGCCAATATTGAGGAGGCTGCTTCTTACGCGCTCCAGAACTATGACCGTAAGGTAGAGGTTAGCCGGAGAAATGACGACTTGATCGCCTCATCCGCCCTGTCGGACAATCAGAAGTTTATGCTGGCCCATGCCATCCGCAGCTATTATGGCAGCACCGAGCTGCTGGTAAGCGGGGATAAGCCGCTGTGGATTGTGAATGAAGGTGAATACCGGATGATGAATACATTTGATCTAACCGTAGACCAGCTGTTCTTCGAGCTGAAGATGAACCCCTGGACCGTTCGTAACGAACTGGACCTCTTCACCTCACGTTACAAATATGAGGACACGGTCCGCTTTCCCGGTGAAGAGACCGACTATCCGGGCGGTGTAAGCTTCACCCATGATATGGGTGTGGCGAATTCCTTCTCCCGGCCAGGCTACTCGGCCTATGAACAGCATGCCATCGTAGACTGCTTCTCTCATATGACACAGGAACAGCTTGTCAATTGGGTGCTAACCGCCTCGGTGTATGTTCATCAGACCGGTGATCATGAATGGCTGGAGCATAATTTGGACCTGCTTCAGCAGTGTCTGATTAGCATGGTGAACCGGGATCATCCCGATCCTGCCGAGCGCCGCGGCCTGATGAGTCTGGACAGCTCGCGGACCATGGGGGGCGCCGAGATTACCACCTATGACAGCCTCGATATCTCGCTAGGCCAAGCCCGGGGCAACATTTATCTGGCGGGCAAATGCTGGGCGGCTTATGTGGCGATGGAGCGGATTTTTGCAGAGAATGACTTAGACGACATGAAGACTTTGGCTGGAGATCAGGCCGAGCGCTGTGCACAGACCATTACAGCTCACGCCACTCCTGAAGGCTACATTCCGGCCGTGATTGAAGAGGGCAATGATTCCCGGATTATCCCTGCCATCGAAGGGCTTGTGTTCCCGTTATTCACCGGATGTGAAGAAGCTTTGGATTCAAACGGGCGCTTTGGGGAATATGTATCTGCTCTGAAGCGGCATTTCTATGCCGTGCTGCAGCCGGACATCTGCCTGTTCCCGGACGGAGGCTGGAAGCTCTCCTCCACCAGTGATAACTCGTGGCTGAGCAAGATTTATCTGTGCCAGTTCGTGGCCCGCCGCATACTCGGACTGGAACAGGGAGAACGGGAGCACGCAGCCGATGCGGCTCACGTGGAGTGGCTAACTCGGCCGGAGAATGCGTTCTGGAGCTGGAGCGATCAGATGATGGCCGGTACGGTCTGCGGCAGCCGTTACTACCCCCGCGGCGTTACCGCGATCTTGTGGCTGGACGAAGCTGCGGCGGAGACCGTGTAAGGCAGCAAAGCCTCTGATATTTTACCAAAGTGCAAGCCTCATCATCTTAATTAGCTAGACAGTTCCTTCTACAAACAAGAAAGACAGTGAGTCTCGTATTTAAGAGGCTTACTGTCTTTACTGTTTAATTTCCCATGCAGGCAACAAACTTTATCTTTTGTACTCTCCCTTAAGCAGGCTATACATCTCCAGATCAACGATACCCTTGCCCGACCACAAGGAGGCCTGCCGCAGGGTTCCTTCGTACACATAACTGTTCTTAAGCAGCACCTTCTTGGACACTTCATTTGCTGGCATCACTTCCGCCTGTATCCGGTTCAGATCCGCTTCCTCAAACAGGAAGCGCGTAAGGAGTCCCACCGTTTCTGTAGCAAGACCTTTCCCCCAATAGGACTCCGCCAAAAAGTATCCGATCGTGACCATATTTACCTTCTGATTGAAATTAGAGGCTTCCGCAATGCCAACCAATCTTCCGTTGTCCTGACCGCTAAAGATGCCCCATTTGATAATAGACTTTTTCAAATAGTCTCTCTCGAAATGCGGGATCATCTTCCTCACCGTGTCCTTGTTATGCTTCGGGATGATTCCGCAGTAATCAAACACCCGGTCATTGCTATAAATCTCGAATAATTCCTCGTGGTGTTTCTCTTCCACCTTGGCTAGCCGCACACGGTCAGACTGAAGCTCCGGTAACGCTCCAAACAGGGCATCCACATTCATCTTTATCCCTCTTCCGATTCATATTCTTGAAATCCATTCGTCCATTCTAACTACTTCTGCACAATGAGCTGGATTCCTTGTGCCAGTCCTTGTTCAATCCTAGCCAAAATATAAAAAAGCGCAAAGTCCCTCATGGTACTTCACGCTTAATCGTACTCCACGCTTCAACTCTGCTTCCCGGTTCCACTACTCCCGATCCCAGGTCAGGCGATAAATCAACCAGATGTTAATCTATCAGCTTCTTACTCTGCTAGACAGTCTAACCTTCCTGGTCTCACCGGGGTGATCGTCGTCGATATCCAGAATCAAATCCGGCTCCTCCTCAATCAAATCCATAACGAGCGTGTGCTTGCTGGATTTAAATAGATCAATCATATCGATAAGTTCGGATCGGTCGATTAACCTTACCCCATTGTAGCCGGCCAGGATCTCGCAAGCCTCGGTATACCGGCTTGAAGCAATCACAATGGACTTACTGGCTCCGTAATATCTCATAGAGCTGTAGATCTCCTGAACGGCACTGAGTCCCACAGGATTGGACTCCGCATAACGCTTGGCCTGAATCACATTTCGTTCCCCGTCCCTATCGGTAAAGACCAGATCAGCCCCAAAATCACGGCTGCTGACCGTCTTGTAGGCATCCTCATACCCAAGAGCCAGGAACAAACGGTACAAATACTCTTCAAATTCCTTACCGTCTTCCATACGATCAATATCCTTAATACTAACCTTCAGGGGATCTATAATCCCTTTGCGGGTATATATGCTTTTTCTCTTCAGCAATATGCGGATTACAAATCCAGCAAGGATCACCGCAAGCAGAGCAACCAAATATAACTCCATCGAACCGAACACGTCTCTCCTCCTTACCCGTTAACCCATCAAGAATGTCGACATTAGATAAAAAGAAACCGCCGGCAGCATTCTCCCGTTACGGTTTCTCACAAATTGAGTAACAAGCAGACAGGCACCTTGGCTGGCTAAGGCCTTACACCCCGGGCCTGTTCAGATATTCCACTTCCACGGCGCTCTATGTATAGGCTGAGGCATGCGCCTGCGCACCCAAGCAGGGCAAGGGCTGACGCGAGCCATGGCACGTGAGGCAGGCCTGCGTAAGTAATCACCAGTCCGCCCAGATAAGCACCGCCAGCATTGCCCAAATTCAGGGCAGAGTGGCTTGAGGTAGAAGCAAGCAGCGGGGCGTTATGCGCAAGATTCAGAATACGTACCTGCAACCCCGGCATGATGCCAAAGGCCGCAACTCCCCAGATGAACACGGTTATTACAGCAAGAAGTGCATAATTCAGCATAACCGATAATACAGCCAGAATTACTCCCAGCACCGCAAAGTTAGCGATCATGGCGGGCATCAGTCTCCAATCCGCCAGTTTCCCGCCAAGCAGGTTGCCCAAGGTGACGCCTGTACCGAATAAGACCAGAATCCAGGTCACCTCATGCTCCTTATACCCGCTAATCGTCTCGAGCGCCGGAGTTAGATAAGTGAACATCGAGAACAGGCTTGCACAGCCAAATGCTCCCGTAAGCAGCATTAGCAGCACCTGCGGATTCACCAGGCTCCGGAACTCTTGTGCCAGGCTTGTGGGCCCATCCTGACGGATCTGTGGGATGAACCGTATAATTCCAAGCAGTGACAGGAAGCCGAGCAGGGTGATGGCACCGAAGGAAGATCTCCAGCCGAGCTGCTGTCCTATGAAGGTACCGAAAGGCACGCCGATGATGTTCGCTACGGTTAGTCCGGCCAGAACCATCGATACGGCACCCGCCCGCTTATCCGGCCGCACCAGCCTGGAGGCCATCAATGAGCCTACCCCCAGAAAAGTGCCGTGAGCCAGCGCAGTCATAATCCGGGCAGCAATCAAGAGGATGTAAGTCGGCGCGACTACAGACAATGCGTTGCCTGCAATGAATATAGCCATTAGCAGCACAAGCAATTTCTTCTGCGGCATCCGGTGCGTCAGCACAGTCAGCAGCGGAGCCCCTACAGCAACACCCAGCGCATAACTGGTAATGAGCTGGCCGGCTTGCGGGATCGTAACGCCCAAGTCATGAGCAACATTGGGCAGAAGGCCCATAATGATGAACTCGGTCATACCAATAGCAAACGCACCCAAAGTTAGACATAACAATGATAGCGGAAATCTATCCTTTTGCGGGGACGATTCCTGCATGGGCTGTGCAGTCAAATTCATGCTGTCTCTCCTTCATCTAGCTGATCTCTATCTTTCACAAGCATATCATCAGCGTCAAGGGGAACGGACTTGAAACCCTATCTGAAGCTTCAGAGTCTAGGATGAACACAGTGAATCAGAAAGAAAGACCCGTATTCCGGCGAACGGAACACGGGTGCTCGGTGCAGAAGACAGTGTCGTAACAGGCTTTGTTATGGCTCTCCCAAAGCATGAATATTATCTGATCATCTTCTAATTTGCTAGAATCCAATCTTAATGCTATCCCCTTCGGCCGCTACGCCCGGGGAACGTGTAAGAGACAGCTTCTGCTCCGCTGAGAACCCAATCGTCTCCCCGTCTCTCAGCGTTACATCATTCTCTATGATGAAGCTTACAATTACAGTGACGAATTCAAATACATCGCCCGCACCTTGGCTGGAATTCACAATTTCAATCTCGTCCTTGCCGAAATTTCGGAGTCCCACTGTATAAGCGCCCACACCATGCTCATTCTGATACATCCCGATAAATACCCAGAGAACCACGGGAAGGGTATCTTCCTTCAAAGATTGTGCCAGATCCACGTACTGCCCTGCTTCCATGACGAGAGGTGCCGTATATATGGCAATCGCAGGTTCCGTCTGCAGCAGCGAGCTTGCCACCTTGGTGAATAGCTTGTGTCCTTCTATGGCATCTTCAGCGCCCAGAACCGACACAATGATATGCGCCTTGTGGGTCGAGACGACCTGCTCCGCTTCTCTCCACAGGAAGTTAATCTTACAATTCTCCTCTACCTCGCGGTTAGGAATGGCAGCCGGCATATACCCGCAGACGACCTTCATGCCGTCCACCTCGAACACCAGACTTTCCGGCGCCGTCTGTTTTCCCGTCTTAATTCCCCATTGCTCATTCAGATTCAGGTTAAATGAATTAAAGTCATATTGCGGCCTGTCCAGCAGCACAAATCCCACAATAGGACCTGACTTCTCTTCACCTGATTGGGCTAAAGAAGCCTCTTTCTTGCCGCGCAGCTTATCGAATAAACCCATGATCCGACTCCTCCTCTGTACTCAAAAAAACACCTCCAGCATCGCCCTTCACGACTCTTGGAGGTGTTCATCGCTTCTGAATCGCTTAGCCGTATACTACGTTGAAAGCCTCTTCCACATGGGTCAGGATCGTATCCCAGTCCGCATCCGGCGTCTTGGTAATCGTGACGAAGTCGTTAACCGCGAACAAGTTATCGACCCCCTCAATGCTAAGCAGAGCCTTGGCCAGCGGATGATCTGTAGCATCTCCACTTTTCAGGGAAGTGCTTCTTGGTCCTTCAAATAACTGCTTACTCGTACTGATCTTGATCGAATTCGGATTAGGTGTATATTGAACATCGATTTCCATAGATACTCAGGTCACTCCTGTCCCTTAAGAGTACTTGCTTGTCCGAAGTGAAGCCCACTTGTCCTCAAGCCATGCATCAAATTCATCGCCTTTGTTGCCTTCATAGATATCATACACATCTATTCTCATCTTCTTGAGCTTTTCTTTGAATTCCTCATATGTGTGCTCTTTCGGCAGGCTCTTCTTGATTCTAAGCAGCAGCTTCGTAATTCCCGGAACCAGATCCCCTGGCTCGCGCTTAGGAATCGGCACATTCTCCCCTAGTCCTTTGAGCTGACGCTGCGCGGCTTCCTGTACCTTGACTACAGGATCATTCTTCAAAATGCCTTTAAGGACGCCGATAGCTTGTTGATGATTAATCTTACCCAGTTCTTGTACCGCTTCCAGACGTGCTCTCCAGTCAGACGTACGGTTGGCAGCCTTCTTGAGTTCATCGTAATTCTCAGGCAATTCGCTGTGCAGTTCTTCGTTATTCACACGGACCTAACTCCTTTGTTTGCTGTGATCTGTAAGTCTCTATTATATAACTACTTGGGGGTCCCTGGATACTTCAACTTCAGCATTGCCTTCATTTTGCCCATAAAAACATGTGTCAGACCCGATTCTTCTCCATCCAGTCCGTCGCCCAGTCCACCAGTGATCTCTGCCTGATTAACCGAACCTCCGCATTGCCAACCTTATGGACCTTAACTTGATGGGCCTCATCATATTCCTGCCCGATTCTGACGAAATCCACATCGTCTACCGCTTGCGTGTTATAAGTTACCCACTGCCGCTGTCCATCTACCAGAATAGCACTGCTCTCATCCGCGAATTTCTTGGAAGGGAAGTCGGCCCTCGTCTCAGCCAGATGCAAGGAGGTATTCTTGTCGTACCCGACCCCAATCAGCAGCACATATCCATCCAGCTTATACAGCTTATCTACAGGCGAGTTCTCTCCAAAAATATTGCTCAGATCATGTTCTTCCGTGATGTAATCCGCATACTTCCCTACCGCAGCAATGGACCGTGCCGGGTGATCCGTTCTCCGGGCTCCCGGCCATTTCCGGAACATTTCAGCGACAACTCCCATACCGATAGCCGGGGTGACTTCTTTATCATAGGCAGGCCAGTGCTCCCGTAGAATCGGCCACCACTCCTGAGGCTCTTCCCAGTGTACACCTGTGGACGGGTCCAGGTTCTTCCACGTCTGTGAAGGCATCATCAGAGTTCCTTCCTCCCCAACGATCTCGAGCAGAGCCCTGATTAAGGTCTCGGCACCACCTACGACGAAACCCAGACTCTTTAATGACGTGTGCACGAAGATCGTCTGCCCAGGTGCCACTCCGCATTTCTTGAACTGCTGGGTTAGATCCTCCTTGGTTAATATGACTCTTGTCTCATTGGAATTCATCATGCTCATCCCCCTATTGTGGTCAAAATAAAAACAACCCCGCAGCAGCTGCGGGGTTGTTGTCCTTCAAACGTAAAGTGACAATTCATTGCCCTTGAATTGGTTCTTCATATGTCGAGTAGAATTCACGAATCTGTATAGGAACATCATACAAAGATTGGCATTTAATTTCAACAATAAAACGTACGCGTGAATAAAATAACTGCAGATCCCGGCTTAGAGACCGCCGTTTTGCTCCGAAATCCCTTTTCCCAAATACGCTTCCATATTTTCGATCGACAAAGGCGGGCTGTAATAATAACCCTGTCCGAGATTGCAGGCATTGTGAATAAGGAAGTTCACCTGTTCCTTCTTCTCGATCCCTTCAGCAATGACCTTGAAATTCAGATTGATGCCCATATCGATAATGGTCTTCACCATGGCTCCTTGGTTGGAATGATAAATAATATCGTCGACGAAGGATTTATCAATCTTGATCTTATCAATCGGAAGATGCTTCAGGATGCTCAGAGAGGAGTAACCTGTCCCAAAGTCATCGATCGATAGCTTGACCCCAATCAGTCTCAATAATCTGAGGATCAGCGTCGACTTCTCGATATTTTGCACAATACTTTCGGTAATTTCCAGTTCAAGATACTGAGGATCCAGACGGGTCTCATTCAGCACTTCGGTGATGGAATCAACGAAATTCTCTTCTTCCATCTGCCGAACTGAGATATTCACAGCTACAGGAATAGCAGGAAACCCTTGATCCTGCCAGGCTTTGTTCTGGATGCAAGCTGTTCGCATCACCCATTTCCCCAGTGGAACGATCAGGCCCGTCTCTTCAGCAAGCGGAATGAATTCAAGCGGAGAGATCATGCCATACTGCGGATGCCTCCAGCGCAGCAGGGCTTCAATCCCGACAAGCTCTCCGGTGGAGAGGTCCACCTGAGGCTGATAGTAGATCATCATTTCATCCTGCTCAATCGCCCTCCGCAGCCCATTCTCAAGCTCCATCTTACGAGTCGATAGCCCGTTAAGATCTGAGGAATAGAACTGGTAGTTGTTCTTCCCGCGTTCTTTGGCCAGGTACATGGCTGTATCGGCATGCTTGATCAGCGTCTCTTCATCCACCCCGTCCGCTGGATACATACTGATCCCGATACTGGCTGTGACGAAGTATTCCTGTTGGTTGATCTCGATAGGTCTTGAACATTCGACCAGCAGCTGCTTGGCAACCCGGGTCACCTTCTCTTTGCTGCAGTTCTCCAGCAGAATAATGAATTCGTCTCCACCTTGCCTTGAGACCAGACCTTCCCCTTGAACCGTTTGCTCCAGCCTTTTAGCCACCTTCTGAAGCAGAAGGTCCCCAACCATATGTCCCTTCGTATCATTAATGATCTTGAACCGGTCCAAATCCAGGAAGAGCACTGCCAGCATTTCACTCTTTGCTTGATTCAGGATATAGTTCAGATGTTCTCTGAGCTTATAACGGTTGGGCAGCTCGGTTAAGGCATCATAATAGGCCATGAACTCAACCATCTTCTCCGATTCCTTGCGGATTGAAATATCACTGCCTACGACCTGTATCGCAGATCTGCCTCCAAAAAAAATCGGGCTTGCCGACAGCTCCACATGCGTGCTCTTCCCGTCAATACGGTTCACTTCAAATTCAATCGTCTTCCTCTTATGGCCGTGGTCTTTACTCACTTCCTTAAAATTGATCTCTTCCAGTACCTCTGCCGGGAAAAACCTCTCTATGGGCTGGCCAATCAGTTCGGATGGAGAGGATTCTCCCATAAGGGCACAACCAGCCTTATTGATATAATCAATCCGTCCTCTGCTAATTACCGCGATAAGATCCGGTGACATTTCCACCAGGCTTTGATAACGGTCTTCGCTTTCCTTAAGATCGGTGATGTCGAAAATGACACTTGTGAAGTCTACGAAGTTGCCCTTCTTATCCATCTTCGGAATTCCCCGGTCCTGGATCCAGCGCACCTCTCCATCCGGGCGAACAATCCTGTATTTACTGGTGACCGTCTCCCCCTTGGCTGTCCGGGATAACCGGTCCGTAATCACTCCCATATCCTCAGGAACAATCACCTGCATCCAGAAGGTCTTATCCTTGTAAAAGGAACTGAGCGGATAACCATACAGCTTCTCGATTCCCGGTGTAATGAGTAAAGAATCCGCCTTCATATCGTGAAACCAAATAGCCACATCCAGGGTCTCAAAAATGTCATTCAGCCTTTGATTATTCACCGTTAATTCTTCTTTGGTCTTGCTTACTTCTCTAAGCATGGAGAAGAAGCCATACAGCGTGACTAACAGCATAATAATGTGCAGAGACATATACACGGTCCAATTCAGTGAATCCAGAAAAACATCAAATAATGAACCCGTTATAATAAGCACGACGAAAATCAGAACCCATTTATTTTTTAGCATGCCGCCAATTACTTTCATCCTTCTGTTCACTCCCAGCTGCTGATGCGAATAATCCATTAGATGATATATCGGTCAAGGAGTATCTACTTTTAATCCATAAAATATGGTATTGAACTAAACTCATCAGGCTCATTCCCCACCCGCCTGTGCCGTTACGAAATCCAGAGAGTTCTCTTTCCAACCGCCTTCATAAATATAGGTGGCCCTATACGTGTCATATTCCTGATCGGCTTCATCCCATACTTGAATGACAGCTGCGGCTTGGCCTTGCTTGATATGTAGATCCACCACTTTGGATTTGTTCCAGTTCAGGGTATCTACCCCTTCGTAAGGAGCTACCCCCATTCTCCCGCTTACCTCGGCCATTAATCCACTCGAAATATGATCGTTAATCATCTTCTCCGCAGATGCTTTTGTCACCGCCTTCGTCAAATGGTTCTCTACTTTCTCTCGGGTCTCATAAGACGGGCACATGAAATAAATATCGAATTGGCCGTTCTCGGCAGAAGGAACTGCAACTTCAGGTTCCTTGTTCTTGGCGCATTCCCAGGCGCTGTCGGACACGAAAATATCACTTTGGACTTCCTCTGCCTTGGTTCGAATCTGAAGAATGTCCGAGGTCGTCGGCTCCTTAATCTGAACTTCTTTCACATGTTCTGTACTTGGTGTGTTCGGGCTCGCCTCTGATGTCTTGACCGTGACTGCGGGTTGCTCTTCCGTACTATTGCAGCCAGTTGCAATAACAACTGCGGCAAATAACAGTAATGCGGCTTTTCTCATGATTCCCCTGGTCCCTTCTCTCTCTATATACTTGCATAGCCCGGTTATAGAATCCTGTGGGCTTGTAAGTAATTCGAGATTTGGATAGTTATTCCTGTTATGAATACAAAAAATGGAGCAAAGGACTGGATTCTGTCACAAAATCATACTTTGTTTCGCCTTATAGGTAATCAGAACAACAGAGGGGGATTAACATTGCTGACGAACAAATATGATACGGCTGTTATTGGTGGAGGATTGGCCGGATTCATCGCAGCCATTTATTTAGCTAAGGGTGGGCAATCTGTAGCTTTGATCGAGAAATCGGGGCGCTGGGGAGGACGGGCAATCACAACTAAGAAGAATCAGGTGTATCTCAACCTGGGCGGGCATGCTCTGTACCAAGCCGGGAAAGCTTTCTCCATCCTGCAGGAGCTTGGGGTGGATCTGGAAGGTGGCAAGCCAGCCTCCCATATTCATGCGATCTGGAATAATCAGACTCTCCCTCTTCTCGCAGGTCCTGCCAGTCTCCTATCTTCCAGGCTTCTCACCTGGTCTAACAAAATAAACCTTATGCGGCTCATGATGAAGATCAAACAACTTGATCCGCATCAGATAGGGCCTGGCAGCTTAAGAGCATGGGCAGAGAATGAGATCAAGGACCCGATGGTAAGGCATATCTTCTATGCCCTATGCAGGACCTCTACCTATACGCATGCTCCGGATTATCAGCTCGCCGGCCCTGCCCTGGCCCAGGTTCAGCGGTCGTTACAAGGTGTCCTTTACCTGAATAACGGTTGGCAGACTGTCATAGATCAACTTAAAGTCAAAGCAGAGCAAGCAGGAGTTCACCTTGTCAGTGGCAAATCTGTAACAGAGATCGTTCATGAACAAGGCAAAGTTCGCAGCGTTGCTCTTGAAGGAGGAGATTCGCTGGAAGCTCATCATGTGATCAGCACAGCTTCTCCGTCAGAGCTATATAAGCTTGTGCGCGGCGCTGAGCTTACAGAATTGAAACGCTGGAAAGAGCGCGCCCGTCCCGTGGTAGCTGCTTGTCTTGACGTAGGACTTAAAAAGCTTCCTAATACGGAGCGGGAGTTCGCCATCGGACTGGATCAGCCCGTCTTTATCTCCCACCATACCGCTCATGCCAGATTAAGTGATGACGGGTCACGGGTCGTGCATCTTGTAAAGTATATTGGACAAGAAGAAAGTGACCCGGATACGGATGAAAAGATGCTGACCGCAGCTATGAACCTGATTCAACCCGGCTGGGAACAGGAAGTGGTTACGCGCAGGTTCCTGCCGAGAATAACCGTAACTCATAACTATCTGCATGTGGGTCAACCAGAGAGCTTTGCAGGACCAGCTGTACCCGAAATTCAGGGCTTGTTCGTAGCAGGTGACTGGGTAAGTCAGGGTGAAATGCTTGCTGATGCGTCCGCTGCAAGTGCAGTACGTGCCGCACAATCAATTATTCAAAAATGGCAGCAAGATTTAGTAGAAATCTCAGCCAGGAGGTGAGTATATGGAATTGACCGGAACTGCAGAAGAATACGACTCTTACAGGCCGCTGCTTTTCTCCCTTGCCTATCGGATGCTTGGGAGTGTAATGGAAGCGGAGGATATCGTTCAGGAAGCATTTCTGTATGTGAATGAGACTAAGCCGGATCACATTCTTAATCCGAAAGCGTATTTATGCAAAATCGTCACCCATCGCTGTATCGATCATCTGCGCTCTGCCAGCAAGCAGCGTGAGGTCTACGTAGGACCGTGGCTGCCTGAACCGCTCGTGATGAACGAAGATACGCGAAAGGGGCCTGATGAACTTTATACCCACAAGGAGTCTATCTCGACCGCGTATCTCCTTCTTCTCCAGCAGTTGTCCTGGACAGAGAGAGCTGTATTCCTGCTAAGAGAAGTGCTGCAGTATGAATATAACGAGATCGCCGAGATTTTCGGAAAGAACAGCACGAACTGCCGTCAAATATTTCGCAGGGCCAAGAGCGCTCTTACCCGCATTCCCATAACGGATACCGACTCGGAGGAGGTAGCTCTTCCGGTCAAGCCGACCGTGATGGAGCAGGCATCAGACGCTGTGGAACAATTCGTTCAGGCATTGCTCTCCGGAGATGTTAACGCATTGCTGAACATCATCAAGAACGATGCCATCCTGTACTCGGATGGAGGCGGCAAGGTCACCGCGGCTGTTCGTCCTATATACGGTGCCGGGCGCATTGCCATGTTCTTCTCCAATCTGCTGGCCAAACCACCTGAGGGCTTCAGCTACTCCGTTACCGGTGTGAACGGAGATATTGGCATCGTGACCTATACGAATGGCCATCCGCTGAATGTGGTCACGTTCCAGGTTCAGGAGGGGCAGATTGCCAACATTTATCTTGTAGTTAATCCTGATAAATTAAAGCATATTCCAGCCCTCTGAGCAGGCGTACTCTTCACTACCACTAATTCATGTGCCGTATAAATCAGCAAAGGCGCTGTCCTATTATGGACAGCGCCTTTTTGAAGATGAGAAGGAATTCGGTTATGTCCCAACCTCATCTTTGGGTTCCCTCTTGAACCAGATTCCCAGGACCGCGAAGATCAGGAATACGGCTCCAAGGAAGAAGAATACACTGTTGATCGAGATGTACCTCATTCCATAGCCCCCGAACACAGGTCCAAGCACGCTTCCGATGCTGTAGTGCACAGAGGCGATTACTCCGGTTGCTGGCAGGATGACCTTGGGCACAATGTCAGCTGCATAAGACATCCCGAGTGAATAGAAAGAGCCTACAATCCCGCCCGCCATGGCGAACAAGAGGAACAGAATGAGCGTATGGTCCCCAGCGGCAGGGATCAGCAGGAACAATCCTGCTCCAAGGAGCGCACAGGTCATAAGCACGGGCTTGCGTCCGATCCGGTCGCTCCATACCCCAAGCGGAAGCTGCAGGATAATGCTGCCGATCCCGAACGTCAGCAGCAGCAGGGATATCCATTGCTTCCCAAGGTCAATACGAAGGCCGTACAGCGGGAAGCTGCTGTTCATGGAGGCTTCCATGACGCCGTAGAGCAGAGGTGGAATCAGTGCGAACCAGGCGAGCCGATAAGAGCGGACGAATCGGTTCTGTGCCGCTTCGCTTACGCTGGCTTGCTCCGGCATTTCATTCGGGATGCGGAGCATGAGAAGCAGAATTACAGCATACAGAGCTCCCGAGATGAGGAAAGGCATAGCTTCGCCGAAAGGCAGCAGGTTGATGCCAAGAGGGCCGATACTGAAGCCGATGCCATAAGCCATGCCGTAGAGCGAGAAGAATCGTCCGCGCTTATCCGCAGGACTGCTGCTCAGAATCCACTGCTGGGTAGCGAAGTGAAGTGAGCTGTCCCCTACACCGACAAGCAACCGCAGGGCGAACCAAAGATACAAAGAAGAGCTGACCGGGAACAGCAGCGAGCAGCCGGTTACCAGAATCAGACCGACCACGATCACACTTTTATAACCAAATTTCACAACCGGCTTCTCTACAAAGAACATGGTGCAAAATATCCCGATATATAACGCCGAGGCATTCATCCCGTTCAGATCGGACGATACGCCGTGCCGCTCCAGCAGAATGGAGAGCAAGGGCAGCAGCAGGCCCTGACTGGCACCTGAGACAATAACCACAAGCAGAAGGATGATTAATCGGTAGTTCGCAGACACCGACTTCGGGGTAGAGATTGAAGACAACAAGATAAGAACTCCTTTACAAGCAATGTTGGTAAATTAACTCCCGTAGACCCTAAGTTTATACCATCCCCTAGTTTACCTGCTGTGTTAATTTGCCGTAAAGCGCAGTGCTGGAACGCTTTACTGTGAATATAGGAAGCCTGGCGTTGGCCTGCCTCAAGGCCATTCATTTCCAAGGCCCTATTTCAATGCTCCCGCAAAAGAAAACCGGCACCCTTCCTAAGAAGAGTGCCGGTTCCTTATTTATTTCGCAAGCAGCTTGTAGATGACTTGTGCACTTTCAGCACGGGTCATGAAGCCTTGCGGATCAAATTGATGATTCTCCTTGCCCTGTACCAGTTCGAGGCTGGCAGCAGTATTCACATATGAAGCTGCCCATGAACTGATCTTGGAAGCATCAGCGAAGGCCGCTGCGCTTGCAGCCGCGTCGGTCTTCTTACCTTGCTTCACTTCCAGTGCGCGAATGAGCATGACTGCCATTTCCTCACGACTGATCGTCTCGTTAGGCGCAAAAGTATCTTTGCTGCGGCCATTTACAATGCCTGCCTTAACCGCTGCATCCACATAGGAAGCATACCATGCTCCCGGCTTCACATCGGCAAAGGCCGCGTGTTCATCTGTTTGGAGGCCGAGGGCCCGCGTCAGAAGTGCCGTAAATTCAGCCCGGCTGACATTGCTGTTCGGCTGATACTTCGTATCTGTAACTCCAGTTACAATTTGCTTCGCGGTCAGCGATTTAATCGCCGCAGATGCCCAGTGCGATGCAGGAACATCGGCGAAAGATTTATCGATCTCAAGCGCCGCATATTTACTGAAATGCTTAACCTTTGCTGTCAATACATCTCCGTTCAATACTCCGCCTACATATTCAAGGGTACCGTTATCTGCCAAATAGTACACACCGATCAGATCCTTGTTCGGGTTACCTGTGAGCTTGAATGAGACGGTAATTGGTTCCTTGAACGTAGTTACCGGAATACGGGTTCCGTCTTTCTTAATGATACTGATTGTAAATTCATACACATCGGAGGCTTGAGATACCTTAGCTCCGTTCCTCTGTAATCTGCCAACCGTGGTATTTGCCGAGCTGCTTTCCAGTGGATTTGCTTCAAATCGAATTTGAGATCCATCCGCTTCTGCACCAGAGACCATACCCTGAATCGTGCTTAGCACTCCACTCGGAAGAGTGACGTTCAAGCTGCCTAATTTGATAACCAGATCATTCGTTCCAAGAGCCTTAGCCGCTTGGATTGGCAGAAGTACGGACTTCTTGCCTTGAGCAATTCCAACCTCGACCTTGCCATCCTTGCCATTCTTCAGACTGGACTCGTTAACTACCTGAGAATCTGAAGGCGTTGTTGGTACAGATGGGCTTGGTGTCGGATTGCCTGGTGTTGGGTTGCCTGGTGTTGACGTCTGAGCTGCTGCCAGAATAACTGTGCCGCCGCTGTCTCTTCCCGGTACACTAACCGTTACTTTGCGATCGGCGGAGACGGTATACGTCTTGCCGCTGTATTCATCTTGAACCAGGGCGTTAGCTGCAAATGGTACTGTAAATGTTGCTGATGCAGCTGTCGTATTCGTATTGATGACCGTGACCACGTCTTCACTGCCGTAATGCTTGTTGAAAGCCAGATAGCCCAGCTCATCAGTTCCTGCCAGCTTCGTGCGTGTTCCTTTGGAGAACACTTTGGAATACTTGGCACGAATATTCAGCAGCTTCTGATAATGATCATGAAGCGCTTGTTCTGTTGTCAGCTTATCCCACGGCATATCGCTGCGGTTCTGGCTGAACTCGCCTTTGGACATGTCGCCTTCCTTCTTACCGGAGTTCCCAAGTTCTTCGCCATAGTAGATAACCGGCTGTCCTTTGGCCGTAATCTGGAGGGCCGCTGCAACTTTCAGCTTGCCTTTGTCCCCGCCCACATATTCGGTCAGGAATCCATTCTCATCATGGCTGCTCAGGAACTGAGCCATGGTCTTGGTGTTATCGATCTTGGATTCGCGGTCCTGCATGTAAGCGTCGGTGTCATTGATTTTACCGTTAGCAAAATTCTTGGCTGCATCCTTGAATCCGAAATCCAGCAGTCCGTCCATTTGCCCGGTTTGGAGCATATCGCCGTTATTGTCGATTGTACCTCCGAAATATTCGCCAACCAATTTGAATTTCGGATCAATTGTAGTCAGTGCGTTCTTGAATGCTTTCCATGTTGTACCGTCAACGTGCTTAACCGTATCCACACGGAAATAGTCGATCGTATCGCCGCGGTCCGTACGTGCGTTGTCCAGCCAGCCTGACTGCCAAGCCACGACTTTGTCACGCACTGCTGGATCTTCGGTCTTAAAGTCCGGCAGGTAGGCAAGTTCGCCTTTGACAGGGTCCGTATCTGCGGATACGTTATCCATACGAAGCATACCTTTAAACCGTTCCTTATCTTCCGGTGTGATGGTCGGATAATCATCATCATCCTCTTTCACACCATAACCCGTATGGTTAAGTACTACGTCAACCATCACCTTGATGCCTCTGTCATGCGCCTTGTTAATCAGCTCTTTGAAGGTGGCCATATCGCCAAGATGCTCGTCAAGCTGGCTAAAGTCTTTGGCCCAATATCCATGGTAACCATACTGTTTGGAGCCAAAGTCGGCCCCTTTGTTGAAGTCAATGTTGTCTACAATCGGGGTAATCCACAGGGTATTGATGCCCAGCTTCTGGATATAATCCAGGTTATCAATCATGCCGCGGAAGTCTCCACCGTGATAAGCCTCAGGATGAGTCTTATCCACGTTGTAATCGTTCGACAGATCACCGTCTTTGAAGCGGTCTGTCAATGCAAAGTAGATGCGGGCCTCATCCCAGTCAAAATCAAGCTTGTCGCCCGTGTACGTTCTGGCCTTCACTTCGATCGTCGTACTGCCTTTGTGAGTATTACCATACTGATCCACAAGGGTGATTGGAATTGTCTTTATTCCAGCAGCCACGGTGTCCTTCACCGCAATGGTCTGCTTCATCAGCGCCGTATCCAGCTTCACTTGGCTAGGACCGCCAAGCGCGGTCAGATCCAAAGTACCTTCACGATAGCTCACACCTGCAAGGGATGAATCAGCTTTTACCGTTAGAACCGCATTCTGGTTCGATGTTACGGCTGCCGGATTCACGGAAGCTGTAACCTTAACCGTCGGATTATGATAGACCAGCACGGACTTTCCATCAACCGTATTCTTAGGATCATTCACTTCAGTTGTGTTACCGTCCTTAGTAGTAACTAGGAAGGTGTAATTGTTGTCACCCTCATTCGCTTTCGTCAGCTTGTAGCTGAACCATTCCTTAGTCTCATCATAGACCATAGGATACTCTGTTCCATTAACTTTCACTTTGACAGCTGTAATGTCCGTCATAGTACCTTGGCGGAACAAATCATCATCACGGTAAATGAAAGTGATACTACCGTCCTTCATTACGGGACCTGTATTGCTAGGCTTGATATCAAGTTCACGGACCATGCTGGTTACGTTGACTTTGGTGAACAATTCACCTGGTGTCAGCGGAATATAGCGGTCATTAGGGAAATCCTGCTTGGCTGTAGCCCAGTCTGTTCCTTTGCGGAGCACAAATCCAACGTTAGTCGCATTAGGTGCCACCTCAATCAGAACACTGGCCTTGCCGTCCTTAATGGTGAAATCGATCTGATCATTCTTGACGCCGGTGTTCCACACCCAAAGATTCCAGTCTTTGAAGTCCTTATCTGGTCTTGTATAGGTCAGCTGTACAAACCGTTTTGGATTAACAAGAACCGTTACGGTCTTCGATCTGCCGCCATAAGAGACCGTAATTGTTGCTGTACCCAGACCCGTGGCTTTAACCAGGCCTTTGTCTGTAACCGTAGCTACTTCCGGTTTGTCGGATACGTAAGTAGCCGTACCTGTCACCGAAGCTTTGCTTCCATCATCGTATTTCGCCACTACAGTGGTCTGATGTGTGTCGTTAACCTGTAGTGAGTAATTCCGGCTGTCAGGCACAAGCGAACTGAGCTTTGCCGCAGCTGCATCCTGCTTGATAATAACTGCCGTAAGCGGCTCAAGTTCAATGGAATTCGTAGTAAGCTTGAAGCCGGATTGATCTTTAGCCGGAATCGCGCTAGTCCCTGCTTGATCGTTATCTACCAGCACGCTTCCTTGGGTCAAATCGTCACCAAGAGTAAGCGTTCTTGGTTGGCTGTCTCCATTCATGAACACATAATAATTGCCTGTTCCATCGGTTGATTTATTCTTATAACCAATTACCAGATCGTCTGTCTTTATTTCATTTGCAGGAATAAGTGTTACATTGGAATTCACCAATGATTGGTCGCCCAATCTGAAGGCATTCGTTGATTTCCTTAGTTCGATTAGACCCGAAGTGTACTTCTGGGTTGTAGTCTGAACCGGGAATTTCACTTCATCGGTCGCTTTCGTCCAGTCGAACATATTAACAGCGTCCGAAGAGTCATACGAGTCATGGATGAAATAGCCGAAAGAGTTACCGTCTTTATCTTTTAGTATTGTAGTTCTATCCTTATCCTCAGGTTCCCCCGGTCCCTTCCACTGCTTGGTCCGCCCGTATTCCTGACCCGCATGAATAAAGGCTGTACCCTGGGAAGTAAGCTCCAGCATATTCCCGAGCCTGATCCGTTTCTGAATTTCAAGCTCGTTCTCCGGAATGGATGGATCCTTCTTGATTGACAGTGCGATAACATCGTGCAGCGTCAAGTTGTCGTGGGCTTCAATATAAGGAACGATGTCGCCCGGATCGTCAAATTTAACGTTCGAAGGCTCGCCTTTGATATTGTTCATAATCGTACTGATTGAACGTGCGCCGTTCGTAATGAATCTTGGCTGGCCTTCCGAGTTATAGCCGGATTTCACTTCATTGCGGAATTCATCGGAGAATACACCCATGTCATCCGTCTTGTTCACCCAATCCTGATCGGCTGCCTTGCCGAGAAGATCCGGTTCCGCATCCTGACCGCCAAATGTTCTCCATCCTTCACCGATGAAGAGGGCTTTAGGATTAATCTCTTTTGCAGCGTCAAGCGCATGCTGCACAGCCTCGTACGTGGCATCACCCATCATATCCCAGCGCATGCCGTCGATTTTGTACTCCTTGAACCAGTACTTGACGGAATCCACCATCAGCTTCTCAGCCATCTTGTGGTTGGTAGCGAGATTGTTGGAGAACCCGCCAATGAACTTTCCGCTTGGATCAATAAAGTGATAATAGTTAGGCACTATATCGTTCAAAAATTCTTTCTTCGCCATATGCGTATACACCACATCCAGAACAACACCCATTCCGGCTTTATGTACCGCATCAATCAAGCCTTTCAATTCTTTAATTCTCAGTTCAGGATCTTTAGGATCCTCAGAGTATGCTCCATCCGGAGAGAAATAGTTCTGAGGGTCATATCCCCAGTTATATTCGTTGTCCTTATTGGAGTAGTTGAGTTCCCTCTCTCCCATCTTGGTCTCGTCACCATAATACCAAGCCATAACTGGAAGCAGCTGGATATGAGTAACTCCAAGCGATTTGAGGTAGTCAAGCTTCTTCTCAAATGCCTTGTACGAACCCCATCTCACATCTGTAAAGTCGTCTCCAATCGAAGGATCCGAGGTAAAGTCACGAATGTGAACTTCATAGACAACAGCATCCTCGCGTTTCTCATAGCCTTTGATATCGGCATAGCCATATGAATCCGGATTCGTCTGACTAAGGTCGACAATAGCCGCTTTACCCACGGTATCTCCACCAGCACCCGGTTCGCCTTTGCTATTCACCGTGAATACTGCCATGGATTTCGCATAAGGATCGAGTACTTTGTTCGTCACACCACCGTTAGTAACTTCATATTGATAAAAATATCCACGCACATCGCCGACACCAAGATTCGAAGGCGTCAGTTCAGTCGACCAGACCCCATGCTCACCAAGAGTCAGGTCCAGGCTCTTAACCAAAACAGCTGAGTCGCTCTTGTCGTATACATCGACAGTCACCTTGCTGGCTTTGGGAGCCCACAGCTTCAGCGTAGCCGACTTGTCAGCTTCCTGGTAAGTAGCTCCAAGATCATCGCCCGTATAATTGTATTCGGCGTCAAGGTATCTCCAGTCACTTGAAGTCGTAATCGTCTTTCCAGAGTATTCAATAGTCATTGGAGCCTGATCCAGAGTATAAGCATCCGTCTCCAATTCAACTAGAGTTTTGCTCGCAATCGTTGCGTTCTTTACGGCGAGATCGTTGCCGTCTTTATCCTTCACTTTAATCTCAGTTTTCAGTTTATCTAGAGGAAGCCCATCAGTTGTCAAGAAACTCAAAGCCAGTTTGGTTGTACCTGCTAATCCTGCAGATATAAGTACAATTGGCATCTCGCCTGAAGGGGACATATAGACTTTGTCGTCGCCTTCCTTGATCCAAATTTCGTTATTCTCAGGGGTAGGAATATAGAAGGTTTTGTTCCCGCCATCCTTGACATTAGTGGAACGATTCACAACAACAAATGAAATTTTCTTAGCTCCATCAATTACAGGAATATCTACATAGGCTCCGTAGGAGTCGGTCTGTCCTGCTGGGAATGGAGTCGCGCCTGCTGGAAAGTCGCCGCTGGAAGGCGTTTTAACATCGTCATAAATCCATAAGCTCTGACCTGTATAGGTTTTGTCTTTGCGTGCATAATGAATCCGGATATTTCCGGTCGGCACGGGATTCACTTGGCCTGGATCTTGGGGGGCCGTGAATTTCGCATCAGTAGTATGATCTTTGGCATTATACGTAAAGTTAACAGGTAATTTGGATGGCAGATTTAAATCTGCAGGAGAATCAGGATAAGAATGATCGTCTGCCTCAGTGGCCCCCGGTACATATACCTGATACTTATAATCTCCCTGTGGAACCTCAGCGACCGCGGTATAGACACTGTCAAAGTCCGGGTCAGTTAACAGAGTCTTCGCATCCGAAGGAGAAGAATTCGCAGTATCACCCAGTGCCGTCTGAACAGTTCCCACGATACGTGGAAGCTTATCGCCAGCTAGAGGGGTGTAGTAGGTGGAATCTGCGATTTTATGAGTGGTATCGTTGTAATAGAAAGTAACCTCACCCCCTTTAGCGAGGGTTATCTTAATGTTGCCGCCTTCACCAGTCCCTTGGGGATTCGTATAGTTGCTGAATCCATAGCTTTCATCCCAAGCTCCGTTGAGGGCAACCTTATATTGATATGTTCCAGCTGGCAGTGTGCCTGTAAATACATACAAGCCATCACCTTTACTAGTCATTTGGGTTACTTCAGATTTCTCATCCCAATCTGTAGCAGGGTGATCTTGCGAACCTAGCTCAGACTGCAAGTCTCCCACGAGTATAACCTTGCTGGTCGCGGCTTTCACTCCAGCCGGGTACATTCCAAAACATGAGAATACAAGAGCCAAGACCATACTTACCGCAAAAGCTCTCTTTCCCCATAACGAAGTCTTCATTCAATCAACCTCCCATAATAACAATCTCATCCCTGTAAGCGGTTACGAAAATATCAGAAATCCCTCAGCCTATACTATTCCTTGCTGTAAATCTGTACACAAATTCGGCTTGTCAGGCCCAGTCAACACGTCACCTTCCTTCTTCAGAGTTTAAGAACATCCGATAATGCGTATTATCTTTGAAGAGATAAGAATTTGCGCAAACGTTTGCGTCAATAGACTAATAATTGCAAACGACTCATCCCTCTTACACTGTGCAACTTGTTTGCACAAAAAGATAAGATGAAAGCGTTTGCTGAGTTTCTGTTTACTATACTAATCGTCTATACGAGAAGTTGTCAACCCGCATTTTAATTGAATTTATTGAGACTAAATACTCATAATTCACATGTCAACAATTTACGCCAACGTTTGCATTAATTTGCATACTATTATTTTAAAAAAAGTAATTTTATGTTAAACAACAAGGTTATATAGTCCTATACGAAGAACACAAGGCACGTTCACTGGATAAAAAAGGGACAGCCTGGATTTCTATATCCAAGCCGCCCTTATTCAAAGCTGCAATTTAAAAATCTGCCTGCTATCCCCTGCTATGCTTGTCTTACAATCTATTTAGCAGTTGCTTCAATGATATCGCGCAGCGCCCAATGATTATCCGGAACATCTTTCCATTCTGAATGTACCAACCCGCTAATTGGAGTGAGGTTAAGCACCTTATTCATGATAACCACCGCTTCCGCACGAGTAAGAGATTTATCCGGCCGGAATGTGTGATCATTGTAGCCTCTGATAATACCAGCTGCTTGTACTTTCAGAATAGCTGCTTCTGCCCAATGTCCTGGAGTATCCGTAAATCCGGTACCCGCAACAGCATCGGTACTGATCAATAAGGATACAATCTTCGCCATTTCAGCACGAGTTATAGGTCTATCCGGGCCAAACGTACCATTCGCATAACCGTGCATGAGTCCCATTTTCGTAACTTTTGAAATCGCATCTTTAGCCCAATACTTAGACTTCAAGTCACTATATGCCATATTCTCGGTGTTGTCCTGATTTGAGATGACTCTCGCCAATATAGCTGCGATCTCAGCACGCGTAATCTTCGCATCTGGCTTGAAGGTGCCATCTGTGTAACCATTCATGTAAGCCGATTGCAGATTAACTGACGCCAGTCCATCCGCAGTAATGATCGTAAATGTACTAAATTTATCAACAGCAAATTTCAGTCCCCTATCACCTTTGTTGTTATAGGGTACAACTGTGCCTCTTATTAATTGCTTTGAGCCATCACTATGCTCGATATATATCGCCAAGTCCTTCATAGCATCCTGGCTCAAATTAAGATTATTCAAAGGCAGGATTAACGTAACCTCACGCCCCTGAAGATTCGTGTCGATCGACACGGGACGAGCTATAACCTTCACTTCTCTACTGCCCGTTAGCTTTGTAACCATAGAGTCCTTGCGTATGCGATCTTGAATAACTTGCTTTGCCGCATCTGTTTTTGCCGGTATCAGGTTGATTACAAGATCATCTGATGAATTCTGCAAAGATTCCACAGGGATTTGTATCTGTGCATTACTCGTCACAAGTCGTAATCCAACCTTGGCACTACCTAAAAGCTTAACGACTGCCTTAGGAAGGGTTACATTCGTCTCAGACACTTCATCTTTAAGGTCTGGAACAAAGATGGTGACTGACGACAGCCCAGCTGCTATAGTACCGCTGACGGCCTTTGTTATTTGATCAGATGTAAGATTAATTACATCTTTCTTTGTGCCATCAGCTTTCAAGATCCGTTCGATTACGAGCGTAGAAATGACGTTACCCGTATCTCCACCAGCAGCCTCAACATTGATGGTAACATACTCCTTGTCAGGAGCAGTTGGAGCAGTTGGTCCTGGTGCAGATGGGGATGTGGAACCCGGATCAGGTTGGACCACCGGTGCCGCTTTGATCAATATAGTAGCAGCACTCTCAACTGCTGCACCGGTTGTCGGTACAGCACCATTACGCGGAGTTACCTGAAATGAGATATACTTGCCAACATCCGCCGCTTGCAATGTATATGTCCGATTTGTGGCCCCTGCTATCAGAGTATGATTTGCCGTCATGGCTGAATCATCTGAGCGATACCACTGGTACGTGCTGCCGCTCTCTTGGTCTCCATTCACATCCTCATAAGAGTAGCTTCCGGTTAAAGTCTGACCGGCTACAGCTGTACCTGTTACAGATACACTTGATACGGTTGGCGCTGCCGCAGCAGGAACAACCTTGGCTGTTGCATCACTTTCAACTGCTGCACCGGTTGTCGGTGCAGCACCATTACGCGGAGTCACCTCGAATGAGATGTACTTGCCTACATCATCTGCCTGCAGAATATATGTTGTACCCGTGGCCTGTGCGATGGCTTTATGGTTCAAAGTTAATGCCGCATTGTCCGAGCGATACCACTGATACATACTACCCATCTCCACATCCCCGTTCACGTCGGCATAATTGTAGCTTCCGCTTAGGCTCTCTCCTACGGTCGGTGTTCCCGATATAGTTACTTGGGCTGCTGTTGGGGCCTTCGGTCCAGCAATAATCATGGCCGTAGCGGCACTTTCTACCGCGAATCCTGTAGTAGGTGCAGTTTCATTTCGAGGAACAACCTCAAAAGAAATGTACTTGCCAATATCAGCAGCCTGAAGGGTATATTCCTTACTTGTGGCGTTTGTAATCGCAGTATGGTTAAGTAGGTGAGCCGGATCATCCGAACGGTACCACTGGTAAGTGCTACCGCTCTCCACATCTCCGTTCACATCTGAATAGGAGTAGCTTCCGGTTAAGGTCTGGCCCTCAGTAGCATTGCCTGAGACGGATACACTTGCTGCCGTTGGTTCAACCGGAGCAGGAATAACTCTGGCCGTTGCAGCACTCTCAACCGCTGTTCCTGTTGTTGGTGCTGCCTCAGTCTGCGGAGTTACTTCGAACGAAATATACTTGTCCTCATCATCTGCTTGCAGGGTATATGTCCGACTCGTGGCTCCAGCTATCAAGGTATGATTCGTTGTCATGCTTGAGTCATCTGAGCGGTACCACTTGTATAGGCTGCCGCTTTCTTCATCTCCGTTCGCATCCGAGAAGGTGTAGCTTCCGGTTAAGGTCTGGCCGGAAATAGCTTGGCCTGTGACCGATACGTTCGCTGCTGTTGGCGCTGCTGGTGCTGCAGCAATCTTGACAGCAGCGCTTTCCACAGCAGTTCCCGTAACCGGGTCTTCCGCACTGCGCGGAGTAACTTCAAAAGAAATATATTTGCCGATATCATCTGCCTGCAGGGTATATGTCTTCGTTGCAGCGCCTGGAATCGGAGTGTGATTGGTAGTTAGAGCCGCATCGTCTGAACGGTACCACTGATAGGAGGTTCCATTCTCTGCATCCCCATTCATATCCGCATAGCTGTAGCTTCCGGTTAAGGTCTGGCCTTCTGTCGGTATTCCTGTCATGGTTACATTCGCAGCAGTCGGAGCAACCTTAACGATCTGAACATGGGCGGATATAGAATTAGACTCATTTCCTGCTTTATCAATTGTTTTTGCTTCAATGTCTGTCCTTCCGGCTTTAGAGAGGGAGACTGCAGTTCCATAGTCTGTCCAGCTGCCCCATGTCATGCCTTCATCTTCACTTGTCCGATATTGCGATTTCAGTACGCCAGCGCCAGAATCGATGCCATCACTGACTGTGAACGTAATATTCTGATAGGAGTCCGTGCCGGAGGTATAACCAGGAGGCGCAACAAAATTCACGGTTGGCGCAGTAGGCGCGGCCTTATCAATCAGAACCTGAGCTTGCGCAGCTGAGGATAAGTTCCCTGCAAGATCCAGGGTTGTGGCCTCAATATCTGTCTTACCTTCCCCAGAGACTGTAAGAGGTACGCTGTAATCTGTCCAATCACTCCATGTGCCGCCATCAATGCGTGTCCGATATTGTGATTTCGAGACACCAGTCCCCTGGTCTGTCCCGCTCAGGATCGTGTATGTAACATTCCCCTTCGTCGCTGCTCCTGAAGTGTAGCCCGCTGGAGAGGTGAATTGGAACGTCGGCAAATTAGGTGCGATCGTATCTACTATTATGGTTCCATTATACGCAGCGGAACTGATAGCCCCATTTCCGTCATCAGCCGAGGTTAAGAAATTCTTGTTCTCGCCATTTCCAAGGGAATCAACTGTTGTATTCCAGGTTAGTGTAAAGTTGTCTGCTGCCGGAAGCGTAGTCGGCGCCGCTGTAACTGTCGCTGACTTTGTAACGCCGCCAAGGGTCGCACTGACCGTCACATCTCCTCCATCCCCGTCCGATACTTTACCGGAAATAGAGACAGTGTCGCTCCCGCTCTTAGCGGAAAGAATCCGGCTATCATTTGCACCCGACAGTTCTATTACCGGAGTATGATTTATAATGACATAGGGGTCAGCGGATTGCCCCGAGCCTGAAGATATAGAAAGCGCGGATTTCAAATGAAGTGCAGGCCGGACAGCTCGTGAATTGCTAGCCGTAATCGCGGATGCTGAACCGCTAGTATTCAAATACCATACGTAGAACGGGCTTCTCTGCTGTGGCGTAATTAACCAGTATCGATCAGCCGGGGTACCCAGATACTGCCGATATAATCTAGATTCATAGTAACTTAGAAGTCCGATCTTCGCATTTACACTCATTCCTGATTCATTAAGCTCATTGCCTATATTCCAGCTTGAGTTCTGAATCCACAAATGATCAGGAAGGTTATTATAGTAAGATCCGTTGAGCCAAGATGCAATATTATCTCTATCGCCTGGATTAAACAGCTGATTATTGTTCAAATCAAATGCCTGCGCTCCATCGAGATCTGAAGCAATTAGATATCCAGTATTCGGATCAAGAACAATCCAGTTTTTATTTCCGTATTTCACCGTATCTCCTACATGAACAACTGACTTCCATGGTACGAGTGTCTCAGCATCAGCTGCTGCCTGGGGTATATCGAATGAAAAAGCTGATACTAAAAGTGTAAGGATAAGGAGAACGTTCAATTTCTTAATCTGCCGGTGCATTTTTATTTATCAATCCCTCTCAATTAGCTTGTTATGCTGCTCTAGCATTATACACTTTGTGGTAACTAGACGGGTATAGTTTTTGCTAAGATACACCAACTTCTTTACAAGGCATAATGGAAAAAAAAAAAATAACCCAAGCATAGCGCTCGAGTTATA
>RCUN01000308.1_pt1 | contig 34689 bp, 32 predicted proteins | sample 2166181 | NCBI WGS metagenome assembly RCUN01 (sample SAMN09932603, study PRJNA488358) | compost metagenome | feature: garden; material: soil; isolation source: compost soil in crotononitrile-enriched culture | place: Germany: Experimental Botanical Garden Goettingen | collected 2016-01-27 | reverse complement strand
AGCGAGGGAACACCGAGCCCCAGCGAGGTGCCGTACGCCGGGGCAAAGCCTTTTGGTTCCTTTTTGGCGTTTGAAAAAGGGACTCGCTGTAAGAGCGAAACCGCTAGCCGCCGTTACCGCAGAAACGGATATGTACCCCGACCACCAAAACCCCAAAAAAACCCTACCCCCGATTCCCCCGATACTCACTCGGCGAAACACTGGTCAACGCCCGAAACTGCCGACTGAACGCACTATGGTCGGTATACCCACACAGCAAGGCAATCTCGGTAATCGGCAACTCGCTGTGCAACAACAACCGCGATCCTTCCTCCAGCCGCGCCTTGTGAATCATCTGCCGTGGCGTGAGCTGAAACACCCGCTTGCAGTGCCGCTCCAGTTGCGCCACGGAATACCCGGCAATGGCAGTCAGTTCGGCAAGGCTGATGGGCCGGGCAAAGTGACGGCGAATATGCGCATCCACCGCCGCCAGTTTCTGAAATGCCGGATGATTCGACTGCGGTGATTGCAGATCACGGGAGATCCCGGCCAGACCGACGATCCGGCCCTGTTCATCGTACAGGGCGAGTTTGTGGGTCAGGCACCAGATCGGCTGATTGCCGTAATACAGGTGCAGCTCCAGTTGATCGGCCAGTTCCCGCCCGCTGGCCAGCACGCGTCGGTCCTGCTCGGTGTACAGCGGGCCGAAGCGTTCCGGGAAGACCATTTCGGCGGTGCGCCCGAGCAGTTCGGCACTCTGTTTGAAACCGCAGCGCCGGGCCAGGGTCTGGTTGACGAAAGCGTAGCGTGCATCAATGTCCTTGATGAAAAACACCACGTCCGACAGGGAATCGAGCAGCGGCGCAATCGGTTGCAGACTGCTTAGCAGCGTCGGCAAATCGCATGGCTTGAAAGAAGTGAGCGAGGGATACATGGCGCCGCAGGTCTGAGGGTGACCCTCGGGATCATAGTGACTTGCCTGCATCGCCGAAACCCCCGTCGCGCTCGTCACGCTGGCGGGGTGTCGTCGAGGCTCATCAAGGTTTCGATTCGCGCGGGGCTGAAGGGTGGGCGCGGTGCCGAGGGTTGCCAGCCGAACAGGTGCTGCGTCGCGCCACCACACACGCGCCCCTGACAGGCGCCCATGCCGCAGCGGCTGGCGAGCTTGGCTTCGCGCCAGTCGGCATGGCCGGCCAATGCCGCGTAAGGCACGTCTTCGCAACGGCAGACCAGGGTGTCGGGGCGGGCCAGGGACTTGAGTCGCGGGTCGAGGGCGAAGGCGTGATTCAATACCTTGGCGAAACCCTGCCAGCGTGCCCGTTGCGGCCACAACCGGCGCGCCGCTTGCGAATCGCCGACCGCCGCGTGACCGGCAATGCTGCCTTCCACCAAGGCCAGTTCACTGCCGCCGAACCCGGTGCATTCGCCAGCGGCGAAGTGATCGGCGCGGCTGCTGGCCTGCCACGCATCCACCGCCAGCGCCTGTTTTTCGACGGTACAACCCAGCGCCTGACCCAACTGCGTATTGGGGATCAGGCCGAAACCGCAGGCCAGGCGATCACATTCCAGTTCGACGATCCTGCCTTGTTGTTGCAGGCGCACGCCTTCCAGTCGGTCGCTGCCGAGGGCGGCCAGCACGTGGCTATCGGTGCGGTAGTGGCGGTCGAACAGACTGAACGATTGCAAGAACTTGCCGGGCCAGCGTGGCAGTTGTGCGGCGAAACCGGCGACGGCCGTGAGGGATGCCTGTTCGGCGATGCGCATGACCTTGGCACCGTGTTTTTTCGCGGTGGCGGCGCTGGCGAGCAGCAGTGGCCCGCTGCCGGCGATCACCACGCGCTCATTCTGCACCGGCAGCCCGGCCTTGATCAGCGCCTGCAAGCCACCGGCTCCGGTCACGCCGGGCAGGGTCCAGCCAGGGAAGGGCAGCAGCAATTCGCGGGCGCCGGTGCACAGGATCAGTTTGTCGTAGCGGATCAGCCAGCCGTTTTCATCGTCTTCAACCAGCAATTGTTTTGGCGCGGGATTGGCGATCACCCGGGTGCCGGGATGGTGGTGGATGTTGCTGTACGAGGCCAGGCGTTCGCGCAGGCGTCGTGCCTGATCGGGCACGCTCGCTTGCGGACCGTCGCGCCAGATTTGCCCGCCCGGCAGCGGGTTGTCGTCGAGCATGACGATGCGTGCACCGCTGGGCGCGGCGGCAAGTGCGGCCGCCATGCCGGCGGGGCCGGCGCCGATGATCAGCAGATCGGCGTATTGATTCATCAGCGGGTCTCCACTTGCATGCCGTCACGGCAGAGGGTCTGGCAGGCCAGGCGTCGGCGGCCATCGATGGTCACCCGACATTCCTGGCAGATACCCATTCCGCACAGCGGCGCACGGCGTTGGCCACTTACCGAGGTGCGGCTGCAGCCGTCGCTGCCCAGGGCCAGGGCGGCGGCGACGCTGGTTACCTCGGCCACTTTCAGGGTGCGACCGTCCAAGAGCAATTCAGGCATGGGCGGGTTCTCCGAGGAAACGCTGGGGTAGATAGGGTTGTGCGGCCAGTGGCGGAGTTTCGTTGAACAGTTGGGCGACCAGCAGATCGGCGGTGCCGGGCGCGGTGGTCACGCCCAGTCCTTCGTGACCGACCGCCAGCCACAAGCCTTGGCGTTGCGGGTGCTGACCCACCAGCGGCAGGCCGTCGGGGCTGGCGGCACGAAAGCCGGTCCAGGCGCGGATGCCATTGAGCCGGCTCAACCCCGGCATGTAGCGGGCGGCGCGCTTGAGCATTTTGGCGAGCATCCAGCCTTCGACCTGCGGGTCGGTGGTGCCGAATTGCCGCGAGGCGCCGATGAACAATTGCCCCGTGGGACGCGGCTGGATATTGCAGGCCGTCGACGGTCCCGTGGCATTGTGGGCGCTGGTGACATAACCGAGTTCCACCAGCGTATGGGTGACGGTGCCGGGGTAGCGGTCGGTGATCAACAGGTGGCCTTTCTTCGGCTCGATCGGTAGTTCCGGGCATAACTCGTTGGCCTGGATGCCGTTGGCCAGCACCACGGCGGCGGCGTTCAGCCAGTGGCCGTCATCGAGGCGCACGCGGTTGCCGTCGACCTCGCAGACCCGTGCCCGGCGTTGGCGGATGTTCGGCGTGTCGAGCATCCAGTTGGCCGTCGCCGGGGCGTACAGAATGCCGTCACCGTTGATCAGCAGGCCGCCCTCCAGGCCTTCACACAACTCGGGTTCGCGCTGACGCAGGGCATGGGCGCCGATCAGTTCGCACGCCACACCCTGCGCTTGCAGGTTGAGGAATTTGCTCTGGGCCACGGCCATTTCCTCGGCGTTGGCCGCCAGCCACAGCGTGCCGTTGCAGCGATAGGCACAGGAAGCGGGCAAGTCTGCGGACTGTTCGCGCCAACGTTGCAGTGAATATTGACTGAGGGCCAGTTCCGCCGGGTTGTCGTCGAGCACCAGCAGGTGGCCCATGCCCGCCGCCGTCGCACCGTGCAGGCCGGCGTCCAGCACCAGCACCTGCAAACCGCGTCGGGCCAGGGCCTGGGCGCAGGCGGCGCCGATGATGCCGGCGCCGATCACGATCACATCGGCCACCTGGCCCTGGTTCATGGGCGGATGCCCCAGGCGAAAGGATCGTCCTGTTCGATGATCAGGCTGGCTTCGGCGCTGATATGGGCACGGCCGCGAATGGTCGGCACGATGCGCTCGCCCTGCCATTCGAAAGAGCCTTCGAACTCGCTGCCGATAACACTGGCCTGGCGCCAGATCTGCCCCGGTTGCAGTTTGTCGTCCGCCGCCAGGCATGCCAGTTTGGCGCTGGTGCCGGTGCCGCACGGCGAGCGGTCATAGGCCTTGCCGGGGCACAGCACGAAGTTGCGGCTGTCGGCGTGATCGTCGTCGGCGAACAACTCGACATGGTCGATCAGGCCGCCGTCTTCACCACGAAAACCCTGGGCTTCCAGCGCTTGCTGCACGGCGTAGGTGTAGGCGGTCAGAGCGTCAAGATTGTCACCGGCGACCCGCAGGCCATGGTCGGCGATCAGGAAAAACCAGTTGCCGCCCCAGGCGACATCGCCGCTGACCTGGCCGATGCCCGGCACCTGCAATTGCAGCGCCTTGCGATAACGGTAGGCCGGCACATTACGCACGCTCACCGAATGGTCGTCGTGCAGAGTGGCCTGCACCGTGCCCACCGGCGTCTCGATGCTGTGCACGCCGGGCCCGATCTTGCCCAGGTGCGCCAATGACGCGACCAGGCCGATGGTGCCGTGGCCGCACATGCCCAGATAACCGCTGTTGTTGAAGAAAATCACACCGGCGCAGGCGTTGGGGTCCACGGGTGTGCAGAGCAGGGCACCCACCAGCACGTCGCTGCCCCGTGGCTCCAGCACGCAGGCGGCGCGCCATTGATCATGCTGCTCAGCGAGGATCTTGCGTCGTTCGGCCATGCTGCCGTCACCCAGATCGGGAAAACCGGCGATCACCAGGCGGGTCGGTTCGCCGCCGGTGTGGGAGTCGATCACGGAGATGCGTTTCATCGGAGGGCCACGTCCATTCGGTTGAGTGAACGCAAGAGTGGCCCGGACGGCGAGATGACGGCTTGATGGATTTAGCCTGCACCGATGACGAAATCGGCACAGTGGATGTTGCGTCAGTGGGCGTGGGGCAGGTGTTCGAACAAGGTCTTGCAGACCCCGGCGATGTGCTCGTCCAGCAGTGTCACCGCCCGGTCGACATCCCCGGCGCGACAGGCCTTGATGATCTCGCGGTGTTCGTGATCGGCGCGTTCCTTGCCGGCCGACAGGCTCATTTGCATGCGCAGGTAACGCTCAAGCTTGTCGTTGACCGAACGGATCAGGCTCACCAAAAACGGCCGTTGCGCCGGCTCGTAGAGGCAGGCGTGCAGCTCCCAGTTGAGTTCGGCCCAGCGTCCCACGTCGTCTTCGCCGATGAACTCCTGGCAGATGCGCTCGGCACGGGCGAAGGTTTCCTCGGTCATGTTGGGGATGGCCAGCCGCAGGATCTTGTCCTCCAACAACATGCGCACCTCGAACATCTGCGCCAGTTCCGCATCGGACACTCGCGTGACCATCGCCCCGCGATTGCGCTGGAACATCACCAGTCCTTCTGCTTCCAGACGCTTGAGCGCTTCACGCACCGGGATCTTGCTGACGTTGAACTGGCGGGCGATATCGTCCTGGCGGATCGGCTCGTCCTCGGCAAAATGCCCGGCGACGATCGCATCGCGCAGATGGCGGGTAATGATTTCCGACGTTGAAGGGGTGTTGCCAAGGTCGGGGGCGTTGAGTTTGGTCAGGTTCACGGCGGCGGTCGTTCGGAGTGGGATAGCGCTAGGGTATACGAAATTCTTTCGCCGATCTTCTCCGGCCTCAGGCCAGCGGTCAGTTCACGAAACCTGTGGGAGCAAGCGCGCTCCCACACGTCATGATGATCAGGCTTGTGCGGCCCCCACGGCGCCGTTTGCCGTGGATTTACCGCGCACGGTCTGATACAGCACGCTGGACACCAGGAACCCGAGAATCGCCAGCACACTCATCAGACTGAAGACGTAGTTGTAACCCTGCTGACCGGGGAAATGATCGAGGATCGAACCGTAGATCACGTAGGCAAACATGCCCGGCGCATAACCGATCAGGCAGCCAATGCCGAACGCCGAGCCGGTGATGTGTGGCGCGATGCCGACTTCGCCCATCGGCGCCCAGAACACGCCGCGCATCGAAAACACGATCAACGCGAAGGACAGGGTGGCGGCCATGCCGGCGTAGATGAAGCCGGGGCTTTTCGGGATCAGCATGATCACGCCCATCAGTGGCAACAGCGCCAGGAATGCCCATTTCAGGTAGCGGCTGGTGCTCTTGAACTGTTTGTCGGCAATGAAGCCACCGGCAGGGCCACCGAGAATCTTCAGGAAGTATTGGTTGATGATGCCGTAGGCACCCACCAGCGCCACGGGCAAACCGTACATTTCCTTGAGGTAGGGAATGAAGTAGGTCAGGCCGCAATACACGATGTAGACCATGAACACGTTGAGGCTGACCAGCCAGATCCCCGGCACCTTGATCGCCTCCAGCAGATTCGACAAACCGTTCTTCGGCTTGGCGATCGACTGTGTGTTGCCGCCCTTGAGCAGGAACCAGGTCAGCGTGCCGGCGAGAATGTCGATCACCGAGTAAAACAGGATCGCCGATTTCAGACCGGACTCGCCGGAGCCCATGGCGACGAAAACGCCCAGCGCGGAAAAGGCCACCAGCGTATCGATGACGCCACGTCCGCCTTCCAGCAAACCAAACAATCGACCTTGTTCCTGATCATTGCCCAGGTTGCGAATGGCCTTGAGCAGCGAAGGCCAGAAAATGCAGTCGGCACACACGGCCAGCAGGCTGAACACGATCAGCAGGTTGCTGAACGGCGGGAAGGTCGCCAGATAGAGGCCCAGGCAACCGGTGCCGAGCAGGCCGATGGGGATCAGTTTGCGGGTGTCGAAACGGTCCGCGAGCAAGCCGCCGACAACAAACAACGCCGTGGCGATGATCGCGTTGGCGCTCAACAGCACGCCGATTTCAGTGTGGCTCAAACCCATGAATTCCTGCATGGGCACATAGAAGGCGTCCTTGAGGTTCGCCAGTTTGTAGATGGTGCCGCCACCGAGAATGAGGATCAGGAATCTGAGCCATTTGGCCTTGTTTTGGATTGTCATTGTTGTTCTCCACGTCAGGTTCAGGCGTTGCTGCGGTTGTCCAGGGTCAGTTCGGCGAGGGTGCGAAACTCGGCCAGCACGCCACGGACATAGGCGACCTGGTTGTTCGCCCAGCGGTGTTCGTCGGCCAGCATGCGCTCCAGCGAATAACCCGCCGGCAGAGGCGTGTCGCTCATTTCCCGGTAGGCAATGAACGGGTCGGCCGCCTCGTCGGTCTGGCGGAACGCCGGCGCCACGTAGTGGTTTTCCTGCTCAAGAATGAAAGCGATCACTTGCGGGGTGGATTCACCCAGCATCAGCAATTCGAACAGCATGCGGGCGTTCGGCAGGTCGTCTTCGTCGCTGCCTTGCAGCACGCCGTAGTGACCGAAACCGTTTTGCTCGGGAACCACGCGCACGCCCTTGAGGTGGGTCTGGCGGATGTGCGGCGCCAGCGTTTGCAGGGCTTGCAGCGGTTGTTCGCAGGCATTGATCATGTTGCCGAAATCGAACAAGGCGTGCAGACGAGGGTGGTCGAGGCGGTTCAACAGCTCGGCGATTTCGGCACTCTTGAGTTCTTCATGCTGTTCGAAGTCGAAGTACAGGTCGTGTTCGTCGGCCTGCTGCGCGAGGTAGTGCAGGTCGGTCTCGATGATGTCCATGACCCGTGACAGCATGCCTTCGTAGCGCGAGTAAACGCGGATGTTGCGCACGCCCAGCGCCCGCGCAATTTCGATGACTTGATCGACATCGTTTTTGCGCGTGCTGCTGATCTCCAGATGCACGTCCAGTTGCAGCGCCCTGGCCTTGTCGGCAAACGCCTGTAGCTGTTCGGCGGTCATTTGGCTGAGGCTGTTTTCCTCACCGTCGAGCAAGTGCAGGCTCAGGCCTTGCAGCTCGTGGCGATAAGCAAAGTCCAGCATGTCGGCGGGCGTGACACGACCATGGGTGAGGTTGGTCAGCAGGGGATAGGCGTGGGCAAACAAGCGCAATTGCTTGAGGCGCTCAAGCAGTTGCCCGGCCAGTGCTTGCGTCAGCACGGGGGGCGCTTCGGCCCCGGTCGCCTTGTGGCGGAGCAAGGCGTTGAATCGTTCCTGGATCTTATTGTTCATTCGAGTGATTCCTGGTTCAGACGCCGGGTCTCCCGGCGCAGCCTTTATCGCGCCAGTCAGGAACTCTCGATAGATCCATTACTATTTAATTGATAAGACCACTTTGCTCCTTCAGCGGGGCTGTTGCAGATGACCCATGCGAACCAATGCCTGTGCCAGTGCTTCAACGCGTGCTTTGGCCTGATCTTCTGGCGTGCCGGCAAAACCGATCAACAGCGCGGGCGGCAGGTAGTTTTGCAGGCAGTAGTCGCTCAGGGCATAGGTGTGGATATTGTGCCGGGCCAGTTCCTTGGCGATGGTGTCGGCATCCAGATGCTCCGGCAGCCATGCGATCAGATGCATGCCGGCTTCAACCGGGGTGATGGTAAAAAAATCGCCCAACTGTTGCTGCAACTGCTCGACCAATGCTTGCTGGCGGGCCTGATACAGCGCACGCATGCGGCGGATATGCCCGAGAAAATGGCCCTCACTCATGAAGTCGGCGGTCACCGCTTGCAGGAGCGTCGGCGGGCTGCGGTCCATGACCGCGCGCAGGGTGCAAAAGGGTTCGATCAAGGCGTGGGGCAATATCACGTAACCCAGGCGTAGCGAGGGGAAAAGGACTTTGCTGAACGTGCCGACGTAAATCACCCGTGCCCGTTGGTCCATGGCGTAGAGCGCGGGCAACGGGCGGCCGCTGTAACGGAACTCGCTGTCGCAGTCGTCTTCGATGATCCAGCTCTGCTGCTGCGCGGCCCAATCGATGAGCGCTTGGCGCCGCGAGTAGCTCATGGTCACGCCCAAGGGATGCTGGCGAGCCGGTGTGGTAAACACCAGTCGCGCATCAGGGCATTCGGCCAGGCCTTGCTGGATGTCGATGCCCTGATCGTCGATGCGCAACGGCACCACGCGGCCACCCTGGGCCTGGAGCGCGATGCGCGCGGCGATGTGCCCGGGGTCTTCCATCCAGACGCCGTCCTGCGGATTGAGCAGCAACATGCCCAGCAGGTTGAAGGCTTGCTGGGCACCGGAAACGATCACCACCTGCGCCGCCGTGCAGTCGATGCCACGGGCATCGAAGACGTATTCGGCAATCGCCGTGCGCAAGGCCAGCAGCCCTTGCAGTTCGCCATAACCGAGCATTGCCTTGGTCGGCTTGTGCAGGTGGCGACTCATCAGGCGCTTCCAGATATGTTGCGGGAACGCGTCATAGGTGCTGTGGCTGGGCAGAAACGAGGTGGGGCTCGCGGGGTCCCAGTCGGCATAGGACACACCGCGAAAATGCTCACTGCGCAGCGACAGCATCGACTGGCTCAGGTCCGACAGGCGCGGTGGCTGGCGCGGTTGCTCATCGTCGGCGAGGCCATGGTTTTCCCACTCGTCACCAACGTAGGTGCCCGCGCCTGTGCGCGAGGCCAGAAAGCCTTCGGCAATCAATTGGTCGAAGGCATTGAGGATGGTGATCCGCGACAGCGCCAGTTCCTGGCTCAAGGTCCGGGTCGATGGCAGGCGCACGCCGCCTTGAAGCCGTCCGGACAATATCTGTTTGCGAATCTGCAAATAGAGCTGGCGGTAGAGCGGAACGGAACTGGTCCGGTCCAGATCGATGCCCGACAACAGCAGGCCGGCAGGGGATTTCATGACAGGCTCGTCTGGATGGCGTGAGGAGATGAGCGCAAGGGTATCCAGCGGCACCGGATAAGTCACTCTGCCGACATGGCGGATGGGCGAACAAAAAACTTGCGGTAAACTGCCCGCGCAAAAGGTGCCGCGACGTTACATCGCCGCGGCGCCCCTTTACTTCCTCCAGTACGAGAGTCCCATGGCAAACCAAGACATCACGTTCACTCCCGATCCCGATGCGGATTCCATCTCCTCCGACGTCGCCGGTTTCGGTGGGTTGCTGGTCTCTACGCAAATCCCGACCCGCGCAGACGGCAGCCTGGAACTGGGCGATATCACCGTGCAAAGCGAGTGCACTTTGCAGGCGCTCAAGGTTGCGCTGGAGCGTGCCGGCAGTTCCATGGACCGCGTGCTGCACCTGACCATCTACCTCACCGACATGGCCGACCGCGCCGCGTTCAATGAAGTCTACAAACGCTTCTTCGCCAAACCGTGGCCAGTGCGCGCCGCCGTGGGTGTGGCGGCGCTGGCGGTTGAAGGCATGCGCGTGGAAGTCACCGCGATGGCCGCCAAGGCCTGAGTCAGGCCTGCGCTGCCGCCGCCACCACCGGGCGTCCCGGTTTACGCAGAGGGTCCAGGCGTGAGCCGGTGTAGCGGGTTTCGCGGAAGAAGCGCCAGCGGCCGAACAGTCCGTAGACGTGGGTGACGCGGCCCTGTTCGTGGTAGCCCATGCGGATGTGCAGTTTCAGCGCCGGGATGTTGTGGGTTTCGCAGACGTCCACCACCTTGTTGCAGCCTTGCGCCGCCATCGCTTCCCACAGCGCGACCTGTACGTCCACCGACAGGCTGGTGCCGAAGTAGGCGCGGGTCATTTCACCGCCGAACTCAAAAAATTCGCCGGGTTTGACCGGAAACCAGCAGCCGTAATAGTGACGGTCGTGGTAGTCGCGAACGCTGCCCCAGATGAACCCGATCGCATGACCCTCTTCGTCCAGGTACATGTGGCCGGTGTGACCTTCGGCGGCCAGTTCGGCCATGGTTTGCACCCGGTCACCGAAGTGTCTGGTAAACGCGACGGCGTTTTCCGGGGTGATGGTGACCTGACGCACCCCGGAGTAGGGGCGCAATTTGTGCGGCGGCACCGGGCTGACCAGGTCGCGCTCCATCCAGAGCAACTCCCAGTGGAAAAACACATAGCGTTTCCACAGAGTGCTGAACGTGCGGCTCAGGCCTTTTTGTTTGATTCGTTCGCGGAGTTTGTCGATCAGGCTCATGAAGCCCTCCTTGGCCGGGATTGGCCGTGCTTTGGGTGAAGGTAATGTTGGGTATAGATCACCATGGCCTTTGCATGGCAGCTCCTTTACCAGCAATTTGTTTCTATTTGTGTTTCAGTATTGACACAGTTTTTCCGGCGTCAAAAAGCCGCGCTCCGAGGTATCCAGAGGGGCTTTTTGCGGGGGAAATCCCAGGTTGAATCATCCCTGAACAATTACTCCATCACGGTCTCTGCGCGCCTTTGGATGGCATTGTTGGCGACGCTGTAGGCGACCCTCGGCACACCCGGCAATCGGTGCTCCAGCAGGGCGCTCAACGATTCGCCTTGTTCCAGATAGGCATCGCCAAAATCGGCGCCGAGCTGGTTTGGGTGGGCGACGATTTCCAGCAAGCCGTCACTGGGCGGCGCCGCGTTGCGCAGATCCACCGGGGTGCAGACATAGTCGGCGGTGGCGCCGGCCAGACTGTTCAAACGGTGGTTGAGCAACTGTTTGAACAAGCGCTTGGGCAGGCTCAGGTTTTGCCCGAGGTTGCGCGCCAATCGCACCGGCACACCCTGCCGCGCCGCGAACCGCGCGACGATCTCGCCGATGGGCCAGATGTTGTGCACGTGTTGATGGGAATCCAGGTGGCTGGGGCGCACGCCGTTGTCGACGCAGCGTTGCCATTGGGCTTCGAGTTCTTCTTCCACCGCAAGCCGATCCTGGCGACCCAGCCACAGGCGGGTGCGCGACAGGTTGAGATCGAACACGCCGGCGCTGTCGCAGAAGGTCCGGCGCGTGAGAATGCGCCGGCTCAAGGGGCGGCCGTACGTGAGGTTGAAGTGCAGGCCGATCCGTCCCTCCAGCAATGGATGTTGAGCCAGCGCACACGCCGCTTCGAAGGCCGGCATGTTGGCCATGGCGGTGGCGGAGCTGATGATCCCGGCCTGGAAAGCCCCCAGAATCACCGCGTTCTCGCAGGCGCTGAGGCCGAAGTCGTCAGCGTTGACTATGACTTGCTGTGGCATGTTCGCCCTCCATGAGTTTGTCGGTGGATGCAGGCGCCTTGGGTACGGGGGCCGCAACGGGGGCAGGGGCAGGTGACCTGACCGCTGCCGCACGCTTGGCCCGCCATTGCTGCATCGCGGGTTTGAGCCGTTGCCAGAAGCGCAGGGCCAGACCCAGTGCCAGGCCGCTCGGGCGCCAGGAGTAGAAGCTCCAGCGCCAGTGTTCCATGTGTCCGGACATGCGTTCGTGCAGTTGATGGCTGGAATTTTCCAGGCTCACCCGCGACGCATCGATCCAGCGCCAGTTGTCGTCCAGACCCCAGCGAATCCATTCTTCGAGCAACACCCGACCGCTGCCCAGGTCGGCGTATTGCGGCAGGAATGCCAGGTTGTAATCGTACAGCCGTCCCTGTTCCAGCAAGCCGAGGCGGTAGCTGATGCAGCGTCCGTCCAGCTCCAGTACCACCACGCGCACCAGGCCTTGGGCGGCGAGGGCGGTGAAGGCTTGGTCCATCCATTGGCGGTGGCGGTCGTCGGCGAAGATGCCCACGCCTTCATCGCCTTTCCAGCTCACCGCTTCGACCTCGGAGATGACCTTGAGCAACGGCCCCATGGTCGTCGCATCGGGGGTGATACGGCGGACTTGCGCGCCACACGCGGCAATGCGCTTGCGTGCCCGGCGCAGTTTGTAGCGCGGATCGCCGGAGACTTCCTGGCGGTCCGCATCGGTGATCAGGTGTACCGGCGCGCGACAACTGAGGCGGCGCTCGGCGGTCGAACTGCGGGAGGTCCAGTGCGCCAGTGCGCTGTCCTCGCCTGTCAGTTCATTGAGTTGCAGCACAGCATGAGGCAGTCGACGGCGAACCTCGGTCAACGCCTTGCGCATGTCCGTGGCATCCACGCACGCGAGCAGCGCGAGGCGATCGGCGAGGGGATAGCCCAAGTGATGCAACACACGAAACGGCAATCCGCCAAACCGCTCGACGGACGCCACCAACGGTAGACACAGAACCAGTTCATCAGCCTGCCAGCCGAGCAGAACGTGCAAGCGTTCGCCAGCCGTCAATGCCTGCTGCGAAGCAACCATCCAGGCCAGTGCGTTGAACGGCGTGTGGTCCATCACTCGCAGACGCAGCGCTTCATAGGCCGCTGCGGGAAAGTCAGCGGCGCACAGCGAAGTACGCCATTCAAATCGCACGGTCATAGGCTCAGGCCACCGAAGCTGTCGCAGGTGAACGTTCCGGTTTGCGCAAGGCATCCAGGCGCGAGCCGGTGTAGCGGGATTCTCGATAAAAGCGCCAACGGCCAAACAGTTCATACACGTTCATGATGCGCCCCTGTTCCTTGTATCCGGTGCGTATGTGCAGTTTCAGCGCCGGGACGTTGTGCCACTCGCACACGTCCACCACCTTGTTGCAGCCTTGGGCGTGCATGGCTTTCCACAGTTCCGTTTGCAGGTCCATCGACAGCGACGTGCCCCAGTAGCCCCGGGTCAGTTCGCCACCGAACTCGAAGAACTCGCCTTCTTTCACCGGGAACCAGCAACCGTAGTAATGGCGGTCGTGATAGTCGCGTGCGGCGCCCCAGATGAACGCCACCGCGTCGCCTTTGTCGTCCAGGTGCATCTGCCCGGTATGACCTTCGCGGGCCAGTTCGGCCATGGTTTCCACCCGGTCACCAAAATAGCGGGTGAACGCCACGGCGTTTTCCGGGGTAATGCTGACCACGCGCAACGGCGGATAAGACTTGAGTTTGTGCGGCGGTATCGGGCTGACCAGATCGCGCTCCATCCACAGCAACTCCTCGTGGGAAAACACGTAGTGTTTCCAGGCTTTTTTGACGGTGGCGCGCAGGCCTTTTTGTTTGATGTGTTGGCTGAGCTTCTGCAATGCACTCATGTTATTGGCTCCTGACGGGTGGACCCGCAAGTGGAGTAATCCAGCGCGCGGCGATATGCCTGCGCGGCCAAGCAGTCCAGCGGCGGTCATGAGGCTTTCCAGCTCAGGGCGAACAGGGTTTGCCCTGGCAGCTCGAAGCTCACGCGACCGTCGTTGCAGCGCAAAGGTGCGTCGCGGCTGCGGTTGTCCGCGCCGAAATAACGCAATGAGCCATTGGCCAACGGGCACGCCGCGCCGTTGAGGCTGACATGCTGCAAACGCGAGCCTTTGTTGACCCCCAGCAGGCTGCGTTTGCTGTCGTCGGCCATGGCCAGCACGTCGACTTCAAAGGCATCGTTTTCCAGGTACATCACGCTGTGCAGCCAGTGCTGGCCGATGAATTGCTGGGCCAGGCCGACCGGTTTGAGTTCGAACTGATCGTTGCCCTTCACCCGCAGCATGCCCTTGGGGTACTCGGGTTCGTCGGCGGCCTGGAACCAGTTGAGCATCTCCAGCAAACCGTCCTGGGACGAATTGATGACCACAGAGGCCCACCACAACGAGGCAAAGTGGGTTTCCTGATCGTAAGGGCTCAGGCTCGAACCGCTGGACATGTTGGTCTGGTCGAGCAGCAAGGCCTTGCGCGGTCGACCATTGGCGTCGAGACCGACGAGGTCGGCGGCGCGCCGCACGCTGTCGCGGTAAACCCGGGTCGCCAGCAGATCGCGAATCATCCACTCGTGCCAGGCCAGCGCATCGACCTGATCGCCGGATTCCTTCAGCAGTCGTCTGGCCCAGTCGATGCCGCGCTTGTCGGCGGCGTTGTCAGCGAGCGGGCCGTTGACCAACCGTGAGCTGGCGGGCATGGCGATGCGCACGCCAGCCTTGGCGTTGTCGGGGTTGCTGCGCACCTGCCGGGCCATGCTGGTGAAAATGCTTTGGTAGCTGGCGTAGTCCGGGTAGTTGAGGTTCGGCTCGTCGGCAAAACCGATGTAATGGGTGCCTTTGCCGCCAAGGGCTCGGGTCGCGGCCAGCCAGGCGTCGAGGCCGGCATTGCTCATGGTGTCGGCGCGCAGGTCAGCCTGACGCTGGCTGCCGGCGAGCAGGGTGATGTCTTGGGTGATGCCGAAGCGATCCTGATACAACTGGCGGAACGCGTCTTCGTAGTGCGGCTGTTTTGCGGTGATGTCGACGAAACTGTAATAGGCGCCGGCCTGCGGTTTGATCGCGTCGAGCACGGCATAACTCGAAGGTGGCGGCATCACGTAGGGCAGGGCGATGCCCAGGTTCGGCGTGTTGCCGAGGACTTTGTCGTGTAAGGTCAGGCGGGTCTGGCCGTCGTCTTCACGCAGCGGTTTGAGCTGCTGCGAATTCTGTGCGAACAGGTTGGCCGTGCCGTCGAGCCAGAACGCCGCTTTGCCGCTGCCTTGCAGGCGTACGCGCCAGACCTGATCGGCTGTGGCCACGGGCAAGGCGACCTGATCGAACTGCCAATAGGCGCGGTAGGGTTTCAGCGCCAGCGACACCTGTTTACCGTCGCCGACCCGTTGCGCTTGTAGGGCGCCGACGCCCCCATGGAACTTGCCCGCCAGCACTGCGTGTTCGCCAGCCGCCACCTTGAAAAACAGCTCGTCGCCGTCGCGGGTTTCCGCGCTGAAATGCACCTTGGCCGGGGCGAACAACGCCACTGTGCGCTCGTCGTGCTCGACCTTGTAGCGGCGGAAACTGTAGCCGGGAATCTCCAGGCGATAACTGCTGGCGCCCGGTGCCAACGGCCAACTCTGGCTGCCACGGGTTTCACTGGCGGCAATCGGCCGGTCGCCGGCCAATTTGCCCTGGCCGTCGAGCAAGTACAGGTGTTCTTCGTTGGCGTCCGCCTGCCACGCCGGCACCCAACGTACGGTCACGGTGTCGGGGCGATCCGTTTGCAGGTAAAGACTGCCGTCACGGATATCGGCCCAGCGCATCGGCCCGGCATAAGCGTCGAGCGACAGTCCCAGGCTCACCGCCAGCGCGAAATGTTTCATGCCGACTTCCGTTGCAGGATGTACAGCATCGGCATCACATCGCGGGGCAGGATGATCAGTGTTTGCCACAGCGGAACGTGGCTCAAGCGGCAATACATCACCAGCAGCGCGATGGTCACCGCCAGGTAAGCGATGGACGAAGCCGCCGCTGCGCCGACGATGCCGTAGGCGGGGATCAGCAACAGGTTCAGCGCCAGATTGAGCAGGGCGCCGAGGCCCATCAACAGGGAAATCGAACCGGGGCGATCTTTGCCCAGCAAATCGAGGCGCAGGATGCTCGCGTAGCACAGGCCGAGCAGCCCCGGCAGCAGCGCCAGCAAGGCCGGATAAGCCGGCTGATAGGCGACACCGAACAGGGTGACGATCAGCCATTCGCCGATCACCGCCATGGTCAGGCACGCGCCGAGCATCACTGTCGCGGTCAGGCGCAGGGCCAGAGGCGTGACTTTTTCAATGCCTTCTTCCTGTTGCAGCAGGCGTTTCATCAGCGGCGTGGTCACCGCTTCCGGCACAATCAGCAGCAACTCGGCGGCGGCGCTGGCCATGGCGTAATGACCGAGCGCGGTGCTGCCGAGCAGGGCGCCGATGAACAGATAATCGGAGCGCAGGATCACTTGCTGGAAGAGTAAATCGGGATGGCTACGGGCACTGAAGCGCAGCAGTTCGTTCTGGCTGGCGCGGTCCCATTGCAGGGTCAGCGGTTGATTGCGTTTAAGCCACAGCCAACCCACCAGCACCACCAGACTGATGCCCGCCAACCAGCTGATCAGCGCCGCTTCCAGCGCGGCGCTTTTCCACATCCAGAACAAGGCGAGGAACAGCAGCAGCGGCGCCAGGGATTCGATCAGGCGCAAGGCGTTGAAGGCCACCACGCCGCCCGAAGCGTTGTGCAGTGTCAGCAGTCCGCTCTTGAGCACGGTCAACGGCACCGCCAGCAACAACAGCCAGGCGAGCAAGCCGAGTTGGGTGGTGATGTCCAGTTCGCTGCCGAACTCACGGGTCAGCGCCACCACCAGCAAAGTCAGCAATCCCGCCAGCAGACAACCAAAGACCAATACCTGACTGAGCAACAATCCCATCGGCCGTTGCTTGGCCGCCTGGTAGCCCACCGCCGAATTCAGCCCGCCGCTGGTGGCGGCGCTGATCAGGTCGGGCAGGGTGCTGAGCAGGGCAAACAGGCCGCGTTCGCTCGGCCCGAGAATCCGCGCCAGCAACACATTGCGCAGCAAGCGCAGGCCGATCATTGCCAGTTTGGTGCCCATGCTCAGGGCCAGGTGTTTGAGGTAATGGCTGCGACTCATGGGCGCGCCCCACGGTAGATGCGCCAAGACAACAATTCCGGGTTACGCGCTGTGCGTTGGCTGACGCCGAACCGAGGCAGGGCCAGCGGATCTTCGGCGCCACGATAGATGCCGGTGCCGGTGCCCAGGGCAAACGGGAAGTCATGCGCGGCCACGTGTTGCCGGACCCGTTCGTCGTTGTCGCCGTTGGGGTAGCAGTAGACCGGCAGTGGGCGATTGCAGCCGTTCAGCAATGCCTGGCGACTGCGGCTCAATTCTTCATCCAGGGTTTGATCGTCGAGCCCGGTGAGGATCGCGTGACTGGCGCCGTGGGGGCCGAAACGGATCAGGCCGCTGGCTTCCAGCGAACGCACTTGATGCCAGTCCAGCGCTTGCGGCAACGACTCTTGCGGGCACTCGTCGGTCAGGCGATTGAGGTCGTGCGGGGACAGGGTTTTCAGGTTCTGCAAAAAATGCAGCAGCGCCAGGCTACGCCGTTGCACATCCGGGTCGTCGCACAGCACCGGCAACGGTCGACCCAGTTGCTGCAAGCATTCGATCAAATGCATGCGAGCCTTTTCGCCGTGGCTGTTCCACAGGGTTTCGCCGATGCTTTCCCACCAGAAACGCTGGCGGCTGCCGATGAAATCGGTGGAGAGAAAAATACTCGCCGGCACCTGATATTTTTGCAGCAGCGGGAAGGCATTCACCGCGTTGTCGCGCCAGCCATCGTCGAAGGTCAACGCAACTTTCGGCCGTTCGTATTTGAGGCTGCCCGGATGCAGGATCTCCATCAGCGGCACGCAATCGAAATGTTTCTTCAACCAGGCCAGCAAATGCTCAAAGGCCTTGGGCCCTACGCACAGTTCATTGCGATGGGGCAGCTCGGCGGCGTGATCGTTGGCCAGCACCCGATGCAACATCAGGATCACCCCGGCGCCGTGCAGTTGCTGGCGCCCCACCGGGGAATTGAGGTACAGCCAGCCGCTGGTGCGCTTTAGTAATTGTTTGATCGCCATGGCACGTGCCTCTCAACGATTTTGCTCGGGGTTCCATTGCGCATAACGCTGGCCGCGCAGGAACTGCCACAGACCGATGCTCATCCCGGCGAGGGTCACCAGGAGGAACGCGGCGAGGCGAAAGGGTTTGGGCAAGCGGTGTTGCGAATCCAGCAGGCCGGCGATGGCCGCCGAATAACCCAGCAGTTGCGCGATCAGGCTCAGGCGATAAAAAGCGTGGTCGTCCCACAGCCAGAAATTGCTCAGCAGCAGTGGCAGCAACAGGATCGGTGCCAGGCGTCGGATCAATTTGTGGCTGATCAGCGCAATCGCATACAGGCCATGTTTCAGCGGATTGAGCAGTTCGCGACGTTGGGCCAGGCTTTGCAGGCCGCCGACGGTCACGCGTTGGCGACGGCGGAATTGCTTGTCGGCTTCATCCACGCCAGTGTCGATTACCCGGGCTTCGGGCACGTAGATGATCCGCTTGAACGCCACCGGCGCGCAGGTGCTGATAAAGAAGTCATCGTTGACCTCGGCCGGCACGTTCTGGAACAACTCGCGACGCAAGGCGAGCAGCGCGCCGTCGGCGGAAACCATGCAGCCGGTGCGGTTTTCCACGTAGCGCAGCCAGCCTTCGTAGTGCCGATACAAGCTGTCGCCGATGCTCAGGCCCTTGCCGGTCACCGGGATCAGCATGTGCCCGGCGCAGGCGCCCACTTGCGGATCAGCCAGCGGGGCGAGCAAATGGCCCAGGGTGTCGTGGGACCATTGGTTGTCGGCGTCGGTGAACACCAGAATTTCACCGGTACTGAGCGCGGCACCGGCATTCAATGTCGCCGCCTTGCCCTGGCGGGGCAGGTCGAGCACGGTGATGCGCGGGTCGACAACCTTGCGTGCGCAAGCCACGGTGTCATCGGTGGAGCCATCGCTGGCCAGAATGATTTGCAGCGTGCGCGCCTGATAATCCTGGGCCAGCACGGTGCGCAGTTTTTCTTCGATGTGCCGCGCCTCGTTGTGCGCGGCAATCACAATGCTCACGTCCATCGGCGCCGCCGGACCGTGCCGGCGCGCGGCAAAGAACGGCGCGAGCAAGGTCAGCAACAACGGGTAGCCGAGGTAGGCGTAGACCGGTAATAACAGGCACAACCAGAAAATGAGTTCAGCCACGGGCGGGCCTCCTGGCATTCCAATGACACAGACTGAGAATGAAAGCGGCGCCGGCCAGGTGCAGGCGCACCCAATGCAGGCCCCAGAGTTGAACGGTCAGGCACGGATTCCGGTGCTTGGCGGTCTGGCGCACGCTCAATACCAGCGCCGGGACAGTGGTCAGCAGCACCATGAGCAGCGCATGGTGAGGAAAGCCGTTGAACAGCGCAGAAATCGCCATCAGGTCGAGCAGCCAGGCACACAGTGACAGCAGTGGAAAGCGCAGCAGGCGCAGGCTCATGCCATGGGTGCGCAACAGTTGCAGGTGGCTGCCCTGGCGCCACATTTCCTTGCCCATCCACTCGCGCCAGTTCATTTCGTAACCCCAGTGCAGGGCGATGTTTTCGTTGATCGACATCAGCCGCGCACCGCTGGCGCTCTGGCGCAGGGTGAAATCCTTGTCCTCACCGGTGCGCAGGGTTTCGTTGAAACCGCCGACCTTGTCGAACCATGCGCGGCGCATCAGCAGGTTGGCGCTGGGCAGCCAGTCGACCATTTGCACGGTATGCCTGGAGGGGCGCAGGGTCCGTCGTTGCCAGGCCGTGGCGTACCACGGTGCTTGGGCCGGGGTGTGCAAGTCCAGACTGAACACGTCGGCAACGCCGGCATCCTCCAGCTTCAGCAGATGGGTGAGCCAGTCTTCAGGCATTTCGATGTCGGCGTCGATGAACGCCAGCCAGTCACCGGTAGCGACCTCGGTGCCCCGGTTGCGCAGGGCGCCGATCAGCACGCCGGGTATGACCAGCACCTGCGCGCCGAATTGCCGGGCAATCTCCGGCCCCTGATCCTGCGAGCCGTTATCGACCACGATCAACTCGCATTCCAGGCCGGCAACATTGGCGGCCCGTTGTGCAGCCAGCAGGGTGCGGGCGATGTGCCGGGCTTCGTTGTACATCGGGATGACGATACTGATGCGGCTCATGCCTTGGCCTCCGGGATTGGACTTTCTTCGGCTTTCAGACGCAGCACGCTGGTCATGGCGAGCATGATCCACACGTACTTTTGATTCGGTGCACTGAGGAACATCAGGAACAGCGTCAACGACAGGAAACTCATGCCCAGGTGCGTCAACAGGTCGGCCTGCTGCCAGTTGCGGCGCTGTATCCAGGCCCGTCGGGCGCATATCAGGTTGTACAAGCCCAGGCCAAGCATGCCGACGAACAACAGCCCGGCGGGAATCCCCAGTTCACTGAAGATTTCCAGGTAGGTGTTGTGGGCGCGGCGATACAGGTCACCGATTTTGCGGTTGGCGGAAAACGCCTTGGCGTAACCGGTGGTGGCGTAGTGCAGCGGGAAGGTGCCGGGGCCGGTGCCCAGCAGCGGGTTCTGCTGGATCATCTGGCTGCCGACCACGATGTACGAAGCGCGGCGGCCGAGGGATTCGTCCTGGGCCTTGGCACCGGAACTCAAAATGCTCAACGACTGGATGCGCGCGACGTAACCGGGCGGCATCGCATAAATTGCCAGCGGCACGATGATCGCGAAGCCGAGCATGGCAAAGCCCAGGTGGCGCGGACGAATGCGCGGCAAATGCGCGCGGTAGTGCCAGGCGCCGATCATCAGGCTGAGGAACAACACCACCAGCCCCGAGCGCGATTCAGTCTTGGTCATGCCGCCCAGCAGCAAAATGAAGCAACCCAGCCAGAACAGGCGATGCAGCAGGTTCGGGCTGCGGATCACCAGCAGCAACGCCAGCGGTACGGCGAAGGCGATCAGCATGGCAAAGGCGTTCGGGTCTTCCAGCAGGCCGGCGGCGCGGCCCTGGTCCTGATACTTGCTGGAAAACATCGCCAGCGCACAGGTCAGGGTGACGCTGAGGGTGACCAGTTTGGCGAACAGATCCAGGTTCATTTCACGACCGATCAACAGCGTGATCACGAACAGGATCAGGCCGACGCTCAGTTCCCGCAGATGCCCCAGCGACATGCCCATGTCATCGGTGTTGAGCAGGCTCAGCAGGTAAAGGGCCATGAAGCCGATCAGATAGCGCCAGATATTGCTGCGCAGGCGTTCGGACGGAATCTGGTGCATCGCCAGTTGCAGCATCAGGATCAGCGCCAGTGAGGCACCGATCAGCTTGGTGCCCGACAACGCGCTGTCCTTGAAGAAACCTTCCAGCGGTATCAGCGCGGCAATACCCAACAGGCCCCAGGCCGGTTTGCGATACAGCACGGCGAAACCGACCAGGCCCAGCACCGCTCCCGGCGCCAGAAACGGATAAGGGCTGGCCAGCAACACGAGGCAGACCAAACCAAACAAACTGACGATCGAGAGCGGAAAAATCACGCGCGTGCCTCCCGTGCGGTACGGATATAAAGCTGCGACCAGCTTTCGGCCAGGGCCTTGAGGTCGTAGCGATCCAGTTGCGTACGTCTTGCGTTGTCGCTCAACTCTTGTGCCAGCGTCGGATCACGCAGCAGAGTGCCGATCTGCCTCGCGAGGGCGGCGCTGTCGGCGGGTGACGCCAGCAGGCCGTTGTGCCGGTCTTCCAGCACATCGGGAATCCCGCCGACACCAAACGCCACCACCGGCACGCCGGCCTGCATGGCTTCGAGCAGAATCATCGGCGTGCCTTCGGTGCGCGAGCTGATCACCAGCGCATCGAGTTGCCGCCACCACAGGCGCATGTCGGTCTGGTAACCGGGCAGGGTGATGCGCTCCTGCAAACCGGCTTCAACGATGCGCGTCAGCAGGCTGTCCCGTTCCGGGCCGTCGCCGAGCATCACGGCGTCCAGTTGCGGGTATTGCTGACACAGCGGAATCAGCGCATCGAGAAACAGGTCGGGGCCTTTTTCACTGCTCAGGCGCCCGACGTATCCGGCCAGCCAGCGCTGACGTTGTGCGGTCTGTGGCTGCTGGTCGTGGGTCGCCGGCAGGCCGTTGGGGATCACTTGCAGTTTCTCCGCTCGCACACTGGCCTGGCGGTGCAGCACGGCAATGCTTTCGGCGACGCAGACCACGCGATTGACCGACGCGGTGCGGCACAGTTGCAGGCTCAGCCAGGTGTAGAACTTCTGTTTGCGACTGCGCGGCGTGAAACCGTGTTGCGTGATTACCAGCGGCAGGCGCAACAAGGTTGCGCCGACCCAGCCGAACAACAGGCCCTTGAAATTGTGCGTGTTGATCAGCGGCCGCTCGGCCCGCCGCTGGCGCAAATGTGCCAGCAACGCCCCCAGCCCCGTGCAACCGCGACAGTCGACCCCGGCCTCGCGAAACCGCGCGAGCAACTCGTACGGTGCATCGAGAAACAGCACCTGATGTTGCCCCGGCGTCGCCAGGCAGTGGTCGAGCAACATGCGCTCGGCCCCATAGAAGCCACCACTGCTGAGCAAATGAATGATCGGCAGGGATGGCTTGCTGTGCAGGGACGCGTTCAATTGCGCACCCAATGGACGAAGCTCGGCACGCTCCAGTTCCGGTGTGGATTGCTCGGCTCCACGTTCTGATCGTTGATCACCAGCAGCACCGGCAGGCCCAGTTCGTGGGTGATTTGCGCAGGATGCTTGAAGCGATGATCGAAGAACTCACGCACGTAGACGAAGGCAATCGCCAGCAACAAACCGGTGAACAAGCCGAACGGAATGATCAGCAGCGGTTTGGGAAACGCCGCTTCGGTCGGCTCGAACGGCGGGCTCAGGACGCGGGCGTTGGACAGGTCATTGTCCAGCGAACGGGCTGTGCTGCTTTCGGCAAAGCGCTGGGCGTAGGTGGAGAAGGCCGCGTGCAGGGCGTCAATCTCGGTGTCTACCTGGCGCAGCTTGCTCTGGGTTTCCTGCAACTGGTGGATGCGGTTCTTGAACTCGGCGATGCGTGCGGTTTTCTGGTCGATCACCGAACTGACAATCGCCAGGTCGTTGGTGCGCTCCTGAATCCGGTTGCTCACCACTTTCAAGAACTGCTGGCGGGTGCGGGCGATTTGCTCGCGGGTCAGCAGCATCGGTTCACTGCTTGGCTGGAAGATGGCGAGGTCGTTCATGTAGCGGCTGACTTGTGTGGTCAGCGCTTCACCCATCTGTTTGATCTCGCGGTCTTCGAAGGCAACATTGTCCACGGTGGTGGTGAAGGTGTAGGGGAAGGTGTAGTCATTGAGCTTGGAATTGCTGGCGGCGGCCAGGCTGGTTTTCAGGTAGTCGAGCCAGCGTTGGCTTTGCAGCAAGCGGTCACGGTACAGGTTGAGCGCTTGCTCCTCGGTGTTGATCGCGTTCAGGCGGAAGGTAATCTCTTCCTTGGGATCGGACGCGCCGATAGCGCCCAGCAAATCCTGCCGATTGCCTTCCAGGCCATCGAGGCGCACCTGGTACTGCATTTTCTTGGTTTCGTAGAAGCTCTGGGGCAAGTCGATCGATTGCAGCGCCTGACGGCTGACCAGGTAGTTTTGCAGCAGCGCGGCGACGAACTTGGTGCCCTGGGCCGGATCGGGGAAGCTGTAGATGATCGAGATCACGTTGGAACCCGGCAGGGTTTCGATCTTCAGGCTGTCGATGGCTTGTTGGGTCAAGCCATCGAGCGTGGTGTCGCGCACTGGATCGGTTTCCATGCCCAGCGCCGATTTCATCGGGTTGATCACGTTCTCACGCAGCGGTGTGCTGACGTACTTCTTGAACGGTTGCGCCAGCAGTTTGTTGAGCATGCCGGGAGGCGGGCTGTATTCGCCCTTGTCCCGCTGCTCGCTGATGGTCTGCCGAATCAGCGCCGGTGAGCGCAGGATGTTGCTCTCGGTTTCCATGTCGGCCAGCGACGGCGGAATGAACTGCGCGTTTTCCTGATTCAGCGACGTGGTGGCGTCGCCCTGGGAGAGTTTTTTCGACTGCACGATCACCTGGGCGGTGATGTCGAAGCTTTGCTTGAGCACCAGTGGCAGCACCAGAGCGATCACCGCAAAGATCAGGAATATGCGCTTCACCAACTGCTTGTTGGCGAAGAAGATCCTGAAGAACTCGTGCAGGTAGTTTTCCTTTGGATTCATGTCAGATCACCTGAGAGTTAGTTGCTGTCACTGTCTTTGTTGTCGACGCGGTAGCCGAAGCTGAAGCCCACACCCTGGAACAGCACCACATCCGCCAGTTGCCGTGCGAGTTCACCGGCGCTGGCCAGTTTGGTCTTGGGCACATAGAGCATGTCGTCCGGTTGCAGGTAGGCGATCTGCGAGGCATCACCGGCCAGGGCTTTTTCCACGTCGTAGCGACGGGCTTCAACCTGATTGCCGTTGCGCCGCATGATCACCACGGAATCCAGGCGCGCCTTGACGTTGGAACCACGGGCCAGGGTCAGGGCTTCGAGCACCGAGACCGGACGGCGGATCGGGTAGGAACCCGGTTGGCCGACCTCGCCAAGCACGTAGATTTCGTTGCCCGCGGTGGATTTGAGCAGCACGTCGACGGTCATCCGTCCCGGCAGTTGCGCGTACTTTTTATTGAGGAAGGCTTCCAGTTGATTGACGGTCATGCCTTGCAGCGGCACGGCGCCGATTTCCGGGAAACTGGCGTAGCCGTCGGTGCCCACGGTGATCTCGCGGCTCATGCCGGTGGCCGGGTGATTCAACGCGCTTTTCATGTTTTGCTCGTTGGTCAGCGGACTGATGATCTGCACGCTCAGCTGATTGCGGTTGGGCTGGAACAAGGCTTTGCGGTTGTAGGCGCGCTGGATTTCGGTACGTGCTTCGTCGCTGGTCAGCCCGGCGATTTTCACCGAGGTGTTGGCGCCCGGCAGTTCGATGCTGCCGTCCGGCAGCACCAGTTGATTGCCGTTGAGCTGGCTGGCGGCGGTGAAGTTCAGGCCGACCTGGTCACCGGACTGAATGCGATAGGCATCCGAGCCACTGGTGCTGATGTGGAAGATCACGTCCAGCACATCCTGCGGGCGCAAGGTCTGTTCGACCTTGGGCATGTCGGTGGCCTGGGCGTTGGCCGGTGAGGCCGTGAGGATATTCACCGGCATGTTCTGGGTTTCGGAAGTGCTGGTGCAACCTGCAAGCGGCAGCAACAGCAGGACAAGCATCTTGGCGTTCATGGCGTCATCCTTTTTGCGTTTGCTTACAGGTTTTTGTAGAGCCACTTGGGCATGTAGTACTTACGCCGGTTGAACACGCTGCCGACCAGTTTCGCGCCGGCCTGGGTCAGGCGCTGGACGGCGGCCTGGGCCACTTCCCAGCGGGTGTCTTCGGAGCGCACGACCATGATCACGCCGTCCACCTGCGTACTGATGACCAGGGTGTCGGCGGCCGAATACACCGCGTCGCCGTCAATCACCACGAAGCGATAACGGCTGCCGAGCTGGTCGAGCAACGGGCTCAGGCGCTCCGGTGTCAGGTGTTCGCTGCCGCGGGAAAAACGCCCATATGGCAGCACGTGAAAGGGCAGGCTGGACACGTCCACCACGCAGTCCTGCAACAGCGGCGGGCTCTGGGTGTTGAATAGCAGGTCGCGAAAACCGCGCTCCTTGGTCAGCCCGAGCTGATGGGTGAGGTTGGTCGAGGACTGGCTGCTGTCCACCAGCAGCACCTGGCCGCTGCTCATTTGTGCCAGTTGGCTGGCCAGTGCCAGGGCGCTGGTGGTCGTGCCTGCGCCGGGGTTGGCGGCGGTCATGAACAGGATGCGCACATCCTGATCGAGCACGGTCGAGGCCAGGTTGGACTCGCTCGGGTTGGCGATGCTGAGACTCTTTGCAGTTGAACCGTCCATTAGCTTGCTCCGTGGCCGCTGAATACTTTGAAGGGGGTTTTCAACAGAATCTTCAGATCAAGCAGAAGGCTCTGCTCGGCGATGTAGCTGAGGTCCAACTCAACGCGCTGGTCGAAGTCGATATTGCTGCGTCCGGAGATCTGCCACAGGCCGGTCATGCCGGGGTAGATGCTCAGGCGCGCGAGGTGATTGTCCTTGTAGCGATAGGCGTTGAACGAGGTGGGCCGCGGGCCTACCAGGCGCATGTCGCCGGTCACTACGTTGATCAGGTTCGGCAGTTCGTCGAGGCTTGTGCGCCGCAGGAAACCGCCGATGCCGGTGATGCGCGGGTCCTTGTCGATCTTGAAATCGATGGCGTCCTTTCCGTGTTTGTTCAGATGCCGCAGGGACTCCTTGAGCTCTTCGGCGTTGGCGACCATGGTGCGGAACTTGTACATGCCGAACATGCGACCGCGGTAACCGGTGCGCTTTTGCACGAACATCACCGGACCCGGGCTGGTGAGCTTGATGGCCAGTGCCAGGCCCAGCAGGACCGGAGAAATCAGCAGCAGAATCAACAGTGCACCGACGCAGGCGAGCACGCGATTGGTTCGCGACAACGTCCATGGCCGGCCGCCGTCCCGGCCCGTCACCCAGCCGCGCCCCTGCATGTGGATCGCCGCGTCGAGGCGCATCCGGTGTTCGGGGTCCATGCGTTTGTCACGCCGCAGCTGTTGGATCGGTACACCTTTTTCATGTCCTGTCATTGGGCAGTCCTCCGCTGTAATTCAGCCGCGAGCGGCGCATGGGCGATAGGCAGTGGGTAGTAATCGCGGAACCAGGCGATGAACCGCCCGAGTCCTTCATCCAGCTCGATACGTGGCTGGAAACCGGTGGCGCGGGCCAGGTCGCTGGCATCGGCGCAGGTGTTGAGCACATCGCCGGGTTGCAGTGGCAGCAACTCGACCAGGGCTTTTTGCCCCAGGTGTTTTTCCAGCAGCGCCAGGTAGGCCTTGAGTTCCACCGGGTGCTGGCCGCCGATGTTGAAGATCTGCCAGGGCGCCATGCTGCTGGCCGGGGCCGGTTGTTCACGGTCCCATTCAGGGTTGGCTTGCGGCGCGCGGTCGATCAGGCGGGCGATGCTTTCGATGATGTCGTCGATGTAGGTGAAGTCGCGTTGATGCTCGCCGTAGTTGAACAGCTTCAGCGGCCGCCCCTCGGCAATCGCCCGGGCGAACTGGATCGGCGACATGTCGGGCCGGCCCCAGGGACCGTACACCGTAAAAAAACGCAGGCCGGTGCAGGGAATGCCGAACAGATGGCTGTAACTGTGGGCCATCAGTTCATTGGCTTTCTTGGTCGCGGCGTACAGCGACAGCGGGTGATCAACGCCGTCCTGCACGGAGTAGGGCGTGTGCTGGTTGGCGCCGTACACCGAACTGGACGAGGCGTAGATCAGATGCTTGACCGGGTGATGACGGCAGCTTTCGAGGATGTTCAGAAAACCGCTCAGATTGCTGTCGAGGTAGGCCCGGGGATTGTCCAGCGAGTAACGCACCCCGGCCTGGGCCGCGAGGTTGATCACTACTTCGGGTTGTTCACGGGCAAACAGGTTTTCAATGGCCGGGGCATCGGCCAGGTCAACCGTTGCGAGCTGGAAATGGCCGACCTGCTCCTGCACCCAACGCACGCGATCGTGCTTGAGTTGCGGGTCGTAGTAGTCGTTGAAATTATCCAGGCCGACCACCTGATGCCCGTCGCGCAACAGCCGCAACACACAATGGGCACCAATGAATCCGGCGGCTCCGGTCACGAGAGTCTTCATGGGCGCGGCGCCTCGGGAACGACGTGACGCAAGCCGATGCCGCTGTAGTGCAGGCCGGCCGCCGCCACGTGCTCGGGGTTGTACAGGTTGCGCCCGTCGATGATCACCCGTGAACGCAGTTTGCTCGCCAGCAGGTCGAAGTCGACCACGCGGAAGTTCTTCCATTCGGTGCAGATCACCAGTGCATCGGCATCTTCCAGGGTGTCGTCGCGGGTGGCGCACAGGTGCAGATCGTTGCGGTAACCGTAGATGCGCCGGCATTCGGACATCGCTTCCGGGTCATACGCCTGCACGCTGGCGCCTTCGGCCCACAGCGCATCCATCAAGTAGCGGCTGGGGGCTTCGCGCATGTCATCGGTGTTGGGCTTGAACGCCAGGCCCCAGATCGCGATGGACTTGCCGGCCAGCCCTTGGGGGAATTGCGCCTTGAGCTTGCTGAATAAAATGTGGCGCTGGCTGTCGTTGACGTCGGTGACGCTGCGCAACAGGCGCAACGGCATGCCGTTGTGTTCGGCGGTGTGCAGCAGTGCACGCAGATCCTTGGGGAAGCACGAGCCGCCGAAGCCGCAACCGGGATAGATGAAGTGGTAGCCGATGCGCGGGTCCGAACCGATGCCCTTGCGCACCGCTTCGATGTCGGCGCCGAGCAGCTCGGTGAGGTTGGCCAGTTCGTTCATGAAACTGATGCGCGTGGCGAGCATCGCGTTCGCTGCGTACTTGGTCAGCTCGGCGCTGCGGTTGTCCATGAACATCAGCTTTTCATGATTGCGGCAGAAGGGCGCGTACAGCTCGCTCATCTGACTGCGGGCTTCGTCATCATCGGTGCCGACAATGATCCGGTCTGGCCGCATGCAGTCGGCCAAGGCACTGCCTTCCTTGAGAAATTCGGGGTTCGACACCACCCGCACCCTCAGCGCGTTTTTGTCCCGGCGCTGCAATTCCTTGAGGGCGGTGGCGGCGACCTGGTCGGCGGTGCCGACCGGCACGGTGGACTTGATGATCAGGGTGCGATCGGCCTCCATGTAGCTGGCGATCTGCCGGGCCACATTCAGCACATGGGTCAAGTCAGCGGAACCATCCTCATCGGCGGGTGTGCCGACGGCGATGAAGATCAGCTCGGCGTGTTCGACGGCATCGCTGGCCTGGGTGGAGAAGAGCAACCGACCGGCCTTGATGTTCTCTTCCAGCGTTCCGGACAGGCCCGGTTCACTAATTGGTGGAACTGCTTGTTGCAACTGCTTGATCTTGTTCGGATCAATGTCGACACATAAGACACGATGTCCGACATCGGCCAGTGCCGCTGCTTGTATCAGGCCAACATAGCCCGTACCAAATACGCTCACGTCCATATTGGCGTGCCTCGTAAGTTCGCTGGAAAGATCAGAAATGGGACTGTCAAAAGGGGTATAGCCCAGCCTTGGCAAACCGTGTCAGCAAAATGACATGTTAAAAGAGTAAGACACCCCCGGTTTTGGGGGGCCAATTGCCATCAAGCGCTTGCCCCTGCTCGCTTTGACGGATTTTTGCGGCATCGCGAAGATTTTCGAGAAAGCGATAAACGGTCGTAGGGCTTTAAATTCAAGGGTTATAGGCACTTGAGTGTGTCAGGTTTGAGACGTTTTTTTTTTGACGCTTTCTTCTCATTTGCGCCATTTCTTGCGCTTTGATGGCCCGGTGCTAGTGTCAAAAAATGGCCGACAAACTATTGGCCGCCCGCGAGAACGAGTACCGGAAAGCTAATGATTAGATATCTCAAAGAAATATTAATTGCTGTCTATTTGATTACCCATTACGACTATTACTTTGGGCGTATAAGCGCGATCGGAATTGGCTTCCCGTTGTTATTATTTGTCGGGATGTTTGTTGTACTGACTATTGCTTTATTCATGGCGGCGAACATTCGTCAGACACTTGTTCGGCATTGTTTCGCATTGGCAATGTTTGGTTCGGCGGTGTTCTTTGATGTTTATTCGCGGGTTACCGCTGACTACCTGACTTACAGCAGTTTCGTCTCGCTGGTGTATTCCGGTGGTTTCATCGAAGAGGCGCTGTACCAGTACCGCGATGCGATCATCGGCGGTGTGCTCGGTGGATTGCCGTTGCTGTTGGGCATCGGCCTCAAGCCGCGTCGACAAACGCCGGTGCCGGGAGCGTTGATGGTGGCGGCGCCGGTGTTGGGGGTGTTGTTGCTCAGTGCGGTGCTGTTCGTACGGGCGGGCGAGGGCGCGCGCGGGTTACCGCAGATGTATACGCCGTTGGCCTACCTCAACCTGTTCGCCTACGAGTCCCTGCACAACACCGTCGGCCCGCGCGAGCCGGTGAGCCTGGCGCGCATCGAGCAACCGGTTAACCACGATATCGTGCTGATCATCGACGAGAGCATTTCCGGCAACTACCTGGACATCAACGCGCCGTTCGGTGTGCACAGCAACCTGAAGGAGCCGCATTCCGGCGTTGATATCTTCAACTACGGCTACGCCGCTTCGATCGCCAATTGCAGCGTCGATACCAACGTCACCCTGCGCTATGGCGGCACTCGTGCCGACTACGTGCGGATCAACAGCACGCTGCCGTCGATCTGGCAGTACGCGAAAAAGGCCGGCCTGCACACGGTCTACATCGATGGCCAGCGCACCGGCGGCAACTTGCAGAACCTGATGACCGAGACCGAGAAAAAGGACATCGACGAGTTCGTGCAATTCGACCAGACCAGCGTGCGCGACCGTGACATGGCTGCAGCGGCAAAGCTGATCGAATTGCTCAACGACGACCAGCCGCAACTGGTGGTGATCAACAAGGTCGGCGCGCATTTCCCGGTGCACGACAAGTATCCGGACGGCTTCATGGCCTATCGTCCGACGCTGCCTCGCGGACAGTTCGTGGAAGTGGCGGAAACCGGTGAGCGTAACGGTTTCAATGGTCAGCCGGATGATTGGCTGCTGTACCGCAACGCCTACAAAAACACCTTGCTGTGGAACGTCGGCGAGTTTTTTTCACGGGTGTTTGCCCAGGCCAATTTGAACAACGCTTTGCTGATCTACACCTCGGATCACGGCCAGGATCTGCACGAACGAGGCAATCCCGGCTTGAACACCCATTGCGGTGGCGACCCGGTGGAGGAGGAAGGGTTGGTGCCGTTGGTGGTGATTCAGGGCAGCGGCTTGAAGACGCTCGACTGGCAGGCACAACTGGCCGGCAACAAGGATCGCTCCAGCCACTACAACATCTTTCCGACTTTGCTGCAGTTGATGGGGTATGACCTGGCGGGTGTGGAGGCGGTGTACGGCAAACCGTTGAGTGTGCCGACGACGGACGAGTTCACGTTCAACTATCGATTCAATGCGCGGTTGGGGGCGAAGCCGGAGTGGAAGCATATTGATTTGGGCAGCATTGTGACGCCATCCGAGGTGCCTGCCAGTGTGGCAGTGGGGCAGTGATTTTCTGATTGCCTGAGCCGACGCTATCGCGAGCAAGCTCGCTCCCACAGGGTTATCGGTTGCACACAACATCTGTGTTCAAACCCATCACCTGTGGGAGCGAGCTTGCTCGCGATAGCGTCGGCCCCATTCAACCTTGAACTGAAGGCTGCACCCACCGCGCCCGATACACCCCCGGCGCACACCCCAACCACCGCAAACACGCGCGGTTGAAACTCTGCACATCGCTGTACCCCAACCGGTCGGAAATCTCCACCAGCTCAAGCTCTGCGGCCTGCAATAAATCCTCGGCCCGACAGCGCCGATACTCATCCAGCAACTCGGAAAAACTCCAGCCCAGTGCTTTCAAGCGCCGCGCCGCGGTGCGTTCGATCAGGTGCTGCGAGGCGCAGAACTGTTGCCAGTTGGCACCGGCGAGATCAGCGATGATGTGGTCGCTGACCTGTTCCAGCAGGGTCGGTTCGCTGTTGCGCCGGGTCTGTTCCAGCAAATCGATCAAGGTCTGTTCCAGGCCTTGGTTGCCGGGTGTCAGCGCGGTGACGAACAGTTGCGGGTCGAGGTGGATCGTGTGCTGCGCCTGCCGCCACTGCACCGGCGCGCGGAATGCTTGTTCATAGTCTTGCAGGTTGGCCATGCAGGCACCGACCAGATCCACGCCCAGGATCGGATCGCGCACCAGGCCACTGGCGAGAAATTTTCGCCGCAGCATGCTGCACAGACTGACGAGGATGTAATCGGCGGTTGGTGCAACAGCCTTGACGCTGCCGCCGTCGAGCAGACGCAGTTCGACACTGTTCTCGCCGCGCACGATCCGGGCCTGGAAATGCCCGTTGAAAAACGGGAAGAAACGCACGAAATACTCGCAGGCGCTTTCCAGTGACGCGGCGACATCGAACAGATAGGTCAGGCCATTGGTGGCAGTGGAGACGAAGCGTCGACCGGCCGCCACACCGATCAACGGGTCGCCGGTCTGCTCCAGGGCAAACGACCAGAAACGCCGCGACAGAAACAGCGGCACGCGCATGAACGGTGCGCGCAATTCGAACAGGCTGCGCCGGAACAGCGCTTCGATGTTGTCCCGGTCAACGCCGCGCGCCAACAGCTCTTCGATGGCCGGCAGCAAGGTCGGCGCGTAGAACGCATTGGCGGGTGGAGGCTGGCGCAGTGGCTGATCGCTTTTTGTCATGTAGGGCTCACCGCTTGTTTCGGAACACTGGTTAGGCTGCCCGACGTTAAGCGATTTGCCGGAGCAAGACCATGCTTGATTTACGCCAGCTCGACCTGAACCTGCTGCTCGCCTTCGATGCGATTTACCAGCAGCGCAGTGTCACCCGTGCCGCCGAGGTGATGTGCCTGTCGCAGCCGGCCATGAGCAACGCCCTGCGTCGCCTGCGCGAATTGCGCGGCGACCCGCTGTTCATCAAAAGCCGTTTGGCATGAGTTTGCCGAGTCGGGTCGCCAGCGCATTGGGCTTGCAGCACGCCGTTGCCGCTGGAGGAACCGGTGGAGCTGAAACTGGCGCTGTACATCGAGGCGCGTTATCGCTTCGAACGCAGCCGTGAAGAGGCGATGCATTGCTTGCTGCGGGCGTTGGGTGAGCCTCGGGCGATGCAGGCGCTGGCACGTCGCGCGTAAGCACGGCTCTTGTAGGAGCTGCCGCAGGCTGCGATCGTTTGATCTTGTTTTTAAGGGCAAAATCAAAAGATCGCAGCCTGCGGCAGCTCCTACATGGAACGAGTGATCCCAGTGAGCAATCGCTCATCGACCTGCACAATCGCCTCGACCATCGCCAGCGCCGCCGGTGTCAGGGAATAACCGACGCGACTGACAATGCCGTAATGCAGGAGCAAACCGGGGTCGTCGCTGGGCAAGTCGACAAAATCCAGCAGTTGAAACAGCCCCTGATCGACCTGTTCGGCGAGGGCTTCCATGGTGGCGATGCCCACCGCGTCGGAGCGTCTGACCACGCGGCAGATGGCATCGAATTGTGCGCATTCGACGCTGGGATTGAAGTCCGGCTCGCCCTGCACATCGGCGAGGATCTTGCGGATCATCGGGGGGATGCGCGTGCCGACCACGGCATAGTCGAGCAGGGCGCGCAGCGACAGGTTTTCACGGTTGGCCAAGGGGTGATCGACGCGGCAAAAGAACCGTCCGCGCCGTGGTCGCAACAGTTGCACGTGGTATTGCGGATCACCGGTGAAGTACCGCGAATCGGCGACCAGAAATTCGATCTGCTGCTCGCGCAACCACAGCGCCAGTTGCTCCCAGTCACCGAGGTGGAAACAGGTGCGGATCGCCGGGTGCGCCTGGATGAATTGCGCCAGGGCTTCGGGCACCAACAGCTGCGCCGGATACGGGCCGCTGCCGAACTGCAATTCGCCACCGGTCAGGCCGTTGTATTGGGTCAGTTCGTTGTGCAACGCCTGGCTACCGGCCAGCAGACGCCGGGCGTGTTGCAGCACCAATTCGCCTTGGCCGGTCAGGCGGAACTCGCGGCTGCTGCGCTCCACCAGCGCGCAATCGAGGTCCCGCTCCAGAGTCTGGATGCTGCGGCTGAAGGCCGGTTGGCTGAGGTTGATCGCTTCGGCGGCGCGACCAAAACTGCGGTAGTCGGCCAGTGCGACGAGGTGGCGAAGCTGTCGTAAATCCATCATGCGTCTCCTGCATTCAGCGGATACTTTTAATGCATTGGATCGATATCACAGAGACTGGCATAAGTACACGCCTGTCTTCTCGCCGTAGCCTGCCATGACCCAACAAACCTTCGCCTCCAGTGCCTTCACCCGCACCATTCTCAGCCATGCGCAACGCTCCGGCCTGTGTCAGGAACAGTTGCTGCAACGGGCCGGAATCTGTCTGTCGCTGCTGGAAGGGCAAGGGCTGCGCGTGCCTGCGCATCTAGTGGAACAGCTGTGGCATGAATGCGAACGCCTGGGGGCGGGCGCCACGTTTGGCTGTGAACTGGTCAACGGCATGGCGACCACCAGCCTGCAAGGCTTGAACATTCTGCTGGACTCCGCCGCCACCCTGCGCGCCAGTCTCGCGTGCTTCACTGAGTTCTTGCCCCAAGTGACCAACTACGTGCAGGCGGAACTGGAGGAGGGCGATGGGCAGGTTCGCTTGCACTTGCGCGGGGCTGATCAGTTGCCGCATTTCTTCGGGCTGGATGCGGCGACGTTGACTCTGGTGCGCAACATCGCCCGGCGTTTGGGGCGGGCGCCGGGTGAGGTGTTTCTTGGGGTGACTTTGACGCCGGAGCAGGCGGCTGGGGAGTGGTTGCGTAGTGTGGGCATTGAGGTGTCGCACGGTGCGCATCCGTGCCTGCGAATGCCCCTGGCCAGTCTTGATGAGCCGTTGCTGGGGGCTAATCCGTTTTTGCATCAGAGCATGTTGCGGCATTGGCAGGCTGAGGCGGCGCAGCATGTTCGCGGTGACAGTCTGGAGCTGGCGCGGCATTGGTTGACGGCGGGGGATCAGCCGATCGAGCGGATTGCCGAGCGGCTTGGGTATCGGCAGCCTAGTAATTTTATTCGGGCGTTTCGGAAGCGGTTTGGGATTACGCCTAAGCAGTTTCGCCTTGGGCTTTAGCGTTTTTTGTACATATCCGTTTCATTGGTAACGGCCACTTATGGTTTCGCCCTTACGGCGAGTCCCTTTTGTCAAACGACACAAAAGGAACCAAAAAGTCTCGCCCCGAACGTACGGCCCCTCGCCAAGGCTCGGG
>RCUN01000306.1_pt1 | contig 34822 bp, 28 predicted proteins | sample 2166181 | NCBI WGS metagenome assembly RCUN01 (sample SAMN09932603, study PRJNA488358) | compost metagenome | feature: garden; material: soil; isolation source: compost soil in crotononitrile-enriched culture | place: Germany: Experimental Botanical Garden Goettingen | collected 2016-01-27 | reverse complement strand
ACCGGCCTGTCACGCCGGGGGTCGCGGGTTCGAGTCCCGTCCGCTCCGCCACTAATTTGAAAGGCCTTCCCTCACGGGAAGGCCTTTTTGCTATGCGCCTTCAGCAAGCCCGGTCAACAGACTGGGCTTTTTCGTGCCTGCGATTTGACGGTGATGAGTGGCGAGCTGGGCGATCAGGGAGCTGGTTCGCGGCAGTGAGTGAGTGTGTGTTGGCGGTTGGCCTAATATGCGTAAAAGAGATAAGCAAAGCGTTTTTTCTTTCTTCCTGATATATGTGGAAGGCGGCATTCTGTACTCAACCCAACGATATGGAGTATCACCATGAAACTGCGAATGACCGCCCTGACCCTGCTCTCTCTGCTGACACTCGGCCAGGCCAATGCGGCCGAGGTGCGCCTGCTCAACGTCTCTTATGACCCGACCCGCGAGCTGTTCCAGGAATACAACAGCGCCTTTGCCAAGGAGTGGAAGGCAAAGACGGGCGATGATGTGGTGGTGAGCCAGTCACACGGTGGCTCCGGCAAGCAGGCCCGTGCCGTGGTGGACGGCCTGGAGGCTGACGTGGTGTCCCTGGCGCTGGCCTACGACGTCGATGCCGTGGCCAAGGCGGGTCTTATTGCCAGCAATTGGGAGGGGCGCCTTGCCAACAATGCGTCTCCCTATACCTCCACCATCGTCTTCCTGGTGCGCAAGGGAAACCCCAAGCAGATCAAGGACTGGGGCGATCTGGTGCGCAAGGACGTCGCCATCGTGACCCCGAACCCCAAGACCTCCGGCGGTGCGCGCTGGAATTATCTGGCTGCCTGGGGCTATGCCCTGAAGAAGAGCGGCACTGAAGAGGGTGCCAAACAGTTTGTCGGCGATCTGTTCAAGAACGTAAAGGTGCTGGATTCCGGCGCCCGGGGCGCCACCACCAGCTTCATCGAGCGGGGCCTCGGCGACGTCTTGCTGGCCTGGGAGAACGAAGCCCTGCTGGTGCTGAATCAGCCGGGGACCAGCGACAAGTTCGAGCTCGTGGTGCCCTCGGTTTCCATCCTGGCCGAACCCCCGGTTGCCGTGGTGGACAAGGTGGCCAAGAAGCGTGGTACCGAGGCGGTCGCCAAGGCGTACCTCGACTATCTCTACTCCGACGAGGGGCAGCGGATCATCGCCAAGTACCATTATCGCCCGAGCAACCCGGCGATCCTGAAGGAGACATCGGCCCAGTTCCCGCAGCTGGCGCTCTTTACCGTCAAGGATCTGGAAGGGGATTGGGAGAAGGCACAGAAGAAGCACTTCGCCCAGGGTGGGCTGTTCGACCAGATTTACCAACCGGGCGGCTAAGGCCGGCCGGTCCCTGTGACAACAGCTAGGAGCACCATGATGAACAAGATCCTTCTGGTTCCCGGTCTGCACAACAGTGGGCCGGATCACTGGCAGAGTCGCTGGCACCTGCAATTTCCCCAGTGGCAGCGGATGCTGGGTCTGCCCTGGGACAAGCCGGACCTCACCGTATGGAGCGCCAAACTGGCGAGCAAGCTAAGGAGCCGACGCAGCCGGGTCCACCTGGTGGCCCACTCCTTCGGCGCCCTGACGGCGATTGCCGCCGCCCGGCTGCAACCGGACAAGGTCTCCTCCATCCTGATAGTGGCACCTGCGGATCCGGCCCGCTTCGGCATCCCGGACGAGACGCTGGCGGGATCCATCAAGGTGTCCGCCCAGCTTATCGCCAGCCGCAACGATCCCTGGATGAGCTTCGAACGTGCCGAGTATTGGAGTCGCCAGTGGCAGGTGCCGCTGTTCGACGCCGGCGAGGTGGGCCACATCAATGCCCAGTCCGGTCATGGGGAGTGGAGTCAGGGGCTCAACCTGCTGAACACCCTTCATCACAGGGCCGAGATGGTGGTGGATCCCGCCTCGACCGAATGGGGCAGGCGGGCTGCCTCAGCTTCCGCTGACCCTCTGCCTATATGACAAGGAGAGTTCCCGCAAGATATCAGACAGGCTCGCCACCCTGATCCCATAGTGACTGTCTCCACAGTTCAGGTTTCACCGCTCCGTTTGTTAGGTCTTTTATTTATATAAAAGACCTTTTTTTCTATTTATCGCTCTAAAAGCCCTGGTTTGCCGTTGTTAGATAAAAAAGTGCTTAGCAAAGGCGTTATTGGTGTTTGTTGTCACTCGCGGTCGTGAGCAGAATCAGCGTATCGAAAGTTTTTATAACAAACGGATGTGTTATGCGATTAAGTTCTTACTCCGTCCTCCCTGGTCTGGGACCGACCCTGGGCTTCAGTCTGCTCTATCTGAGCATACTGGTACTGTTGCCCCTCTCGGCACTGGTGCTGTTCGCGGTCAACAACCTGACGGCCGCCGAGTTCTGGCAGGTGATAGGCTCCCCCCGGGTGCTCGCCTCCTTTCGCCTCAGCTTCGGGGCCGCTTTTATCGCCGCCCTGCTCAACAGCCTGTTCGGGCTGATCCTGGCCTGGGTGCTGGTGCGTTACAGTTTCCCCGGTCGCCGCTTGGTGGATGCGCTCATCGACCTGCCGTTCGCCATGCCGACCGCCGTCTCCGGCATTGCCCTGTGCGCCATCTTCGCCCCCAACGGCTGGATAGGTCAGTGGGTTGCCCCCTTTGGTATAGAGCTCGCCTACAACCCCATAGGGGTGGTGATCGCCCTCACTTTCATCGGCTTGCCCTTCGTGGTGCGCACCCTGCAGCCCGTGCTGCGAGAGGCGGAGACCGAACAGGAAGAGGCCGCCGCCAGCCTGGGGGCCAATCGCTGGCAGACCTTCGCGCGAGTGTTGTGGCCTACCCTGATCCCGGCGCTGCTCACCGGTTTTGCCCTGGCGTTTGCCCGCGGGGTAGGGGAGTACGGCTCCGTCATCTTTATCGCCGGAAATTTGCCGATGGTGTCGGAAATCGCGCCTCTGATGATCATGAGTCACCTGGAGGAGTATGACTACGCCGGGGCCTCGGCCATCGCCTCCGTCATGCTGCTGATCTCGTTTGTTTTGCTGTTGATCATCAACAAGTTGCAGGCCTGGAGCTGGGCACGCATCGGAGGAAGCCGCATATGAACGCATCCAACGCAAGCCTGGATCTGGCCCTCGATGGAGTGCCTGCCACTCAGGTGCGCCAGCCTGCCGTGACCCGTGAGCCCGTCTGGGTGAAGTGGCTGTTGATCAGCGTCGGACTGGGCTGGTTCGCCGCCCTGCTGTTGCTGCCGCTTGCCACCGTCTTTATCCAGGCACTGAGCCCAGGTCTTGCCTTCTTCTGGCATGCCATCAGCGAGCCGGATGCCCTGAGCGCCCTCGGCCTGACGGCCCTGGTGACCCTCTGCTCCGTGCCCCTCAACCTGCTGTTCGGGCTGGCGGCCGCCTGGGCCATAGCTCGCTTCCGCTTCCCGGGCCGGCAACTGCTCATTACCCTCATCGATCTGCCGTTCTCGGTCTCGCCCGTGATAGCAGGCCTGATGTTTGTGCTGATGTTCGGTAGTCGCGGCTGGTTCGGCGACTGGCTGAGCGAGCACGACATCAAGATCATCTTCGCCACCCCGGGGATCATATTGGCGACCACCTTCATTACCGTGCCCTTCGTGGTGCGCGAGCTGCTGCCCCAGATGGAGGCCCGTGGTCCGGAAGAGGAGGAAGCCGCCATCATGCTGGGGGCGAGCGGCTTGCAGATGTTCTGGCGGGTCACCCTGCCCGGCATCCGCTGGAGCCTGATGTACGGTCTACTGCTATGTACCGCCCGGGCGGTGGGGGAGTTCGGTGCCGTCTCCGTGGTCTCCGGCCATATTCGCGGTCAGACCAACACCCTGCCGCTGCACATCGAGATCCTCTACAACGAGTACCAGACCGGCGCCGCCTTCGCGGTGGCGAGCCTGTTGGCCCTGTTCGGGATCTTCACCCTGCTGGGGGAAACCCTGCTGGCCCGGCTGCGCGCTCAGCCCACCCAGTCCCATTGATATGGCCTGGCCTGCCTGCTGGCAGGCCAGCCCGGATAACCATGAATCCGGTTTAACGGTTTAGAGAGGCAGCCATGAGCATTCAGGTTCAACGACTCAACAAGCATTTCAATCAGTACGCGGCCCTGGCCGACATCAATCTCGATTTTCACGACGGTGAACTGGTGGCGCTGCTCGGCCCCTCCGGTTGCGGCAAGACCACACTGCTGCGGATCATCGCCGGGCTGGAGCAGGCCGACAGCGGCAACGTCATCATCCGCGGCGAGGATGCCTCGGATCTCCACGTGCGCGAGCGCAACGTCGGATTCGTGTTCCAGCACTATGCCCTGTTCAGGCACATGACGGTGTTCGAGAACGTGGCGTTTGGCTTGCGGGTCAAGCCGCGTTCCGATCGGCCGAATGAAGCCAGCATCCGCGCCCGGGTCAAGGAGCTGCTGGATCTGGTGCAGCTCAGCCACGTGGCCGAGCGCTATCCGACCCAGCTTTCCGGTGGTCAGCGCCAACGGGTCGCCCTGGCGCGAGCTCTGGCGGTGCAGCCCAAGGTACTGCTGCTGGACGAGCCCTTCGGCGCCCTCGACGCCCAGGTGCGCAAGGAGCTGCGCCGCTGGCTGCGGGAGCTGCACGACGAGCTGCACGTCACCAGCCTGTTCGTGACCCACGATCAGGAGGAGGCCCTGGAGGTGGCGGATCGGGTGGTGCTGATGAACGCAGGGCGGGTCGAGCAGATCGGCACCCCGGCCGAGGTCTATGACCAGCCAGCCACCGCCTTTGTGCACAGCTTCCTCGGCAGCGTGAACCTGTTCCGCGGCCGGGTGGCCGGGCAGGGGCTTGGCATAGGGGAGCAGCAGTTGGGTGGCCCCATCAGCTCCCAGCTGGCACAAGGCAGTGCGGCCATCGCCTATGTGCGCCCCCACGAGCTGGAGATTCTGCCAGCGGATGCACCGGGTGGCATCAGCGCCACCATCACCCGGTTGTTGCCCATGGGGCCGCGGATCCGGGTGGAGTTGCGCGGGGATGGCGAGACCAGGGGGGCTCACTACGAGGCCGAGCTGAGCAAGGAGGCCGCCCGTGCCTTCGCCCCCGGCCAGGGGGTGCGTCTGGTGGCCCGACATGCGCAGCTCTATCCCGACTACCAGATTTGAGGGCGAGCGCCCAAGACGAGACTCTTTTCAGGCTTGCAGCCGGACTCTGATCCGGTCGCCCAATAACAAGAGGACGGTGGCAGTATCCACCGCCACTCAGCGCAGGAGGCGATGAGGTGAATTTTCAGCAATTACGTATTATCCGGGAGGCATCGCGGCGGGATTACAACCTGACCGAAGTGGCCAATGCCCTCTTTACCTCCCAGTCCGGGGTCAGCCGCCATATCCGCGAGCTGGAGGAGGAGCTGGGGCTCGCGCTCTTCATCCGTTACGGCAAGCGGCTGCTCGGCATGACGGAGCCGGGCAAGGAGCTGCTGGTGATCGCCGAGCGCATCCTGGGGGATGCAGACAACATCCGCAAGCTGGCCAGTACCTTCGCCAATCGGGATTCCGGGCGGCTGCTGGTAGCGACCACTCACACCCAGGCGCGCTATGCCCTGCCCCGGGTAGTGAAGGCGTTTCGCGAGCAGTTCCCCCTGGTGCAGCTGGAGCTGCGTCAGGGCAGTCCGGAGGAGATAGTGCGGCTGGTGCAGACCGGCGAGGTGGACATCGGCATCAGCAGCGAGCAGCTCGACAAGAGCGAAGGCGTGGTGGCCTTTCCCTACTACCGCTGGCACCACAATATAGTGGTGCCGGAGCAGCACCCCCTCACCGCCGAGCGGGAGCTCACCCTGGCGGCCCTGGCCCATTGGCCCATAGTCACCTATCAGGCGGGCCTGACTGGGCGGGTGCGGGTGGATGAGGCCTTCGCCGAGGCGGGGATACATCCGCAGATCCTGCTGACCGCCCAGGACTCCGACGTCATCAAGACCTATGTCGAGCTGGAGATGGGGGTGGGCATACTGGCTGACATGGCGTTCGATCCCCAGCGGGACAAGGGGCTGGTGCAGCTCGACGGCAGCCGGTTGTTTGCGCCGCACACCGCCTGGATAGGCCTCAAGCAGGGGCAGTTCCAGCACAACTTCACCTGGCAGTTCATCCAGCTCTGCAACCCCGAGCTGGCGCTGGCGGAGATCCAGGCCAGGGCCATGAGCAACGAGCCGCTGGTCGACTACCAGATCTGAGAACCTGTTCACGATCTTACTGTGAGGCCGTGCTCAAGGCTCATGTGCTGCTCGGAATCCTCATTTATGTCTATAAATTCCGGTTCCTGCGCTGCTCTTTACCGAGCTTCCGACCTCTCGTCACAGGTCGTGAACATGTTCTGAGCGCTTCGCCGCCTGAAAAAACAGGGAGCCGATGGCTCCCTGTTGCTTATTCGGCTCTTCAGCCAGGCCCAGAGCCTCACTCATTGGTTAGCGCCCGCTCTGGGGACCCAACATGCGATACAGGGTGCGATCCCCCTTGATCCTGTGATGGTAGAGGGCGGCGGCCACGTGCAGCAGGACCAGCGCCGCCAGTAACAGGCAGCCGAGGCGATGGACGCCGAAGAAGAAGGCGTTGACCTCAGGTACATCGATGGGGTTGCCGACCGGGTAGAGCCAAAACAGGGAATAACCCTGCTCCAGCATCAGGAAGCCGCTCAACAGCACGATGCACATCAAGCCGTAGAGCAGGGCGTGAGCCAGCCTGGCGGCGGGATGGTGAGGCTCGGCCTTATCTTCGGGCAGGGGCGCGCGCCAGTGCCGCCAGCCCCAGCGCAGCAGGAAGAGCGGGGTGATCAGGGTCGCCATCGACATGTTCAACACCGACAGAAACTGAAACAGCCTGGGGTGGCTGTCGATCACCAGGTGCATCAGGTAGCCCGCCAGGGTGGCGTAGAGGATGACGGCGGCCATCAACCAGTGCAGCAGGCGGCTCAGGGGGTCATAGTAGTCTTTCGTCATGGGATTTTTCCGACTGGGGCCCAGGGTGCTGCAAGGCACCGGGAGCCCGGATGACAGGCACAAAAAAGAGGCCGCTCGGGCCTCTTCTGATTGCGGGGATCAGTTCACCAGGGTCCAGGCATCCTGCCAGTTGGTGCCCACACCGGGCTCATACTGGGTCGCAGTGCTTGTCCAGATGGTGCACCAGCCGCTGTAGGGGTAGGGCTTGCACTGATAGATCTTGCCATCTTTCGGCTGCAGTACCTTGGTGCCGGCCGTATAGGACTTGAGCCCTTCCGGGAAGCTGAACTGGTAGTCGCCACCGGCCGGATCCTTGAACATCAGATCCAGGGTCTGCTGCACCACTTCCCCACCCGCCTTGGGTTTGCCCTCTATCACCAGTTGGTGGTGGCCCGCGCTCAGACCCGTGGCCTCCATGGTGAAGCTCTGGCTGCTGTCCTTGATGTCGGCCCCGCTCTGACCCTTGGCGACACCGCCATGGTCATACAGGGTATTGGTGACGGCGAGATCCCCTTGCGCCGTGACGGTGAAGCTCAGAGTGACCTTGCCGTTGTCGAGCTGGTAGTCGCTCGCCAGGCCGCTCACGTTGATGCTGTTGCCCACCGGCGGTTGCTGCTGCTCGAGCTGGATCTCGACCCGTTGCAGGTTGCTGCCGGCTTTCAGGTAGATGGGGTTCTGGCCGTAGACGGGGTTGAACTGACCATCGGCCCCCTGCTGGCCTGCGCGGATCTGGGTCTGCTCGGCATTGATCTTGCCTGCCAGGGCGTGGGCCCAGTTGTTCTTCTGGCCCTGCTCGGCGCTGGCTATGGTCAGCACTGTCTGCAGGTCGGCACGTTCGCCGCTGGCATCGAACACCCGGGTCTTGGCCTTGTCACCGGCCGCAAGATCGATGGAGGGGTAGATGGTCCCGCCCTGGCTCCAGGTCAGCGGCGGCTGGGTGCCACCGTCGAAGCGGGCGTCGATCAGGTTGTAGAAGCTGTTGGCGGTATCGCCCACCTCCCAGACCCCGAGGATGACCTGGTAACCGGTGCGTGCCGGCAGGGTGCACTGATGGGTGACCTGCTTGGGGGGCTGCACCATGTTGCCGTCGATCACGCAGAACGGGTTGAGATCGAAGGCGTCACGGGTCAGGGGCTGGTTCGGGTTCCAATCCTGCTTGGTGAGGTAGTAGCGCCAGTTGCGGGTCACGTGGTTGGCGGTGAAGGTCCAGCTGATGGCGAAGGGACCGGCCTGCACATTGCGCTTGGTCCAGCGATCGCTGGTCTGGGCATTGAGCTCTCCGAATTGCGGGTGCCCGGCCGAGGCGATCTGGCCGTCGGCGGGGCCGCCATCGGGGAAGCCGGACGGCGCCTCCAGGCTCTGGGGCTCCCATTGAATGGCGCCACACTGGCTGTTGCCGCCGGTCTTGCACAGATAGTTGCGCCCTTCCGGCTGGCTGATGTAACCGTGGGCGAGCACGCCGCCGCTGGCCAGCAGCGCCAGCGCCGCGGCCACATGATTGAGTTGGATTTTTGCTGCCATACATTCCTCTGTTCGGTGATGTGGGCAGTCAAGTTGGCAGGGGAGTTCCCCGTGACACACCTGGGTGTGGCAACCCCGCTATCCTGGACGACATGTCTTTAGACCGGAGGCTTTGCGTCCTGGCCTTTCAACCAGTTTGCCAAATGACTACATAAAAAGGTCAGGGTGCCGCCCTTGAGGACGGCGCCACCATGATGGCTTCTTTTGATTAAATTATTAAGTGTAAATCTTTACAGCTTGACCTCATCGGAGTAGAGCAATCACTTAACACACTGTTTTTAAAATTATATTTAATTCATCAAGTTTGGTTTTACTTCGCCCGCTCCGTCAAAAGATGCAAAATCGCGACATTTTTCATCAATGAAAAAATCCCCTGTCGGCGAGGCCGGCAGGGGATGGGACTGTGTCAGACGGTCAGTGGTGCGGGTACTGCTCTGTGCGGCGGGAGGACGAGGGGCGCGGGGCCTGCCCGGTCGCCAGATCCCGGGGGAGGGCATTGCCGAGCCTGAACACCGCCAGCCGCTCGTCCAGGCTGCGCGAAAGTCCGGCCAGCAGCTCGCTCTCCTGGGCCAGCTGGGAGGCGGCCTGGGACATCTCCAGGGCCGAGTCATTGATGCCGCTGACGTTGCGGTTCATCTCCTCGGCCACCATGCTCTGCTGTTCCGCCGCCGTGGCTATCTGGGTCGCCATGTCGCTCACGTGCTGGATGTGGTTGACGATGAGGGAGAGGTCCTGTCCCGCCTTCTCGGACTGGCCGACGCTGCTCTCCGCCAGCTTGCGGCTGGCATCCATGGCGCTGGCGGCGGTCACCGCCCGCTGCTGCAACTGGGTGATGGTGCTCTGGATCTCCTCGGTGGAGTGGCGGGTACGGCTCGCCAGCTGGCGCACCTCGTCGGCCACCACGGCGAAGCCGCGGCCCTGCTCGCCGGCTCTGGCCGCCTCTATGGCGGCGTTGAGAGCCAGCAGGTTGGTCTGATCCGAGATGGCGCTGATGACGGCGGTCACCTCGCCTATCTGCATCACCCCCTCCTTGAGCCGATTGACCTGATGGGTGGCCTGCTCCACCTCGGTGGCGAGCGCCTGGATGCCGTGCACGCTGGCGTGGACGTCCTGGTTGCCGAGCCCGGCCTCGCTGGTGGCGTCCTGGGTGTCGCGGGCCGTGTTCTCGGCGTGACCCGCCACATCCGAGATGGTGGCGCTCATCTCGTTCATGGCAGTGGCGAGCTGGGCCAGTTGATCCCGCTGACTGTTGACCGCCTGATTGGTCTGCTCGGCGGAGGCGGCGATGCGCAGGGCGGCATCCGCCACGTTGCGGGCCCCCTGGCTCGCCTCCAGCAGGGCGCGGCGAATGGCGTCCAGTCCCTGATTGGTACAGCGGGCGACGGCCCCCAGCTCATCCTTGCCATGCACGGGTATGCTGACCACCAGATCCCCGGCCGCCACCTGAGCCATGGCCCTGTTGATCTCCGCCAGCGGGTTGACGATGGAGCGGCTGATGGCCACCCCCAGCCACCCCATCAGCAAGATCACCAGCAGGGTGGCGCCCCCCATCAGCTGGTACTGGGACCAGATGGTGGCCTCTATGTCCTGCAGCAAGAGGCCGGAGCCCAGGATCCAGCCCCAGGGCTGGTAACCGGCCACTAGCGACATCTTCTGGGCCGCCTCGCCGGAGGGGGAGATCCACTGGTATTCCAGGCGACCCTGATGGCCGCCCTTGCCGAGATCCACCATGCGCTGCCAGTGGGATTCGGCGGGCGTCCCGCCCATCTGCTGGCCGACCAGCTCTGGCTTGGCGGGATGCACCACCACGTGGCGGTTTTCATCCAGCACGAACAGGTAGTTGTCCCCATCGAAGCGCATGCCGTCGAGCATGGCCTTGGCTTGCGCCTGGGCCTCTGGGGCGGGCAGGGTGGCGGCCAGGGTCTGGATCCGGCTCATGGCGAGATCCAGCACCGCCTGCAATCGGGCTTCCCGCTCACTCATCAGGTTGCGATGCAGGGCACTGGCCGAGATGAGCAGCAGTGCGATGAAGCCGACCAGCGCCACCGAGAGCAGCAGCATCAGTTTGCGACTCACGGCGATATCACCGAGCTTGAACATAGTCTTTTCCTTCTTTCCCGTGCGGATCTGGTGAGGGCCAGTCAGTTGGCTGGCCTCGATTGTTTTTGGTTAACATTTATTTAACTTTCAATGGGTTGTGATGATTGACCGCCAATTGAGTTTTTTGGCAACCAGTATAGCCAGCAGACAGGAACCCTCGCTTTTGATAGCGTGGTCTGGCGCATCCCGGCGCACCATTTGCCGGCCCTATTTGCAGGAAGTGTGAATGAGTTGGCATTTCACCAAAAAGGAGTGGGCACCCCTGTGGGTGACCCCATAAAAAGAGGGAATTTATGAGTTCCATTGCCAGGAATTACTTGAACCAGCTCAACGCCGACTACCTGAGAGTACACAGGCGCAAGGAGGATCTGTTCTGGTCCACCTACATGGGTACCAGCGACGATCAGGCCGGTTTCACCGCCGCCGAGCAGGCCTACAAGGCGTTCTGCGCCGATCCGGCCAGGCTGCCCGCATTGCGGGAGATGCAGGCCCAGGCCGAGGAGCCCGCTCTCAGGCGCGGCCTGGCGGGCTGGGTGGCCTTCTTCGAGTGCAACGTCATCGAGGAGCCGGCCGCCGCTGCCCTGATGGACGAGCTGGTGGTCGCCGAGGCGGATCTCTTTGCCCGCCGCAAGGGGTTGAAGCTGACTTTGCTGGACGAGCAGGGCCGCCAGGTGGCCGGCAGTCTGCCCGCCGCCAGCACGGCGCTGGCCGCCAGTGCCGACGAGGCGGTGCGCCAGAGTGCGCTCGCCATGTTCCACACCCTGGAGCAGTGGGTGGTCGGCAACGGCTTCCTCGAGGTAGTGGCCCTGCGCAACCGCTTCGCCCGCGCCATGGGTTATCGGGACTACTTCGACTACAAGGTGCACAAGAACGAGCAGATGAGCCCGGAGCAGCTGTTCGCCGTGCTCGATGACTTTATCGTCCGCACCGAGCAGCGGGTGCACCAGAGTCTGGCGGAGCTGAAAGCCGCCAAGGGGGAGGCGGCCCTGCTGCCCCACAACCTGCGCTACAGCGTGAGTGGCGATGTGACCCGCCAGCTTGACCCTTACGTGCCCTTCTCGCGGGCGCTGCAGGATTGGGTACAGAGCTTCCGCCGCCTCGGCATCCAGTATCGCGGAGCCACCCTCACCCTGGATCTGCTGACCCGGGAGGGGAAATACGAGAACGGTTTCTGCCACGGCCCTGTGCCGAGCTTCTGGCAGGAGGGGGAGTGGGTGCCGGCGGTGGTCAACTTCACCAGCCTGGCGGATCCGGCCCAGGTGGGCAGCGGCTGGAGCGGCCTCAACACCCTGTTCCACGAGGGAGGCCACGCGGCGCACTTTGCCAATGTCACCGGCAACGCCCCCTGCTTCTCCCAGGAGTTTCCCCCCACTTCCATGGCCTATGCCGAGACCCAGTCCATGTTCTGCGACAGCCTGCTGGACGACGCGGACTGGCTCAAGAGCTATGCCAGGAATGGGGAGGGGGAGGCGATTCCCGACGAGCTCATCAAGGCGATGATCGAGGCGCGCCAGCCGTTTCGCGCCTTCAACGAGCGCCAGATTGCGCTGGTGGCCTACTTCGAGCGGGATCTCTACGCCATGGCAGACAGTGAGCGCACTCCCGAGGCGGTGCTGGCGCTGGCCCGGCGCTGGGAGCGCACCATCCTGGGTGTGGAGAGCCCGCGCCCGCTGCTGGCGATCCCGCACCTGCTCAACCAGGAGTCGGCCTGCGCCTATCACGGCTACCTGCTGGCGCTGATGGCGGTGGAGCAGACCCGTGCCTATTTTCTCAAACGCGACGGCTACCTCACCGACAACCCGCGCATCGGGCCGGATCTGGCCGCCCATTACTGGGGGCCGGGCAACGGCATGACCCATGACGAGACGCTACGCAGCCTCACTGGCGAAGGCTTCAGTGCCGTTCCCCTAGCCGAGGCGTGCAACCAGAGTGTGGCGCAGGCGTGGGCGACGGCCGCAGCCTGCATGGCGGCGGCGCGCCAGCGCCCACCGGCCGGAGAGGGGACGCCCCTCGACGCCCACATCCGAGTGATGCACGGCGCCGAGCTGATTGCCGACAACCGCGAGTCGGAGGGCCGCATGCTGGCCGACTTCGAGACCTGGATCCGCCAGCATTATCAGCGTGAGTCCGCCGCCGCCCTGTGAGGCGCTCCTCCACCATCAAGCCCTGCCCCTCGGCAGGGCTTGTTCATTTCAGCAGGAAGCAAGCTTGGTCAGGTGGGGCGGGATCTTTGCCGCGGCGCAAGATGTGCCTGTTTTTTGCGCCATCTATCTGTTTTGACTATTAATTATGGTGATGCGCAGAGGCTTTGGCTGAGCGCTGGCGAGGCGGGTCACAGATATGTTTCTCTGGATATATTGAGTATTCACGGCGATCCCATATCATGGCGCTCGCTCGCCGCCAGAGAGTGGCGACATTCAGATGATTAGCTAAATACAAAGCCCTGAAGGCTTGTCGAGGGATGGAAATTGAGAGCCGTATTGTTGTGTTTGCTGGGGCTGTGGCCCGCATTGAGTTTTGCCACTCTGTCCGCCGACATGGTGGTGGTCAAGAAGTCGAGTTATAGCCTGACCCTGATGAAGGATGGCAAGCCGGTCAAACGCTATTGGGTCGCCCTGGGTCCGGCTCCCAAGGGGCACAAGCTGCAGGAAGGGGATCAGCGTACCCCGGAAGGGCGCTACACCCTCGACTACAAGAAGAGCAATTCCGGCTTCTACAAGGCTATCCACATCAACTACCCGAATCTGGACGACATCAAGCGTGCCAATGAGCTGGGAGTGCGCCCGGGCGGCATGATCATGATCCATGGTCAGCTCAACCGCATGGGGGATCGCAGGGTGCAGCCGTCCAACTGGACCAATGGCTGCATCGCCGTGCTCAACCACGAGATGGACGAGATCTGGAACGCCGTCGAGCCCGGCACCCCCATCATCATCGAGCCCTGATCCTCGCCCCTCACGCCCGCTGCCCAGCGGGCGTTTTATTTCCTCCCTGGATGGCGTGACAGTCCATCCCGCACCGTGCTAGTTTTTCCGGTTCGCGTTGGCAGTCACAAGGATGATCCCATGATGTCAGGAACGAGCCTCCCCGTGCCCGAGCGCACGGGTGTGCTCTGGTGGCGCGCCACCCTGGATATTCTCCCACTCTCCATTTCCGTGATCCCCTGGGGGATACTGTGTGGCGCCCTGGCGTTGCAGGCGGGCCTGAGCCCGGTGCAGGCCCAGCTGATGTCGCTGCTGGTCTATGCCGGCGCCGCCCAGCTCTCGGCCACCACCTTGTTCGGGGCGGGCACTCCCCTGCTGCCCATCATGGGTTCCACCATGGTCATCACCTCCCAGCATCTGCTCTACGGCTTCACCTTCCGCCGGGACGTGCTGCCGCTCTCCCTGCGCTGGCGTGCCAGCCTCGCCTTCTTCCTGACCGACGAGATGTTCGCGGTGGCACTCAAGGACAGGGAGCGCCACGGCGTCTTCAACCCCGCCTATGCCCTGATCGCGGGCTTCGTGTTCTACCTGTTCTGGAACCTGGCGACCCTGCTCGGCATCGCCGCCGGCCAGTACATCGAGGGGCTGGACAAGATGGGGCTGGACTTTGCCATCGCCGCCACCTTCATCGCCATGACGATCCCCGCCATGAAGAACCTGCCCATGGTGGCGGCGACTGTGGTGAGCGGCGGCACAGCACTGCTCACCAAGCCGCTGCTGGCGGAGATCCACATCATCATCTCGGCCCTGGCCGGCATGGTGGTGGGCTATGTATTGCACCGGATGAGGAGATGACCATGGGCTGGCTGATGATTGGCCTGCTGGCCCTGATCACCTTTTTCAACCGCTTCGCCTTCTTCTCGCGGCTGACCCGCTATCAGCCCGGTGCCGAGATGGGGGCCTTCCTCAGCTTCTCGGCCCAGTCGGTGCTGACCGCCATCTGGCTGCCCATCGTCTTCAGCTATGAGCCGGGCAAGGGGCTGGACTGGGATCCGGACTACCTGGCCGCCACCCTGCTGGTGACCGCGCTGACCCTGCTGCGCCTGCCGACCCTGGTGGTGGTGGTGGTCGGTATGGGGTGCTTTTTCCTGTTGCGTTGGCAGGGGGGACTGGCGGCGCTGCTGCCCTGGTTGGGTTGAGTCGTGATCCAACATAACGGATGTCTCTATCAAACATCCGTTATGTTGTGAATGTCACTTTAAAAAAGACCTCTCAAGTGTGAGGATTTAGGGACTGTCCGCCAAGGAGCTCCCCATGTCTTTCACCGAAACCTGTCAGCGCATAGTGCGCGACCCCCTGCTCTCACCCGCTCAGAAGAGCCATGCCCTGGCGCTCGCCGCCGAGAATGCGCTGCCCTATCCCGCGCTGCCTGCCGAGGTGGCCGAGGCGATGGCGCAAGGGGTGCTCTGCGACATGTTCGAGGGACATGCCCCCTACAAGCCGCGCTATGTGCTGCCGGACTACGAGAAGTTCCTGCGCCAGGGCTCTTCCTGGCTGGAGCTGGCGCCGCCACAGGATTTCGACGAGGCCCTGGATGCCCTGCGCATCCTCTATCACCATGTGCCCTCAGTCACTGGCATGCCGGTCTGGTTGGGGCGCCTCGATCACCTGCTGCTGCCCTTCGTCGGGGAGCTGGACGACGAGACGCTGTATCGCAAGCTGAAAGGCTTCTGGATCTACCTGGACAGGGTGCTGCCGGATGCCTTCATGCACGTCAACATAGGCCCGGATGACAACAGGATCTGCCGCCTGCTCCTGCGTATCGACGGCGAGCTCAAGCAGGTGGCGCCGAACCTCAGCCTGTTTCACGATCCCGCATCGACCCCGGACAGCCTGCTGATGCAGGGGGTGCAGAACATAGCCCTGTGCGGCAAGCCCCACATCGTCAACTACCCGATCCACAGGGAGACCTTCGACGAGCGCGGCTTTGGCATCGTCAGCTGCTACAACGCCCTGCCGCTCGGGGGGGGTGCCAATACCCTGGTGCGCCTCTCCCTCAAGGGGGTGGCCGAGCAGAGTGCCGACCTCGAGGAGTTCATGACGCGCTGGCTGCCCCACTATTGCGAGCAGGCCTCCCGCCTCATCGAGGCAAGGGCCGCCTTCCTGCACCAGGAGTCCGGTTTCTTCGGCAGCTTCCTGGTGGAGGAGGGGCTGATCGAGGAGGCGCGTTTCGTCCCCATGTTCGGTATCTTTGGCATGGCGGAGGCGGTGAACCTGCTGATGGATAAGGCGGGGCTGTCCGGGCGCTATGGCCACGACGAGGGGGCCAACCAGCTCGGCCATCGCATCTCGGCCCGGCTCTCGGCCTGGGTGACGGCCCGGCCCCAGCACCACGCCTGGGGCGGGCGTGCCCTGCTGCACTCCCAGGGCGGGCTCAGCCTGGACAAGGGGGTCACCCCCGGGGTGCGCATCCCTTATGGGGAGGAGCCGGATCCCGCCAGCCACCTGCTGGCCCTGGCCCCGCACCACGGCTACTACCACTCCGGGATCAGCGAGATCCTGACCCTGGATCCCACCATACGCCAGAACCCGCAGGCGCTGCTGCAGCTCTGCAAGGGGGCCTTCGCCCTCGGCATGCGCGAATTCAGTGCCAACGTGGCGGACAGCGATCTGGTGCGGGTGACCGGCTACATGATCCGCAAGAGCGACCTGGCCCGCTTCGCCGCCGAAGGGTCGCGGTTGCAGACCACCTGCCTCGGCGCCGAGGCGAGCGAGCTGACCGGGATCCGCCGGCGGGCGCCGCGAGTGGAGGGCCTTGAGGCAAGCCTGCGTGACTACTGAGTGCGGCAGGCGGGCAGGGGCGGCGCGCACTGCGACGGTCAGTCGCTGGTTGCCCTTCTCCTGCGTGGACGGGCCGGGCAATCGGCTGGTGCTCTTCCTGCAAGGGTGCAACTTTCGCTGCCCGGGCTGCCACAACCCGCACACCATAGGGTTGTGCAATCACTGTGGCGACTGCCTTGCTGTCTGCCCGAGCGGTGCGCTCACCCTTGCTGAGGGCCACCCTGGCGAGAGCCGAGTGCGCTGGCAGGCGTCGCTCTGCACCCACTGTGATCGCTGCCTGGATGCCTGTCCCCGCAGTGCCAGCCCCAAGACCCACCAGATGTCGGTGGCCGAGGTGCTGGCCCTGCTGCGCCGCTACGGCCCGCTGCTCACCGGCATCACAGTCTCCGGCGGCGAGGCGACCACCCAGCTGCCGTTCGTGACCGACCTGTTTACGGCCATCAAGGCCGCGCCGGATCTGGCCCACCTGAGCTGCCTGCTGGACAGCAACGGATCCCTTGGTGAGGCGGGCTGGCAGCGGCTGCTGCCGGTACTCGACGGTGCCATGATCGATCTCAAGGGGTGGCGCGAGTCGGTGCATCATGCGCTCACCGGCCAGGGCCGAGAGCGGGTGCTGGCCTCGCTGCAACTGCTTGCACGGGTGGGCAAGCTGGCGGAATTACGGTTGCTCCATGTACCGGGGCGCACTGATTTCATCGATGCCGATGGCAAGCTGGACGCAGGGCTCGTCACCTTCTTGCGGGCCCTGGGACCCGTCCCCATTCGTCTCAACGGCTTTCGCCACCACGGGGTGCGCGGGGAGGCGACAGGCTGGCAGGAGGCTGCCATGGACGAGCTGGATGGGCTGTCCAACGCATTGAAGGTGAAAGGATTTGGCCCAATCTCCCTGCCGCCATTGTGACGAGGCCGGCATGTTTTTCCTCCTGAGTCCCGATATGACGCAACTGTGATGTCTGTCTATTTGGTGCGCGGAAAGTGGCGGCTAGAATGGGAAAACCGCCCATCATCAACAGATACCCATGAGTGAAGCCAACGCCTTATATCGAGTGCAGTTTATTTGTCACAACGAGCGTTACGAGGTCTATGTCAAGGACGTGAATCAGGGCCAGCTGTTCGGCTTTATCGAGATCGCGAACTTCGTGTGGGACAACCACACGGCGCTCATCGTCGATCCCAGCCATGAGAAGCTCAAGAGTGAGTTTGCCGACGTCAACCGCACCCTGATCCCCATGCACCAGGTGCTGCGCATCGATCAGGTGCGCAAGCAGGGGGCTGCCCGCATCACGGATCTGGGCAGCAACGTCGCCTCCTTCCCGAGCCCCATCTACACCAAGAAGCCCTGAGCCGTCCGGGTACTAGGTACTCAGCTCCCGTGCGAGCTGCAGGATCCGCTGGCGGAACCAGTGCAGGGCGGGATCTTCTCCCAGGGGGCCGTACCACACCAGACTGTGGGTCACGGTGCCGTAGTCGAAGGGGACGGGCCGGCTCACCAGCCCGGACGGCCTGGCCTGGCCTGCCCGGCCCAGCCGTCGATGGCGGTGAGGATGAGATCGCTCTGGCGCAGCAGGGCGGCCGCACTGCCAAAGTCCGGCAGGGTGGCACCGATCTGGCGTCGTACCTGACGCTGGGCCAGGCTCTGCTCGAAGAAGGGGTCGGCCAGCTCGCTGTCGCGAATGACGACATGGCGCCAGCTTAAGTAAGCATCCAGATCCCAGGGCCCGGCCAGCGCCGGGTGATCGTCCCGCAGCAGGCAGACCAGCTTGTCTTCCCGCAACGTCTCCCATACTAGGCCAGGCTGGCTGGGCAGGGGCTGGCTCTGGTCGTGGGGCAGGATCACGAAGTCGAGCTTGCCCGCCGCCAGTGCCGCCAGTCCCTGCTGATCCTTGTTCCAGATGACGGGCACCAGCCCGGGCACCTCCTGCATCAACTTCCCCAGCACGGGCCCCATGGGCCAGATCATGCTGCTTTCCCGCATCGCCAGATTCAGCTCCCCCTGCCAGCTGGCGGGGTTGAAGCCCTCCGGACTGGTGAGGCCGTTCAGCTCGCTCAGCAGCCGGCGCAGGCTGGGTCCAAGCCGCTCGGCGAACGGGGTCAGCAACAGCTGGTTGCCCTGGCGGTAGAGCAGCTGATCGCCGAGCAGATCCCGCAACTGGTTGAGGGTCTTGCTGACGGTGGAGGGGGTGGTGCAGAGCCGCTCGGCGCTGCGGGTGACGCTCTGGGTGTCCAGCAGCAGGTGCAGGGTCACCAGATGGCGTCCGCCGAGGCGTGAGAGCGCGATGAGATCCATAAAACCTCCCGGGATGAAGCCCGTGCGGGCGAGGATGAGGGGAACGTCCGGCCGCCGGGATTGCCCCTCCAGACGAAACAAACAAAAAGCCCCGCCGAAGCGGGGCATGGGGATTACCCCTTGAGCACGGCGGCCATGGCGTCCGCCACGTAGTCGACGTTGCGGCTGTTGAGGCCCGCCACGCACATGCGGCCGGAGCGCACCAGATAGACGGCGAACTCCTCGCGCAGGCGATCCACCTGCTCCGGGGTGAAGCCGGTGTAGCTGAACATGCCGCGCTGGCTGATGAAGTAGCTGAAGTCGCGGCCCGGCACCTTGGCGCTCAGCACCTCGTAGAGCTTCTGGCGCATGGCCTTGATGCGGGTACGCATCTCGGTCACTTCACCGACCCACATGGCGTGCAGCTCGGGCTGGCTCATCACCGCCGCGGTGATCTGGCCGCCGTGGGTGGGGGGGCTGGAGTAGTTGCGGCGCACGGTGGCCTTCATCTGACCCAGCACCCGGCTCGCCTCTTCGGCATCCTGGCAGATGACCGACAGTCCGCCACAACGCTCGCCGTAGAAGGAGAGGTTCTTGGAAAACGAGTTGCTGACGAAGAAGCTGACGCCGGCGGCCACCATGGCGCGAATGGCGTAGGCATCCTCTTCCAGCCCGTCGCCGAAGCCCTGATAGGCGATGTCCATAAAGGGGATCAGGTTCTTCTCGACCACCAGCGCTATCACCTGGTCCCACTGGGCGCGGGAGAGATCCACCCCGGTCGGGTTGTGGCAGCAGGGGTGCAGCAGCACGATGCTCTTGGCCGGCAGGCTGCTCAGGCAGTCGATCATGGCGTCGAACTGCACGCCGCCGGTGGCCGCATCGTAGTAGGGGTAGTCGTGCACCTTGATACCGGCCCCCTCGAACATCGCCTTGTGGTTGTCCCAGGTCGGATTGCTGACCCACACCTCCGAGGTCGGGAAGTAGCGCTTGAGCAGATCGGCGCCGATCTTCAGCGCGCCGGAGCCGCCGATGGTCTGGATGGTGGCGATGCGACCCGCCTTGACCGCTTCGTGGTCGGCGCCAAACAGCAGGTGCTGCACCGCGGTGCGATAGTTGGCGGCCCCCTCCATCGGCTGATAGGGGCGCGGCGCCGGCGCGGCTGCGCGCTGGGCTTCGGCCTGCTGCACCGAGGGCAGCAGCGGAATGCGGCCCTGCTCGTCGTAATAGAGGCCGATCCCCAGGTTCACCTTCTGCTCGCGGGTGTCTTTGTGGAAGGTCTCGACGAGCGTGAGTATGGGGTCGCCAGCATAGGCATCGACGTGTTCAAACATGGGGGGTCCTTGAAGTTGACTGTCCAATTTCGCCGGCCCGGGGCCGGGGCCGTTATCATGGCGTAATCTGGAAGTGGCCTCAAGTTGTTCGACATGGCAGCAAGGATGACAGTTGTTGTCGTAGCAAGAGGGCCCGGCCGCCCATGAAGAATATGCCAGCCATAAAATTAATCACCCCTTTTGGCCGCTGAGGGTGCCTTTTATAGTGTCAACTGGATAACATATACCGTGAATATGGTACTCGGGCATGAAGGTCACCCGGTTACCCGGATCTCATCTGGGGCCACCTGAGATAAGTGATTAGTTGCATAATAAATAGAGTTTTTTCTGACAACCATGACAGTGTGCCTGGGTCCCGTTGCGGGGCCCCACTATAACGGGTGACCCATCGCCGATGACTCGAGACGTTTCTAATGCCGCTTCCCCCTGGCTGGACTGGCACGGCCTGGGTGGCTGGAATATCTATTTCCTTGCCAAGTTCGCCCTGCTCTGGGCGGGTTACCTCAATTTCCACCCCCTGATCAATCTGGTGTTTGCCGCCTTCCTGATCTTTCCCCTGCCCGGTACGGGGCTGCGGCGCATCCGGCACTGGCTGGCGCTGCCCATCGGCGCGGGGATCTTCTATCACGACACCTGGCTGCCGGGGATAGAGAGCATTCGCGCCCAGGGGGGGCAGGTCTTCTCCTTCACCCTGGATTACTGGCTGGAGCTGCTCGGGCGCTTCATCAACTGGGAGATGGTCGGCGCCGGTTTCGTGATGCTGACCCTGTATCTGTTCATCGCTCAGTGGCTGCGCTTCACTCCCTGGATCCTGCTTGCCCTGCTCTGGTTATGGCTCTCTCCCCTGGTGGGTGATCCCTTTGCCTCCCGGGATGCGGTGGCGGCCAGCACGGTCACCTCCCCTCAATCCGGGTCCACACCACGGCAGGTGTCGATGACGGAGCAGCTGGATCAGAGCGCCCCGCCGACCAACGAGAACCTCAACACCTATCTCGACGACTTCTACCGGGAAGAGCAGGATCGTCTGGTGCGCTTCCCGAGCGCCCTGCCGGCCGACGCGACGCCATTCGATCTGCTGATCATCAACATCTGCTCCCTGGCCTGGAGCGACGTGGAGGCCAGCGGCCTGACCGAACACCCGGTCTGGCGCCATTTCGACATTCGTTTCAACCACTTCAACTCCGCGACCTCCTACAGCGGACCGAGCTCCATCCGTCTGCTGCGAGCCAGTTGCGGGCAGACCAGCCACCAGGGGCTCTATGTGACGGCCCCCAGCCAGTGCCTGCTGTTCGACAACCTGGCCCGGCTCGGTTTTGACAAGCAGATCGCCCTGGATCACTCAGGGGCCTTTGGCAACTACCTGAAGGATCTGCAGCAGTACGCGGGGCTGGACATCACGCCCATGGGCAAGGAGGGGCTGGCCCATGATCTCGCCTCCTTCGATGGTGAACCCATCTATCGGGATGATGCCCTGTTCGGGCGCTGGCTGAGTGAGCGAGAGAAGAACCAGGCGGCGCGCAACATGACCTTCTTCAACCTGATCGCACTGCACGACGGCAACCGCTACGCGGCCACCCGCCAGGTAGCGCCCTACAAGGCCAGGCTCAAGACCCTGCTGGATCAGCTGGATGACTTCATGACGACACTGGAGCAATCCGGTCGCAAGGTGGCCGTGGTGGTGGTGCCTGAGCACGGCGCCGCGCTGGCCGGCGACAGGATGCAGATGCCCGGGCTGCGGGACATTCCCAGCCCGAGCATCACTCGGGTGCCCGTCGGTGTCGCCCTGCTGGGGACCCGGGCGCAGCACGAGGCAACCCGCAACATCGACACGCCCAGCAGTTTCCTGGCGGTGTCCGAGCTGGTGTCCCGGCTGGTGGGGGGCAACGTGTTTGGCACTGACACCATCGACTGGGATGCGCTGCTGAGCGGCCTGCCAGAGACCCCCTCGGTCTCGGAAAACCAGGGGGCTGTCGTGCTCGAGTATCAGAACCAGTTCCACATCAAGCTGGGGCAGGGGGATTGGGTCCCCTATCCCCAATGACACCGGAGGTGGACGTGCAGAGTGAGCGGCGACCCGCGACGCAGGCCCCCTTCGGGGTGCCGGTAGAAGGCGGCATGATGAGCGACGTGGCCATGGTGCAGCAGGCCTTCGGCGTCAATCTCTCCTACCAGGACATCGCGTTCCGGGAGCGGCTCATCGCCCTGCGTGAGCGCTTCCCCCTGCTGGCGGAGCTGGACCTGAGAGGGCCGGCAGCGCCGGACGCAGGGAGGTCAGCATGAACCTTGTCGCGTTGCAGGGGATCCGTGGCGGTGTGGGCACCACCTCTCTGGTCGCCGGCCTGGCGCTGGCGGCCCGGGAGCAGGGTGCCCGGGTGCTGGCGGTGGATCTGTGTCATGACAACCTGCTTGGCATCCACCTGGGCCTGTCCCATGACGACCCCAGAGGCTGGAGCCGGCTGGCGGATCCGGCGCAGGAGTGGCGCTCGGCGCTCCATCACTATGAGGAGGGGCTGGATCTGCTGCCCCATGGCGGCCAGCCGGGGGCATCCGCCGGGGCCTGGCTGCAGGCCCTCGAGGGCTATGATCTGGTGCTGCTGGACTTGCCCCTGGGCCCGGTTCCCGCGCTCCCTTGCCAACTGCTGACCGTAGTCAATGCCGATGCCAACTGCCATGTGCGGCTCCATCGCCATGTCTGGGCGGCCGGGGAGCGATTGCTGGTGACCCAGTTCACCAGCCGCCGCGCCCTGCAGCAGGATCTGCTGGATCTCTGGCAGGCGGCCGGCCTGCCCCTGCTCGGCCTGCGGCTGCACCGGGACGAGGCGATGGCCGAAGCCATGGCCGCCAAGCAGCCGGTGGGCCGCTATGCCCCCACCAGCCTGATCGCCCACGAGCTGGCCTCCCTGGCCAGCTGGTGCTTGGGCGCCGGGGGCGACGACCCATGCTAGCCCGGCTGTTGACGCCGACGGCGAGCCTCTGGTGCTCCCGGCACTACCAGAGGCTGCGCCGCCAGGGCGGCTCCCGGCTGGGGTCCGCCGGTCTGACCCTGGTGTGGCTGCTGGCCTGGACCCTGTTCCCCCTGGAGCGCCATGGCTGGCAGTGGGTGCTGGGCCATGCAGAGGGGCTCTATCCCCACCTGGCCCGGCCCCGGGTCGGGGATCCCCTGCGGATCCTGTTGCAGAGTCTCTGGATCATAGTGCGCCGTCCCAAGCCCATCCCCCTGCGCTGGCCCGCCTCCTGGCAGCGCGCCTGGCAGTGGGGCACCCAGGCCCTCGGCCGCTTCCTGATCCGGCAGGAAGAGAAGGGGCTGGCGGCGGCCAGGGCCACACCCCGGGAGGCGCGCTGGAAGAGCGTGCTGCTCTGCGCGGTGGCCGGCACCCTCTCCCTGCTCTGCATTACCCAGCCATTCACCCTGCAGGCGCAGCTGGTGTTCGTCATCATGCTGATGGGGATGGCCTTTATCCTGCGCGCCGTGCCGGGCCGTTACCCCATGCTGATGATGATGGTGCTCTCCCTCACCGTCTCCTGCCGCTACATCTGGTGGCGCTACACCTCCACCCTGGACTGGTTCGATCCCGTCAGCCTCACCTGCGGCCTCTTGCTGCTGGCCGCCGAGACCTATGCCTGGATAGTGCTGCTGCTCGGCTACTGGCAGACGGCCTGGCCGCTGAATCGCCCCCCGGCGCCCTTGCCGGCGGATTCGGCACAGTGGCCCAGCGTGGATCTGATGATCCCCACCTACAACGAGGATCTCGCCATCGTCAAGGGCACAGTCTACGCGGCCCTGGCCCTCGACTGGCCCGCCGACAAGCTGACGGTCTGGCTGCTCGATGACGGGGATAGAGCGTCGTTTCGCGCCTTCGCCGAAGAGGCGGGGATCCGCTATGTGGCGCGGCCGACCCACGAGCACGCCAAGGCCGGCAACATCAACCATGCGCTCAGGCAGGCGAGCGGGGATCTGGTCGCCATCTTCGACTGCGATCACCTGCCGACCCGATCCTTCCTGCAGATGACGGTGGGCTGGTTCTACCGGGATCCCAGGCTCGGGGTGGTGCAGACCCCCCATCACTTCTTCTCCGCCGATCCGTTCGAGCACAACCTGCAGCGGTTTCGCAAGATGCCGAACGAGGGGGCGCTGTTCTACGGCCTGGTGCAGGATGGCAACGACATGTGGGATGCCAGCTTCTTCTGCGGCTCCTGCGCCGTCATCAAGCGCTCTGCCCTGGACGAGATTGGCGGCATAGCGGTGGAGACGGTCACCGAGGATGCCCACACCTCGTTGCGGCTGCACCGCCTTGGCTACACCTCCGCCTATATCCGCATCCCCCTGGCGGCGGGGCTGGCCACCGAGAGTCTCTCCGCCCACATCGGGCAGCGCATCCGCTGGGCGCGCGGCATGGTGCAGATCCTGCGCCTGGACAACCCCCTGTTTGGCAAGGGGCTCAATCTGGGGCAGCGGCTCTGCTACTTCAACGCCATGCTGCACTTCCTGTCGGGCATACCGCGCCTCATCTTCCTGACGGCGCCGCTCGCCTTCCTGATCCTGCACGCCTACATCATCTATGCCCCGGCGGCGGCCATCGCCCTCTACATGTTGCCGCACATCTTCCACAGCGCCCTGACCAACTCCCGGCTGCAGGGCAAGGTGCGCCACTCCTTCTGGGGGGAGGTCTACGAGACTGTGCTGGCCTGGTACATAGCCCGGCCGACCACGGTGGCACTGTTTGCACCCCACAAGGGCAAGTTCAACGTCACCGCCAAGGGGGGCATGACGGAGGAGGTGTATCTGGATCTGGCGGTCTCCAGGCCCTATCTGATCCTGATCCTGCTCAACCTGTGCGGGTTGGGCTTTGGCATCTGGCGCATCGCCACCGGCCCGGCCGACGAGGTGTTGACCCTGATCCTCAGCATGCTGTGGACCCTCTACAACATGACCATACTGGGGGGGGCTCTGGCGGTGGCGTTCGAGTCGCGTCAGGTGCGCACCAACCCCAGGGTGGAGATGGTGATGCCGGCGGCCATCAAGCTGGCCAACGGCCACCTCTACCCCTGCACCGTCAAGGACTACTCCAATGGCGGGGTGGGTGTCCTGCTCGAGGATCCCCTGCCCCTGGCCGACAAGGACAGGGTCTGGTTGCTGCTGCGCAATGGCCAGCGGGAGCAGGCCTTCGCCGCCAAGGTGCAGCGGGTGTTCGGCCGCAAGCTGGGGCTGGAGCTGGCGCCCATGGCGCAGGCCCAGCACATCGCCTTCATCCAGTGCACCTTTGCCCGGGCCGACACCTGGTCTCTGTGGCAGCAGCGCCTCGGCAAGGATCGTCCGCTCCACAGCCTGCTCGACATCACGCAGCTCGGCTGGGGGGCTTACTGGCGCCTGGCGCGCGCCTCACCCATAGGGTTTGTTTGTATCCTGCTTGAGAAGCTGGTTCGCTGGCTGCTCTCTTTCGTTCCACGTCGCGTCTCGCCGGGTTTCCGGTCCGGGGCTCCGACCACACAGACAGTGAAAGGATGATGAAACCACAACGCTACCTTGTCCCTCTGCTGCTGATGACGCAGAGTGCGCTGGCCGCCGAGGCCAGCGGCCCCCTGCCACCCGTGCCCGCGCCGGTGCGCAGTCAGGCGCTGAGTTTCGAACAGATGTCCTCGACCCCGGGCACCCTCTCCCTGCGCGGCAACGCACCGGACGGCCAGGCGGACTTCACCGTGCGGCGGGACGAGGTGGTCACCCGGGCCAGCCTGGATCTCGACTTCACCCCGTCCCCCTCCTTGTTGCCGCTGCTCTCCCAGATCAAGGTCTACCTCAATGACGAGCTGATGGGGGTTACCGCCCTCACCAAGGCGCAGATGGGGGAACGTACCCATGCCCGCATCGAGCTGGATCCGCGCTACGCCAAGGATTTCAACCGGATCAAGGTGAGCTTCGTCGGCCATTACCAGAAGGTGTGCGAGAACCCGGCGAGCGATACCCTGTGGCTCAACGTCAACCGGGACAGCAAGCTGAACCTGCAACTGCAGACCTTGCCGGTGCGCAACGAACTCTCCTTCTTCCCCATGCCGTTCCTCGACGTGCGGGACGATGGCAAGCTGATCCTGCCCATGGTGTTCAGTGGCACTGTTCCGCTCCAGCAGCAGCAGGCGGCGGCCGTGCTGGCGTCCTGGTTCGGTACCAAGGCGCAGTGGCGGGGTCAGCACTTCCCCGTGCTCATCAACCAGTTGCCGGATCGCAACGGGGTGATCTTCGCCACCAATGACGCGCGTCCCGATTTCCTGGTCGACTACCCCAAGGTGAAGGGGCCCACCATCGACATGATCAGCTCCCCCGACAACCCCTATGTGAAGCTGCTGCTGATCCTGGGACGGGATCAGCAGGATCTGCTGACTGCGGCCAGGGGGCTGGCCCAGGGAGAGGTGCTGCTGCGGGGTCAGAGCGTGCTGGTGGACGAGGTGAAGCCACTGGCTCCGCGCCAGCCTTATGATGCCCCCAACTGGGTGCGGCTCGATCGCAAGATGCGGTTCGACGAGCTGACGGATTATCCGGGCCAGCTGCAGGCCACGGGCAGCCGGCTCTGGCCCATGAACCTGACGCTACGTCTGCCGCCGGATCTCTATCTGCTGGGTGCCAATGGCATCAAGACGGAACTCAAGTACCACAATACGGCGCCGACCCGGCGAGATGGTTCCCGCCTGGACGTGGCGGTCAACGGCCAGTTCATGAAGTCGTTCCCGCTCGAACCGGGTGAGGCCAAGAGTGAGCAGTTGCTCACCCTGCCGCTCTGGTTCGCCGCCGATAACGATGCCACGGCGCTGCGCATGCCCGGGCTCAAGACCACTCAGGCCAACAGCCTGAGCTTCTCGTTTGAATATGCCAGGGAGATGATGGGGGGGAATGAGGACGGTCGCTGCGATCTGGTGATGCCCCCCGCCCATCAGGTGCGCATCGATGAGGGCTCAACCATCGACTTCACCGGCTATCGCCACTTCATCGAGATGCCGAACCTCAGGGCCTTCGCCTATGCGGGCTTCCCGTTCAGCCGGATGGCGGATCTCGCCGACAGCCAGGTGGTCATGCCCGCCAGGCCGCACCCGGCGCAGATCACTACCCTGCTCGATGCCGTGGGGGCCATCGGGGCCGAGACCGGTTATCCGGCCCTCTCCCTGCGAGTCCTGGATGATTGGGAGCAGGCCCGCACCGCCGATCTGGATACCCTGCTCATCGGCACCCTGCCTGAGGAGTTTCAGGGGGATCTGGCGCCAGATGCCCTGCTGCAGTCCACCCGCAGCTGGGTCAACGAGCCGACTCGCCAGCATCAGGGGGATCTGCTGCACAGCATGGCCGATCGCCAGCCTCAGGCCAGGGTCGGCATGACCGGCAACCGCGCCATCGCCGTCATCCTGGGTCTGCAGTCGCCGACCCACGAGCAACGCAGCCTGGTAGCCCTGCTGGCCGACGGCCCGGCGGGGGTCAAGCTGCTCAACGACACCCTGCAAAACACCACCCTGCGTGGCCAGGTCGCGGGGTCGGTGGCCTTTATCCGGGAGTCCGGAGTGAAGAGTCTGGCGGTCGGGGATCGTTATGAGGTGGGCTATCTGCCCTGGTGGGAGCGCATCTGGCAACTGTTTGCCGAGTATCCGCTGCGCCTTGCCGGACTGACGCTGCTCTGCATGCTGGTGCTGGGCTGGGGCCTGCGGGTGCTGCTGGCCGGTGCCAGCCGTCGCCGCCTGAAGGAAGACTAAGAGATGACTCAGATGAAAAATGCCTGTGGCGCCCTGCTGCTCTGGGCCCTGTGTACCCTGCCTGCCCTGGCGGCTTGTGACTGGCCCGAGTGGGACTATTTTCGCCAGCACTACATCAGCGAGGAGGGGAGAGTGATCGACCCTGCCGACGGTCGGCGGATCACCACCTCCGAGGGCCAGAGCTACGGCCTCTTCTTCGCTTTGGTCAACAACGACAGGGAGACCTTCGCCCGTCTGCTCAACTGGACCGAGCGGCGGCTCGCCCGCGGGGATCTGACCGGCTTCCTGCCCTCCTGGCTCTGGGGTCAGCGAGAAGATGGCAGCTGGGGCGTGCTGGACGAGAACAGCGCGTCCGACTCGGATCTCTGGATAGCCTACAGCCTGCTCGAGGCGGGCCGTCTTTGGGACAACCACAGCTACGAATCCATCGGCACCCTGCTGTTGCGGCGCATCGCCCGGGAGGAGGTCGCCACCGTCCCCGGTCTCGGCCCCGTGCTGCTGCCCGGCGCCCACGGCTATACGGGGGAGGGGCGCTGGACCCTGAACCCGAGCTACCTGCCGCCCCAGTTGCTGGCCCGCTTCGCGGCGCTGCAGGGGCCCTGGCGTGAGATGCGTGGGCAACTGCCGAGGCTGCTGCAGGAGAGTGCCCCCCTGGGCTTTGCCCCCGACTGGGTTGACTGGCAGGGGGAGAAGGGGTGGCAGGTGACGACGGACAAAGGCCCCCAGGGCAGCTATGACGCCATCCGCGTCTACCTCTGGCTCGGCATGCTGAACGACGAGGATCCCGCCAAGGCGCCCCTGGTGGCACACTTCACCCCCATGCTGGAGAGCACGGCGGCCCTTGGCGCCGTCCCCGAGCGGGTCGACACCCGGAGCGGCCAGACTCAGGGGCGGGGACCGGTCGGCTTTGCCGCCGCCCTGCTGCCCCTCTCCCAGGGGCAACCGATGCTGGCCACCCTGCGTGAGCAGGTGAAGCAGCACGGCGAGCAGGCCGACGCCTATTACGGCAGCGTCCTGACCCTGTTTGGCGCAGGCTGGGATCAGGGTCGCTATCGCTTCGCCGCGGACGGCACCCTGCAACCACGCTGGAGCGAGTCATGCCAAGCAGATTGACCCTGGGTTGCCTGCTCGTCGGCCTGATGGGCGGCACCCTGGCTCAGGGGGCGGTGCAACCGGTGTCGTGGTTGCTGGAGCAGGTCCGGATCGGGGAGGCCCGCGGGCGGGAGGATCTCGTCAGCAACAGTCTCTACTCCCTCTCCCTGGTGGAGCCCAATCACCCGGAACTGCTGGCGGCCCAGGCGCGCCAGGCCCTGCGTCAGGGCAAGACCAGGGAGGCCGGGGAGTTGCTCGCCCGGCTCGGCAAGCAGGATCCCGACTCTGCGCTCTATCGCCAGGGCATGGCCAATCTCGCCCTGAGCGATCCGGCCCGGCGCCAGCAGTTGCAACAGGCGAGGCTGCTGACCAGCGCCGGTCGACTGGAGGAGGCTGAACGTCTCTATCGAAGCCTGTTCGCGGGGGACCGGCCCCCCAATCTCGAGGTGGCGGTGGAATATGCCCTGCTGCAGATGCGCATCCCCGCCATGAAGGCAAAGGGCATGGCGACGCTGGAGAGCCTGAACCGGCAATATCCGGGTGAGCCACGGGTGCGCAGCGGGCTGGTCCGCCACTACCTGGCCGACGGGCGGCGCCAGCAGGCTCTGGGGCTACTGCGCGAGATGGCGCAGGATGACAACAGCCGCGGGGAGGCGGCCGCGATCTGGCTCGCTGACATCGAGGCCATGCCGGTCGGCCCCCGGAGCATCGACGAATTGAAGCAATACATCCCCCTCTTCAGTACCGAGATGGAGGCCGACAAGGCCGAGGCGCTGCTCGCGATCCAGGAAGCGCAGTGGGCCTCTCCGGCCTATCGCTCCCGTCAGCTGGCGCTGGCCCGTAGCGCCAGCGGCGGGGCCACCATCACCGAGCTGCAGCGGGCCCTCGCCGTCAATCCCGGGGATCCCGAACTCATGGGAGCCCTGGGTCAGGCCTATTCCCGCAACGATCAGCGCGCGCTCGCCATCACCCAGTTCGAGCGGGTGCTGCGCCATCCCGATGTGACCGACAAGGACAAGTGGGCCAGCCTGCTGGCCACCAACCGCTACTGGCTGCTGGTCAACCAGGGTTCCCAGGCCCTGGCGCAGCAGCAATGGGAGGCGGCGGCGACCCGCTATCGCAGCGCCATCGCCCTGGATGGCAAGGAGCCGGAAGCTTGGATCGGATTGGGAGACAGCGAGCGGGGCCGTCATCGCGACGGCGAGGCCGAGCTCGCCTATCGCAAGGCCTTCGCCATGCCGGGCGCTCGTGATCGGGCCCTGGCCCGGCTGTTCGATCTCTACAAGGGGCAGGATCCGGCGCGGGCACTGGCCCTGCTGGATCAACACGGGAGTGCAGCCCTGCAGGCCGAGGGCAAGCGGCTCAAGGCCGAGCTGTTGCAGGAGCAGGCCGATCAGCTCGACAAGGCCGGCAAGCTGCCCCAGGCCCTGACCCAACGCCAGGAGGCGCTGCGGCTGCTGCCGGATGATGTCTGGCTGGCCTATCGGGTCGCCGCCACCCAGGCCCGTCTCGGGGATGTTGCTGGCGGGGAGCGGTTGCTGCGGGGGCGGTTGGCGGCGCAGCCACAGAACGACAGCCTGCGCTACGCTACTGCCCTCTACCTGTCGGGGCAGGATCAGTCATCCCAGGCCCGCGCCGTGCTGGCCGAAGTGCCGGCTGCGCGTTGGTCGGCTGACATGCAGGAACTGGATCGCCGCCTCGCCCGTGGCGAGCTGCTGGCCAACGCCAGGCAACTGCACCAGCAGGGGGATGAGGCGGGCGCCGAGCGCCTGCTGCAGCCGTTGCAGCCCGATGACGAGGTGACCCTGATGCTGGCGGGCTGGGCCGCGGAGCGGGGGGATGTCGCCGGGGCAGAGCGCCATTACCGCGCGGTGCTGGCGCACGCGCCGCAGCAGCCCGAGGCCAGGCTTGGCATGGCTGAGCTGGCCCAGACCAGGGGAGATGTGGCTGAAGCTCGCCACTGGCTGCCGGCCTGGCCGGTCAGCCCGCTGCCGGCGGACGAGTTCAACTACTACCGCCGGGTGGCAAACCTGTACCAGGCGCTGGGGGAGGGGGAGACGGCGCGGGCCATCTTCACCGGCTACGAACCCCTGGTGTCGACGCAGCCGGCCTCCCAGCAGACGGCCCTGTTCTGGCGGGATGCCGCCCGTCAGCGCTTCGCCACCGGCGACGCCGAGGGGGCCCTGGCGCGGGATCGCAAGGGGCTGGTGGCGGCGGGCCTCTCTCCCCGCGAGGATCTGGATGAGGGCGCCCTGACCGCGCTCGCCCGCAGCCGTGACGGCGAAGACTGGCTGGCCTCCGGGCTGCGCGGGGATCTGGACAGTCACTATCGACAGCAGCAGACCACTGTCTCCCTCGACAGCGACTACTGGGGTTCCAGCGGTACCGGCGGCGTCTCCGATCTGCGGGCCCTGACCCAGATGGTGCAACTGGATACCCCCCTGGCTGGCGGCACCGCCTTTGGCCGCCTCGAGCTGGTGGACATGGATGCGGGCCGGCTGCCGGCCTCTCCCTACCGGGAGGAGTTCGGCACCTGCGCCGCCCGTGATTGCAGTGGGCAGGAACATCAGCAGAGCCGGGGCACCACCCTGGCGGCGGGCTGGCACAAGGGGGCCTGGGCCTTCGATCTCGGCACTACACCGCTCGGCTTCGAGGTGGTGGACTGGGTCGGCGGCGCGACGGTGACGGGAGACTGGCGCGAGCTGGGGTGGGGGCTCACCCTCTCCCGGCGACCCGTCAGCAGCTCGCTGCTCTCCTATGCGGGCACGGTGGATCCGGGGACCGGCATCAGCTGGGGCGGGGTGAGAGCGAACGGGGTTCGCCTCGATCTCAGTCATGATCTGGGGGGCGCCGTCGGCTTCTGGGGCAGCTCCCAGCAACACCTGCTGACGGGCAAGAACGTGCCGGACAACTGGCGCACCCGGCTCATGGGGGGCGGCTACTACAAGCTCATCAACGAGACGAACCGCCGGGCCAGCGTGGGGCTCAGCACCATGCTGTGGCATTACCAGCAGGATCTGAGCGGCTACACCCTGGGGCAGGGGGGCTATTACAGCCCGCAAGGGTACTTCTCGCTCTCGGTGCCTGTCAGCTACCGGCAGCGCACCCCTGACTGGTCATGGGAGCTGGGGGGATCGGGATCCTGGTCCCGCTCCCGAACCGACGACAGTCGTCGCTACCCGCTGGAAGGCCTGTTGCCCACCGGACTGCCGGACAGGAATGCGCCGGTGCAGGGAGGCAGCAGCAGCGGCTTCGGCTATACCCTGAACGCCGTGGTGGAGCACCGCCTGACCGAGCACTGGCGCATCGGCGGGCGGATCGACATCCAGCAGGCGGATGACTATGCCCCCAGCCATGCCACCCTCTTCCTGCGCTACACCTTCAAGCCCTGGCAGGGGGATCTCGACATGCCGCCCCGGCCGTTGACCCCCTACGCGGACTTCGACTGACAGGAGCGCCCGTTTTCTTCGGGCGCCCTTATTTCAGATAGGAGCGCAGCACCCTCACCACCTGATCCAGATCCTCCAGCCGCTCGGCCGGGGTCGCCTCCGGCGCCCCCAGATGCTCGCGCATATGGCCTTCCAGCACCTCCAGCATCAGGCCGTTGACGGCGCCGCGGATGGCGGCAATCTGCTGCAAGATGGCGGCGCAGTCCGTCTCCTGCTCCAGGGCACTCTCCAGGGCGCCGGTCTGTCCCTTGATGCGTCTGACCCGTGCCAGCAGCTTCTTCTTGTCGTGAACCGTGTGTGACATACAGGATCCTCTCGCGCATTAAAACTATACTGGGGTATAGTATATTGCATTGTCGCTCTCAGGAGAAATCCATGTCATCCCTCGCTTCATCCCACTGCCAGCAACCCGTCGTTCATGAAGGGAATCCGCTGGCCGAACAGAAAACCCGTTGGGCCGTGCTGCTCACCCTCATCATGATGGTGGCGGAAATCGGCGGTGGCTGGTTCTACAACTCCATGGCGCTGCTGGCGGATGGCTGGCACATGAGCTCCCATGCCCTGGCCCTCGGTCTCTCCGTCGTGGCCTATCGCGCCGCCCGCCACTTCGCCCGGGATCACAGATTCAGCTTCGGTACCTGGAAGATAGAGGTGCTGGGAGGCTTCAGCAGCGCCCTGCTGCTGGTGGGGGTGGCGGGCCTGATGCTGTTCGAGTCGGTGGCCCGGCTGCTGGATCCCAGCCCTATCCACTATCAGCAGGCCATCGGCATCGCCATCGGCGGCCTGTTGGTGAACCTGGCCTGCGCCTGGTTGCTCAAGGACGATCACGGTCATCACCACGGTCACGGCCATCATCATGACCACCATGACCATCATGGTCATCACCACCACGGCCATCAGGATCTGAACCTGCGTGCCGCCTATCTTCACGTGCTGGCGGATGCGGCCACCTCTGTGCTGGCCATCATCGCCCTGGTGGGGGGCATGCTGTGGGGGGCCGACTGGCTGGATCCCCTGATGGGCATAGTGGGGGCCGTGCTGGTGGCGGTCTGGGCCCGGGGGTTGCTGCGGGACACGGGTCGCGTGTTGCTGGATGCGGAGATGGACGCCCCCCTGGTGGCGGAGATCCGCGAGGTGATAGCCGAGCTGCCTGACGCCGAGATCCGCGATCTGCACGTCTGGCGGGTGGGGCAGGTGCAATATGCGGCCGTGCTGTCGCTGCGGATGGCGGTCCCCATCCCGCCACAGGCGATCCGTGAACGGCTCGCCATCCACGAGGAGCTGGTGCACCTGACCATCGAAATCGCTCAGGGATAGGAAATAGGATGGCGCCCGGTGCCTATCCCAGGGCCTTGATTCAGTGCGGCGGGCGTTCGTTCTCCCCTTTGGCCTGATCCTGCCAGAGTGAGCCCAGCATCAGTTTGAGCAGCAGCCCTGGTGGGTCATCCAGCAGCCGACCGGGTTCCAGCAGCAGGTGACCGTCGGCGCGAAAGCCCAGGCTGGCGTGGGTCGCTCCCTCGTCATCCAGGATCTGGATGATGCCGATCAGGGTTCCCCGCTCACCGGGCTGACAGCGCAGCCGCAGCTCGCGCGGCTCACCCAGCAGGGTGAAGGCCCGGCAGAGGGGCGGCGTCTCTTCGTAATCGGGCCAGCTGAAGAAGTGATACTGCTCGGCGAGTCCCCCGGCCTGCTGACAGAATTGGTGAAACAGCTGGGCAATCCCCTGATACTCCTGATCCAGCCGCTTCGCCTGCTCCTCGATCCGTTTCATAGGTCATGACTCCTTTCTATCCATTTGATCGGAAATTGATTTTTTCCGGCATGAACCCGTCGTTCTGCTGGTATGGGCCCAAAGCGGGGGCGGGTCTGTGAGCGCGATCCAATTTTCGTTATGAAAACGTTATCTTGTTGAAACAGGTTGGTTTTTTTTGCCCGGCCGCTCACATTTACAACAATCTCCGCTGATTAATATGGCATCGCTCGGTTACGACCGGGTACCTCGAGTATCGAGACCAACTACAGCGGGAATTATAAAAAAATGGATATGAAAAAGACCAAGGTGGCGCTGGTAACAGCCTCACTGCTCGCGCTTTTGTCAGGCTGTAACGACAACAGTTCTTCACCCTCCACCCCTCCGACTCCCCAGGATGAGCCCGTCGCTCGTCTTCCCAATGTGCAACCTCCGGCCGAGCAACTGGTGGCCGGTCCCAATCAGGCGGTGATTGCCCTGGTCGACACCCAGAGCAGCGCGGCCCGTGGCGTCGACGGTCCCTTCGCGGGTCACAGCCTGCACCTGTGGAACAACGATGCCTGCAACGCAACGGCAGAGGCAGGTCTCAATACCGGCTGGGATGACAAGAGCAAGACGCCGTCAGCGGCAGACAGCTTCGGCCCGGCCTGGGTGGTGCCGCTCAGCAAGATGGAAGGCTGCATCAACTTCATTGCCCGCAACGGCGATCTGGCGAACCTGACCGGCAGCGACATGAAGGTCATCTTCAGCGATCACCCGGATCGCACCGTGGCCATCGTCGCGGGCAAGAACGAGATCTTCGGCAGCCGTGCCGAGGCCTTCACCGCCGCCTTCGGCGTGGCGGGAGCCAGTGCCCACCTGATCGACGGCAACACCCTGATCTGGCAAGGGGGCAAGGACAAGCCC
>RCUN01000305.1_pt1 | contig 34937 bp, 30 predicted proteins | sample 2166181 | NCBI WGS metagenome assembly RCUN01 (sample SAMN09932603, study PRJNA488358) | compost metagenome | feature: garden; material: soil; isolation source: compost soil in crotononitrile-enriched culture | place: Germany: Experimental Botanical Garden Goettingen | collected 2016-01-27 | reverse complement strand
GTACATAGTGTTCGTATCGGCTGGCTGCAATCTTCCCATCCCCCAGTGCTGCCCGAACCTGGCAGCCAGGTTCGTGAAGATGACTGCATCCACGGAATTTGCATTCCGAGGCAAAAGGAACAAACTCACGGAAGCATTCAGATAGCCGGTCCACCCCTAGTTCCAGGAAATCCAGCTGGCTGAACCCTGGAGTATCTGCGACGTAACCTCCGTTCTCAAGCTCGATAAGCTCGACATGACGCGTCGTATGCTTACCCCTACCGAGACGCAGGCTGATTGCGCTTGTCTCCAGGCCTAGACCAGGCAGCATCGCATTCAGAAGCGAAGACTTGCCTACACCGGATTGTCCGGAGAAGACACTGATCTCTCCGGCAAGCCGCTTAAGCACTTCTTCAGTGCCTGCTCCCGTATGTGAACTGGTGACAATCACTTCATAACCGATGGAGCTGTATAAATCACTAACCTGCTTGGTCAATTCATCCGCTGTATCCGAATCGTCAAGAAGATCACGTTTTGTTAGACAAATAAGCGTCTCCAGGCCCTCATTCTCAATGTGGACCAGGAACTTGTCCAGCAGCTGAAGATTCATATCAGGTTCACGAAGAGAGAACAGCAGAACAGCCAGACGGGCATTAGCCACCGGTGGACGAATAAGCTCCGACACTCGTGGCAGAATCTCCGTAACCGTCCCCTCTCCGTTCTCCGTATGCTCAAAGATAACCCTGTCGCCTACAAGTGGAGTAATTCCTCTCTTCTTAAAAACCCCCCGGCCCCGGCACTGAACCGGTCTGCCCGGTTCATCGCCTGCCTTCTTCACATAATAGTATCCGCTTAAAGCCTTAATAATTAAGCCCTCAGGCATGTATGCAGCCTCACTTCCATGTTTATCTGCCTTATTCCTGATCCTTTTTCTTCTTTTTCTCGGCTTTCTGTGCTTCTTTTTGGGCTTCTTTGACCTGCTTAGCATAAGATGGATCCGAAGCGTAACGTTCTGTTGCACCGCCGTATTCACCATTTATAGAAGCCGAATCTCCAGAACTATTATCTCCAGTATTATTTGGATCTTGCTGCGGTTGATCTGGCGGTGTAGTATCCGCAGGCTGCTGTCCAATTGGTGTACTTGGCACAGGCACGGTTCCCTGCTTCGCATCAATATAAGATACCGGGAGCGTATCCAGGTATTTACCATCCTGATAGACCAGAATGGCTCCATCTTTAGTAGGTGCCAGCACGAGGTCAACTGGGATGGTCTGAACCGTTTTTATGGTTTTTACACCGGCTTCCCTATTCTCTCCACGGGCATCGGTATACACAAGGCGAATCTTACTGTTCTTGCCCTCCGTCTTAGGTGCAACAGGGACATTATAAGTGTACTTAATCGCTTCAGGCGGATAGCCGGAACTAACGAATATCGTGATCTCTTCGCCCGGTGATACCTGTTCCTTAGGAGCATATGGATGCTGATTGAATACCAGACCTTGTTCGACCTTGTAACTGGATTGCTGAACAACCCCGTCTTTAGCCAGCTTCAATCCATATTCTTTGAGCTTCGCTTCTGCTTGCTGCTGGGTAAGACCCGTCAAATCAGGCATACTAACTTTTTCTTGTCCCTTGCTTACTGTAAGTTCAATCGTAGCAATAGCAGGGTCGAAGTCTGAACCAGCAGCTAGGCTCTGACCTGTAACTTTTCCGGGATCAGCTTCACTATAATCTTCCTTGCGGGTAATCTGATCTACCTTCATCTGGAACTCATCGATCAGTTTTTTGCTTGCATCCTCATAGGACAGTCCGCTTAGGTCCGGCACTTTCTTAAGCGGCTTATCCACACTCACTGTCAAGGCAATGGCTGAACCCTGTCTGACTTCTGTACCTTCCGGCTTGCTCTGCTCATAGACTACTCCCGCCGCAAAGCCTTCCCGGTACTGTCTTGTAATCGGCTCCTGAACCGTGAGGCCGACCTTGGCGAGTTCTGCTCTCGCCACATCTTCTTGGAGGTTAATTACCTGAGGTACCTTCACATTAGGTTTATTAAGACTTTCATTGACATACCAGGCAACTCCAAGCATGAATAAAATGACCAGCAGCGTGATCCCGACCCACAAGGTTGGTTTCACCCAGGCCTTCTTCTTCGCAGCAGAAGGCTTGGCCGGAGCATTGTCTTCTTCTACACGTGAGGTTCTTCCAGCTGCCGGCCTCTGAACCGGAGGCTTAATAGCCGGGATAACCCGTGTCTTGTCAGCATCATCCAAATCATCAAAAATGATCTTGGACTCCGTTCGTCTCTCCGGAAGAAGGCAGGTCTCCAAATCCCTGAGCATCTCCTTGGCCGATTGATACCGCTCGTTCGGATTCTTGCGCATCGACTTCAGAATGACGTTCTCCACACTTTGTGGAATAAGCGGATTGACAAGCCGCGGCTCTTCAAAATTCTCCTGGAGATGCTTCAAAGCTACGCTGATCGGACTTTCACCCAGAAAAGGAAGCTTGGAAGTCAGCATCTCGTACAGCACAATCCCGAGTGAGTATAAGTCCGATTTCTCTCCTGTTACAACGCCTTTAGCATGCTCCGGAGAGAAGTAATGTACAGATCCTACCACAGAGCCAGTTTGGGTAATCGTCGCCGAGGACGCGGCGCGGGCAATTCCGAAGTCCGTAACCTTCACCCGCCCATTACGGCCAATTAATATATTATGAGGCTTAATATCCCGATGAATAATTTGGTTATGATGGGCATGATCCAGGGCATCACAGATTTGTGATGCAATCCGAACGGCCTCATCCACCTGAAGTGGGGCACGTTCTTTTATAATCTCATTTAAATTCTGTCCTTCGATATACTCCATAACAATATAATGAATGTCATCTTCCTGGCCTACATCATAAATACTGACGACATTCGGATGTGACAGAGATGCAGCGGACTGCGCCTCCCGCCGAAACCTGCGGATGAATTCTTCATCGTGCACAAATTGTTGGCGCAGAACTTTAATGGCTACATTGCGTCCAAGGAGAATATCCTGCGCCTTGTACACAAGCGCCATTCCGCCTCCGCCAATTCGTTCAATGATTTGATATCGACCGCCCAATTCGTGTCCGATCATGTTGTCCACTCCTTTGCACTAGACCCAGCCGTACCCGGTATTTCAAATAAAGCTACGGTAATATTATCTTCTCCGCCTACATCCAAAGCAAGCTGAAGGAGATGATCTGCCCGATCCTTCAGTGATACATTAGGCAGTCCTACGGTCTGGGACATCTGTTGTTTGGAAACATAGCTGCTGAGTCCGTCACTGCAAAGAAGGAGAATATCGCCTTCCTTCAGGACAACATGAATAAGATCTACGTCCACCTGTGCGTCTGTCCCAAGTGCCCGGGTAATCACATTTCTACGTGGATGATTGTACGCCTCTTCTTCACTGATCTGACGGCTTTTTACGAGTTCATTGACCAATGTATGATCTTCAGTCAGCTGGGTGATGCTCCCCTGCCGGAACAAATAAGCGCGGCTGTCCCCAATATGTCCGATAATACCTTCCCGGCGATCCATAAGAATCGCTACAACGGTGGTCCCCATATTGTGATATTCTACACTTTCCGAAGCTGCCCTGAATACCACTTCATTGGCATGCAGGATAGCCTTCCTGAGTGCCTCACGGCGAAGCTCGGAAGAGGTTGCCCTCGGCAGAGACTTCAGATCGGATACAATCGTCTCAACAGCAAGCCTGCTGGCTGTATCTCCGGCCTGATGTCCCCCCATTCCATCTGCAACAATCCCTAAAGTGAACCCTTGTTCCAAATTAGCTACCCACGATGAATCTTCGTTCACAGAACGAACATGTCCTACATCACTGACATACACCGTTTTTATCAAATCTTCTCACCTCGCACCAGACTCCATATGCTTCGCCCGCAATTGTCCGCAGGCTGCTGCGATATCATGACCTTGTTCCCGGCGGATCGTAACATTGATTCCCTTGTCCGCCAATATGCGTTGGAATTGAAATATGTCATTTCTGGAAGTTCGAGTGTACTTGCGCTCCGGTACATAGTTAACCGGAATCAGATTGACGTGGCAGAGCATGTTCTTCAGGACACTGGCAAGCTCTTCCGCATGCTCAGGTCTATCGTTCACGCCGCCAATAAGCGCATATTCAAAAGTAATCCGGCGCCCCGTCTTGGCTTGATAATACCTGAGCGACTCCATTACGTCATCGAAAGGAAAGCGGCGGTTAACCGGCATGAGCTTCGACCGAAGCGCATCATTCGGTGCGTGAATGGAAATAGCCAGATTGATCTGAGTATCCTCATCAGCAAATCTGTATATATTAGACACAATACCGCTCGTTGATACAGTAATATGCCGTTGTCCAATATTCAAACCCTTCTCATGGATCATCAGGCGCAAAAATTTCATTGTTGCTTCGTAGTTCTCGAACGGTTCACCTGTTCCCATAATAACGATACTGCTTACACGTTCACCGCGTTCATCCAGAATCTGCTGGGCCCGTACAACTTGAGCCACAATCTCGCCCGCAGTCAAATCCCTCTTCAGTCCACCAAGCGTAGAGGCACAGAATGTACAGCCTACACGGCAGCCGACCTGTGTAGTTACACAGATGCTGTTACCATAGTTGTGCTTCATAATTACCGTCTCGATGGCATGGTCATCATGAAGACCGAACAGAAATTTCACGGTTCCATCCTTGGATTCGAACTTGGTGATTTCATTTAGCGTAATAAACTGGAAATTCTCCTTCAACTTCTCACGCAGGCTCTTAGACAAGTTCGTCATCTCGTCAAAAGAATTAACCCGCTTTACATAAATCCAATCAAAAATTTGTCCTCCGCGGAAAGCAGGCTCCCCCTGGGATACAGCCCATTCCTGCAGCTCTTCTAACGTAAAATCATATATAAAAGGCTTCATGATCACACACCTGTTCTATTTAAGTTAAACACTAATTGATATTCATTCTTCCCATTTTATCATAAACACAGTTCACACTAAAGTGCAAAACCCGCTGGAAAGTTCCAGCGGGGGGATGCCTCCTGACATATTAACCTAGTTTGACAAGGCGGGCAATATAAAATCCGTCAGAATGATAATCCTGAGGCAATATTTGTAGCCCGGAGCCTTCTCTAAGCTTCCCGGTTCCAAGCCGTTCCAGGCTGTCCGGTTGATCCGAGGCTTCGGAGAACTCGGAATGCTTGTCCAGAAAGGCCTTGACAACAAGCTCATTTTCTCTCTTTTCTACCGTACAAGTGCTATAGACAAGAATACCGCCTGGTTTCAGCAATCCGGCTACTTCATCTAGGAGCTTGACTTGGAGTTCTGATATCTCATCGATATCCTCCGGTTGCTTAGCCCATTTCAAATCGGGCTTCCGCCGGATTACGCCGAGACCTGAACATGGAGCATCAAGTAGTATCCGGTCAAATGATTCAGGGGGGTACTGGCTCGATAGCTGCAGGGCATCCCCGGTTGTTGCCCGAACTGTGTTCAGCTCAAGCCGGGAGGCTTGATCCTCGATCAGCTTCGCCTTATGGGGATGAACATCGTTGGCAATAATCTCCCCTTCTCCATCCAGCTTCTCTGCAATGTGGCAGGACTTGCCGCCCGGAGCTGCGCAGCAATCCAGGATTCTCATTCCCGGCAACGGGTCAACGGCAGCAGCAACCAGCATGGAGCTCTCGTCCTGAATGGAGAGATACCCTTGGCGATACCAATCCGTAAGCGCCATATTGCCACCACTTCGTACAATAATGCCGTCCTCCGATACCTCAGAAGCCTGAGCATCAAGTCCCTGTGCCTGCATTTCCTTCATAAGTTCATCCCTGCTGATCTTCGTTCGATTCACCCGGACACTGACCGAGGGCGGTTCGTTGTTCGCTCGGCAGATGGCTTCAGCTTCTTGCTCACCGTACTGCTTAATCCAACGGCCAACCATCCACTCGGGATAGGCGTATTCGAGGGCAATCCGCTTCACTGGGGGAAAGCCTTCTGGCAGCTTAAGTTCATCCTTGCGGCGCAGCACATTTCGCAGAACGCCATTGACCATCCCTGATATCCCCTGATGGCCCTTCTTCTTGGCAATATTCACCGCTTCGTTAACCGCTGCATGCGATGGAATACGGTCTAAATAGTGCAATTGGTAAAAGCTGAGCCGAAGCAAATTGCGTACCCAAGGCTGAAGCTTCTTAAGCCCTTTGGCCACAAATTGATCCAAAAAATAATCGATGGTCGACAAACGTGAAATCGTACCATATACGAGCTCTGTAGCAAGGCCTGCATCAGGCCCGGATAATCCGCTTCTCTGCAGCGCGCCGTTCAGCTGCAGGTTGCTGTACGCCCCCTCCTCTTCTACCTGGGTCAGTACCTGGAGGGCCACCTCACGGGCTGATGCGGGTTTGGCGGAGCTTTTATTCACATGTCCATTAGATTTATGGCCTCCGGTTCGGCTTACCTGTGCGGGACCATCCTTCCTGCCGCTTTCATTAGAGCTGCTCAAGAGAAAACCTCGCCTTTCTTCAGAACCCCGCCGCGCAGAAATTCAGCTGCATCCATTGCTTTCTTGCCGGCTGGCTGTACTTTAGTTAAAATAACCGAACCATCTCCGGTCTGGACCTCGATTCCTTGATCCGTGAAGCCAAGCACCGTACCTGGAGCCTGGTTCCCGCCAGTTGAAGCTCCGTCACGCGGCTTCGCGACTTCCCACACCTTGAACACCTCTCCATTCCAAAGCGTGAAGCCGCCTGCAAAAGGAACCAAACCCCGCACGCGATTATAGATCGCACGGGAAGAATCCGACCACGGGATTCGCTCATCCTCGCGAGTCAGATTTCTGGCGTAGGTGGACTCTTCATCATTTTGCGGAATCCGCTTGGCCCGGCCATCAATAACCAGCGGAAGCTGTTCCTTAAGAAGAGCTGCACCCGCCAGACTCAACTTCTGGAATAAAGTGCCCGAAGTGTCCTCGTCTTCAATCGGCACAACAGACTTCGCGATCATATCTCCCGTATCAAGCCCTTCGGCCATATACATGAGGGTGATCCCCGTTTCCTTCTCCCCGTTGATGATGGAACGCTGAATCGGCGCTCCCCCCCGGTACTTCGGCAGCAGCGAACCGTGAACGTTCAAGCAGCCATAATGCGGGAGATCGAGCACGGCTTTCGGCAGAATCTGCCCATAGGCCGCCGTTACGATCACATCCGGTTTATAAGCGGCAAGCTCCTCTACAGCTTCCGGGCTCCGCATCCGCTGCGGCTGAAGCACTGGCAGTCCATGACGGAGAGCTGCCTCTTTAACGGGGGTAGGGGTAAGGACCTTTTTCCGGCCCTGAGGACGGTCCGGCTGTGTAACTACCGCCACAATGTTGTACCCTTCGGTTAACAGTGTCTCCAATGAAGGTACAGCAAAATCAGGAGTTCCCATAAAAACGATATTCATCGGCTTGTTCACTCCTTCTCTTGGTTAGGTTCCTGTGCCTCTGTTGTCTGTGCTTGCTTCTGTGCTTGCTTCTGTGCTTGTTCCTGCTCTTGTTCAAACTCCTCTTCTTCCTCAGGAGGAATCTCATAATAATTCTCAGCTAGCTCTGTATATAAAATACCATTTAGATGATCGATCTCATGTTGAAAAGCGCGGGCAAGCAGCTCGGTCCCCGTAATCGTAATCTCTTTGCCCTTACGATCGAACCCTTTCACTGTTACTTGATTCGCCCGGCGAACATCTCCGCGATACCCAGGGATACTCAGACATCCTTCGGGCCCGAATTGCTCCCCTTCCGAGGCCACGATCACCGGATTGATCATCTCGATCAGCCCGTTGTCATCCCCGACATCAATTACAATAATCCGTTTTAGAACACCTACCTGCGGAGCCGCAAGTCCTACGCCCTCCGCTTCGTACATCGTATCGGCCATATCTGTCAGCAGCTTGCGAATAGCCGGGGTAATCTGTTTCACTTCCTCTGCTACCTGATGCAGCACCTCATTCGGTTCAAGTACAATCTCTCTAATCGCCATAACGCACCATCCTTCATATTCATAAGCCAAAAAGGCTATTCTTCGGATCAGACGTTCCGTTGACGGATCATTCTTCTGTCCGTGGAGCACGCTCCGTTGACAGATCATTCCTCTGTCCGTGGAGCACGCTCCGTTGACGGATCATTCCTCTGTCCGTGGAGCACGCTCCGTTGACGGATCATTCTTCCGATCGCTGTTGTCTCTAAATTTCCTTATCCTAATATTCAGAGGTAGAAATTTAGAGACAAAGGCGAACGCTAACGCTTCTACAGAACGATTCCGTCCTCTCCGCTAGTTCCATCTATATGCATGTAACTCAAAACACTCTAATCCCTGCTTCGCACTAAGCGATCCTGCCGGAGTAGCGCCTCCTACAGCAACAAATCACTAAACAAAAAAAATCGCAATTGTAGAGCGTGCCCCAAAGGGGCGACAGCGGCTCCTTGCACCACATAACTCGCCAGCTCCTGTAGCCGCTCCATAGCGACCTTTTCCAGGTAACAAAGTCCTGCCAACCAGTCAGCGGGTCCCGAAGGGACGGTAAGCGGTCCAACCACCACAGTCACAAAACACCGCCTCTTGGGCTCCTCCGTTCCTCGGCAGGGTGTCCAGAGGGCAAAGCCCTTGGGGCCCTCCCTTGGAAGGGAGGGTTTGGGTGGGTTCGAAACTACAAACGGCTCCTTGCACCACATAACTCGTCAGCTCGTCAGCTCGTCAGCTCCTACAGCCGCTCCATAGCGACCTTTCCAGGTTACAAAGTCCCGCCTGTCAGGTAGCGGGTCCCGAAGGGACGGTAAGCGATCCAACCTCCAAAGTCGCAAAGCACCGCCTCTTGGGCTCCTCCGTTCCTCGGCAGGGTGTCCAGAGGGCAGAGCCCTTGGGGCCCTCCCTTGGAAGGGAGGGTTTGGGTGGGTTCGAAACCTCATTACATAAGCATCTGCGGATCCACATCAATACTAATTTGCAGTGAAGCATCCTTCAAGTGCTCCAAGGTCAGATTGCTCACATCCCGCACCAGCTGAACCGCATCAATCGCTCCGCGGTACTTCACCATACACTGGAAGCGATAGCGGTTCTTGATTCTTGGAATAGGAGAGGCAATCGGCCCAAGGATATCAAAGGCATCTGAGGTGAACCGGTCAAGTCCGCCGAACCAGCCCTTTTGCTGCGCCTTCCCTCTAAGATCACTAACGAAATTCTCAGCCATCCGCACAAGAACCTGCAGATTCTCATGGGTCATGGTAACCAGGATAAGCCTGCAGTAAGGCGGGTATCCCAGGGTTCTGCGATGCTTGAGCTCATCCCGTACAAAAGATAGATAATCATGCCGGCTGGCATGGATAATTGAATAATGGTCTGGGGTATAAGACTGGACGAACACTTCCCCGGGGAGATGATGTCTGCCCGCGCGCCCCGCAACCTGAGTCAACAGCTGGAAGGTCTTCTCCGCCGCCCTGAAGTCCGGAAAGTTCAGTGAACTATCCGCTGCAATAACTCCCACAAGAGTCACGTCAGGAAAGTCTAGCCCTTTGGCAACCATCTGGGTGCCCAGCAGCACATCCGCTTTTTTCTCCCGAAAAGCATTCAGCAGCTTCTCATGTGACCCCTTCTCTACCGTCGTATCGACGTCCATCCGAATCACCCGAATTCCAGGGAAAAGCTTGGCGAGTTCACCTTCGACCCGCTGGGTACCGGTTCCGAAATAACGGATATGTTCACTGCCGCATTCCGGACATACGGAAGGAGCTGGCTCGGAATAGCCGCAGTAATGGCAGCGCAGATTATTGGATTTCTGATGGTAAGTAAGGGAAATATCACATTCAGGACAACCTGCGACATAACCACAGGTCCGGCACATCACAAAGGTGGAGAACCCCCGTCGGTTCAGGAACAATACGGTCTGTTCCCCGCGTTCCATTCTTGCAATAATGCCTTGATGCAGATCACGGCTGAACATCGACCGGTTCCCATCCTTCAGCTCCTCACGCATATCTACGATCCGAACCACAGGCAATTCACTTCCTGCTGGCCTCATCTTCATTTCAAGCAGAACCGGAGCGAAGTTGTCGCTTGCCTGCGACCTTGCCGCATGGTAGCTTTCGAGAGAAGGAGTCGCGGAACCAAGGATTACCACAGCTTCATGCTGAGCAGCCCGTCTTACAGCCACATTCCGTGCATGATACTTGGGCGTCTCCTCCTGCTTATAGGATGTTTCATGCTCTTCGTCCATGACAATAAGACCTAAGTTTGGAAAAGGCGCAAAAACAGCAGACCGGGCCCCGACCGCAACTTCCACTTTACCTTCACGTATTTTGCGCCATTCATCATAGCGTTCGCCGCCGGACAGACGGCTGTGCAGTACCGCCACCTTATCGCCAAATCTGCCTTTGAACCGCTCAACCATCTGCGGTGTAAGGGAAATCTCAGGCACAAGAACAATCGCCTGCCGTCCCTGAGAAATACATCGCTGGATCGCCTGCAAATACACTTCCGTCTTGCCGCTGCCGGTCACCCCGTGCAGCAGAAATACACCGTGCTCATGACTGTCCAGGCGACCCACTATATGGTCAAAGGCTTCCTGCTGCTCTGGCGTTAATGTCAGCGGGGCCGTAGGCTTGAAGCGGCGATCCTTGTATGGATCACGGAACACTTCCACATCCTCGATCTGAGCAAAGCCTTTCTCTGCTAATTTCTTCACCGTCCCGGCCGTTACGCCAAGCGTCGTAAGCAGTTCCTGCATCCCGATCGGAATCTGTACCTCTAGCAAGAAGGCAAGCACTTCTCGCTGCCGGCGAGCCTGTGCACTGAAGGAGGCTAACGCTTCTTCTGCTTCTTCACCTGTAACAGCAGCTGCAACGGTTTTTACCGTTTTGATCCGAAGCTTGTCCTTGATCGCCTGGCTCTCGGTGAGTACACCACGCTTCATCAGCCCTTTAATCATCGCCCCGCGGCCGGGATACCGCGCATCCAGATGAGAGAAGGTCACGGGCCCCGCCGCCTTAACGTACTCAATAATCTCAGATTCTTCTGCAGGCTGCAGTAGGGAATAGGAGAACAATCCTCCGGCGTCAGTTTCCATCGGATCCCCGGACTCATCTAGGGAAATTTCGTTCGGCTCTACATAGCTGATATACCGCTCAGCCTTTCCCTTTAAGGCCGAAGGGATCATGGCTTGGAGGGAAGAAATGGTGCTGCACGCATATTCCCGGCTCATCCACTCCGCAAGCTCTACAAGATCCGGCGGAAGCGGCGGAAGATGATCGAGCAGCTCTAGAATCTTTTTCATTCTGGACCTATCCAGGCTTGATTCATGCTCCAGCGAGATCACGAACCCCTGCACAGTCCGCCTTCCAAAAGGAACGGCAACCCGGCTCCCTACTTCAATCCAATCACGCATGCTTTCAGGTATCAAATAATCAAAAGGCCGGTCTGTCTCCCTGCTCGGGACATCTACAATAATTTTGGCGATGGTATACATTAATGTAACGCTCCGGATAACCGTTCTGCAGCCAGCTCCATGATACGAAGCGCCGCCGTTTCTTTAGACATCAGCGGGAGCGCCTCCACAAGTCCGCTGCTGTCAAATATGCTGACTACATTGGTATCTGTTCCGAAACCTGCTCCTTCTTGGGTCACGTCATTTGCGATAAGCAGGTCACAATTTTTGCGTTTTAATTTATCCATGGCGTACTTATCCAAATCATTCGTCTCCGCGGCAAAGCCAATCAGGAACTGAGTCGTCTTCTTCCGGCCAAGACTTTCGAGAATATCTACGGTCTTCACGAGCTCCAGCGACATTTGGTCCCCGCTTTTTTTGATCTTGCGGTCAAATTGCTCCTTAGGTCGATAATCAGCCACCGCAGCGGCTTTCACGACGATGTCTGCAGTCTCCCATACTTCCTGAAGGGCATTATACATGTCTTGTGCGGACTCTACACGAGTATAGGAAATCCCTTGTGGAGGGTTTGCTTGGGTGCTGCCGATAATCAAATGAACATCTGCCCCCAGGTCACGAGCAGCCCCTGCAATGGCGAAGCCCATTTTGCCTGAGGAATCATTCGTAATATATCGAACCGGATCAATGCGCTCTACAGTGGCTCCAGCCGTAACGATCACCCTCCGGCCTTTCAAAGGCTTGGAAGACAACCTGACTTGTCTATCAAAAAAAGCCTCCACAATCCGGACCAGACTTTCCGGCTCCTCCATTCGCCCTTTACCCACGTAGCCGCAGGCGAGCAGGCCTTCGCCCGGTTCAGCCATCATCACGCCGCGGGAAGCCAGATCGGCCAAGTTACGGACCACAGTAGGATGCTGATACATATGGACATTCATGGCTGGAGCGAGCATGATCGGTGCCTGCGTAGCCAGCAGCGTGGTGGACAGCATGTCATCTGCGATACCTGCTGACATTTTGGCGATGATATTGGCCGTAGCAGGAGCCACCAACACCAGATCAGCCCAGTCAGCAAGATCGATATGCGAGATGACAGCGGGATCCTTCTCGTCAAAAGTATCCGTGTAGACTGGCCCGCGTGACAATGCCTGCAGGGTAAGCTCCGTGATGAATCTTGTAGCCGATTCGGTCATGATTACTTTCACTTCCGCACCGCTCTGCACCAGCTTGCTGCACAGCGCAGCCGCTTTGAACGCGGCTATTCCCCCGCTTACGCCAAGCAGGATCTTTTTGCCGGTTAACATCCTAATCCCTCGCTCTCCTTACATATATAGAAAAAAATAACAACCTTGCGGTTGTCGGAAGCGGCCCGAAGGCCAGTCATTATTTGTCTAGTTTATCCAATTCCGCCAGGTTCTGACCATCCCGCTTGATGCGTACGTAGTCACCATAGATTTCTTCCAGCGCGACACCGACTTGTTTATGGGATTTGGCCTGTTTCAGTTCAGACCCTTCTCCCTCTCTCAGTTGTCTTGCTCTGCGTGAGGCCGCGACTACTAGCGAATATTTGCTGTCTACTTTCTCCAGCATTTTATCAATCGATGGATATAACAATACGGGACACCTCTTCTTTCGGGCTGATTATGTATTTACGCCCGGACTATTGGTCTTACTTTCTCACCTTACAATGTTCGGCGATAATAATAGATTCTATTCTCTTGCATGCCAGATCAATCTGATCATTAACCACTGCGTAATCATAATACTCAAGCAGATTGATTTCGTCCAGAGCAACAGACATTCGATGGTCAATGGTCGCCTGATTCTCGGTACCGCGTCCTTGAATCCGATCCTTCAATTCTTCAAGAGAAGGAGGAAGCAGGAATACAAATACGCCATCCGGAAATTTCTCTTTCACTTTAAGCGCACCCTGAACTTCGATTTCAAGAATAATATCCTTGCCGCTGTTGATGGTCTCTTCCACAAAGTCACGCGGAGTGCCGTAGAAGTTATCGACATATTGAGCATGCTCCAGCAGTTGATCATTCTCGATCATACTTAGGAACTGCTCCCGGCTTTTGAAAAAATAATTCACTCCGTGCTCTTCACCGATCCTCGGTTGACGCGTAGTTGCGGATACGGAATATACAAGTTCCGGTACCCGCTTGCGGAGTGCGCTGCATACTGTTCCTTTACCGACACCTGATGGGCCGGACAATACAATTAGTAACCCTTTTGCCATTGTTCTCTCCATTTTATTCGTCGTTGTCATCATCTTTCGTGGACAGGCGGTGCGCAACCGTCTCCGGCTGAACAGCCGAAAGGATAACGTGGTCACTGTCAGTAATAATGACTGCACGCGTCCGGCGTCCGTAGGTAGCATCGATCAGCATATGCCGATCTCTTGCCTCTTGAATAATCCGCTTGATCGGTGCAGATTCCGGACTAACAATAGAAATAATCCGATTAGCTGATACGATATTCCCAAAACCGATATTAATGAGTTTAATCGCCATCTTCAGGTTAATCCCCCTATTTACTTGACTCATTTAAGTCGAAACGAATCTTCGTCATTCCATATTCGCCGCTTGTTCGCGAATTTTCTCCAGCTCCGCTTTCATTTCGACAACACGGTTCACTAGAGCCAAATGATTGGCCTTGGATCCAATCGTATTTACTTCCCGGTTCATTTCCTGAATGAGAAAATCCAGTTTCCGTCCAATCGGTTCGCGGGTATGAAGCAGCTCTCTGCACTGCTCAAAATGACTACCCAAACGAGTCAGCTCTTCATCTACATTGGACCGATCTGCAAAAATCGCCACTTCCATGCTAAATCGCTGTTCATCCATGGTTCCGTCAAGAAGTTCGGAGAGCCTCTGCCTCAGCCGGTTACGATAATCTCCTACCACCGTTGGCGCAAGCTGAGTAAGCTCAGCATGGAACTCCTCCAGCTTAGCCAGACGCTCCTCTAAATCATTCGTCAGATGCAGACCTTCTTTCTCCCGCATCCTGATCAGTCCTGATAAAGCCTGCTCCAGTCCTGCCTTAAGAACCTTCTCCCAGTCTTCGTCAGGATGCAGGTCTGCCGGCAACGCATCCTCACTAACAAGCACATCAGGCATCGTTAAGAGCTGATGGGCAGTTAGGGAATCGTCCACGCCAAGCTGCTCTCCGAGCTGACGGGCCGCATCCAGATAAGCTTTCGCTGCAGAAACGTTCAGGGCAAAAGGTCTGGAAGACTCATCTTCCTTCTCCTTGTTGATATAGACATCAATCCGTCCCCGCTTGATATGACGCTGTACAATACGTTTCAATTCATCCTCATAGCAAGTCCATTCCCGAGGCATGCGAAGCACAATCTCGGAATAACGATGATTGACTGATTTAATTTCAAATTGTATCACATAGCCGCCAAAATGCTGGGCGGACTGACCGAATCCGGTCATACTGAATGACATCGGCATCACATCCGTTACACTATTGTAATTGATAATTATGAGTGAAACAAGTGGGCCCTGTGCTCTTTCGACTTCTCTTTTACATATTTCGTCAAGGTCGCCGTCATCTCATAAAACATAAACGGGGTCATTAAATAAATTCCGTTGAAGTGGTCCATCGCAACATCGAGCAGCTCCTTGGCGATCTCAACACCAACGCGCCGGCCTTCTTCACCCTGAAGCCCTTCCATGCGGCTGCGCACGGAATCGGACAGCTGAATACCCGGCACTTCATTGTGCAGGTATTCTGCATTCTTCCCACTGGCCAGCGGCATAATCCCGATGAAAATTGGGACGTCCAGATGTGCGGTTGCTTCTTTAATAGATGCAATCAGCTTCACATCATATACGGGCTGAGTCATTATATAGTCGGCTCCTGAAGCAATCTTCTTCTCCAGACGCTGAACCGCCTTATCCAGGTGCTTCACGTTCGGGTTAAACGCAGCACCTACAACAAAATTCGCTTTTTGTTTGAGCGGCTTACCCGAGAAGGCAACACCGTCATTGAGCTGCTTGATCATTCTAATAATTTCAAAGGATGTCATATCATAGACAGAGCTCGCCCCAGGCAAATCCCCAAATCTCGCCGGATCTCCGGTTACCGCAAGAACATGATCGATACCCAGCGCATCGAAGCCCATTAAGTGGGACTGTGTCCCAATTAAATTACGATCCCGGCAGGCAATATGAATCAGTGGACGCAGACCCGTTTCCTTAAGGACCAAATGACCAAGAGCCATATTACTCATTCTTGTGACAGCAAGTGAATTATCTGCCAGCGTAAGGGCATCAACCCCCACCTCTTTCAGAGCTGCGGCCCCTTCCATGAACTTCGTAATATCCAGATCACGAGGCGGATCAAGCTCAACAATAATGGTGTGACGCTCCTTGACGAAATCTACAATGGATGGTCCTTCCGGACGTCCGCCGGGAACTTCACGTTCTTCAGCAACATGCTCGGCCACAATCACAGGCACCGATTCTTGGGAAAGTACCGAATTCTCAGCTAGAGGTGCCGGTGTATAGTTCTTCATGACAGCTGCCATTGCAGCAATATGATCCGGTGTGGTACCGCAGCATCCCCCAATCAGACGGGCTCCCAGATCCGCGAAGGAGATGGCGCTCTGTCCGAAGTATTCAGGAGTTGCCCCGTAAATATATTCGCCGTCCACGTAATCAGCAAGACCCGCATTCGGATAGACGGAAAGAGGAACATCAAGCGGTCCATTCAGCTTAGCTATTACACCCATGATCCCTTTAGGCCCGGAATGACAGTTGAAGCCGAGCACATCGGCTCCTTCCTGGCGAAGAATCGAGAAGGCGTCCATAATGGAATAGCCATCAATCGTTCTGCCGATATTATCTACTGCAAATTGGCAGATCACAGGCAGGTCACTGTTCTTCCGGACAATTTCTTGTGCAATCCGCATTTCATCCAAATCAAAAAACGTCTCAAGAAGAATCCCATCGACCTGTTCTCCCAGGAGAGCCGATATTTGCTGTTCGTAGTAACGTCTTAACTCTTTATTGGATACGTTAATTCGCTTGCCGCCTCGGATCGAACCTACAGTCCCGATTACATAATTGTTCTCCCCAGCCGCTTGACGAGCAATACGAACGGCAGCGCGGTTAATTTCCTCCACCTTACTCTCAAGCCCGTATTTCGAAAGTTTATAGTAATTGGCTGAGAACGTGTTGGTCTCAAGTACTTGTGCGCCTGCATCCGCATACTTTCTATGAATATCCCCGATCACCTCAGGGCGAATAATATTCAGCTCTTCAAAAGAGATTCCCACCGGAAATCCAAGCTGATACAAATAAGTACCCATTGCCCCATCACCGATTAGAACTTCTTTCATAAGCCTTGCCCGTAAATCCAATTCCGGTTTCATTTAAGCTTCCTCCAACCTATAGCGGAACAGGTTCCTCTTAATATTCACTATAATGTAACATAAATCGGGCAGGATGATAAGGTTAACCCACCGTAAGTCCAGGGTACAAATAAAGGCAGCCTTTCTGAGAGAAAGGCTGCCTTACCTGAACACCATGAGCACTGAACGAGACCTAAGCTTCTATAGTTCCCTGGTAGACCGCAGCTGCAGGCCCGGTCATATAGACATGGTTGTCTTCCTCATTCCACTCAATATACAGATCTCCACCTTTGAGACCGATCCAGGCTGCCCGGTCGGTTACCCCATTCAGCACGGAGGATACCAAGGTTGCACAAGCACCAGTACCACAGGCCAGCGTCGGGCCAGCTCCGCGTTCCCATACCCGCATCTCGACACGGTCACGGGATGTGACGGTAGCGAACTCCACATTGATTTTCCGGGGGAAATACGGATGAACTTCCAGCTTCGGTCCCCATGTTTCCAGATCGAAATTAGGGGCGTCATCTACATAAATCACACAGTGCGGGTTACCCATAGATACGGCCGTAAAATTAAATTCACGTCCATTCGCCTCAATAGGACGGTCCAGAACCGGATTGCCTTCAAGCGTGGTTGGAACAGTCAGGCCGTCCAGAATAGGCTCACCCATGTCCACCCTAACCGTCTGTACTACACCGTTCTCGACCTTCAAGCTAACTGGCTGAACGCCAGCCCCAAGCGTCTCAATCGTAATATTCTCTTTATCTGTTAATTTATTGTCATACACATATTTGGCAACACAGCGAATAGCGTTACCGCACTGCTCTGCTTCAGAGCCGTCGGAGTTAATAATCCGCATCCGGAAGTCAGCTTTCTCAGATGGCAGAATGAATACAAGTCCATCCCCGCCTACGCCGAAGAAACGGTCACACCATTTCACTGCAAGGTCACTCACATTATCCGGCAAATCCTGGTGTCCATGGAAGACCAGAAAGTCGTTGCCGAGTCCGTGCATTTTTGTAAATTCCATAGCTATCCCTCTCTTTATATCTCTTATGGTGTAAGTCTATATTTTTGAGAGAGGAAAAGCTATTCATTTTATGCCCGAATATTTGTACTATTCACCGGCAGCGCGCGGCGCGGCCCCGATTTGCGTGGTTTCTTCGTTGACAGCACGCTGCCAGCACCCATCAGGAATGTTGGAATACCGCCAGCTACAAAGGCAATAGCCCACTCGCGGGGTCCAAGCGCAACTGTCTTGAAGATAGGCTGCAGCGGTTCAATATAGAAGACGGCCAGCATAAGAAGCAGCGAAGACAGCACTGCGAACACCAGATATTTGTTCTGAAAAAGGTTCCGGTGAAAGATGGACCGTGAGCTCCGGCAGTCAAACACATGAATAAGCTGAGCCAGGACCAGGGTTGCAAAGGCAACGGACTGAGCAAGCATTAACTGCTGAGGACTGTCTGGAGCTACCTGAAGCGTTACCCAGAAGGCTCCGAGTGTACATAGTCCGATCAGGATGCCGCGGCTGATGATCTTCCAGCCCAGTCTGCGGGCAAATATATTCTCGTTCGCCCCTCTCGGCTTATGCTCCATCAAGTCTTTTTCAGGCTGGTCGACACCCAGGGCCATCGCCGGCAAGCCATCCGTCACCAAATTCACCCATAGAATCTGAATCGGCAGCAGGGGCAGGGGCAGACCGGCCAGCATAGCGAAGAACATAGTCAGGATCTCACCCACATTCGAGGCGAGCAAATAACGGATGAACTTCCGGATATTCTCGTAAATATTACGCCCTTCTTCAATAGCAGCCACGATGGTCGAGAAATTGTCGTCATTCAGAATCAACGAGGAAGCTTCCTTAGATACATCTGTACCGGTAATCCCCATGGCAATCCCGATATCTGCCGCCTTGATCGCCGGAGCGTCGTTGACTCCATCCCCGGTCATCGCCACCACGTGGCCTTTACGCTGCAGAGATTTCACAATCCGCAGCTTATGCTCTGGCGAGACCCGGGAATACACGTAGACGTTATCTACCTGCTTATCCAGCTGCTCATCGCTCATGGCCGCAAGCTGCTGGCCTGTCAGTGAGAGACCTCCACGCACCAGGATGCCTAGCTCGCTGGCAATGGCCTCTGCTGTTAGGCCATGGTCACCGGTAATCATCACGGTCTTGATGCCCGCCCGGCGGCATATGGAGATCGCTTCACGCACTTCCTTGCGCGGCGGGTCGATCATGCCCGTCAGGCCGACAAAGATCAGCTGGGATTCAACCTGGTCAGCCGAGGAAGTATGATCATGAGGTCTGAGATCCCTGTAAGCCAGTCCGAGCACGCGAAGCGCGGAGCGAGCCATGCTTTCGTTCGCAGCAGCTACCTTTTGCCGAAGCGTCCCGGTAAGCGGCACCACATTCCCTTCCCACAAAATGTAAGAGCATCGGTCAAGCAGCATATCCGGCGCACCCTTGACGAAGGATAGTCTGCCCCCCTGATGGCTTACGATCACAGACATTCGCTTTCTATCGGAGTCGAAAGGAAATTCGTGATCCCGGCTGTACATCCCGCTTAAGGACTGCGGAGAGAAGCCTGCCTTGGAGGCGAGGGCAAGCAATGCTCCCTCTGTAGGGTCTCCTTTTAACAGCCACTGCGGGCCTGAATCATCCTTCCCCTTTTTCTTGCCCCGTTGTTCCTCAGAAGCTGTTTCATAAATCTCTGCGTTATTACATAAGGAGCTAATTTGGAGCAGTCTGCGCAAAGAGGGCTCCTTCTTGAAATCGGCAGGCTTGCCTTGATAAAGCACATATCCTGCGGGTTCATATCCGTCACCGGTGACTTCATAAGACCGCCCCTCCAGCCAGACCTGCTTCACGGTCATCTTGTTCTGGGTTAAGGTTCCTGTCTTATCTGAGCAAATCACTGAAGCGCAGCCCAGTGTCTCAACTGACGGCAGCTTGCGGACGATCGCCTTGCGTTTGATCATGCGCTGCACACCCAGTGCGAGAGCGATCGTCACAATGGCGGGCAGACCTTCCGGGATAGCTGCCACCGCCAGACTGACACCTGCGAAGAACATACTGCCGGCAGGCTGTCCGTGCAGAATACCCGCAAGTACAACTAGAATGGTTAAGCCGAGTGAGAGAATGATCAGTATTTTGCCGAGCTGCTCCAAACGTCGTTGAAGCGGAGTTTCCTGAGCCTCTGTGCTCTGGATGAGATCTGCGATCTTCCCCATTTCTGTATCCATACCGGTACGGATCACAACTCCCATACCTGAGCCGCGGGTAACCATGGTTCCCATGAATCCAAGGTTCTTCTGATCTCCCAGCGGGACTTCAGCCGATGGAATGGCCGAGGTTATTTTGCCAGAAGGGTGGGATTCACCGGTAAGCGCAGACTCCTCGACATCACAGCTGTTCACCTTGAGCCAGCGAAGGTCCGCAGGAATCCGATCGCCGCTCTCCAGCAGGACAATATCACCAGGCACAAGTTCTCTGGCGGGGATATCCTCTACAGCTCCACTCCGCATTACTTTCGCATGAGGTGCAGACAGCTGTTTCAGTGCCCGCAGGGATCTTTCCGCCCGAAATTCCTGAATGAAGCCCAGGACTCCATTCAATACAATGATCGCCACAATCGTGATGGCATCCAGATATTCACCGAGTAGACCCGATACCAGCGTAGCCCCCATTAGGACCAGCATCATAAAATCTTTGAACTGGTTCAGAAACAGGATCAGCGGTGAGATGCGCTTTGCTTCAGACAGCTCGTTTGAGCCGCTCTGCTCGCGCCGCCTGTGCGCCTCCTCAGCGGTAAGGCCCTGATTCTGCTCCACGGCGAACCGTTCCAAGAGCTCATCGGCACTCCACTGGTGCCAGTTTTTTTGTTCCATGCTCGTATTTCCCTCCCGTATTTCCCGCGTATTTGGCAGTGTGAGAGCTTTTCCACCCTGTACTAGGGTAAATGTATTCAGACAAGTCCCAAATTATCACCCGGGAGGCCTTAAGTTTTTGCTCCATCTATGGCATCATAGTAGAGGAAGACGCAAGAATAGACAGGAGAATCTACGAATATGGCACTTGATGGAATTGTAACCCGCGCAATTGTGCATGAGCTGCAGCTCTGCGTTGGCGGAAGAATCAATAAAATACACCAACCTTCACCGAGCGATATCATTCTTAATCTTAGAGCTCAAGGAGAGAACCGTCGCCTGATTATTTCAGCGAATCCGACTTATCCGCGTGTTCATTTCACGGAGCAGACCTTCCTCAATCCGCAGGAAGCACCCATGTTCTGTATGCTGCTTCGCAAGCATTGTGAAGGCAGTGTAATTGAATCCATTACCCAGAACGGCTTGGAGCGTACGATTCAAATTGATGTAAGACAGCGGGATGAACTCGGGGACGTCTCAAGCAAGCGAATCATTATTGAGCTTATGGGACGCCACAGCAATATTATTATTGTGGACCCGGCAACAGGAACCCAGCTCGATGGGATTCACCATGTTACCCCCTCAATCAGCAGCTACCGGGTCGTTATGCCCGGGTTCAGCTATACCGAGCCTCCGCAGCAGCATAAGCTGAACCCGCTGACAGCGGATAAAGAGGCCTTTATCGCAGCGTATCACGCAGCTTCTGCAGATCTTGCTCTAGATCAGGTCCCGAGCTGGATCGTGAATACCTTCAGCGGACTTAGCCCGCTGATTTCCCAGGAGATTAATTACCGTGCCGAACGGGAGAGTACGGCCGGGGATCTCTCCGGCAAGATAGATGCTCTATGGGATGCTTTTGACAATCTGATGACATCAGTGCGGGAGCATCGGTATGATCCCGTAGTCGGAGATAACGCGAAAGGAAAAAGCATCTTCTCCGCCATTCCACTTACGCTGATCCAAGGGGATTCCAAGCATTACTCATCCATCAGCGCCTGCCTTGAGGACTACTACGGGGATAAAGCCGAACGAGATACGGTTAAACAGAAGGTCAGTGACTTAATCCGATTCCTTCAGAACGAGCGGGCCAAGAACATCAAGAAGCTTGGCAAGCTGGACGAAGATTTGGACGAAGCTAAAGATGCCGAGCGGTTCCGCATTTGGGGCGAGCTTCTGCTCCCCTCCCTTCACCTGATTAAGAAGGGCGACAAAGAAATTGAGCTGGTGAATTATTACGATGAAGATCAAGCCATGGAGCGTATCCCGCTTGATCCGCTGTTAACGCCATCGGAGAATGCCCAGCGTTATTTCAAGAAGTACAACAAATTCAAGAACAGTCTGGCTGTCATTGATGAGCAGCTGCGCATCACTCATGAGGAGATCGCTTATGTGGAAGGGCTGCTTCAACAGCTCGCTTTCGCATCCTTAAGTGATATCGATGAAATTAGAGATGAATTGATTCAGCAGGGGTATTTGCGGGACCGAAGCAAGAAGAACCGGAAGAAGAAAAAGAGCGATCGCCCAACACTTCATGTGTACACCTCTTCGGAGGGTATCGAAATCTACGTGGGCAAGAACAACTTACAGAATGAATATGTTACCAACAAGCTGGCGAACGCCAATGATACCTGGCTTCATACCAAGGATATTCCGGGTTCCCACGTGGTTATCCGCAGTGCTTCCTTTGGGGAGTCCACCCTTGAGGAGGCGGCTCAGCTTGCAGCCTATTTCAGTCAGGCGAAGCAGTCAAGCAGTGTGCCGGTCGATTGCACTTTGATTCGGCATGTCCGCAAGCCAAGCGGAGCTAAGCCAGGATTCGTCATCTATGATCATCAGAAGACCCTGTTCATTACTCCTGACGAAGGACTTGTGAAAAGTCTGAAGAGTGCAGTGAAGAACGGTTAGCCTAAGCAAAAAAAGAGGTATCCGGCGCATTCCCAACAGCCGGATACCTCTTTAGGTTGATTAAATAACCTACATGGCAGCGGCCTATTACTGGCCTGCTCTACCCTGCAGCTGTTCAAGCACATCCGCCGTTACAGTACGGCTGCCCAAATCCCCATGGAACACTTGTCCCTGGCGGACACCGTGATAATCGGACCCTCCAGTCATGATCAGCCCATATTCCCGGGCCATATCGCTGTATCGCCCCTCTTCCTCCGGTCCATGATCGGAATGATACACTTCGATTCCGGCTGGCTGACCCTCCTTGATAATATGCCGAACAAGGTCATCATCCCCGTAGAGTCCCGGATGAGCAATAACGGAAGCTCCTCCCGCTTCCTTAATCCATGTGATAGCTTCCACAGGGCTTACTTTAGGCAGGGATATATAAGCGGCAGCCCCTTCTGCCAAATATTTGTCGAAGGCTTCGCGCAGATCAGCCACAGCGCCCTTTTGAACAAGAACATCGGCGATATGAGGTCTGCCAACACTATCGTCAGGCCCTAACTCCCTGCCGAGTCCGGAGATGACTTCATTCATGGTTATAGGAATGCCCAGATCATTCAGCTTCTCAATAATCCGTTCATTCCGCGTCTCGCGAACAGTACGGAGATGCTCCAGCCGCGAACATAGTCTTTCGTCCTCATACTGAAGATAGTATCCCAGAACATGGATATCCTTGCCTGCTGCCCGGGTACTAATCTCCACTCCAGGGATCACATCCAAGCCGATACGCTTCCCGGCCTCCATGGCTTCTGAGATACCGGCTACCGTATCATGATCGGTGATGGCAATCCCCGCCAAACCTTTCTGCTTCGCCAGGCGAACATTCTCAGCAGGTGCATTCATGCCGTCGGAAGCCTGGGTATGTGTATGCAGATCATATCGTCCGTTCAGTTGTATACTGCTCATATGACTCGTCTCCTTCATACAGATTTGGCTTCAAAGCGGCAGCTTCTGTGCCCGCAAGAAATCCAGAAAAGTGACTGCAGAAATTGGCAATAAAGTAGATTTCAGGTGAATGGAATAGAAATTCCGCTTAAATGAAGCATCCTTGATATCTATCACTTTAAGGAGGCCCAGAGCCACCTCGTGCTTCACGGAGGATGGTGATAGCATTGTAATTCCAAATCCCGCTTCTACAGCAGATTTCACCGCTCCTGTACTCCCAAGATCCATAACTGTCTTCACAAGGTCCAGATCGACTTCAAGCCGGGTCAACTCTTCTTCCATAACCTGCCGGGTTCCCGATCCCTTCTCACGCAATACGAATGGATAGTCCAGCACTTCCTGAAGATGAACCTCACCCTGCCCGGTTAATGGATGTCCAGCCGGTACGATCAGTTTGAGTTCATCTTGCATAACGGGCTCCATGACCATGTCCGGATGCTGAACAGCAGCTTCCACAAGTCCAAAGCTAAGCTGGTGATGCAGAATCTGTTCCAGAATTTCCGCTGTATTCATCACTTTGAGCACAATATTAATATGTGGGTACTGCTGTCCGAATGGGCCAAGCAGGCGAGGTAGGACATATTCCCCGATCGTAAGACTGGCCCCGAGCTGAAGCCGTCCTTCCAGCATATGAGTGAAGCGGGCCATCGCGCTTTCTGTCTCCCGCATAAGATCAATTCCGCGTTCCGCATAAGGCATGAGGGCTCTCCCGGCCTCAGAGAGCTCAATTCGTTTCGTAGAGCGCACAAGCAGCTTGGTCCCGAAATAATCCTCAAGTGACTGAATCTGCATCGTAACGGCAGGTTGGGTCATATGCAGGGCCTGAGCCGCAGCTGAGAAGCTCCCCTTTTCCGCCACCGTATAGAAAATGTGAAGCTGATGATAGTTAAGTGCCATTCGTCCCCGTCCTTTCGTCTATCTACAATAGCATGCCAAAGATCACAAAAAAAGACACCCAGGAATCACATCCCTTGTGTCTTATGTCTCTTCAATATATCGGGCCTGCATCTATTTGCGCTTACGGCTGTTCTTCATTAAGGTCATACGACGGGAATGGCGCAGCCAGGAATAATAGGATTTCAGATCACGAAGCTCTATGGTTTCTGACATTTTACCGAGGAAAGTAACCACGATCATCTTATGTAACGGATTACCGGCCAGATCAACTTCACCGGGCAGTTCGGTAAATTCAGCGACGACCACAATGTCATCATCAATTAAATATACATCCTCTTCCTTACGGTAGTAAGGAACCATCCGGTTTTGTTTGAGACATTCCCATAGCCAGGCTGCGATTTCGTCAGATGAACTCTGATTCTTAGCGATCCGGTCATTGTATCTGATATTCGCGTGGTTGGTAATGATGACATCGGCCACCTTCTTGTCTCCCAGCTGAACGAAAAAAGCCTCGTACGTATTCCATCTCTCCATGATCTTATCTTTCACTACTACACCCCCTACCTTAAATAGGTCTTTGTATCTAAGTATATTTACCCATCATATTACATGAAATCCTATCAAATCACAAGTTGCAACCTTTTATGTCGAAATAAGTCTGATTTAGGTGTAAACCGCTTTCTTTATAGTACGGATGACTACTTGTAATGTTTCTTATTTTACAATTCTATGAAATACGGCTGGGTTTATTCCTGTTTTCATTATTTTCATAGGGGAAGGAGTCATTAGTGGTTGAGTGGTGTTCCTTCATTTCATAAAAACGATGTGAGTAGATGAGGGGGATATTCCGTTACAATCATGAGGTTCTTCATCTTCGCAGCGGCACGATAGACAAAATATAGCATTTTCGACAAAATGAAGTCAAAAAACAATTTTTTCATTTTTTCGTTTGAATCCATGGCAATAAAAAAAGGCAGAGACCGTGTCATAAGACACAACCTCTGCACATGCTGAGTTCAAACTGTAAGCCTAAGCGCTCACAGGCCGTAATATTGCGTTTTGTCTGGTACATCCTTGGTGTATTCGGTCTTGATTTCATTGCGGTAAGATCGTTCAATCTTGCGAACATAAGACAGCTTCCGGACATTTTTCATAATATCCTCAGCCCGATCTGCATTCACATACATCACCACATAATGCATGCGCTTCGACAAATAATGCACGCTTCCGTATTTATCCAAATTCCTTGCCGCCTTCATATCACTGACCCATATAATATAGCCTGTACGCTCCTGAAACATGGCGCTTCCTGCCCCGCTTTCTTCCGCAAAAATTTACCAAATTATCCGCAGCTGCATTTACCGCCGCTGCCGCATCCCCCGCCCTTGGGGTTCGGATCGTTACTTGGCACTTTGATACTGTCCGACACCGCATAAGCAATCGTTTCGGACATCTGATGAAGGAGCTCATCAAGTTCCCTCTCAGCCAGCTTGAACCTGCTGACGGCTTCAATCTGTTCGAGCTCCCGCTCCACTTCAGCTACCTGTCCCATTGCCTCATGATAGTTAGGGTGGAAGTGCCCAAAGCGCTGGGTCTCCTCAAACAATTCCTTCTTAGACTCCAGCTTCTTAACCAGAAGCTGTACTTCTTTATCTTTCTCCACCTGCTGCTTCCAATGAAGGTATTCGGCAACACAGGTAGAGCTATTGATCATATCGCCTAATTCATAGGCGTAAGTAAGCATTTCGGCCATATCGACCGTCTTCTTCTCTGATACGCTCATGAAATTCATCCCAATTCTAAGAGTGTTCTACCCAGGGGGTAGACAGGATAATCATATCATAAACCCTATACGATAAGAAGACTTAACCTTTAATACAGGAATCTTGGGGCAAAAGAAGCTGCAGGGTGTCCCACTCCGAACATGAAAGCTCCTGAACTTGAAGGGATGGCAGCATCAGTACCTCCACCTTCCAGGGGTTCCCGCTAAGTAATCCCAGAGGGAGACCTTCTGTGACCTTTCCTTTCATCCCCAGTCTTATTTTGGTCCGCCACGCCAAAGCCTGCTGGATCAAAGCCTTTGCGGTCGAGGAATGATAGCTTCTTAATTCTTTGCACCAGGCTTGCGGAATTTCATCTGAGCCGGGGAATAGATCGGCTAACGCCATAGGCTCTTCATCCCGCTCATAGATATGGACAGCTGTGCCGCTAAATATCCACCCCTGATCTCCTCCTGGGCTCAGATAACCTTGATCCATCTGTACAGCTTCCTTAATTAAAGAATCACTGGCAACCGGGAAGTCTGGATCGAGTCTTGGATAGATGATGGAGGATTCCGAATGGACTGACTTCCGCGGAGTCAAATTCAGATGGTTCAGCACCTTATGGATTTCCTTCAGATCCTGATGATGCACAATGAAATCAAGAGGCCCGATTCGCTCCAGCTTGGACTGTTCCCCGTCATACCTATTAATCATCTCAGCTGCCTCTTTATCTGAACACCGGAGAAGTACACGCTCCTCAAGTGATGTCCGGCCAAGTTCCTTTCCCCACTGCCTCAGCGCGTTCCGAACATTATCCGGGATTCCTGAAGCTGCCCACTTCTCCAGGAATGCCGCAAGATCTGATGGAGTGCGCCCATGTTCAAGGGCACGGCCGGTGGATTCGCGGCTTATTTTATACACGGACATCGCATCATAAGTCATTCCATGTGCGCAGAGTTCCAGCTCCCATCTTAACAAGTAAGAAACATCAGAAGGCACAAGAATTTCAAAGTCCGGCTGTACGTAGAACCGGCCTTCAAGAGCAGCCGGAGAATACCGGGTATCCATAACATCATTAACATCATTAACATCATTAACATCATTCCCGGCTGTGCTCGTCTGTTCTTGGAGCTTCGGCCTGCTTCTCCAGCGAAATGCCGCTTCCCCTTCCTTCCCAAGTCCCAAATCCACGAATCCCAAGCCGCAGAGCATCTCCAGCCATCCAAGCATGAAGGTAGACTGCACTTCTGATATGGGATGCGTTAGCATAGGATACCTCTGCATCCAGCCAATGATATCTTCAAGGAAATACCAGGTTCCCTCTTGAATATACTCGGTGCTAAGAGCATAGGCGTACTGCTGCAAATTCGGATCTGCAGGAATATACCGGGTCAGAAGCTGCCTATACACAGCAAGACGCATTGCGGATGGAGCAAGCCTGAACCAGACGTCCGCTGCAGGTTCATTCACAGTCCAGCTGCCTCTCCTTTCAAACAGACCGAGTGCCAATAACAGATCCAGGACAACGGCTATATTAGCCGAATAGGCGTCTCTGTGGGGATAATGAAGTGGAATATGTCTGAGGTCATCCGGCTCGAGCTGGATCAACCCGCTAAGTCTTTTTAATGTCTTCTGATGAATTGTGCCTTTGGCAGTTAGCGGCAGACCATTTTGCCCTACCCATACCAGAACCCGGAACAAATCAATCTCAATTCCAGGTCTGCCTTCGCGGTCCAAGGACACCTGATCCACAGCCTCCTCACGCTGACTTATAGGACCCAGGAGGCGTTCCTGAAGTTTTGGGTACAAGCGGTCACTAATGAAATATAACCGCTCCCCCCAGGTTTTCTTCACTGCGCCGACGATCCCGGCCCTAACTAGAGAGAGAATACCTAGGCGCAGCTCGGCTCCACTGATTCCGTCTCTCGCAAGCTTATCAAGCTGTTCCAGCTTGAAGGGCTGGCCGGCATAGCTCTGAATAATTAGACCGAGGGTTAGCTTCCCCAATTCAGAAGCTTCAAGCCCCTCAGCCCACTGTAAGGTGCCTGATTGCATGATCACTGCACAGCCTCCTTCACTCCGCCGCCTTCAGTATGCGGGGTAAGTACCGAATATTCATACCCCTGTTCAATCAGAAACAGCTGCCTGCGAAGGGAAAAGTCTTCTTCCCGGCTCCTGTCTGAGACCAAGGTATAGAAGTATGCCCGATTATCCCCTGACTTTGGCCGAAGGAGTCTTCCCAGCCGCTGGGCTTCCTCCTGTCTTGAGCCGAAGCTGCCCGACACCTGTATTCCTACGGAAGCATCCGGAAGATCGACCGCAAAATTCGCAACCTTGGACACGATTAATATTGAAAGGCTGCCGCTTCGAAAAGCACTGAACAATTCAGTTCGCTCGTGCTGTGGCATACTTCCTGTAATTAAGGGAACCTGAAGTTGATCGGACAGGTACCCCAGCTGGTCCAGATATTGACCGATGATCAGTACTTGCCGGCCTGAATGAGCTGCAAGCAGTTCCTTAACCATCTCCAGCTTCCCGGGATTCTCGGCAGCTATTCTGAATTTCTGTCTGCCTTCTGCTAACAAATACTTTGTCCGAAGGGGTCCTTCCATGGGAACGCGAATCTCACAGCATTTCACCTGGGCTATCCAGCCCTCCTGTTCCAGGTCTCTCCACGGCATCTCGTAAAGTTTCGGACCTATCAGGGAGAAGACATCCTTCTCACATCCATCTTCACGCACGAGTGTGGCCGTAAGCCCAAGTCGGCGGGTCGCCTGAATTTCAGCGGTAACACGGAAGACGGGGGCAGGCAGCAGATGAACTTCGTCATAGATGATCAGCCCCCAGTCCCGCTCATTGAACAGCTTCATATGCTTGAAGCCATCCTCCTTCTTATTACGGTGTGCCAGGATCTGATAGGTAGAGACCGTTACGGGGCGAACTTCCTTTCGATCTCCCGAATACTCTCCGATCTCCCGTTCACTAAGCGTTGATTTATTCCGGAGCTCCCCAATCCACTGCCTGACCGAAGTCACATTCGAAGTAAGAATCAGGGTCTCACACTGAAGCTTGGCCATAGTTGCAATTCCAATAATGGTCTTCCCGGCACCGCAAGGGAGAACCAGAACACCGCTTCCGCCCCCTGTTCCGAGACCACTTTCTGTGAAGGCACTCACGCTCTCGCTTTGATATGGCCGAAGGGAGAACTGAAGTCCGTCGGCCATCTGGTCGTGCAGCTGGAAGGACAAGGATTGTCCGCTATGGTAACCGACCTCGTCCTGTACCGGGTAACCAAGCCGGGTCAGGTCCTGCTTGATAATTCCTCGATTCCGGGTGGGAATCGTTAGCTTGGTCCCTTCCATCCTTTTAAGGCCCAATTTCTGTATAGACTCAAGATTCATGATTTCATCAATGAACTCCGCGTATTCACTTTCCAGAACGAGAACCCCCGGTTGTTCCATAGATTGGCGCAGCCGTAATTTCCCATAACGCGACAACCATAACGTTATTTCCTTTAACACCTGATCTGGAACCTCCAACCTGGACAAAGCCCGGATTCGTCCCAATATTTCAGTGACCTCCATCCCTTGGGCTGCAGCGTTCCACATGGATAGAGGAGTAAGGCGGTAGGTATGAAAAGAAGCCGGGCTCTTCACTAGCTCCGCGAACTTTGAAAGCTCACGTCTTGCCGCTTCAAAGCCAGGGTGCTCCTTCTCAAGAAGAACCGTGAAATCCCGCTGAACCAAGCATGCTCCTGTTCCGTCCATACATACTTCCTTTCTTCCGTGTTACGGATTCGGTATCTTATTCCAGCCAAAAGAAGCCCGCAGTTATGCGAGCTTCCCTGCTTCATCTATTAGATTCTCCAGAAATCACCAAAAATTATTCGTCAGTTCTCTCCCAAATAAGATTCGGCGAGTGTAATTAGCAGCCCTGCTGCGTACAGCATGGACTCTTCATCCAGGTCGAATTTCGGATGATGATGCGGGTACGAAGCACCTTTAGCCGGATTTCCCGCCCCCACCAGAACAAAGCAGCCAGGGATTTGCTGGACATAGTAGGCAAAATCTTCAGCAGGCATGATCTTCGGGGATACTTCTGCCCGAAGGCCGAAGGCATTCCCTGCCTCGCGGAAAAAGCGGTTCACCTCTGCATCATGATTAACCAACGGGGGATATCCCATTACATAATCGATGACCGCCTCTGCCCCGTATGCCTTGGCTGTCCCTTCTGCCATCTCTTCAATTCTTCTGCGGATCAGGTGCCTCGTCTCCTCCTTGAAGCATCTGACGGTGCCCGACAGGACACAGTGTTCTGCAATTACATTCTGTACGGTTCCCCCCTGGATGGAGCCTATCGTTACCACCGCAGGGTCCAGCGGATCTACAGAGCGGCTGACAATAGTCTGGAGCTGCATCACGAGTGCCGCACCTGCTACTACGCTGTCAATCGCTGCATGGGGCATGCCTCCGTGCCCGCCTTGTCCTTTCATATCTACAAAGAACTCATCGGTTGAAGCCATAAGCGGTCCAGGGGCACTGGCAGCCGTACCTACAGGAATCGGAGTCCATAAATGAACACCGTATATCACGTCCGCACCTTCAATAGCTCCATCCCGAATCATCGCGGCTGCTCCACCCGGACATACCTCTTCTGCCGGTTGAAAGATCAATCGGATCTCTCCTTGAAGCGTGTCCAGGCGTCTGGAGAAATACTCCCCCACCGCTAGCAGCGTGGCCGTATGGCCGTCGTGACCGCAAGCATGCATAACACCCGGAATCTCAGATGCATAATCGCATAGCTTCTCGTCTTGAATCGGCAGAGCATCCATATCTGCCCGTAGGGCAACGGTCTTGCCAGGAAGCTTACCCCTAATGACAGCGACTATTCCGTAACCGCCGACCCCCGTTCTTACCTCTATACCAAGCTGCGTTAAAATAGTAGCGACATATGCCGACGTTTTCTCTTCTTTATAGGAAACTTCCGGATTCCGGTGCAGGTGACGCCTTCTCTTCACCATTTCCGGAAATAAAGACCTTACCAATTCTAGATCTGTCACCCCAGCCACATCCTTCTCTTTGTTCACACTACCACCTGTCATAAAGCTGCTGCAATCATTGTAACACACACCGATCATCTGCCGAAAAGTCTTTTGCGTAAGGCCTTGAGAGTGCTTGCACAACTCCGGGAAACATACTATCATGAATGAATATACTGTATGTTAAGGGAGGACAATGACCCAATGATTTTTGAAAACACTGGTTTGGATGGAATTAAAAGTGATCTCGCTTATTTGGATGAATCCGCCGAGAAAGTAGGGTTTGTACGGTGGCAATGGGAATATTATCGCGCTACATATGATTATAAAATAGAAGACAACAGCAATGAATACTTTCTGCGTATCAATACTCGTGCTCTGGAGGGCAAGCTGGAGCGTCCAGATACCGTCCTCGCTATTGAAGCCGTATACATGGGCCGTGCGACCTTCCCTCATGGACTCGAGTATGAATCTCCAATTCCGTCTCAAGTTCTGAGCAAAGCGAATCAGAAGCTGAACGAATTAAAGAAACTGCTCGAGGCTTGAGGCCCGGGATATGAATGATAACAAAACCACCCAGACCAGAAAAGGGACTCCTGACTTTCAATTGCTCATACTTACCCTGCTTATGGTGGGATTCGGTCTAGTCATGGTATTCAGCTCCAGCTCCAGCATTGCCATAGTCAATCCCAAGTTTAATTTCGACGCCATGTACTTCACCAAGAAACAAGTGATTTTCGGCGTACTAGGACTGCTGAGCATGTTTGTTACTATGAACATACCTTATGCAAAATACAAGAAACTGTTTGTGCCTGTGTTCATAGTTACCTTAATAATGTTGATCCTTGTCCCTTATATAGGGCAAAATGTCAACGGCGCAAGAAGCTGGTTCGGTTTCGGTTCTTTTGGCGTTCAGCCTTCCGAGCTCGCCAAGATCACCATCGTCCTCTACTTGGCAGCCCTTATCTCCAAAAAAGGGGAGCGGTTCCGTGATCTGCGTACCGGCTATATTCCGGTGATGCTGATTGTAGGTTTCGTAGCCGGCCTAATCATGCTTCAGCCGGATTTCGGCTCCTGCGTTATTCTTGTGGCTACAGCAGGCCTGGTTGTATTCGCTGGAGGCGCCAACTTGAAGCATATTCTCGGCTCCCTTGCTCTTCTTGTAATTGGTGCCAGCATTGTGCTGGGAGCTCAGTTCTTGTTCAACAAGATTAGTGCAAGTGATGGCGTGAGTGCGCAGACGACGAGTTATAAGGCTGGCCGCTTTCAAGCCTACTTGCATCCTTTGCAGGATCCTCAAGGCGTAAGCTATAACCTTGTCCAATCCCTGATTGCCATCGGCCACGGTGGAGCTTCCGGTACCGGATTTGGTCAAAGCATTCAGAAGCTTCATTACCTCCCAAATCCTTACAATGACTTTATCTTCTCGGTCATTGGTGAAGAATTCGGGTTCATAGGCACCTTGCTCTTTCTATTGTTTTATATTTATTTTATCTGGCGAGGCATCCTGGTCTCTCTGAGGTGCCCGGATACTTTCGGAACCTTGGTTGGCGTCGGTATTATGGGACTTATTGCGATTCAGGCCTTTATCAATATTGGCGGTGTCACGAATACCATTCCGATTACAGGGGTTACACTTCCGTTTATTAGCTATGGCGGGTCTTCCTTGATGGTGATGATGGCAAGCATGGGCATTGTGCTGAGTATATCTAGACAATCCAATCTGCCGGTCAGTCAGGAGCGTACCAAATCTGTCGTGGTCAAACAGGCCGTATCCGAAAGACCAGCCAGAAGAAGCTTTAGCCGATAACCAAAAGGCTGACCCAAAGCAGATTTCACTGCTTGGGCCAGCCTTTTTTGTTGGTTGATAGGTGATTATGTACCTTTAAGCCTCCAGGACATATAGCAGCTTACATCTCATCATCTTTGAAGGCTACACCCTCGACCTTGATGTTGACTTCAACAACGTGCAGGCCTGTTAAGCCTTCTACGGCAACACGGACATTCTGCTGAAGCATGCGGCACACCTCGTGAATCGGTGTCTCATACAGAACGATAATCCGCAGATCGATAGCGGCTTCCAGCTGGCCAACCTCAACGGTGACTCCCTTCTGTACATTCTTACCGCTAAGCCGTTTCGCCCAGCCTTCAGAAAGTCCGCCGCTCATTGCAGCGATGCCTGGAGTTTCCAATGCGGCCATGCCCGCAATTTTAGACACTACATCATCCGAGATTCGAATGGTCCCTAATTCAAGCTGTAACTGCTCGGTCATGGTCATTCCTCCTCCAAAAAATCTAATTATTTCTAATTGTAATAGCTGCCGGGTTTGAAAGCAACTATGGACCATTCTTCCATCTTCCGTTTATAATACGGATTGAACTAATGCGCAGCACCATACATTTCTCGTTTATATTGGGTACAATAATGGTTATATTGTTTTTGTACTCTTATAAGCCTATACCAAATAACTTAAAGTTGAGGTGTCTTTTTTGAAAAAGTATTGGTTTCCAAGCTTGCTTATCCTTACATTCTTACTTAGCGCCGTTGGCCATTACGCGGACTGGAATCCTACCCTGCAATTCGTTATTTCCGCCATTGCGGTAATTTTTGTTGCTGGATTCCTCGGCAAGGCTACAGAAAGCGTCTCCCACTACGCTGGGCAGCGTCTGGGGGGATTCCTGAATGCGACCTTTGGGAATGCCGCCGAGCTCATTATCGGGATTCTCCTGGTGAGCAATGGACAATTTGAGATCGTTAAAGCCAGCATCACGGGTTCCATTATCGGAAACCTGCTGCTCGTGCTTGGACTTAGCCTTTTTGCCGGAGGTCTGAAATACAAGATTCAGAACTTCAATGTCTCCCTCGCAGGGCTTAACGGTTCTTTGATGATTCTCGGGATTATCGCCTTATTCGTACCGGCTATCTTCCTAAATACGCATGCGTTACATAGTGAAGACAAGAATGTAGTCAGCCTCGTTGTAGCTGGAATTCTGATTGTGGCTTACCTGCTGTGGCTAGTGTTCTCCATGATTACACATAAAGACTATTTGGCCGATGTGACTGAGGACAGTGAAGAACAACTGCCCCATGAGCATGCTCCAATGTGGTCCAAAGGCAAATCAATTCTATACCTGATTGTCGCCACGGTCATGGTTGCTTTTGTCAGTGAGTGGCTCGTACATACTCTCGATACGTTTACTGCCAAATTTGGTCTTAGTGAAATCTTTGTCGGCGCCTTTGTTGTCGCTATCGTTGGTAATGCAGCCGAGCATAGTGCCGCGATTATGCTGGCAATGAAGAACAAGATCGGCGCTTCCGTTGAGATCGCTATAGGAAGCAGCTTACAGATCGCTCTCTTCGTAGCACCCGTGCTGATCTTTATTAGCCATATTCTCGGCCGTCCCATGGATATTGTCTTTACGGTCATCGAGCTTGCGGCCATTGGTGTATCCGTCTTTATTGCCAAATCCATTACACAGGACGGATCTACGAACTGGTATGAGGGGCTCCTGCTGCTGGCTGTATACGGCATTCTCGGGGTATCCTTTTATCTGGTTTAGAAATCTAGGGAAATCCAACATAAATAAAGCGTATGTCCGGGTGTGACCGGAACATACGCTTTATTTATA
>RCUN01000295.1_pt1 | contig 36372 bp, 46 predicted proteins | sample 2166181 | NCBI WGS metagenome assembly RCUN01 (sample SAMN09932603, study PRJNA488358) | compost metagenome | feature: garden; material: soil; isolation source: compost soil in crotononitrile-enriched culture | place: Germany: Experimental Botanical Garden Goettingen | collected 2016-01-27 | reverse complement strand
TCCCAAGCTGATAACGAGGGTTCGATTCCCTTCACCCGCTCCACTATTTTCAAGGGTTCCAGACGTGTCAGTTTGAGCCTTAGCGTGTTTGGTGACAGTTCCGGTGACAGTTTGCGTGTAAGCGAGCTGCTGCGAGAGCGAGAACCTGCCGCCCCCCCTCCCCTATAGCCAGTCCCGTTTTTATGTTGACCCAAGGGAAACTGGTATTTTTGGTAAGTTTTTCCTCTCCCCTTCTGAAAGCTACGATTTACAAGGCTTGTAGACGATTTGATTAGGTAAGTTTTAAGTAATATCTAGAAATAACATTACCTTTTACCAAGGTCATAAATCGAAAATAAAATATCCTTATAAATCAAACACTTAGACAAAAATTACTCCACTCCTTACTCAAAAAAGCTAGTGCCAAGTAAGTGCCCAACCCCGCATCGCGTATGGGCTTCAGCAGGTTTCTCACCTCCACATACTTAAATTACTTGTTTCCCGTGGGTCACCTGAAAACAGACCATTGGAATCGCGCGCCAGGGCGCTTCAAAAAGAGGGGGGGTGTGCAGGGATCTGTAGGGGTTTCTCAGCCCCTGTTCGCTCAGGAGAGGCCCACCGGGCGCTGCGGCGGGTAGGTTGCAGGTGTGCAGAAATTAAGACCGATTTAGCCCGCAGGCGTGGCGGGGGGACGACGGCGCGCGCCAGGTGAAGCCCCACCCTGCCCAGCCGGTCACGCACCAAAACGGTGCACGGCAGCCCGACCAGCCTCTGCTCGCCCTGACCATCACCGCTGAGCGATCGCATCGCCCCATCGCTGAGCCCAAGCCCCGTATTTACTGGCCCGCAGGGCTGTGATCTATGGACAGGACAAGGGCCGAATGGTATGTTGAAGTGGGTTATTTTCGGCCGCACTGCGACGCATCTTCGTTATGGCGGTTCGAATATTTGTAAACCCTGTAAACCAATAGTTGACCGGGTTTACCTTCATCAGTAGATTGTGGTCGTCGCTGCCAATTCAGCGAACGGGTTTGGCGACCCGGATAGAAAGGCGCACAAGCGCCCCATCACGACAGCAGGCGCTTTTTTTGTGCCCGCAGTTCCGTGTTATGGCGGCTGTGCGTGGGAGACCTTCGGGTCTGCCGGGTACCTTTCCCCGGTTCGCCAACCTGCGTACAGCTGCCACCCTCGTTTGGCGACGAGGCCGCAGCTCCAACTCAGAAAGGAACTGCATATGACCGCCCTCATTCCGTCCAAAATCCGCGCACTTGCCCATCGCCGCATGGCGCTCGCCGCACTGCATGCTGACTCCTCCCTCTCTATTCGCCTCAAGCGCTACAACCATCACATGCACCAGGTGCGCGTTCTGGAAACGCACGGCGGTGCCCTATGAGAAAGTCATACAGCCTCACTGATGCCGATCTGTTTGATCTGGAACGGGTTCGGGATTCGCTTGCCCTGGTGCATGCGCTCGCCCAGATGGCCAGCGAGCCGGGGTTGTATCACCCGCAGATGCTGGCCGGCTTCCTGGACAAGGTCTGCGCCGATCTGAGTAATGTCATCAGCTCTGCCACCAGCAATCCATCCCGCATCTAACCACTGAAAGGACTCACATCATGAACACCCAACTCATGCCTGTTCCGTTTCACGGCGACACCGTTGTGCTGGTCGGCAAAGACAATGAGCCTTACGTAGCTATGAGGCCGATCGTAGAAAACATGGGCCTCGGATGGTCCGCTCAACGCATCAAGATCGTGGAGCGCTTCGATTCAGTTGTGTCGGAAATCGACACAACTGGTGCCGACGGCAAACAGTACGGAATGACCTGCCTCCCCCTCCGCAAGCTCGCCGCCTGGCTCTATTCCATCAGCCCGAACAAGGTGGCACCCGAGCTGCGCGACAAGATCATCCAGTACCAGGAGGAATGTGACGAAGTGCTGTGGAAACACTGGAGCAAAGGTGCGGCCGTTCGACCTGGTTCCGTCACCATCGCGCAACAGATCAGCCTGTCGAAACATCGCCTGGTGCTGCTGAAAGAGCTGATGCGTAGCCGCAATCGTTCGATGCGGGATCTGCTTGGCGTCGAGATCACAAACCTGTCCAACACGATGGGCCTCCCCGTTCCAGATCTGAACGCTATCGGCACCGTCGAGCTTCCTCAAGCGGACGTGGTCGCAGACTTCTGGAGCGCGCTCCTGCAGCTGGACACCAAGGGCATCTCCTACAACCACTCCAAGGATCCGCAGTTGATCGCACTGAACATGCCGCACCTGGTCGAACTGTTCGCTGCCAATGGCATTCAGACCATCATCGGTACCGACGTCACCAACGCATTGAAGCGCTACACCGAGCCACAGTTTCTGGGGCAAAAGGCGGTGGACAGCATCATTCGCAAAACCACCACCAAATGCTGGGTGTTCAGAAAACCGGCCTGAATGCCGTCTTGAGATCGAGCTGGATTACCACCAAAGGTTAGCGGAAACCTGCTCATTTCAAAACAAAGCCCCCGTTTGCCGGGGGCTAAGTTTTTTCAAACACAAACAAACACCAAAACCGTAAAATCAGCAATAATGTGTGGATTAGCTACTCGACCGCTTGGTCGTCACGGCTGAGTCATGGAGCGACGCCCCTTCGTGTCAGCACCTGAAAGCTTGACCCAAAGGAATCGCACACAGTGACTGAAGTTTTACCCTACGATTTGATGGAAAACGGCGATGGCATCGGTCTGACGACCTTGCCTCACAGCCAACGCATCTCCGTCAGTGAAAATCGTGACCTCAAAGAAAAAACGGCAAATTCAGTCATCCCATTTCTGAAATGGGCTGGTGGCAAACGCTGGTTGGTGGATAAGCATTCATCCCTGATATCTCCTGACCACACACGCTTCATTGAGCCATTTCTTGGAAGTGGAGCGGTTTTTTTTAAGCTCCAACCCGAAAGTGCAATTCTGTGTGATAAAAACGAGTCGCTCATTGAGACTTATGACGCGATAAAAAACAGCTGGCAGAAAGTTGAATCACTACTCAAAAGCCACCACAGAAAGCATTCAAAAGAATATTATTACGCTGTACGTGTAAAAAAGTTAAAAAGTGCCGAGTCCAGAGCAGCTCAATTCATATACCTGAATCGCACATGCTGGAATGGACTTTATCGCGTCAATTTGAATGGCCAATTCAATGTTCCTATTGGCACAAAAACCAATGTCGTCCTTGACACTGACAACTTTGAGAATGTCGCTAAACTGCTGCAAAAATGCGAATTAATTCCCGGCGACTTTGAAATCGCGCTGAACCGCGCCACAGCAGGCGACTTTGTTTTTGTAGATCCACCGTACACAGTTAAACACAACCATAACGGATTCGTGAAATACAACGAACACATATTCTCTTGGGAAGATCAGATCAGATTGCGCGACGCAGTTTCAGCAGCTGTCGCTCGAGGCGCGAAAGTCTTAGTAACTAATGCATACCACGATAGCATACGAGAAATTTATGATGGCGTTGGCGAACTAATCGAGTTAAGTCGATCAAGTGTCATAGCAGGGAAGTCAGAGGCCAGGGGAAGATACGAAGAAATGGTGATTAAATGCTATTGAAATTTTTTAGCAAGGTCCCGATAGTTCAGTGCTTGACATATTTTCCTGCGGACGCACATAAAGCAGGCGTGAAAAAATTTTTCGTGCTTTGGCTCCTGTCTAGTTTGCCGATAATTGTTGCTGCCGTGCTATCACCCATACCTCAAGGAGACATGGGCGTAATAGCCAAACTGGGATTGAAACTCAGCGATGCTATTTCTGTTTCAGAACAGTTCGTGTATACGGCCTCATTCCTGACCCCTATTCTGTACATACTTTTTGAGAAGTATGAAAACTCCAATAGCGACACTATCAACGGCAAGCTCCACCACAGCTTAAAGACAGTATTCAAGGGATATGGACTAATAGCCGTTGTCTCGTTGCTAGTAATGTTTTTAACAGCATCCGCTTTCAGCTCGTTGAAAACTAATCCGGGGGCATTCAAAGAGACATTCCTCAATTTGTTCCTAGTCACTTACTCGCCTGTCATATACGTCTTTGCACTCCTGTGCTTCTACCTATCGTTACTCGACGGAATTTTTATAGGAAATTTTGTTGAGGAAACCAGAAAGTCCGAGAATAATCTCAAACAAGATTTTGCTGCGCGCCTGCGTAATCGAGGAGATGACAATGGCAATTAAGGAATTGAAACTCAAAGTTCTGAAGGTCCGCCAACCAATTGGCGACTTTTATGTGGCATCCATTAAAGCCAAAGACTTGGTCGAAATTTCCTATTCTGACGTTCGGCGACTTGCGGAAGATCAGCGAGATCTCGAGAAATATCTCGGCATACAGCGACCGGTAAGCCCTAAACGTATCAAAGATATAAAACAGTACATTGAAGGCCAAGATGCGACATTCCCCACGGCAGTGATACTTTCTGTAGATGAGCGCTGTGCGGAATATGATCAAGAAGATGGTGCAGTCGGCACCTTGATATTAAAAGAGTTTGTTCCTGAACAAATGGGCGGCTCAAATGAAAACTTCAATCAAGAGCAACCCATTACCTTTGACAAAATTGCCAAGGTAATCGACGGGCAGCACCGAATAGCTGCTTTTATGGATGATAATAAAAACTTCAGTTTTGATTACGACGACAAAGATTTCGATATCAACGTATCCATATTTATCGGTGCTGACGTATCCGAGCAGGCGAACATTTTTGCAACAGTGAACCTTGCGCAAACAAAAGTTAATCGAAGCCTAGTATACGATCTCACTGAACTGGCAAATACTGATAGTCCGTACAAAACTTGCCATAATGTTGCCGTTGCGCTGGATCAGGAACCGACAAGCCCTCTGTATAAAAGAATTAAACGCTTAGGGACTGCGACTCCTGGTAGAAAAAACGAGCCATTGACTCAGGCGTCTTTCGTCGAGTCACTTGTGAAATTCATCTCTACTAATCCGATTCAAGATCGAAACGAGTTGCTAGCAAAAGGAAAGCTAAAATCAGCTGACCGTTTAGAGCTCAAAAAATGTCCATTTAGAAATTTGTTCATTCGCGGTAAAGAGATAGATATTACTGAAATCCTTTACAACTATTTCAAAGCCATAGAGAACAAGTGGCCGAAATCGTGGAATGATAAAGATAGGACCGGCAATTTGCTGCCGCGATCTAACGCATTTAAAGCATTCATGATTTATCTGAGAGAAGATGTTTATCCAGAGTTTGATATCAATGGAGACGGGTACGTACCAGCCATCCATGAATTCGACCGCTTTTTCTCGCACATTGAATTAAAAGATGAGGATTTCACTATCAGAAATTTCGCACCTGGTAGTGGCGGGCAGTCTACGTTCTTGAAAATGCTCAGAGGCAAGATATCGCTGCAAGACATGCTTGAAGAGTAGTCTGCAGCATCCTTGAGTTTGACTGTAATTTGCCCGGGTAGCTGTATGCTGCCCGGGCGAATGTTTTTTTGCCCTCCCCCTGCCTGCCGGCTCTGTGGTCCGCGCTCCGTATCGTATTTACTTATCGGAAATTGCCTCCAGCGGCTTCCAGCGGACTACCTCTTCTCCCAACCATTCGTTGACCTGCTGCAGGCGTGCCTGGATCGGCTCAAGCTCGTTCATTGCCCAGATCTGCGCGGCCTCTTTGATCGAGCCGAAGCCGCCTGCGTTTTGCGGCACGATTCCCATCAACTGAGGGGGAATGCGTAGCGCCGCGAGCATGTCGTCGCGGCTGATGTTCTTGATCGAGCCAAATTCATCTTTTGCCGCGACCTCACTGACGGGGATCAACTGAATGCCGTCCTTCTTGCCGCCCGGGGCGTACATGAACAGGTTCCGGAAATTTCCTGGTCCTTTGGCGGACTTCAGCGCGCTACGCAACGCGGCTACGTCCGTCTCGTTCTGCGCGGTGTCGGTCATGTACATGATGAAACCGGCGTGACTGCCGTTGTTGTAGTACTTGCGCCGGAACAAGGTGGCGGACTCATTGAGCAGCGCGCTTTGCAGCGCCGGTAGCCACTCCGGAAGGCCGTAGATCTCCTGGTTAATATCGGCCTCTCGCTGGTGGTAAACCGTCCCGCGCTTGAATTCGTGCTCGTCGCGCCAGCCGCGCACCTGGTAATAGGTTTCGAGATCCTCACCACGTCGCATGTACTTACCCAGGGCGGGCTGCAAGCCGAGCGTGCCGCGCAGCATGTTTTCGCGCTTTTCCAGATAGCCGTTGCCGCACCATAGGAAATCCAGAGCGAATTGCTCGAAGGTCTGACGCGACAGCAACTTGTGGGGAATGAAGGTGCGAGCCAGCATGTTGCGTTTGAAATTCAGGCCCGATTGCAAAAACACGCTGGCCCGGGAGGACTTGGCCAACCCATCAAGGGACATCGGCGGCTCGTACCAGCGGCCGTTCAACCAGCACTCCAAGTAATCGAGAATCCCCCGCTCATCGAGTACTGGCGTGGGATCGCCGAAGGTGAAGGCCTCCATCTTGCCGCCCATTGCCGGCAGCACCTGGTCCGCGATCGCAGCCTGGGCTGATGTGGACACCTGCGTGGTTTCGCTGCGGCTATTGCTCATCAATAAATCTCCATGAAACCGGTATTCGTTGAGGTTTGCCCCTCAAGCGGTTCGTTATGTAGTGCGTGGAAAAGCGCCCATGCGAGATCCGCGTGCCCGGTCTCGTCGGTGCGGCCTGCCGTGTAGGTGAATTGCCGGCCGCTGGCCGTGATGGTTTTGCGGATCGCCATCAGCGACTGGGCCATGTCGATCCAGCCGGCATCGAACTCCAGGCGCCCTTTGTGGATCACGTCGTAAGCCTTGAGCACCAGGCGCGTCTTGACCTCGGGGGAATAGCTGAAGGTCGTCACATTGGGGAAAAATTGGCGCACCAGCTGGGCCACGCCAGAGCCCATACCAGTGATGTCGATTCCGATGTACGTCACCCAGTAGCGCATCGTGACCAGGCGGATCGCCTCGGCCTGGGCGGCGAAGTCCATACCGCGGAACTGATGGCGCTCGAGCACGCGGAATTTCCCACCCGGAACTAGAGGCGGGGCCACAACCACCAGCCCGGAGCTGTCCCCAGTTTCCGCCGGGTCGTAACCAATCCACACCTGCCGATCGGCAAACGGCCGTGCGGCGAAAGGTTTGTAGTCCTCGGACCACTCGACCCAACTGTCGACCATGCAGGGCTGCAGGACGTTGAGCGGGAAGATGCTCGCCCCGTCGTCGACGAACTGGCACATGAGCAGGTTCGCGAAGGCGTCCGCGTTGTACTCGAGGCGCAGCTCTTCCAGGTCAAATAGGTCACAGCCGCGCTGCTCGGCATCCAGGATGGTGACGATCTGGCGCCAGATCCGGTCCTCGCACAGCCGGCCCTGCTGCAGCGCATCGTGCGAAACGTCGAGTTTCAGCCGCTGCGCTACCGGCTTGCCCTTGTTGAAGCGCTCGCCGGTCCAGAATGTGTAGGCCTCATGCGCCATGCTCGATGGTGTCGAGAAGTAGGTGCGACGGTATTGCTTCTGCATCGCCATGCCGCTGGCGACCTTGTTCAGCTCGTTGAACTTGAAGGTCCAGAAGAATTCGTCGAAGTAGAAATTACCGTGGTAACCCTGAGCGGTTCGGGCGTTGGTACCGAGGAAATGCAGCTCGGCGCCGTTGGCCAGAATGATCGGATCACCGGTGAGCTCGACGCCGCAAACCTCGCGGGCAAAGCCTTGAATGTAAGCCTTGAAGATGTGTGCCTGGTTCTTCGACGCTGACAGGAATATCTGGTTGCGTCCGGTGACCAGGGCATCAATGAACGCCTCCCGGGCAAAGTAGTAAGTCGCACCGATCTGCCGGCTTTTCAGAATTGCCCTGGTGCGCTGATTGCTCGCCCGGTACCAGTCCAACTGATAGCCAAAGCAACCGTCTTTGAACGCCTCGGTCAGCTGCTCGATCTGCTCTTCACTGAACTCGTTGCGAGCCGCTTTCTTCTTCGGACCTTCGTTGCGTTTGGCCAGGTTGGGATTGAGGTCGGTGTCGGTGCCGCCGGCCTTGTAACGCTCGATTCGGGCCTGCCGTTCCAACTGACGGTGCAGCAGGTCGATTTCCTTGAAGTCGCCACCGGTCTTTCCGTCCTTGAGGATCAACTGCACCAGGCGCGCTTCCAGGGCTCCACCGATGCGTTCGACGTTATCGGCCCGATCCCATTCGTCGCGCGTTTTCCACGCATGAACGGTCTTTTCTTTTTCATCCAGCATTTCTGCGATCGCACAGATCCGCAGGCCGGTCCAGTAGAGGAACTTGGCCTGACGGCGGTTATCGCGGATGGGAGTGGCTTCGGTTGTCGTCATGGCGGCGATGCTGACGCCTCGCGCGCGTGAAGGCGTAGCGATGTGCCATGTAGCGCCCGGACCTACAACTGGCGCTGATTGCCCGTAACGACGCTACTGCCGACGATGCACCTCAACGCAACTGCACCCAGCAGCACCGCTTTGAGGACTCGCTCAATGAAAAAGAAGTTTCGCTCCAAATGGTTCCGCGTCGCCGTCGAAGGTGCGACCACTGACGGTCGTCAAATCGAGCGCCAGTGGCTGGTCGATGCCGCTGAAACCTACAACCCGAACACCTACGCCGCTCGCGTCTGGGTGGAACACTACCGCAGCGTCCTGCCCGACAGCCCGTTCCGTGCTTATGGCGATGTGCTGGCCGCGAAGACTGAAGAAGTCGACGTCAACGGCGTTAAGAAGCTGGCCCTGTTCGTTCAGATCGAGCCGACCGCCGACCTGATCGCCATGAACAAGGCACGCCAGAAGCTGTACACCAGTATCGAGATTTCGCCGAAGTTCGCTGATACCGGCCGCGCTTACCTTGACGGGTTGGCTGTCACCGATTCGCCGGCGAGCCTGGGCACCGAAATGCTCACCTTCAGCGCGCAGAACCCTGATGCCTCGCCGCTGAAAGCCCGCAAAAGCAAACCGGACAACTTGTTTTCGGAGCTAGTCGAAGCGCAGCTGGAGTTTGACGAAGTCGTCGAAACCCCAAGCGTGATTGACGGCCTGTTCTCCCGCGTTTCGGACCTGCTCGGTCGCAGCAAGGCCAAGGCCAACAAGGACGACGCTCAGTTTTCCGAACTGAACGACGCCGTCGAGGCTCTGGCAGGTCACGCCGCCGATCAGGCCAAAGTCGTCGCCTCAGCCGATGAAGCGCTGAAGTCTCTCCAAGGCAAACACGAAAAGCTGACCACCGACTTCGCGGACCTGATCAAGCGCCTGGGCGAAACCCAGGACCACAGCCAAACCAACCGCCCAGCCGCGACCGGCGGCGACGGCGCTGTGCTGACCGCCTACTGATCAAATCGGCCCTTACAAGCTCCCCAGGAGAACACCATGCGTAACGAAACACGGCTTGCCTTCAACGGCTTCACCAAACAGGTTGCATCGATCAACGCCGTCGGGTCCGTGGCGGAGAAATTCACCGTCACCCCTTCTGTCCAGCAGAAGCTGGAAACGGCTATTCAGGAATCCAGCGCCTTCCTGAAAAAAATCAACGTGCTGGGCGTCGACGAAAAAGACGGCGAGGCCATTGTTCTGGGCGTCGGCTCGACGATTGCCGGCCGCACTGACACCAGCCAGGCGGCCCGTAATCCTCGCGGCGTCAGCTCGCTCAAAAACGACACGTACAGCTGCAAAAAGACGGACTTCGACACCGCGATTCCTTATGCGCTGCTGGATGCCTGGGCAAAGTTCCCGGACTTCCAGGCTCGCCTCTCCGGCGCAATCGTTGAGCGCCAGGCGCTCGACCGCATCATGATCGGCTTCAACGGCACCAGCGTTGCCGCGACTACCGATCGGGCCACCCACCCATTGCTGGAAGATGTGAACGTGGGCTGGCTGGAGAAATACCGCACCAAAGCCCCTGAACGCGTGCTGAGCAGCGGCAAGGTCGCCGGCAAAGTCACCATCGGCCCGACTGGCGACTACAAGACCCTCGACGGTCTGGTTTACGACGCCATCCAGCTGCTGGACCCATGGCACCGCAAGCGTCCGGATCTGGTCGTACTGGTCGATCGCAACCTGCTGCACGCGAAGTTCCTGGCCAACATCGAAGGCGCCGCCGACAACGAAAACGAGTTGGCAGCCGCGCGGATCCTCGCTAACGGCACCTTGGGCGGCTTGCCAATCGAAGACGCACCGTTCTTCATCGATGGCGGCATCATGATCACCACGCTGAAGAACCTGTCGATTTACTTCCAGATCAGCAGCCGTCGTCGCATGACCAAGGACGAGCCGGAGCGCGATCGCATCGCCGATTATCAATCGTCGAACGAGGACTACGTGATTGAAGACTTCGGTCTCGGCGCCCTGGTCGAAAACATCGAAGAGGCCGCGTAACAATGGCCCTCTCTCTCGCTCAACGTCACCGGCTGAAGGCGCTGGCCTCGCAGGAGGCCGCTGCCGCTTCGCCCGCCGTTTCGATGGCGGGCGGGACGGCCTATGAAATGCAGCTGGCCCAGCTGCTACAGGACCGTCTGCGCCTCAAACAGATCCAGTCCACCTCAGCCAAGCATTTGCTCAAGCCGCAGCTGCTGCCGGCATACGTGCCTTACGTTGAAGGTGTTCTGGCGACGGGCAACGGCGCCCAGGATGAAGTACTCACCACCATCATGATCTGGCGGATCGATGCCTCCGATTACAACGGTGCGCTCGACATCGCAGCGTATGTGTTGCAGCACAACCTGTTGATGCCTGATCGCTTCGAACGGACCACCGGATGCCTGGTCGCCGAAGAAATTGCCGAGGCAGCTCTGACGGCTCAGAAAATTGGCGGCGGATTCGATGTGGCCATCTTGCATCGGACGATGGAGTTGACCGCCGAGCAAGACATGCCGGACGAAGCCAGGGCCAAGCTGTACCTGGCGACAGGGCGCGCCACGGTGGCTGGTCTGAGCGCCGATAACCCGGGCCAACCCGGTCAGGTAATGGCCGGTATTGAACTGCTGAAACGCGCCATCGAGCTGAACAACAGCTGCGGTGGCAAGAAGGATCTGGAAGGCGCTGAACGCCTCCTGAAAAAGATTGCTCCCCCACCAGGGAGCTGACCGAGCGTACCCCGCAACCCCGGCGGCCCGGGGCTGAACAGCAGGTTTCTCTCCTTTCCTTGCTGTGACGCCCCGGCCACCGCCGACTTAGGGCTGAACCATGAGCGGATTTATTGCCACCGGCAGCACCGACGAACCCTTTGTCATCACAAATGACGGGTTCTGGCCTGACATCGATGTCGTACACCTGCGAAAAGCCATCCGCCTGGATGGCAGCATCACTGACGCACGCATTGAAGTCGTGACCGTCAACGCGTTGATCCAGGTGAACGGCGAACTGGCCAAGGTGAAGCTGAACCATGTGGAGAACGGATACACCACCATCGCGGCTGTGCCGGCGTTTGAAGTCAATGGCGAAAGCCACTTCATCCACCTTTACCGCCGTTCGATTTATTGCAGCGTTGGAGCTGAGCTCGCTGAGCGCTATCGCAGCTACGACACCAGCGTCGACGGCAACAAGAACGCAGACGAACTGACACCTTCGGTCGATGAATACCGCCGTGACGCCCGCTTCGCCATTCGCGATCTATTGGGCGTCGGCCATTCCACCGTGGAGCTCATCTGATGACGACCTCCGTGTATGCCGATCAGGGTGACACCGTCGACGCCATTTGCTGGCGGGTTTACGGCCGCACAGCCGGCATCACAGAGGCTGTACTCGAGGCAAACCCAGGACTGTCGGATTTCGGCACGATCATTCCGCACGGCACCCTTGTCGCGCTGCCGGATATCGCGCCGCAAGCCCCTGAGCTGCAAATGGTGAACCTATGGGATTGAGTCACCGAAACACGCAAACAGACACTCCATCACCTTCAACCTTGAACAGCGGAATCACGCGCATGCCTGACAAACCGGATACATGGGCCTGGTTCGCTGCCTGGCTCGAACTGAACTGGCCTGCCTTCTACGCAGGCGGGCTCGCCTGTGTGATTGCCGCTCTGCGGATCATCTACGGTGGCGGCACTTGGCGGCGGGTTTTGCTTGAGGCTCCCCTCTGCGGCGCCCTTGCGCTTGCGGCCAGCCATGGGCTCTTTCTGCTGGGCATTCCGACCACCACTGGCCCGTTTTTCGGTGGAGTGATCGGACTGCTGGGCGTCGAGGGAACCCGCGCACTGGCTAAGCAATTCTTCAACCGCAAGGTGGATCAGCTATGAGTGTTTTGCGCCACGGCGATCGCGGGCAAGAGGTTCGCACACTGCAACAGCGCCTCAACCTGCACGGCGCCGGTCTGGATCCGGACGGCGATTTCGGTGACGCCACCGAATCCGCGGTGCGTAATTACCAGCGTCAGGTTGGGTTGGTAATTGACGGTATTGCGGGCTCGAAAACCGCTCTGGCGCTGGCCGGCGTCGATTGTGCGAACCTGCTGCAGCACACGCTGTTGGTGAGCGCTGCAGCACGCCTGGGCGTTGAGCTCGCCGCGATCATGGCCGTCAACGAAGTCGAAAGCCAAGGCAGTGGTTTCCTGGACAACGGCAAGCCGAAGATTCTTTTCGAGCGACACATCATGTATCGCCAGCTCAGCACGCCGCGTGCACCTGGTGATGATGCAGCCGATTTGAAGGTCCACGCTGACCAACTGGCTGCAGTCCAGCCCAACCTGGTCAATCCGAAATCAGGCGGTTACGCCGGCGGAACGGCAGAGCACCAGCGCCTGGCGAATGCCCGACTGATTGACGACCTTTGCGCGTTGGAGTCGGCCAGCTGGGGCGCGTTCCAGGTGATGGGTTATCACGCCGTGCGCCTCGGTTACGCCAGCGTGACGGACTTTACCGATCGGATGGCCCGGAACGAAAACGAGCAATTCGAAGCCTTCGTGCGTTTTATCGAAGCTGACCCGGCGCTGCTCAAGGCGCTGAAGGGCAAAAAATGGGCGGCGTTCGCCAAGGCCTACAACGGCCCCAACTACGCCCGCAACCTGTACGACACCAAGCTGGAGCGCGCCTATCAGCGTCACGCTGCGGGCTGTCCCGTCCCGGAGGCCGCATGACCGACATACGCATCGCCTATCTCGACATCAGCCCAAGGCAAACCGGTAAAACCGAGCGCCTGGTTCAATGTGCGAAGCCGTATCTGGCCGCCGGCCGCAAAGTACGGTTTGTCACCTGTGGCGGGCTGGTAGAGGACATGCAACGCCGTTTACCCGGGGCGCGGATTCTGCCGGATAGCGAAGCTTTGCTGGACGACACGAACGATGGCGTCTGGTTCTACGACGAATTCGACTGGCTCGATTCAACCAAAATTCGGCCCGGGGCTTATTACGCCACCACACCTAAGTTCCTTCGGACGTTGGGCGTTGACACTGCTGAAAACGATTTACTGCTACGTCTCATCGAAGCCAACAGCGGCCATTTCCAGCGGTACACCTGGCCTTTCTACATGGGCGATTCGCTCAGCGAAGCCCGTCTAGTCCACAGCCCAGAAGACTTTCGCCTTCTCTACCTCGGAGAGTTTTTCAAATGATCGATTTCGACGCTGTGCAGCGACTGAACGTAAAGGACGGCGATCTGCTGGTTGTGCCTGAGACCACTGAGCATGAGGACATGGCATTGTTGGGCGAAGCCCTTCAGATCATGACCCCGGGCTGCAAAGCCGTGATCGTGCGCGGTCCTCTCGCAAAGCTGGACGTCGGCGACATGAACAAACTCGGCTGGTACCGAGCGTGAGCACGCTGCGCCAGGCGTTCTACGGCATTGCCTTGCTCGGCTCGATCGCGCTCCTTATCTGGGCCCAGTCCCAGCGGATCGAGGTCGCTGACAAAAATGCAGAGCTGGCGAATCAAGCGGCAGACGCCGCTCGTGATAGGGCAACGCGCAGCGAGGCGACGGCCAACCAACTTCAGGCATCTCTGCAGGAAGAGCGGAACGCCCAAACCGTATTGCGCGGCGTTCAAAACCAACTGCGCCAAGGGCTCGCCACCCGTCAACGAACCATTGAGAACTTGAAACGTGAGAATGCCGAACTTCGCTTTTGGGCTGATCAGCCTCTCCCTGACGCTGCTCGCCGGGTGCGCGAGCGCCCCGCCATCACCGGAGCCGCTGCTTATCGCGACTGGTTGTCCGGCCGTGGTGCCTTGCACCCTGTCGGCGACTAAACCGGACAAGAACGGCGCCCTGCTCAACGACCAGGACGTCACCGAGAACGACTGGGCGCAATGCGCTGCGCAGGTCGATATGGTTTACCAGCATCAGCAGACCCAGGCGGGTAAACCATGAACAAACCAGAATCGCTACGCGCTCACCTGCTCGCCTCGGTACCGGATTTAAAGAAAAACCCCGACCGCATGATGGTATTCATCGACAAAGGCACCATGCGCAGTACCGCTGCCGTTGGTCTGTCGTTCGAATACAGCTACACGCTGAACCTGATCTTCACGGATTACGCTGGCCATCCCGACGCCATCGCCATTCCCCTGTTCGCTTGGATCCTGGTGAATCAGCGCGAGCTAATGGAGAACGTCGACCGCAGCAAAACTGCCGTCGCCTTCGAAGCCGATCTCCTGGACAACAGCAAGGTCGACCTGTCGATCAAATTGCCGCTCACTGAACGTGTGATCGTCAAACGCCAGGACGACGGCAACCTGGTCGTCAATCATCCACCAGAGCCCGTGGTCGACGATGATCCGTTTACCATGCCTGGGCTTGAGCTATGGACTGCCGGTGGCGAATTCATCGCACGGTGGGAAAAACCATGAGCAATGATCTGCAGGCACTGGAAACTTGGGTTTCAGTGTTGTTGGCCAAACTGGAAGAGGGTGAACGCCGCAAGCTGCTTGGCGCCATCGCCCGGGATCTACGTCGAAGTCAGTCGAAACGCATCACCACGCAGCGCAATCCTGATGGTTCGGCGTTCGCCCCTCGCAAGCCCAAGGACCTGCGTGGAAAAAAAGGCCGGATCAAGGGCAAGATGTTCGGCAAGTTGAAAACGGCCCGTTATCTGCGCACCGAAAGCGCAGCAAACGGTATTTCGGTCGGATTTGTTGGGCGTGTGAGCCGCATTGCCCGGGTTCACCAGTATGGCCTCAAGGATCGACCAGAACGCGGCCAAGCGGATGTGCAATACGAAACACGGCAGCTGCTTGGATTTAGCGGCGACGAGCTGGAAAACATCCGAAATCTATTCATCGATCACCTTGCCGGCTGACCTTCTCCTGTACGCACTCGCGCTACAGCCCACCGCCGATGCAGCTCGCACGCGCGACCTGCAACATCGGCGGCATGGACTCTCTTACTGAACTGACCCGACGCCTTGAAAACCTGATCCGAGCCGGCACGATTGCCGAGCTCGATCCGGAGAAGCCGCGTTGCCGTGTGAAAACCGGCGGTCTGCTGACTGATTGGCTGCCGTTCTTCGCCCTGCGTGCCGGCGAAGACAGCGACTGGGATCCGCCGAGTGTCGACGAGCAGTGCCTGGTGCTCTCGCCTTCCGGCAACCCAGCCCATGGCTTTGTCATTTTCGGCCTGTACAGCGATCGCTTCCCCGCGCCGGACAACGTGCCGACACGCCGCCGACGTCGGTACCGCGATGGCGCTGTCGTCGACTACGACACCGCAACCCACACACTGAGCGCCACATTGCCAGATGGCGGCAAGGCCAATCTCATCGCACCAGGTGGTGTTCACGTCACCGGTGACGTTGTGATCGATGGCCTGGTGACAGTCACCCAGGATGTCGTCGCCGGCGAGCAGAAAATCAGCCTGATCAATCACCGCACCTCGGGCGTGCTGCGTGGCAACGCGATTTCCGATGGGCCAGTCCCATGATCGGCATGAACAGCAATTCCGGCCGCAGCATCGTCGGTGACGATCACCTGGTGCAATCGATCGCCGACATTCTGACCACCCCCATCGGAACCCGCGTAATGCGCCGCGAATACGGCAGCCAGCTCGCCGACCTGATTGATTGGCCACTCAACAGCGCAACCCGGCTGCAGGCTTATGCCGCCACAGCCATCGCACTGATGCGCTGGGAGCCGCGGATTCGCCTGAGTCGCGTCCAGCTGACATTGGGTGATGTTGCCGGCCAGGCAATTCTCGACATCGAAGGCAGCCTGGTGGACACCAACGAGCCGTTGAGCCTGCGCGTTCCTCTCAGCTTGGGAGCAACAGCATGAAAACCTTTACACCTATCGACCTGGCTCAGCTTCCGGATCCAGATGTAGTCGAGCAGATCGACTACGAGCAGATCCTCGCCGAACGCAAGGCCTATGCGGTCAGCCTCTGGCCCGCCGACCAACAAGCTGCAGTCGCCGCGACCTTGGCCGTCGAGTCGGAGCCAATGACCAAGCTCCTGCAGGAGAATGCCTATCGCGAAATGCTGCTGCGTCAGCGCGTGAATGAGGCGTCGCTGGCCAACATGCTGGCCAAGGCCAAGGGAAAGGACCTGGAGCAGCTCGCCGGCAACGTCAACGTCGAGCGCCTGGTCGTGACTCCAGGCAACAGCGCAGCCGTCCCGCCCATCGTCGCGGTAATGGAGTCTGACGACTCGCTGCGCGAGCGAGCGCAGATGGCATGGGAAGGCCTCTCCACCGCTGGGCCCCGTAATAGCTACATCCTGCACGCGCGCAGCGCAGACGGCCGCGTTGCCGATGCAACGGCTGAAAGCCCGTCGCCGGCGGTGGTCGTCGTCACAGTTCAGGGTTTGGTCGGGGACGGAAGCGTCAACCAGGCGTTGCTGGATGTCGTCAGTCGATACCTCAGCGACGATGACCGTCGTCCGGTTGCCGATCGGCTAACGGTGCAATCGGCGACCGTCCTGCCCTACCACGTCGACGCGGTTATCTATCTCGCCACAACGGGGCCGGAAGCGGAGCCCATCCGCGAAGCGGCGCAAGCCCGCCTCGTCACATTCATCACTCAGCGTCGGCGCCTCGGCGTAGAGATCTCCGAGTCGGCCATTCATGCCGCGCTGCATGTCGAGGGCGTGCGCAAAGTGGTGCTCAGCAACTGGACCGATATCACGCCGAGCGAAGCCGAGGCAGCGTATTGCACCGGGTACAGCGTGGCCGTTGGTGCGCTGTCATGACGAGCCTGTTGCCGCCGAATGCCAAACAGCTTGAGCGGCTTGCGGCCGAGGCGCTCGCGCAAATTGACCGCGTGCCGGTTCCGATTAGGGATTTGCTGAACCCCGATCGATGCCCGGTGCAACTGCTGCCCTACCTCGCCTGGGCATTCTCCGTCGACCGCTGGGACAGCACCTGGTCGGAGGCCACCAAGCGCCAGGTCATTAAAGGCTCTTACTTCATCCACTCCCGCAAAGGAACGATCGGAGCGCTGAGGCGTGTGGTCGAGCCTTTGGGTTACCTGATCGAAATTGTCGAGTGGTTCAACACCGTGCCCGAAGGAGTCCCTGGCACCTTCGCGCTGAAAGTTGGCGTTTTGGACACCGGCATCACCGAGGAGATGTATCAGGAGCTGGAGCGCTTGATCGACGACGCCAAGCCCGTCACCCGCCATCTGACCGGCTTGGCGATCAGCCTCGAATCAACCGGAAATTTAGATATCAGCGTCGCCTTATACGAAGGCGATGAAATCGACGTTTACCCGCCGGTGATGCGTGACATCGAGGTCACCGGAACCATCGGCGTGGTTGGCCGCGAACACTCCATAGACACCTTGGACGTTTATTATGATTGATGCGAATTCGCAGTTTTTTGCGATCCTCACAAATGTGGGGATGGCCAAGCAGGCGAACGCCGATGCACTCGGCATTCCCTGGAAGCTCACGGAAATGGGTGTGGGTGATGCCAATGGCACCGACCCGATCCCCAGTGCGGCACAAACCAGCCTCATCAGTGAGTGGCGCCGCCGCCCGTTGAATCAGCTCAAAGTCGATCCGACCAACTCGGCGGTGATTATTGCCGAGCAGGTGATTCCGGCGGATGAGGGCGGTAAGTGGATTCGCGAAATCGGACTGTATGACGCAGACGGCGATCTGGTAGCCGTGGCCAACTGCGCGCCGAGCTTCAAGCCAGTGCTGTCGCAGGGGTCCGGGCGTACCCAAGTGGTGCGGATGAATTTCATCGTGTCCAGCACCGGCAACATCACGCTCAAGATTGACCCGTCGGTGGTGCTGGCGACCCGCGAATACGTTGATAGCAAAGTTCTGGAAGAGCTGAACAAGCTCGACAGCAAGCAATCGGTGTTGGTCGCGACCACGGCCAACATCGCGCTGGCGGGTCTTCAGGTGATCGACGGTGTTTCGGTGCCGGCGGGCGCGCGGGTGCTGGTGAAAAACCAGACAGTGGCCAAGGACAATGGCATTTGGATCGCCGCTGCGCCGGTCTGGACGCGGGCGACGGATGCCGACACCAATGCCGAAGTGACCTCAGCGCTGCTGGTATCGGTAGAGCAAGGCGCTACGCTGGCCGACTCTCGTTGGCAGCTGGTTACCGATGGGGTGATTGTCCTGGGCACCACGGCCCTGACGTTTCAGGACGTCACTCAGGGTTATGCGCCGATCAACTCCCCGGCATTGCTGGGCACTCCAACAGCACCCACGCAGGCCCAGTTCGACAAGTCGCTCAAGTTAGTAAACTCCACGTTCCTCAAGCGGACGGGGGTTGAATACTCAAGTTTCAACTCCATAAGCGCCACCACGGTTCTCACTAACACTAGTATTGGTGGTGAAGTTAGCGCGTCGTCTGCAACGCCGATCAACGTGACGTTGCCACCCACGGCCGGCGTGCCGGACGGGGCAACTGTAGAAGTGGTCAATGCCGGTAGTGGGGCGGTAACCATCTTGGCCACTGCTGGCGATACGCTGACCGCGCAAAACGGCAGCGTGGTGCCAGTCGTGCTGGCTCTCGGAGATAACGCCTATTTCATCAAGGTGAGTAGTGAATGGCGTTTACGCGGCGGTTCTGTTTCGCTCAAGTATTCGGCGATATTTTCCGGTGCAAACTGGACAACGCAGCCACAGTTCAACAATTCCAAGTCGTTAGCTACGACGGAGTTTGTACAGGGGGCGCTTGGGAATGATTCTGACTTTGCTGTTCTAGTCGGGGTTACAACACTCAATGCAGGGCATGCCGGAAAGCTCATCTATGCAGGCTCTGGTGGCAACTATACGGTAACGCTTCCATCAGCAACCGCAGTTAAAGCAGGTACAAAGCTGCCAATTGTTATGTTTGCCAGTCAGCCGTGCTTCATCGCCACGCAACTTGGTCAGTTGATTTACTTCAATGGTAGCCAAACCGTATCAAATATTACGCTTGGGCTCGGCGATAGTCTGGTCGTTGAGTCAGATGGAGCGAATTGGTACGCAGTAGGTGGTTCTTGCCAGCTTAAATATGCTGCTGTATTCGGCTCATTGCAGGCGGCTAACGACTACCAGAAACTGCCCAGCGGACGGATTATTCAGTTTGGAACTGTTGCGGGAAATTCCAGCGCTCCAGTTCCGTTTTTATTCCCAATTGCGTTCCCTGTGGCGCTGGATAGCCTGGTGCTAAGTGTTGCAATTACTCCTGGCTCGAATGGGGTTTGGGGTACTTTAGAGAGCCAGTCCCGTACTGGCGCCTCCTATCAAGCCTGGTCATCAACATCCACCCGGGTAGCTTTGAATTGCTACTTCATGGCTATCGGCCGATAAGGGGAAACTTCATGTTTGCTTCAAAAGCTACTCGCGGTTTTTACGATCCAGAGTTTCATGGGGAACGCCTGATCTTGATTCAAGATCCTGCTTGGATCAGGCCGAAGATGGATATCGTCTTACAGCCGGGCGAGTCTGCATGGGTTGACGGCGAGCTGATCGAGAACTTGGGGAATGAGCTGATAACAATCCGCGATGCTCCCGACATGAGCGTAATGCCGGACATGCTTGAGGTCGCTAACCCGGCCTGCTTGATCCCCGAAGACGCGGTAGAAATCACTGCTGAGAATCACACTGATCTGCTGAAGGGGCAGTCTGAGGGCAAGGTTATTGCCTGGGGTGATGATGGCTTTCCGGTGCTGGCTGATTTGCCGCCGCCCAGCGATGAACAGTTAGCTGCTGACGAACGAGTTTGGCGAGATCAGCGCTTATCTGAAACGGATGGTGTGGTGACGCGCCACCGCGACGAGGTGGAAGAGGGCCTGGAAACCACGTTGACTCCCACGCAGTACACCGAGCTTCAGGCTTACCGCCGAGCGTTGCGCAACTGGCCGGAAACGGGCGAGTTTCCGTTGATTGATCACCGTCCACTACCACCGTCTTGGCTGACGTAACTGTTTCATTAACGCCCTCTCCAGGGCGTTTTTGCTCCTGCGCCCTGTAGTTCCTTTCCGTACAACCCCCCGCGCTCGTCCAACCAACGCGCGCGCGTCACCCTGCGTTTCATTGTCACCCACGCGCAGGTTCTCCCCATGCCAACTGATTATCACCACGGCGTCCGAGTTGTCGAAATCAACGAAGGCACCCGCCCGATCCGCACCGTCGCGACTGCCGTCGTCGGCATGGTCTGCACCGCCGAAGATGCCGACCCGATCGCGTTCCCTCTGAATCGTCCAGTACTGCTAACCGACGTGCTTACCGCCAGCGGTAAGGCCGGTGTCCAGGGCACGCTCGCAAAAAGTTTGGATGCCATCGCTGACCAGGCCAGCCCGATTACCGTCGTCGTTCGTGTCGCCGAAGGCGCGGACGCTGCGGCGACCACCACCAATGTGATCGGTGGCGTTTCTCCCAGCGGACAGTACACCGGACTCAAGGCTCTGCTGGCTGCGGAAGCGCAGCTAGGCGTGCGACCGCGCATCCTCGGCGTACCTGGTCTCGACTCGCTGGCGGTGGCTACCGAACTTGTCCTCACCGCACAGAAGCTGCGTGGGTTCGCTTACGCCAGCGCCTGGGACTGCGAAACCGTCTCCGACGCCATCGCCTACCGAGAAAACTTCGGTGCCCGTGAGCTGATGACCATCTGGCCGGATTTCGTGAACTGGGACACCACGCTGAATGCCGACGCGCCGGCCTCGGCGATCGCCCGCGCTTTGGGCCTGCGCGCCAAGCTCGATGAACAGGTCGGCTGGCACAAAACCCTTTCCAACGTGGCAGTAAATGGTGTGTCCGGACTGAGCCGGGACATCTACTGGGATTTGCAGAACCCGGCCACCGACGCCGGCCTGCTGAACGCGGCGGATGTCACCACGCTGATTCGTCGCGAAGGCTTCCGCTTCTGGGGTTCGCGCACTTGCAGCGACGACCCACTGTTCGCCTTCGAAAACTACACCCGCACTGCCCAGGTATTGGCCGACACCATGGCTGAGGGCCAATTCTGGGCGATCGACAAGCCGATGCACCCAAGCCTGGTCCGCGACATCGTCGAGGGTATCAATGCCAAGTTCCGCGAACTGGTACGCCTCGGCTACCTGATCGGTGGTGAGTGCTGGTACGACGAAGCCGCCAACGACAAGGACACCCTCAAGGCCGGCAAGCTGTACCTAGATTACGACTACACGCCAGTACCTCCACTGGAGAACCTGGGGCTTCGCCAGCGCATAACCGATCGCTACCTGGTCGACTTCGCCAGCCGCATCAACGCCTGATATTCATTCATCCGCGCGGCGTTGGCCGCGCCTTTAGGAGAGCGCCCACATGGCTCTGCCCAAAAAGCTCAAGAACATGAATTTGTACAACGACGGCGTCAGCTACGTCGGTGCGTGCAAGAGCGTCACCCTGCCCAAACTCGCCCGCAAGCTCGAAGCCTTCCGGGGCGGCGGCATGGACGGTGGTGTGAAGGTCGACCTGGGTCACGGCGACGACGGCATCCAGCTCGAATGGACCCTCGGTGGCTGGGACCTGACGGCACTGCGTCAGTACGGTGCAGTGTCGGCAAGTGGCGTCATGCTGCGTTGGGCCGGGTCTATTCAGCGCGACGACACCGGTGAGGTTTCAGCCGTAGAGGTGGTCGTGCGCGGCCGGCACGAAGAAATCGACATGGGCGACTCGGAAAGCGGTGAAGACACCGAGCACAAGTTCACCACCACCTGCAGCTATTACAAGCTGACGATCGACGGCAATGAAGAGATCGAGATCGACTTGCTCAACTTCATTTTCAAGGTCGACGGCAAAGACATGCTGGCAGAACACCGTAAGGCGATCGGCCTGTAATCCCAGCTTTCCCCGCCGGCTCGTCCGGCCCCCTCACTTCAAAGGATTTCGACATGAGCACCTCCCCAAAAAACGAAGCTGCAGACGCACCAGTTGAGAAGAATCCAAACCGCCCTGTTATCACCCTGGACACACCGATTATCAGAGGTTCGACAGAAATCACCGAGGTGACGCTGCGCAAACCCGTCTCCGGCGAGTTGCGCGGCGTTTCTTTGACTGACCTGTTGCAGATGGACGTCCTCGCGCTGCGCAAGGTCCTTCCGCGCATCACCACACCGACCCTCACCGATCACGACATTGGCCTGATGGATCCGGCCGACCTGGTGCAGATGGCCACCGAGGTTGCCGGTTTTTTGCTGCCGAAGTCGGCGAAGGTGGATGCATCCCTCGTTGCGTAGATGACGCGATGGCGGATATCGCCGTGATTTTTCACTGGGGGCCAGCGGAGATGGATCCGCTCCCCCTGACCGAACTGATGGAATGGCGCGAACGCGCTCGTAAACGAAGTGGGGCGAAGGATGACTGACAAGCTGCGGCTGGAATTTCTGCTGTCCGCGATCGACAAGGTCACCGCGCCCCTCAAACAGATCAGCGCGGGGAGCAATGCTACGTCTCGCGCCTTGAAAGCGGCGCGGGACCAGCTGAAGGAACTCAACGCCCAGCAGTCCAACATTTCCAGCTATACCCGCCAGAAGGAAGCCGTCCGCCAATCCTCCGAAGAACTGGCCAAGGCGCAGGACAAGCTGCGCGGCCTGCGTGAACAGCTGCAGAAGATGGACGCCCCCACTGCTGCTTTCCAGAAGGCATTCGTCAACGCCTCCGCCTCCGTGGAAAAGCTGACCAACAAACACACCGCTCAGCGATCGGAGCTGCAGCGCCTGATTCCCCTCATGAAGTCCACTGGGGCTGACACGCGCAACCTCGGCACCACCGAGCGCCGCCTAAAAACCGAGATTGAGGCGGCCAACAAAGCCATCCAGTCACAGCGGGAACGCCTCTCTGCGCTCGCCAAACAGCAGGAACGGGTGTCAAAGGCGCAGAGAAATTATTCCAAGGGCAAAGAGCTCGCCGGCAACGCCGCTGTTGCCGGCGCGAGCGCAGGTGCGGTGGGAGCGGCGGTCGGCCTGCCGATCGTAGGGATGGTCAAAGACTATTCCCGTTTTGAGGATGCCATGGCGGGTGTAGCCAAACAGGTCAACGGCGCTCGGGACGACAACGGTCAGCTCACCCAGACCTATTACGACATGGGAGCGGCCATCAAGAAGATGTCCGAAACCATTCCCATGGCGACTACCGATATCGCCGCCCTGGTGGAAGGCGGTGCGCGAATGGGCATCCAGGGTAAAGACGACCTGCTGGAGTTCGCCCGCGTCGCCGCGACTGCCGCGACGGCTTTCGAGTTACCTGCTGACCAGGTCGGCGAAAGCCTGGCGCGCATTGCCAGTCTCTACAAATTGCCCATCAAGAACGTCAGCCAGCTCGGCGACGCGATCAACTACCTTGACGACAACGCGATGTCGAAGGGTGGAGACATCATTGAAGTCATGCAGCGCACGGCAGGTATTACCGCGTCGGTCGGCATGTCGTTCAAGGACGCAGCCGCTTTAGGCTCAACCTTCCTGACGCTTGGCGCATCGGCGGAAATCGCCGGAACCGCTACCAATGCCATGATCCGAGAGTTGGCTATCGCCACCCAGCAACCTAAGCGATTTGTCACCGGCCTCAAGTCGATCGGGCTGGAGGCGAAAGCGGTTCAGGATGGCATGAGCAAGGACGCAACGGGCACCATCCAGAAAGTGCTGGAAGCGGTCAACAAACTGCCAAAAAATCAGCAGCTCGGTGTGATGACCCAGCTGTTCGGCAAGGAGTACGGCGACGACGCGGCGAAACTGGCGTCCAACATCGGTGAATATAAGCGACAGCTTGACCTGGTGAATGGAGCGGACAACGCGCCTAAACGCGACGGATCGATGCAGCGCGAGGGCGATATTCGCGCAGACCAGTTGTCCGCCCGATGGGAAATGTCTCAGAACCGCATGTTCAACCTGAGCAGCGCGCTGGGCGCAACCCTCCGACCAGCGCTGATCCAACTGGTCACCGGATTTAATGGCGTGCTGGAGCGCGTCAATGCATGGGCGACCGCTAACCCGGGGCTGGTGCTGGGCATCCTCAAAGTGGGCGCCGGCATTGCGGCACTGTCGATCGGCTTCAGCACGGTTGCCCTCGCACTGGCCACGACCCTTGGCCCGTTCCTCGCCGTGCGATACGGGTTGTCACTGATCGGGATCCGCCTGCCCTCTGTGATCGGGCTGCTGTTCAACCTTGGCTCGAAAGTACTGCCCTTTGTCGGTCAGGCCTTCATTTGGGTTGGCCGCCTTTTCATGGCCAATCCAATTGGCTTGGCCATTACGGCCATCGCTGCCGCTGCGTATTTGATCTATGCAAACTGGGACAAGGTGAAGGCTTACTTCGTCAGTGCCTGGGCTGAGATCAAACTGGGCTTCAGCGGCGGGATCAGCGGCATCCTGCAGACGCTCGCCAATTTCAGCCCAATCGGGCTGATCTACCAGGCCTTCTCGGCGGTGATGAACTACATGGGCGTCGAGATGCCCAGCCGATTCACCGAGTTCGGAGGAATGATCATCTCCGGCCTGGTCAACGGCATCACGAACGCGATGGGCTCCGTGAAGACGGCGATCACTAATGCCGGTAGCAACACCGTCGACTGGTTCAAGGAGAAGCTGGGTATTCACAGCCCTTCCCGGGTTTTTGCCGAACTCGGCGGCTTCACCATGGCCGGGTTGGCGCAGGGCGTTGCTGAAGGTCAGAGCGGGCCTCTGGAAGCAGTCAAGGCCGTGGGCGAGCTTATGACTCAAGCAGGGACTGTGACCATCGGAGCCATCACCAACGCGGGCGCAGCGCTGAACCCAGCTGCTGCAATGCCCGGGGCTACCGCCGCCGCTCTGAACTCAGCCGCCTCCGTACCTGGGGCAAAAGCTGAAAGTGGCGGCATGCTCGATTCGATCATGGGCATAGGCAAACGACTGGCCCAAGTGGGCGCGATCGCCGTAGGGATGGGCGGGGCTCAAGGCGCGATCGCGGTCGACAACCGCCCGCCAATTGGTCCAGCAGCAGCTCCAGCGGCGATGCAGATGGCGCCCGATCAAATCGTCATCAACATTCACCCCGCCCCGGGGATGGATGCCGCTGCGATCGCGCGAGCGGTGTCTGCAGAACTGGACAAGCGGCAGTATGCAAAACAAGCCAAGGGCCGCAGCGCCCTTTATGACCAGGAGTAAACGGACATGATGATGTCACTGGGCATGTTCATTTTTAGCCTCGAAACCCTGGCGTATCAGGAACTGCAGCGTCAGACAGAATGGCGTCACGGCTCGACTTCCCGTATCGGCACCAACCCATCACGCCAGTTCCTGGGCCGTGGGGACGACTCGATCAGCATGCCTGGAATTCTTCTGCCGGCACTCGCCGGAACCCCGCTCAGCCTCGACACCCTTCGCGCCATGGCCGATACCGGGAAGGCCTGGCCGCTGATCGAAGGCACCGGCAGGATCCTGGGCATCTGGGTGATTGAGAGCATCAGCGAGACCAAGACCCTGTTTTTCCCGGACGGCGCAGCACGGCGAATTGAATTCACCATCGCGCTCAAACGGATCGATGACGGCCGCGTCGACCTGCTCGGCGCAGGCGTCAGCACAGCTGGCAACATTCTGAGGAAAATCCTGTGATCGACCAGGCACTGAGCCAGATCGATGGCTATCTGAATGATGCGCAGGCCTCCATGCGGGAAGCGAAAGCCTACCCGCGTCCGATTTGTCGAATGGAGGTCGATGGTCGCGACATCACGGCGGCTATCGAGAAGCGCCTGATGATCATTGAACTGACCGACAACCGCGGACTAGCGGCAGACCAGCTCGATGTCACGCTCTCGGATCATGACGGGCGTCTGGTAATTCCACCGAAAGGCGCATCCCTGCGCCTGTGGCTTGGCTGGAGCGATACCGGCTTGGTCGACAAAGGCTCGTACACCGTCGACGAGACCGAACACAGCGGCGCGCCGGACCAGTTAAACATCCGTGCGCGCAGTGTGGACATGAGCGCGGGCCTGAAGGTCAAACGCGAACGAAGCTGGCATAACGAAACGATTGAGTCAGTAGTGCAAGCCATTGCAGGCGCCTATGGCCTTGGCCCGCTGGTAAGCGCCGCACTCAGTGCGATCAAATTGGTGCATCTTGATCAGGCCAATGAATCAGACGCGAACCTGCTCTCCCGCCTGGGACAAGAGCATGATGCGATCGCCACGGTTAAAGCCGGCAGACTACTGTTCATGCCGATCGGCAATGCGACTAGCGCCAGCGGACTGAACCTGCCGCACATTACCCTGACCCGCCGGGACGGCGACCAGCACCGATTCCTACAAGCGGATCGGGACAGTTACACCGGCGTACGGGCGTTCTACTACGACGTCAACAGCGCCGAAAAAAAAGAGGCGATATCCGGCGGCGGCGACAATATCAAGGACCTGCGGCATTCCTATACCGACCAGAAAACCGCACTGGTTGCTGCCCGGGCAGAGTGGAACAAGCTGCAGCGGGGAACGGCAACACTCAGCTATACACTGGCGCGTGGTCGGCCGGATTTAACGCCAGAACTCACCTACTCCCTGACAGGAATCAAACAGGAAATCGCGGACATTATCTGGCTGGGGGGCAACGTAAAACACAGTTTCACGTCGGACTCATTCACCACGAGTCTTGAGCTTGAATCAAAGTTGCCAGATGGCGACGAGGTAGCGGAGCTGGCCGACGATGCCAAGGACTATTCAGGCATCGTCGCGTGGTACCGCGACAAGAAGAGCGAAAAGCAGCAAAAACTTACCGAGGGTGATCAGAGCAAGCCAAAACGGCTAACGCACCTGTACGAGAGCAAGGCGTCGGCACAGCGTGCGGTGGACAGAGAGTACAAGCGACTGCAGGCGAAGAATGGTGCAGCTACCACAGGAACCCCGGCGTGATCAGCCGGGGCGCGGGACATTGGCCAGGAGTTACTCCGTATCGGCCATCATTTCCGCCAAGCGTCGTAGATGGCTCTTGTCCGCCTCCGACATTTTTCGGTACATGCCTAGCAAAATGCACTCCAGCTGGGTCAGCTGAGGTGCGGAACATTCCCTGTCCCGAACGTCCTGTTCAAGTTGCTCCAAAACGCCTCGATCCAACATGCTCAATACTCCTTAAAGCCGCAGAGCATCGGCGAAATCGAAATTTTCTGAAGCACCAGGTGATCGCTCTTTCGCATGGTAGCGCTAGATCGAGTGATGCAATTTCACTCCAGAGGAAGCGTGCCCTGCGACTCTTTCGCTGCCATTTCGGCGAGGCCAGTAGCGATCCGATGCACCACAACTTGATCACCAGGACTCAGCGAACGGAAACAGTTCAGCACCTCGTTTTCGATAGTGGTCTGCGTTCCCGCTGCCGTATCCCTCCGACCGAAAAGCACATACATAACGTCCACGCCGATCTTCGAGATCGCCAACAGATAAGCCGTGTCCGGCCTCTGTCGGTCATTCTCGTAATTGCCTTGGGAGTTACGTTTCACACCGCCTATATCAGCGAAATCGTTCTGATTGATTCCAAGCCGGTCGCGCTCTTCCCGGAGCCTCTCGCCCAAAGTTTTTTCCAAGGATTCTCCAGACACACAAATTTTTGGCATGCATCGCTTTACACAGCCAAAGTTTTGGGCATAATGATGGCACACACAACACGATTGAACACAGATGAACACTATGCCCGTCCTCCTTACAGCCGAGCAAGCCCGCGCAGACCTTGACCGCAACGGGATCACCATTGCGCAGTTCTGTCGGCAACATGACTTGAACAAAAATTTGGTCAGCGATTTGTTGAACGGTCGCAAGAAGGGCGTTCGAGGTGAAGCCCGACGAGCAGCTGTACTCCTGGGAATCAAAGACGGCGTGATATCAAAATAATTGCAGCGGCCCCGGCGAGAAACCAGAAAATGAAACGCATCGTTCTAGAAACCCGTAGGCAAGTCGTCAGCGCCGTTATCTGTGCGTACCCAGGCGGTCGTGATTGCGCAGCTCCGCGTCTGGGTATGTCGGTGAAGAAATTCGACAACCACGCCTATGAAAACGCCGGCAGCCGCCCACTAACTGATGAGCAGATCTGCCTTCTGGAGTTACAAACCGGCACCACTCACCTCCCCGACTTCGTCTGCAATCTATACGGCGGCGTGTTTGTCCCAGTAGCCGAGGCTGGGCAGCTCGACAACCTCGACCTGTACGCCCGCTCGATCAATACCGCAGTCAAACGCGGGTTGGTCGACGCCATCATTGGCAAAGCACTTCAAGACGGCGTCATTCAGGACGACGAGGTGCAGGCCATTCTCGCAGCGCACCGTGCACACGTTGCAGCCAGACATGAAGAGATCACTGCAGTGATCGTTCTGCACCGGGAAAACCCGGGCAGCGAAGATTCGAAGTAGGCGCTGGAAGCGTCGTCATTTCTCGGCATTAGCCGAAGGCCGCGACTAGCGGCGGGGAGAAAAAGTGAGCACTTACAAGCTGGTATGTCCGCACTGCCAGGAGCGAATGCGCATCCGAACCAGTGAAGGCACGCATATCTTTTTGCGTATTGCCTACCTGCAATGCATTAACGAGGCCTGCGGCTGGTCAGTTCGAGCTCAGTTCGAAATGACTCACGAAATGAGCCCCTCCGGTATGCCTAACCCATCGGTTTCCCTTCCGGTTGCACCGGTGGCGATTCGGCGGCACGCGATGAAGAAGGAAGGCGAGCAACAGATGGACCTACTTGGACTGGAGACGGCCTGATGAACATGACGATCACCGCGCAGAACCCCGAACGCGAATACCGTGCCGCCCTGCAGAGCGCCGCGCTTTGCTACATGCAACGCCACCAGGCTGAACACCTGGGAAACGACCAGCAGCTCTTCAACCGCACCGTCACCTACCTGCAGGCGACACTGGAAGTGCCTGTCTACCTTGCAGAAACTCTGACGGGCCTGGCATACGGCGAATTGCATTCCGGCTGTGGCCAGCGCCACCTCGACCTGAAGGTCAGCAGTGCATCCGTTGCGGTACTCGCCGATCCAGACAGCGGTCAGTCCTTCGCCATTCCCGTGGCTTTGATCTTTAAACACCTGGTCGACGCTACCGAGCCTCAACCAACAGCCCCTTTCAACTGACCGAATAGCACCACCTTTCGCGAGTGGGTTTGGGCAAGTTGCGCCCGAAATCAGGGAAAAAGCCATGAACACAGCACTTTCCATCCGGATGGACCTTAGTAAAAACCTCGCTGAAGCCCTGCACCAGGAGCTGCGTGAGCGCCTTCGGATGGGCATTCAGGAGCATTGGTATTCGGACGAGTTCCGACGCGTTCCTGATGGCTTGCGGACTAGCGCAATCCTGTCTGCCTACCCCGCCTTGGCGGCTCAAAAAACAACTCTCGGCGCCCTTCAGGTCGCCATCAGAAAGCAGGCGTGACGATGGAACAGCAAATCCGGGGTGATGTACTGACCCGACTCGAATTCGACTATGGCCTGCGGCACCGCACAGGCACCGACTTCATGCGCGGTGGCACCTGCCCTGCCTGCTCAAAAAAGGAACTGTATTCCAGCTTCGAAAACCCGTGGTTCATCAAGTGCGGCCGTGAGAGCAAATGCGGTCAGCAGTGGCATGTCAAAGAGCTGTACGCGGATCTGTTCGACGACTGGAGCAAACGTGCGCCGGCCACGGACGATCAACCGACGGCAAGCGCCCGCGCTTATATGGAGTTCGCTCGGGGCTTCAAGATCGAGCTGGTCGCCGGACTGTTCACCCAGGAAAACTATTTTGATCGCGACCTGAATATCGGGTCGGCAACGGTCCGTTTTCCTCTGGAGCGCGGCGGTTACTGGGAGCGCCTGATTGACCAGCCTCAGCGCTTCGGAAAGAAGAAAGCCCGATTCAAACCCGGGGCGTCGTACAAGGGCTATTGGTGGTGTTCGCCGAATATCGACCTGTCACAGACTGAAGAACTGTGGATCGTCGAAGGCATTTTTGATGCGATCGCCCTCGAGCACAACGCGATCGATGCGGTCGCGGCAATGTCGTCGAATGCTTTTCCCGAGGCCTCGCTGAAAGCACTGGCCGTCGATCGCGCAGGCAACCTGCCGAGACTGGTGTGGGCACTGGACAACGAGCCTGGCGCGCACCGTTACACGCGCAAATGGGTCGCCATGGCCCGGGCACTGGGCTTTGAATGCACTGCGGCTCAGATTCCGCAACGCGATGCGCGAAAGGTGGACTGGAACGACCTGCATCAGCGTTGGGCCTTCATCAGTGATGAAGCCGATCGCCGCCGGCGCACCGAAGCGGACCTCGACGAGGCCCGCCACCACGGTGCCCTGCTTATCGCCGAGAGCGCATCAGAAAAAGCGTTGCTGATGTACAACTGGCGCGAGCGCGAGGAATTCCACTTCGGGTTTGAGTCCCGCCTTTACTGGTGGAAGCTGGACATCAGCAAATTCAACAACGCCATGCAGGCACTGGAGACGAGCGAGAACCACGAAGAGCAGCAGCTGAACAGCAAAGCCATGCGTGAGAAAGCGTTGCGCATGTCGGGCTGCGTGGTCGAGATCGCCAACTGCTACCCCCAAGCTCTGTACTTCCAGCGCAATGAAATCACCGACGAGTCCTGGTACTTCTTCCGTGTTGATTTTCCGCACGACGGTGGCTCGGTAAAAAACACCTTCACCGGTGGCCAGGTAGCAGCTGCGAGCGAGTTTAAGAAACGTCTGCTCGGCATGGCCGCCGGCGCGGTGTTCACCGGCAGTGGCCAACAGCTCGACAAAATCATGAAGGACCAGCTGTTCGCGATCAAAACGGTTCAGACGATCGACTTTGTCGGATACAGCAAGGAATACGGTTGCTACGTGTACGGCGACGTGGCCATCAAAGATGGCCAGGTGGTCGACGTCAACGACGAGGAATTTTTTGAGTTCGGCAAGCTGCGTCTGAAAACCCTGCAACGTGCGGTACCAGTGCGAATTCAGCGCGACCCGAAGGAATACAGCGACGAATGGGCGAAATTGTTGTGGACGTGCTTCGGCGCCCAGGGCGTTGTCGCACTTACCTTCTGGTTTGGTTCGCTGTTCGCCGAGCAGATCCGCGCTCGCTACCAGTCGTTTCCCTTCCTCGAAGCCACCGGCGAGGCCGGGGCCGGTAAAACCACACTGCTCAACCTGCTGTGGAAACTGCTGGGCCGCGCCGGCTACGAAGGGTTTGACCCTTCAAAATCCACAAAGGCTGGCCGCAGCCGCTTGATGGGGCAAGTGTCCGGGATGCCGGTGGTTCTACTGGAGTCCGATCGGAGCGGCGACGACAAGTCCCATGCAAAGAATTTCGAATGGGACGAACTGAAGGACTACTTCGGCGGCGGCACCTTGGCGACAAAGGGCGTGAAAACTGCCGGTAACGAAACCTACGAGCCGCCTTTCCGAGGCACGATCGCTATCAGCCAGAACGCGCCAGTGATTGCTTCGGAAGCCATCATGACGCGGATTGTGAAGCTGCACTTTGTGCGGCCAAACGTGACGCCAGAAAGCCGAGCCGCGGCTGACCGCCTGACCGCCCTCGACGGCAACCAGCTCAGCCACTTCCTGCTGCAGGCGGTGAAACGCGAAAGCGATGTCATGTCCACGCTCGCCGACAAAATCCCTGCACACGAAGCGCGTTTGCGCAGGCTGCACACCCATTGCATCAGTTGCGACACCGAGTATCCAGCCAACAACGAAAAGGCCGCATGCCAAAAATGCGGCAATCAGCTGCGAGGCTATATCCGCGTCGAACGGATCGTTAAAAACCATGCGCAGTTGCTCGGCCTACTGGACTGCATCCGTTCGCTTGTACCCCTGAGCGATTCCCATATCAGCACCACGCAGCGTTGCATCATCGCAATGGCGATCGAGCGCCAGAGCTCGATCAGCGCAGACCACCCTGTGGTTGCTGAATTCTGGGAAGTCTACGACTACCTCCAAGGGCTAGACGCCGATGGGCCGGTGGTCAACCACAGCAAAAAAGACAACGTCATCGCCATCAACCTCAACGAGTTCGTCGAGCGAGCCGCAGAGCACCGCCAAAAGCTGGCCGATGTCAGCGAGCTGCGCGATCGCCTGAAGGAATCCCGCTGCCGCAAATTCCTGGAATCGAACAAGGCCGTCGACAGCGCGGTTCGTGCCCATCAGGCCACGCGACACAACAACACGATCACCAAGTCACCCACCGTCAAGTGCTGGATGTTTCAGGCGTAGGGCTGCAACCCGCGCTAACAACCCTGAAAGGAGAGAACCATGCAGATTCAAGTCGTTACCGGCACTGCGAAAAGCCTGCAGGACCGCACCTCCCATCTGCTCAACGAGCTCGGAAACGATCACCGCAAAACGGTGCAGGCCGAGGCATACGGCGCCAACGGCCTGGTCGATATTTTAGAGGTACGGGCCACAGACGGTCAGCGCGAGATCTTGGTGCTGAATTGTTCAAGGCTCCAGATCCAGGCGGTTTTGGAATGGCGTTCATGTGCCGAAGACACAAACGAATTTGAAGACCTGGTGCTGCACCTGGTGCGACTGCCAGACAGCAACCTGTAACGCCGGCTGCAACCGGCACTTTTGAAGGAGAGAGAGAACCATGCGCGACACAAAGCAACTTGAACACACCGGACGTGATGCCCTGCTTGGGCAGTTGATCGGCGCAGTCGTGACGGTGGCGTTGATCGCCATCGTCGCGGTCCAGGTGCCGGATTTGCTGATTTGGATCCTGAGCTAAAGATCCGCAATAAGTTGGTGCCCTGGGGCTGCAACCCCAGGGCACCTGCCACCCCTGAAAGGAGAGAACCATGCAAGCTCAAACCCTCAACGATGGCGCTGCCGAGGCTACCACCACCGCAAACTTGAAGCGATATCGCGTGGCGGAGTCCTGGAAAGACTACGAGGTTCTGCTCGAAGTGAACCTCGACGTGTTGACCCAGGAGCGCGCCGCCCTGATCAACCAGTATTTTTCAGACGATACGACGCGCCTCATGGAAGAAAACGGCAATGCCGTGCGCGTGGCCATCCGTCTGGCCGGATCCACCATGATCAGAATCATGCTCGAGCAAGGCGGAGCGGAGTTCACACCGGCTTTCAAAAACGTTTTCGGTGACAACCCGGGCACCAGTTGGACACACGACCTTCACAGCACCGAAGGCTTTGGCGGATGCGAAGCAGACGAGCAGCCGTATGGTTGGTGCGGCATGAGGGTGATCGGCGCCGACGTCGACGTCCCCGGTTTTTTTGAAGTCGATCTGACTGAAACAGCAGTCGCAGAGGAAGCCTGACGATGACGCAGGAACGAATCCGGCCCGCGATGGCCAGCAAGCGCCTGGACCTGCCCAGCGTCTGCGATATCTGTGGCTTCGCTCGCTCAACACGTCGACACAAAAGATGCAGCGAGCAACGTCAGCAACGGAAAACAGAAGAATGGGCTGCCTTGATGGCGGAAAGGCTTACCGCAAAATTGGCAAAAGCTCGTCGGCAGGCCTGAATTTTAGGGATCAAAACCGTGAATACCATTGCACAACAAGCGTTACAACGAGCCAAGGCACGCTCTGCCAGTAGCCCTCTGCAAACGCCAACCAACCGCCGGCGTTTCTGGACGACAGCCGAGGAGTCGCGTTTGAGGTCGCTGTACGCGGCCACACCGATGTCCCAGCTGGTTGAGATGTTGGGGCGCCCGAAGTCCGCAATTTATGGAAAAGCAAAGGAACTCGGCTTGAAGCGCAGCGCCGAGTTCCTGGCCAGCGAACATTCGGGCCGGTTACGCCGTGACGACAACCCGGGTGTGGCCACGCGCTTTCAGAAAGGACACGGCACCTGGAACAAAGGAAAGCCGTTTTCCGCCGGTGGCAAGTCTGGAGACACACAATTCACCAGCGGACATCTGCCGCACAACCATGTCCCGATCGGGACCGAGGTGATGGCTTCGGACGGGTATTTGAAAGTTAAGGTGGCGGAGCCTAACAAATGGGAGTGGACGCACCGTCGCAACTGGCAGGCAGTACATGGGGCGATACCTAAGGGAATGGTGTTGGTCTTCAAAACCGCCGATCACACAAACTGCTCCGTCGACAACCTTGAACTGATCACGCGGCGCGAGCTGATGAGCCGCAATACCATTCAGCGATTCCCGCCCGAACTCAAACAAACCATTCGCCTGCTGGGCAAATTGAGAAGAACGATCGAGGCAACCAATGAATAACAAAATGACCGATCTGAGAAACCATCTGTTCGCGACATTGGAGGCGCTCCAGGACCAGGACAAGCCCATGGAAATCGAGCGAGCAAGAGCAATCGCTGAAGTGGGAAAGGTACTCGTCGACTCAGCGAAGGTTGAGGTGATGTTTCTCAAAGTGATGGATGGTGAGGGGCAAAGCACCGGCTTTATTGAGTCAGAAAGAGCTTTACCAGCGCTGCAGGGGAGATAGGTCAAGGTGAATAAGCTGGATCGTTTTATGCGGGAACGGGATGTTATCGCCGTTACGTCCCTATCACATGCAACGCTGTGGCGGGCAATGAAAAGCGGTCGCTTCCCACGACCGGTTTCGATTTCACCTGGCCGAGTCGGCTGGCGGGAGTCTGCAATCGTCGCCTGGCAGCAGAATCCTGCAGAATGGAAACCAACCGAGGCCGCTTAAGCGGCCTCATTTATTTGTCAGCGTTGCCGTGATCACGTTCTTCTGCAGCCAAACTGACCAGCGCTGTAGACCGGACTTTTTCTCTTTGAAATAGGTGTACCGGTCGTAATGTTTCGATCCCACATCGCCGAACGCATGTCCTTGAATTCGGTCCTTCAATTCCTTATCGAGCCCTGCTACGCCCATTAACGTTTTGCACGTCCGGCGGATGTCGCGCAGTGTGAACGGTCCGTTGAATTTCTTCGTGTGTCGACTGTAGAGCTTTGTCACTGCTCGGGAGAGCGACTGCGTGTGCAGCGACTTGCCATCGGCCTTGCCCATAAAAGGATAGGCGCTGGACTCACTGACTTCATCCATCACTTTCAGGCTTTGGCGCATCAACTTGTTGAAGGGGACGACGTGTAATGACCGCTCCCCTTCAATACCCTTGCCCCCGCTTTTACCCTTCCTATTTCGGATTATCAAATGATCGTTCAGGTACTGGCGCCGCTCAGTTGCCAGGACTTGTTCCGGCCGCTGACCACCTGATGCAATGAGAAATTTCAGCAGTTCGGATGTCACCAGACTCAAATGCTCAGGTAATAACTGCCAAAGTGTCGCCAGTTCCTCAGTTGAAAGGGCCCGATCACCAGGTTGTTCCCAGTCGTCCTGGACCGGCACACTGGCCACAGGGTTACTGACCAGTCCAAACCGCACTTGAACGTCCAGGTAACTGCGCGGGTTGTACTCCTGCTCCAGCCCGACCTGAAAAGCTGCATGGAGCTGTGAACGGACGCGATTGCAATATGTGGTGATGCCGGCATCGATCATTTTCACGATGATGTTGCGTATCTGAACCGGGCCGATGAGAGAGGCGGGTTTGTTGACGAGATCGGGGAATGAGTCGCTGACGTAATGCTTGAGCGACCACTTAACATCACCAGCTGATGCAGCTTCCTCGGTTTCGAGCTTCTTCACATACAGATCAAGCAGATCCTGAAATGTACCTGGGGAAGCTTGCACTCCCTTTTCTTCACGGCACTTGTCCCGGGCAATCGTGAGTTTCATCTCAGGCCATGTACCGAGCTTGGCCATCTTCTTTTTACCAGCGACATGCCGCTGAAAATAAAACTCTTTTGTCCCGCTAGGTCGGACCTTGAGAACGAGCACCCCTTCACCTTTAGCGGTGCGGCCGTCGGACATGACGTAGTCCTTTTCGCGAGGTTTCAGCGCTTGAATCTGCTTTTCCGTGAGCATTGGTGACAGTACCTGGTGACAGTCGGCCAGATCTAAGGTGATACCCCGTGAAACAACACGATTGAACACCTCCCTCTGAGAGCCGCGATTCTACTGGGCTACAGACAGAAATTGATATCCCCTGTGACGCACTGAGACTGCACTAGTAAAAGCTTCCCAAGCTGATAACGAGGGTTCGATTCCCTTCACCCGCTCCACTATTTTCAAGG
>RCUN01000291.1_pt1 | contig 37127 bp, 29 predicted proteins | sample 2166181 | NCBI WGS metagenome assembly RCUN01 (sample SAMN09932603, study PRJNA488358) | compost metagenome | feature: garden; material: soil; isolation source: compost soil in crotononitrile-enriched culture | place: Germany: Experimental Botanical Garden Goettingen | collected 2016-01-27 | reverse complement strand
CAATTCAGGCGAATCCACAGAAGTTGTATCAAGAAGGGAGCGTAGTCTACCGGAATGCTCCTTTCAGCTCAAACCTTGATCTTCGTCTGTTGGCAGCCAATGCAATTTCCAGCCGTCCTGTGCATGACCATCAAGTCCCGGCAGGTTCGCCACCGCGAGCAATTCATCGCCGCGAAACAGCAGCGGCAATCTGCCACGCATGAAGACCGGGACCGCGCGCTCATTGAGCAGGCGCTTGAGGTCACGGTGGCCGCGATCCGCCAGTTGCATGACTTCACCGCCCTGACGATAGGCAATGCGCAAAGGCCCGACGGGAGTCTGCCCGCTGAACGTGACATGTCCGTTATCGGCCAAGCGTAGCGCTGACGCCGGACTCTGCCACTCGACGCCGATCATCGGCGTGCGTAGCCAGTTGCCACTCAGCCACCACAGACGCCCGGCGCTGCGATGAAGCTCGCCATCGGCCAGACGCCATACCGGTGAAGCATCGTGAGCGGCGTCGCACAGATTTTTCCAACCCGACCAGTGGTCGGTATCTGGCAGTTGCGTGAAGGGTTCGAGCCAATGGCTGATCGCGTTTCGTTGCCGGGCAGCAGACAGTGCGGCGAGCGGCGCCAGTTCCAGCGACGGTAAAACCAGCCATTCATAATCATGAGCAGTCGCGGCTTGCGCCAGATCGATCTGCGCCAACTCATCGAGCAGCCCCTGAGCTTCACGCAGATGCGCGGCGCTGCGGGCCATGTTCGCCTGCGCTTGCGGCCAGCGCTCGCTCAGCACCGGCATGACCTGATGGCGCAGGTAATTGCGCGAGAACTGTCGATCCTGATTTGACGGATCTTCGATCCAGCTTAACGAGTGAGCCTGCGCGTAACGTTCCAGCTCGGCTCGAGTGACATCCAGCAACGGGCGAATCAACATGCCCTGCCCCACTGGCCTTTGCTGCGGCATTCCCGACAATCCGCGCACTCCCGCACCACGCAGCAGCCGGAACAGCAGTGTTTCCGCCTGATCATCACGGTGCTGACCAGTGATTAACGCCTCATTAGCTTGGGTCAGCGCACTGAACACGGCGTAACGCGCATCCCGCGCCGCCCGCTCCAGACTCGCGCCTGGTTGCACCGTCACCTGCTCGATCAGCAACGGCACTCCCAGCGCATCACACACGGACTGGCAATGTTGCGGCCACGCATCAGCCGCAGCCTGAAGGCCGTGATGGATATGGATAGCGCTTAGCGCGGGGATGGATTCGGTTTTTGCCAGATCGGCAAGCAGGTGCAGCAGGACGGTGGAATCGAGACCACCGGAAAACGCGATACGCCAATGAGCGGCATTGCGCCAAGGCTCAAGGTTGTGCAAAAGCCGTGAAGGCAAATCAATCATGGACTGCCCCATATTTAACTCTTTGCCCCAAAACAAATGTAGGAGTGAGCCTGCTCGCGATAGCGGTGTGACAGCCAACACATTGGTTGAATGTTACGCCCTCATCGCGAGCAGGCTCACTCCTACAGGGGTATTGCGCTCGACTTAGAGACCGTAGCTCATCAGTCGATCATAACGGCGCTTCAGCAACGCTTCGTTATCGAACTTCTTCAGCATCGCCAGTTGCGAGCTCAGCTCGGCACGGATCGATGCAGCCGCAGCCGCCGGATCACGGTGCGCGCCGCCCAGAGGCTCGCCAATCACCTTGTCGACAATGCCCAGGCCTTTCAGACGCTCGGCGGTGATGCCCATTGCTTCAGCAGCATCCGGCGCTTTTTCGGCGGTTTTCCACAGAATCGAAGCGCAACCTTCCGGCGAGATTACCGCGTAGGTCGAGTACTGCAGCATGTTTAGCTGGTCGCAGACGCCAATGGCCAGTGCACCACCGGAACCACCCTCACCGATAACGGTGGCGATGATCGGGGTCTTCAGGCGCGACATCACGCGCAGGTTCCAGGCGATCGCTTCGCTCTGGTTACGCTCTTCAGCGTCGATGCCAGGATAGGCACCCGGGGTGTCGATGAAGGTCAGGATCGGCATTTTGAAACGCTCGGCCATCTCCATCAGACGGCAAGCCTTGCGGTAGCCTTCCGGACGCGGCATGCCGAAGTTACGGCGCACCTTCTCACGGACTTCACGACCCTTCTGGTGACCGATGATCATCACCGGCTGGTCTTCCAGACGGGCGATACCGCCAACGATGGCCGCGTCGTCAGAGAAGTGACGGTCACCGTGCAGTTCGTCGAACTCGGTGAAGATATGCTCGATGTAGTCGAGGGTGTACGGGCGTTTCGGGTGACGCGCCAGGCGTGCGATCTGCCAGCTGGTCAGCTTGCCGAAGATGTCTTCGGTCAGCGTTTTGCTCTTGTCCTGCAGGCGGGAGATCTCATCGCCGATATTCAGCGAATTGTCATTACCGACCAAGCGCAACTCTTCGATCTTGGCTTGCAGGTCGGCGATCGGCTGTTCGAAATCTAGAAAATTCGGGTTCATAGGCGTCCGTCTTGGGTCGAGTCCCAAGGGTTCTTGGGCCGGCCGGTTGTCTATTCGCGCCCTACCTTAAGGGACAGGCGCGTTGAGGTCGAGATTAAAAATTCAGGTCAAGGTCAGGGCAATCTGATAGCACTGACCGTCAACGGTATTGGAGGAAGACGTTGTCTCGCCCGAACTGGTCACGCAGGGCTTGAATCAACGCATCCGCCGGATCGATCCGCCAGGTCTCGCCGAACTGCAGCAAGGTCTTCGCATCCGGGCTGGTGTACTCCATGGTGATCGGGCACGCGCCGCGATGACGCTTGAGCAAATCCCCCAACCAGCGTAGCTGATCGCCTTTCAGATCCTGGGTTTGCAGCTTCAGGCGCAGGCTTTCGGCCAGATTGGTGCGCGCGTCTTCCATGCTCATCACACGTTTGACCCGCAGGCGCAGGCCACCGGAGAAGTCATCGTTGCTGACTTCGCCTTCGACCACCACCATCGCGTCGGTCTGCAACAACGACTGCGCAGAATGGAACGCATCGGCAAACAGCGACGCCTCAATCCGCCCCGAACGGTCGTCGAGGGTGATGAAACCCATCTTGTCGCCCTTCTTGTTCTTCATCACCCGCAGGGCAATGATCATCCCCGCCACGGTTTGCGTATCGCGCGCCGGCTTCAGGTCGATGATGCGCTGACGGGCGAAACGGCGGATCTCGCCTTCGTATTCGTCGATCGGGTGACCGGTCAGGTACAGGCCCAAGGTGTCTTTCTCACCTTTGAGGCGCTCCTTGAGAGTCAGCTCCTTGGCCTTGCGGTGCGACGCATACACGTCGGCGTCTTCCTCGACAAACAGCCCGCCAAACAGGTCGGCGTGACCAGAGTCGTGGGTACGCGCGGTCTGCTCGGCCGCCTTGATCGCCTCTTCCATCGCTGCCAGCAGCACGGCGCGGTTGCGGTCGATGTTGGCCTGATAAGCCTTCTGTTCGTCATGGAAGTACGGCCCCAGACGATCCAGCGCACCGCTGCGGATCAAGCCGTCGAGGGTACGTTTGTTGATGCGCTTGAGGTCGACCCGCGCGCAGAAATCGAACAGATCCTTGAACGGACCTTCCTGACGCGCCTCGGTGATCGCCTCAACCGGGCCTTCACCGACACCTTTGATCGCGCCCAGGCCGTAAACGATGCGGCCGTCGTCGTTCACCGTGAACTTGAACTCCGAAGTGTTCACGTCCGGCGCGTCGAGACGCAGCTTCATCGTGCGCACTTCCTCGATCAAGGTCACGACCTTGTCGGTGTTGTGCATGTCCGCAGAAAGTACCGCTGCCATGAACGGCGCCGGGTAGTGAGCTTTCAGCCACGCAGTCTGGTACGAGACCAGGCCGTAGGCGGCGGAGTGGGATTTGTTGAAGCCGTAACCGGCGAATTTTTCTACCAGGTCGAAAATGTTACCGGCAAGGTCGGCGTCGATGTTGTTGGTCGCGCAACCTTCAATGAAACCGCCGCGCTGCTTGGCCATTTCTTCGGGTTTTTTCTTACCCATCGCCCGACGGAGCATGTCCGCACCGCCAAGGGTGTAACCGGCCATGACCTGAGCAATCTGCATCACCTGTTCCTGATACAGGATGATGCCGTAAGTCGGTGCCAGAACCGGCTTCAAACCTTCGTACTGGTAATCCGAGTGCGGATACGCCAGTTCGGCGCGGCCGTGCTTACGGTTGATGAAGTCGTCCACCATGCCGGACTGCAGCGGGCCCGGACGGAACAGGGCCACCAGTGCGATCAAGTCTTCCAGGCAGTCGGGCTTGAGCTTTTTGATCAGCTCTTTCATGCCGCGCGATTCAAGCTGGAACACCGCGGTGGTTTCAGCTTTCTGCAACAGCGAGTACGTCGGTTTGTCGTCCAGCGGGATAAACGCGATATCCAGCGGCGGCTCGTTGACCTTGGCGCGATCACGGTTAATGGTTTTCAGCGCCCAGTCGATGATCGTCAGGGTCCGCAGACCGAGGAAGTCGAACTTCACCAGACCGGCCGCTTCAACGTCGTCCTTGTCGAACTGGGTCACCAGACCGTCACCGGCCTCATCGCAATAGATTGGCGAGAAGTCAGTCAGTTTGGTCGGCGCAATAACCACACCACCGGCGTGTTTACCAACGTTACGCACAACGCCTTCGAGCTTGCGCGCCATTTCCCAGATTTCCGCAGCTTCTTCATCAACCTTGATGAAGTCACGGAGGATTTCTTCCTGCTCGTAGGCTTTTTCCAGGGTCATGCCGACTTCGAACGGAATCATCTTCGACAGACGATCCGCCAGGCCGTAGGACTTGCCCTGCACCCGCGCTACGTCACGCACCACCGCTTTTGCGGCCATGGAACCGAAAGTGATGATCTGGCTTACCGCGTTGCGGCCGTACTTCTCGGCCACGTAGTCGATCACCCGGTCGCGACCGTCCATGCAGAAGTCGACGTCGAAGTCGGGCATGGATACCCGTTCCGGGTTAAGGAAACGTTCGAACAGCAGGTCGTATTCCAGCGGATCGAGGTCGGTGATCTTCTGTACATAAGCCACCAACGAACCGGCACCCGACCCACGGCCCGGACCTACCGGCACGCCGTTGTTCTTGGCCCACTGGATAAAGTCCATAACGATGAGGAAGTAACCGGGGAAACCCATCTGGATAATGATATCCAGCTCAAAATTCAGCCGGTCGACGTAGACCTGACGCTTGGCTTCGTAGTCTTCGGTGGTGTCCTTGGGCAGCAGCACCGACAAGCGTTCCTCCAGACCGTCGAAGGAGACTTTGCGGAAATACTCGTCGATGGTCATGCCATCGGGAATCGGGAAGTTGGGCAGGAAGTGAGTGCCCAGTTTCACTTCAATGTTGCAGCGCTTGGCGATCTCGACGGTGTTTTCAATCGCGTCAGGAATATCGCTGAACAGCTCGATCATTTCCTCGGCGCTTTTCAGGTATTGCTGATCGCTGTAATTCTTCGAGCGCCGTGGATCGTCGAGGGCACGCCCCTCACCGATGCACACGCGGGTTTCGTGGGCGGCGAAGTCTTCCTGCTTGATGAAACGCACATCGTTGGTCGCCACCAGCGGCGCGCCGAGCTTGTCGGCGAGGGCGACGGCACCGTGCAATTGTTCTTCATCGTTGGGACGGTTGGTGCGCTGGATTTCCAGATAGAAACGATTCGGGAATACCGCCATCCATTCGCGCGCCAACGCTTCAGCTTCAGCCGGGTTGCCGCCGATCATGGCCATGCCGATCTCGCCTTCTTTGGCGGCGGACAGCATGATCAGGCCTTCGTTGGCTTCAGCAACCCACTCGCGCTCGACGATGATCATGCCGTTGCGCTGGCCTTCGATGAAGCCGCGCGAGATCAACTCGGTGAGGTTGCGATAGCCCTTGGCGTTCATCACCAACAGGCTGAGCCGGCTCAGCGGTGCGTCCGGGTCCTTGTTCGACAGCCACAGGTCGGCGCCGCAGATCGGCTTGATGCCCGCGCCCATGGTGTTTTTGTAGAATTTGACCAGGGAACACATGTTGTTCTGGTCGGTGACCGCGACCGCCGGCATGTTCATGGCCGTCAGTGCCTTGACCAGCGGCTTGATCCGCACCAGCCCGTCGACCAGGGAGTATTCAGTGTGCAGGCGTAGATGAACGAATGAAGCCGGCATAGTGATCCTGTCCAGTTACATAGAGACAACAAGGCCCGGATTGTACCGGGCCTCGAACAAAACATCAGCCTTGCGACTAAACCTGCGTCAGACCTTCCAGCGCTTCGTAAGCCAGACGCACCGGGGCGAACGAGCGCCGGTGAATCGGCGTCGGGCCAAGACGCGACAAGGCTTCCAGATGAACGGGCGTCGGGTAGCCTTTATGGCCACCGATGCCGTAACCCGGATAGATCAATTCGAAGGCAGCCATTTCGCGGTCGCGGCTGACCTTGGCCAGAATCGACGCAGCAGCAATCGCCGGCACCTTGCCGTCGCCCTGCACCACCGCTTCGGCGCGCATCGGCAGTTGCGGGCAGCGGTTGCCGTCGATCATCGCCAGTTTCGGCTGAATGTGCAGGCCGGCCACCGCGCGCTGCATGGCCAGCATGGTCGCGTGCAAGATGTTCAGCTCGTCGATTTCTTCGACTTCGGCGCGCGCAATACACCAGCTCAAGGACTTTTCGATGATTTCGTCGTAAAGCTTTTCGCGCTTGGCCTCAGTGAGTTTCTTCGAGTCGTTGAGACCGAGGATCGGCCGGTTCGGATCGAGGATCACCGCCGCCGTCACCACCGCACCGCACAACGGGCCACGACCGACTTCATCAACGCCGGCCACCAGCTCTTCAACTTCGGCGACCAGGGTGAAATCCAGGCCCATCTGCATGCTTGTCTTGCTCATCGCGTTTGACCGATCAGGTTAAGGACGGCGTCCGCCGCCTGATTGGAGGCATCCAGCCGCAACGTGCGGTGGATCTCGTCGAAACCACGGGTCTGTTCTTCGCCACCTTCGATCAGTGGCGACAGGGTCTGTGCCAGCGCGTCGACTGTCGCATCATCCTGCAACAATTCCGGGACCAGCAGGCGCTGGGCCAGAAGATTCGGCAAGGACACGTAAGGGCTCTTGACCATGCGTTTGAGAATCCAGAACGTCAACGGCGCCAAACGGTACGCCACCACCATCGGCCGCTTGTACAACAGCGCTTCGAGAGTGGCGGTGCCGGAGGCGATCAACACGGCATTGCACGCTGCCAAGGCCAGATGGGATTTGCCGTCGAGCAAGGTCACCGGCAGATCACGCCCAACGAGCAGTTCTTCAAGTTGCGCACGGCGTTCAGGATTGGCGCACGGGATGACGAAGCGCAAACCCGGGCGCATCGCACGCAGACGTTCGGCGGTGTCGAGGAACAATGCCCCCAGACGGGAGACTTCGCCGCCGCGACTGCCGGGCATCAACGCCACCAGCGGGCCGTCGGGCAGGCCCAGCTCGGCACGCGCCGCAGCGCGATCAGCTTCCAGCGGAATGGTATCGGCGAGGGTGTGACCGACGAACCGAACCGGCACGCCCTTTTCTTCGTAAAATTTTGCTTCGAACGGCAGCAACGTCAGCATCAGGTCGCAGCCTTCGCGAATCTTCAGCACACGCTTCTGCCGCCACGCCCACACCGACGGGCTGACGTAATGCACGGTCTTGATCCCGGCCTGACGCAGCTTGAGTTCGATATTGAGGTTGAAGTCCGGCGCGTCGATACCGATGAAGACATCCGGTTTCTCGGCGACCAGCGTGGCGATCAGGTCCTTGCGACGCTTGAGCAACTCACGCAAACGGCCGAGAACCTCCACCAGGCCCATGACCGACAAACGTTCCATGGGAAAGTAGGACATCAGACCTTCAGCCTGCATCAACGGGCCACCGACGCCGATGAACTCGACGGCCGGATGCTGAGCCTTGAGCGCGCGCATGAGGCCGGCACCGAGAATGTCACCGGAAGCTTCACCCGCCACCAGCGCAATACGCAGATTGGCCATGATCAGCGCGTGATGCCGCGAGTCGACGACTGGATGGAGTCGCGGAATATCGCAACTTCCGGGTATTGCGCAGCAGGTTCAGCCAGTTCGGCCAGCGCCTGCTCAACCGTCAAACCTTGGCGATAGACGGTTTTGTAAGCGCGACGCAGGGTATGAATCGCGTCTTCGCTGAAACCACGACGGCGCATGCCTTCGAAGTTCATGCTGCGCGCTTCTGCGGGATTGCCGAACACGGTGACGAACGCAGGAACGTCCTTGCCGATCGCAGTGCCCATACCGGAAAAGCTGTGAGCGCCGATGTGGCAATACTGGTGAACCAGGGTGAATCCGGAAAGGATTGCCCAGTCATCCACGTGCACATGCCCGGCCAACGCGGTGTTGTTGACCAGAATGCAGTGATTGCCGATGACGCTGTCATGCCCGATGTGGGCATAAGCCATGATCAGGTTGTGATCGCCCAGCGTGGTTTCCGAACGGTCCTGCACGGTGCCACGGTGAATGGTCACGCCTTCACGGATGACATTGTGGTCACCGATCACCAGGCGAGTTTCTTCGCCTTTGTACTTCAGATCGGGCGTGTCTTCGCCTACCGAGGAAAACTGGTAGATGCGATTGTGCTTGCCGATGCGGGTCGGGCCTTTGAGGATTACATGCGGCCCGATCACGGTACCCTCGCCGATTTCCACACCTGCGCCGATGATCGACCACGGGCCGACCTCGACGCCATCAGCCAGAACGGCCGACGGATCGATGATTGCGCGAGGGTCAATCAAACTCATAGCTTGCGTTCCGCGCAGATGATTTCAGCCGAGCAGACCGGCTTGCCATCAACCGAGGCCTGGCATTCGAACTTCCAGATCTGACGTTTGCAACTGATGAACTTGGCTTCGAGGATCAGTTGATCGCCCGGCAACACAGGCTGGCGGAAGCGCAGCTTGTCGGAACCGACGAAGTAGTAAAGCGTGCCGTCGGCAGGCTTCACATCAAGCATTTTGAAACCGAGGATCCCGGCAGCCTGAGCCATCGCTTCGATGATCAGTACGCCCGGCATGATTGGATGCGCAGGGAAGTGACCATTGAAGAACGGTTCGTTGATGCTGACATTCTTGTAGGCGCGAATGCGCTTGCCTTCAACATCCAGCTCCACTACCCGGTCCACCAGCAGGAACGGGTAACGGTGAGGCAGGTATTCGCGAATCTCGTTGATGTCCATCATTTCGGGGGGAAGCCTATGTAAAGATTGGGAGCGCGACTGACGCGCACTCCTCTAGCAAATCAAGGAGGCAGTCTAGAGGCTGTGCACACTTGATATGGAAATGGTATCAGCCATCAGATGAAGCATTGCCGTCAGGGGTCACTTCCCCTACGCGCTTTTCCAGCTGTTTCAAACGCCGCGCGATGTCATCGAGCTGACGGATGCGGGCCGCGCTTTTGCGCCATTCGGCCGCCGGTTGCATGGCTGTGCCGGAAGAATAGGCACCCGGCTCGGTAATCGAGTGAGTCACCATGGTCATCCCGGTCAGGAAAACGTTGTCGCAAATATCAATATGGCCGACTAGGCCAACACCGCCGGCCAGCATACAATGCTTGCCGATTTTGGTGCTGCCGGAGATCCCGACGCAGGCCGCCATGGCAGTGTGATCACCGACCTGAACGTTGTGGGCGATCTGGATCTGGTTGTCGAGCTTCACGCCATTGCCAATGACGGTATCGGCCAGCGCGCCGCGATCGATGGCGGTATTCACGCCAATCTCGACATCGTCACCGATGGTCACGCCACCGATCTGGGCAATCTTCTGCCAGATGCCTTTTTCGTTGGCAAAGCCGAAGCCTTCACCACCGAGCACCGCACCGGACTGGATCACAACACGCTTGCCGATGCGCACGTCGTGATACAGCGTCACGCGTGGGGCGAGCCAGCCGCCTTCACCGATTTCGCTGCGGGCACCAACAACGCAATGTGCACCCAGTGTCACCTGCGCGCCAATTCGCGCACCGGCTTCGATCACCACAAAAGGGCCAATGCTGGCGCTTGGATCAACCACCGCGTCCGCCGCAATCACCGCTGACGGATGGATACCCGCAGAGGCTTTTGGCTTGGGATCGAACAGGTGGGAGATACGCGCGTAAGCCAGGTAAGGATCAGGCACCACCAACGCATTACCGGCAAAACCTTCGGCATCGGCCTCTTTGAGCAACAGTGCTGCCGCCTGCGAGCCCGTCAGGTATTTGCGATATTGAGGATTTGCCAGAAAGCTCAACTGAGCTGGGCCAGCCTCTTGCAAAGTGGCTAGCCCAGTAATTTGCTTCTCAGGGTCGCCACGCAGGGTGGCGCCGAGGAACTCGGCCAACTGGCCGAGCTTGATAGTCACGGTCATGGGTTACTTCAGCTGATTCATGCGCTCGATTACCTGGCGCGTGATGTCGTACTGAGGCTTGACATCGATCACTGCGCCACGCTCGAACACCAGGTCAAAACCACCTTTCTTGATGACTTCTTCCACTGCGCTATCCAGTTTCGGCTTCAGTTGCTTGAGCATTTCGCGGTCGGCAACGGCCTTGGCTTCGTTCAGTTCCTTGGACTGGAACTGGAAGTCACGGGCCTTTTGCTTGAATTCCAGCTCCAGACGCTCGCGCTCACCTTGCTGCATTTTGTCACCACCGGCCATCAGACGGTCCTGAATGCCCTTGGCGCTGCTTTCCAGCGTCTTCAGCTTGGTCAGTTGCGGACCGAACTTCTTCTCGGCATCAACGGCGTATTTCTTGGCCGCATCGGATTCGAGCAAGGCCATCTGATAGTTCAGAACAGCGATTTTCATGTCGGCAAATGCCGGGCCTGCCACCATCAAGGAGGCCAGGAGAACCAATTGAGTCAACTTACGCACGATGCACTCCTACAAAATCCATTGTCGTTATCTTGGGTCAGACGCTTAGAACGTCTGGCCGAGGGAGAATTGGAACACTTGAGTTTCAGCCTCATCCGGCTTCTTGATCGGCATGGCCAACGCGAAGCTCAGAGGACCCAGTGCGGTGACCCAGGTCACACCCACACCCACGGAACTGGCCATGTTGCTCAGGCTGATGTCGTTGCACTTGGTGTTCGACGTCGAGCCGTTCGCATTGGTAGTGTCCTTGCACTGCGAGTCAAATACGTTACCCACATCCCAGAATACCGAAGTACGCAGGGAGCGCTGATCTTTTACGAATGGCAGCGGGAACAGAACCTCGACACCACCCTGGATCAGGACGTTACCACCGAACGGCAGCGGATCCTGGTCGGGGTCAGCCAGCGTGCCCGGGTTGGTACCACGGCTCGGCGTACTGCGTGGGCCGAGGGTGCTGTCCTTGAAGCCACGAACCGAGTTGAAACCACCAGCATAGTAGTTTTCATAGAACGGCAAGCCGTCAGTCCCGCCGTAACCGTCGCCATAACCCAATTCGGTGTGCAGACGCAGGGTGTAGTTCTCGCTGATCGGCTGGAACAGCTGACCGCGGTAATCAAGTTTGTAGAACGACAGGTCACTGCCCGGAATGGTGGATTCCAGAGTCAGGCTCTGGGAACGGCCACGGGTCGGCAATACACCTTTGTTCAGGGTGGACTCGGACCAGCCGGCCGACGCCTTGAAGTTCAGGTACTTGTCGCCTTCCTTGTTAACGAAGTCGAAAATCTCGTCAACGGTGTAGGTACCGGTCTTGATCTCGTCCTGTTGAACTGACAGGCCAAAGGTCAGACGCGAAGTTTCGCTGATCGGGTAGCCAACGTTGACGCCGGCACCCAGGCTGTCTACCGCATAGCTAGCTACATCGACGTCGAGGTCTTTGTAGTCAGTGGTGCGATAGAACGCGTTGTAACCCAGGCTCACGCCATCGGCGGTCCAGTACGGGTCAACGTAGCCGAAGTTGTAGCGGCTCTGGTATTCGCTGCGAGTCAGGCCGATGCTGACGCGGTTACCGGTACCGAGGAAGTTGTTCTGGGTGATCGAACCACCGAGGATCAGACCGGCGCTCTGGGCGAAACCGACGCTGGCGGTAATCGAACCGGAAGCCTGCTCTTCAACGCTGTAGTTAACATCTACCTGGTCGTCGACACCCGGAACAGCCGGGGTTTCAACGTTGACCTCTTTAAAGAAGCCCAGACGCTCAAGACGGGTCTTGGACTGGTCGATCAGGTAAGTCGAAGCCCAGCCGCCTTCCATCTGACGCATTTCACGACGCAGCACTTCGTCTTCGGACTTGGTGTTGCCACGGAAGTTGATGCGGTTGACGTAGGCACGCTTGCCCGGATCAACAGCGAACAGGATATCGACGGTGTGATCTTCATCGTGCGGCTGAGGTACGCCGTTGACGTTGGCGAAGGTGTAACCCTCGTTACCCAGACGACGGGTGATCAACTCAGACGTGGTGGTCATCAGTTTGCGCGAGAACACCTGCCCCTTCTGCACGAGCAGCAGGGACTTGACCTGATCTTCAGGGACTTTCAGATCACCACTGAGCTTGACGTCACGAACGGTGTACTTCTCGCCTTCGGTAACGTTGACAGTGATGTAGACGTGCTTCTTGTCCGGGGTGATCGACACCTGGGTCGAAGCGATATCCATGTTGATATAGCCACGATCCAGGTAGTAGGAACGCAGACGCTCCAGGTCACCGGACAGTTTTTCACGGGCGTACTTATCATCGTTCTTGAAGAACGACAGCCAGTTGGTGGTCTTCAGTTCGAACAGGTCGGTCAGGTCTTCCTCAGGGAAAACCGTGTTGCCCACCACGTTGATGTGCTGAATCGCCGCAACGGTGCCTTCGTTGATCTTTACCTTCAGACCCACGCGGTTACGCGGTTGCGAGACCACTTCGGTATCAACGGTAGCCGAGTAGCGACCTTGCGCGACGTACTGACGCTGCAGTTCGTTACGCACGCCCTCAAGGGTGGCACGCTGGAAGATCTCGCCTTCGGCCAGACCGGACTGTTTGAGACCTTTCATCAAGTCTTCAGTGGAGATCGCCTTGTTGCCTTCGATCTCGATACTGGCGACCGACGGGCGTTCAACGACCGTGATTACCAGAACGTTGCCTTCGCGGCCCAGCTGGATATCTTGAAAGAAACCGGTTTTGAACAACGCACGAGTGGATTCCACCAGGCGACGATCATCCGCCTGTTCACCGACGTTCAACGGCAAAGCACCAAAGACGCTACCCGCGGAGACCCGCTGGAGGCCATTGACGCGAATATCAGAGATAGTGAAGGACTCGGCGTGAACTTCGGCGATCATCAATACGGTGAGAACCGCAGTTAGCAGCAGACGTTTCATGAAGTCCTTTCTTATTCCAACTGGCAATAAACAAACTGCCGCAAAATGCGGCAGATTCGCAATTCAGCGAAGCGTTACAGACGACCCAGATCGTTGACCAGAGCAAGCAACATCACCCCGACCACCAAACTGATACCGATCTGTATCCCCCAACCTTGCACCCGATCCGACAAGGGGCGACCACGCGCCCACTCGATCAGATAAAACAACAAATGCCCCCCATCCAGTACAGGAATGGGCAGCAAATTCAGAACGCCCAGGCTAATACTCAGATAAGCAAGGAAATTCAGGAAATCAGCGACGCCCGACTGGGCAGAAGCGCCCGCCACTTTAGCAATGGTTATCGGTCCACTCAAGTTTTTTACCGAGAGCTCGCCGAACAGCATTTTCTTCAGAGAATCGAGCGTCAGAATGCTCATGGTCCAAGTGCGACGGGCACCCTCACCAATCGCGGCCAACGGACCATAACTGACTTCGCGAATCATCTCCGGTGGCCAGTCGACAGCTTTTACGCCAGCCCCTAGATATCCGCTGGGCGATTTGCTCTCACCGCGCGCCGCAAGGGTCACAGGGACGTCGATTTGAGCATTGTCGCGCTCAATGCGCAGCATGATTTTGGTATCAGGGCGCGTACGTACCGTATCAACCACTTGCTGCCAGTCATTGAGCACCTGACCGTCGAGCGCCAACAGACGATCGCCGGTCTTCAGGCCGGCCGCCTGGGCCGGGCCTTTCGGATCAAGCTCGGCAAGCACCGGCGGCAAGGCCGGGCGCCATGGACGAATCCCCAGAGAGCGAATCGGATCCGGTTCATCTGCGCCTTTGAGCCAGTTATCCAGCTTCAGTTCTCGTGGTGAATCGACAGTCGTGCCCTGTTCGCGCACCAGCAACTGCAGGGAACCGCTTTCACCAAGGCGCCGGACCAATTGCAGATTGACGGCAGCCCAACCGGTAGTCGGCTCACCATCGACAGCAACAATTTCCTGACCAGCGTTCAAACCGGCACTGGCGGCGATACTGCCGGACTCAACTGCACCAATGACCGGGCGAATCTGCTCGCTGCCGAGCATGGCCAATACCCAAAAGAACACCAACGCCAACAGGAAGTTGGCAATGGGCCCGGCGGCAACAATGGCGATACGTTGACGCACGGATTTGCGGTTGAACGACTGGTCAAGCTGATCGACTGGCACTTCGCCTTCGCGCTCATCGAGCATCTTGACGTAGCCACCCAACGGTATCGCCGCGATTACAAATTCGGTGCCTTGCTTGTCATGCCAGCGCAGCAACGGCATGCCGAAGCCTACGGAAAAGCGCAGAACCTTGACGCCACAGCGACGCGCGACCCAGAAATGGCCGAATTCGTGAAAGGTGACCAGCACACCCAAGGCGATCAGGGTGCCGGCAATCATATAGAGCGCGCTCATCTACTTTCTCCGCAATCCTGTTCAGTGCCGCGTGTAGCCATTGTGTTGCAAATTTTATCGAGCGTGACGCTTCAACCATTGCTCAGCCAGGACTCGCGCCTTGGCATCAGCCGTAAACACGGCCTCGAGATCTGCCAATGCAACAACCGGCTCGAGGTTCAAGACTTCCTCGATGATACTCGCGATTTCCAAGTAACGGACCCGTCCGTCGAGAAACGCCGCCACCGCCACTTCATTGGCCGCATTGAGCATCGCCGGAGCGCTGTCGCCAGCCTCGGCAGCTTGCCGCGCCAGACGCAGGCAAGGGAAGCGCTCTTCATCCGGCGCCTCGAAATCCAGACGCGCGACGGCGAACAGATCCAGCGGTGCTACACCGGAATCAATGCGCTCCGGCCAGGCCAGGGCATTGGCAATCGGCGTACGCATATCGGGATTGCCCAACTGCGCCAGTACCGAACCGTCGACATAATCGACCAGCGAGTGAATCACGCTCTGCGGGTGAATCACCACCTCGACCTGCGAAGGCTTTGCATCAAACAACCAACAAGCCTCGATCAGTTCAAGACCTTTATTCATCATGCTGGCCGAATCGACCGAAATCTTGCGCCCCATGGACCAGTTAGGGTGCGCACACGCCTGATCAGGTGAAACATGCGCCAATTCACTCATGGGCGTCTGTCGGAACGGACCACCAGAGGCCGTGAGTAAAATCCGACGGACACCGACCGAGCTCAATCCACGAGCAAAATCCTGTGGCATGCACTGGAAAATCGCGTTGTGTTCACTGTCGATCGGCAGCAGTACTGAACCGCTCTTGCGCACCGCTTGCATGAACAAGGCGCCGGACATCACCAGCGCCTCTTTATTGGCCAGAAGAATCTTCTTGCCCGCTTCAACGGCCGCCAAGGTCGGACGCAGCCCTGCTGCACCAACGATTGCTGCCATCACCGCGTCGACTTCCGGAGCAGCAGCGACCTGACACAGGCCCTCCTCCCCTACTAATACGCGGGTCGGCAAACCGGCGGCACGCAAATCGTCCTGCAAACTGCGCGCGGCAGCTGCCTCGGGCACCACAGCGAATTGCGGCACGTGGCGCACGCACAAGGCGAAAAGCTCGCTCAAACGCGTGAAACCACTCAACGCGAAAACCTGATAACGCTCAGGATGACGAGCAATGACATCGAGCGTGCTCAGGCCGATCGAGCCCGTCGCACCCAAAACGGTAATCTGTTGTGGGCGACTCACGGTGCAGCCATCCACAGCAGCACGGCGAAGACCGGAATGGCCGCGGTCAGACTGTCGATACGATCAAGCACGCCGCCATGACCGGGCAGCAGATTACTGCTGTCCTTGATACCGGACTGACGCTTGAACATGCTTTCGGTCAGATCGCCAACCACGGAGATGAAGACGATCAGCGCAGCGCCAATCAAGCCTTTAAGCAACTCGGCGACGGTCCAGTCGCGGACAAACGCGACAATGGCGGTAATCAGCAGACTCAGCACCAGACCACCGTACACGCCTTCCCAGCTTTTACCCGGACTGACTTGCGGGGCGAGCTTGCGCTTGCCGAATTTGCGCCCGGAGAAGTAAGCACCAATATCGGCACCCCAGACCAACACCATCACCGCCATGATCAGCCAGTTACCTAGCGGGTACTGCTTGATCTGCACCAAACCTTGCCAGGCCGGCAACAGAATCAGCAAGCCAATGACCAGTTTGGTGGCAGCCGTGGACCAATGCTCGCTGGAACGCGGATACGTCAGCACAAGGTAAGTCGCCACCGCCCACCAGAGCACCGAAGCACCCAGCACCCACGGTGCCAGGCCCGGCAGTACATACATGACGAACAACATCAATGCGACGACCGCAGCATACCCGACGCGGAACGATTGAGCGGTAAAGCCCGCCAGACGCGCCCATTCCCAAGCCCCCAGACTCACGACCAGACCGATGAACAGGGCAAAACCCGAACCTTCGAGCAAGAAAAAACCGCACAAGGCGATCGGCAGCAGGATCAGCGCAGTGATGATTCGTTGTTTAAGCATTAAACCCGGGCTCCAGCTTCGACCTGTTCGCTCGTTTTACCGAAGCGACGCTGGCGCGAAGCGAAATCGGCCAGCGCATTACGCATGGCATCGTGTTTGAAGTCCGGCCAGAACAGGTCGGAGAAGTACAACTCGGCGTAAGCCAGTTGCCACAGCAAGAAGTTGCTGATGCGGTGCTCGCCACCGGTACGGATGCACAGGTCCGGCAATGGCAGATCGCCGGTCGCCAGACAGGTTTGCAGCAGATCCGGGGTGATGTCTTCGGGGCGCAGGTGCCCAGCCTGAACTTCACGCGCCAGACGCTGGGCAGCCTGTGCAATATCCCACTGACCGCCGTAATTGGCGGCGATTTGCAGGATGAAACGGTTGGCACCCGCCGTCATCGCTTCAGCTTCACGCATTGCTGCCTGAAGCTCCGGATGAAAGCGTGAACGATCGCCGATGATGCGCAGGCTAATGTTGTTGTCGTTGAGGCGCTTTGCCTCACGACGCAATGCCTTGAAGAACAGATCCATCAAGGCACTGACTTCATCGGCCGGGCGCTGCCAGTTTTCACTGGAAAACGCGAACAGGGTGAGCACCTCGACCTTGGCCTCGGCGCACACCTCGATGACGGCCCGCACAGCATCCACACCCGCTTTATGCCCGGCGACACCCGGCATAAAGCGTTTTTTCGCCCAGCGATTGTTGCCATCCATGATGATCGCGACATGGCGCGGCACCGCGGACGGCGCAGTCTGCTTGGTCTTGTCCATTAAAAGCTCGAACCTTATACGGCCATCAGATCCGCTTCTTTTTGCTTGGTAGCCGCGTCGATATCAGCTTCAGCCTTGTCGGTGATTTTCTGAATATCGGCAGCAGCACGACGCTCTTCGTCTTCGCTGATTTCTTTGTCCTTGACCAGTTTCTTCAGCTCACCCAAAGCGTCACGACGAATGTTGCGCACGGCAACACGCGCGTCTTCGGCAGCACTGCGCGCCTGCTTGGTGAAGCCCTTGCGGGTTTCTTCAGTCAGGGCAGGCATGGAGATCAGCAACAACTCGCCCAGGTTGGTCGGGTTGAGGTTCAGACCAGCGCTCTGGATTGCCTTGTCGACTGCGGCGAGCATGTTGCGCTCGAACGCAACGACTTGCAGGGTGCGCGAGTCTTTTACAGTGATATTGGCCACTTGGGTGATGGAAGTGTCTGCGCCGTAGTACGGCACCATCACGCTACCCAGAATGCTTGGGTGAGCCTTGCCGGTACGAATCTGACCAAAGGCGTGGGTCAGAGAGTCCAGGGATTTCTGCATGCGCTCTTGAGCGTCTTTTTTGATTTCGTTGATCATTGTTGACCTTCCTCGATCAGGGTGCCTTCAGCGCCGCCATGGACGATGTTCAGCAGGGCACCGGGCTTGTTCATGTTGAATACGCGCAGCGGCATTTTGTGGTCGCGGCACAGGCAAATAGCGGTCAGATCCATAACGCCCAGCTTGCGATCCAGTACTTCATCATAAGTCAGATGATCGAACTTCTCGGCATGCGGGTCTTTGAACGGGTCAGCGGTGTAGACGCCATCGACCTTGGTCGCCTTGAGCACGACATCGGCATCGATTTCGATTGCACGCAGGCAGGCTGCCGAATCCGTGGTGAAGAACGGGTTGCCGGTACCGGCAGCGAAGATCACGACGTCTTTGGAGTTCAGGTGACGCATGGCTTTGCGGCGATCGTAGTGATCGGTCACACCCACCATGGAAATCGCCGACATCACGATGGCCGAGATGTTGGCACGTTCCAGCGCATCGCGCATGGCCAGGGCGTTCATCACAGTGGCCAGCATGCCCATGTGGTCACCCGTCACCCGATCCATACCGGCTTTGCTCAGGGCTTCGCCACGGAACAGGTTGCCACCGCCGATCACCAGACCGACCTGTACGCCGATGCCGACCAGTTGGCCGACTTCCAGCGCCATCCGATCCAGCACTTTTGGATCGATCCCGAACTCTTCCGAGCCCATCAGGGCCTCGCCGCTAAGCTTGAGTAGAATGCGTTTATAGCGAGCCTGATAACCACTGCCCTGCTGAGCCATTGCGAATCTCTCCTGCGGCGTATTTAAAAATTCTTTGCGAGCTGTTTACAGCTGGCGTTCACTCTAGCTTGGCGCTGCTTCAGCGCCATCGGAACATGGCTTTGTAAGTCAGTTCCAAGTGGAAACCAATTAAAAATTGGCAACCCCATCTGAAAAGAGGCTGCGCGCGTAAGCGGGCAGCCTCTTTCGGGCGACAGTTGAAAAACCGTCTTATTGCTTGGCGGCAGCCAGCTGGGCAGCAACTTCTTCAGCGAAGTTGTCGACCGGCTTCTCGATGCCTTCGCCTACTTTGTAGTAAGTGAAGGAAACGATTTCTGCGCCGCCTTTCTTGGCCAGCTCGCCAACCTTGATTTCAGGGTTCTTGACGAACGCCTGCTCAACCAGGCTTGCTTCTGCCAGGAACTTGCTGATACGGCCTTTGACCATGTTCTCAACAATGTTTTCTGGCTTGCCTTTGATCTTCTCTTCGTTCAGCTGCAGGAACACAGCTTTTTCACGCTCGATCGCTTCAGCCGAAACTTGCGAAGGCAGCAGGAACTCAGGGTTGCTAGCAGCGACGTGCATCGCGATGTCTTTGGCCAGCTCGACGTCACCGCCTTTCAGAGCCACAACAACACCGATCTTGTTGCCGTGCAGGTACGAACCTACAACGTCACCTTCGATACGGGTCAGACGACGGATGTTGACGTTCTCGCCTACTTTGGCAACCAGCGCTTCACGAGCAGCTTCTTGCGAAGCGATCAGCGGAGCAGCGTCGGTCAGCTTGTCAGCGAAGGCTTTTTCAACGCTGGCAGCAACGAAGTTTTTGAAGTCGTCTTGCAGGGCCAGGAAGTCGGTCTGCGAGTTGACTTCCAGCAGCACGGCTGCCTTGTCGTCAGCCTTGATGGCGATAGCGCCTTCAGCGGCAACGTTGCCAGCTTTCTTGGCAGCCTTGATGGCGCCCGAAGCACGCATGTCATCAATGGCTTTTTCGATGTCGCCGCCGGCCTTGGTCAAGGCCTTTTTGCAGTCCATCATGCCTTCGCCAGTACGCTCGCGCAGTTCTTTGACCAACGCTGCAGTAATCTCTGCCATTTCAAAATCCTCTTGGATAGGTTTTCAACCATTCCACCCGATCGAACGGGCGATCAATTCTTCCCGAACCACCCTTGTTAGCTGCCGCACGTTACAGATAGAGCAGTGGGCGCCGACAAATGGTTTTCGAGGTGGCAAAAAGGGGGCCAAGCCCCCTTTTTGCTTACTGAGTCAACGCCAAGGCGTCAATTACTCAGCTGCTGCTACCGGAGCTTCTTCAACGAAAACTTCGGTGCCGCCGGCAACGTTGTTGCGGCCACGGATTACAGCGTCAGCCATCGAACCCATGTACAGCTGGATAGCGCGGATTGCGTCATCGTTGCCTGGGATGATGTAGTCAACGCCTTCCGGGCTGCTGTTGGTATCGACTACGCCGATAACCGGGATGCCCAGCTTGTTGGCTTCGGTGATCGCGATGCGCTCGTGATCAACGTCGATAACGAACAGAGCGTCTGGCAGACCGCCCATGTCCTTGATACCACCCAGGGAACGATCCAGCTTTTCCAGGTCACGAGTGCGCATCAGCGCTTCTTTCTTGGTCAGCTTGGCGAAAGTACCGTCTTCGGCTTGAACTTCAAGGTCACGCAGACGCTTGATGGAAGCACGGATGGTTTTGAAGTTGGTCAGCATGCCGCCCAACCAGCGGTGATCGACGTACGGCGAACCGCAACGTGCTGCTTCTTCAGCAACGATCTTGCCAGCGGAACGCTTGGTGCCGACGAACAGAATCTTGTTTTTGCCCTGGGCCAGACGCTCTACGAAAGTCAGAGCTTCGTTGAACATTGGCAGGGTTTTTTCAAGGTTGATGATGTGGATCTTGTTACGCGCGCCGAAAATGTACTTGCCCATTTTCGGGTTCCAGTAACGGGTCTGGTGACCGAAGTGCACACCGGCCTTCAGCATATCGCGCATGTTGACTTGGGACATGATAGTTCCTTAATAAGTCGGGTTTGGCCTCCACGTATCCCAATGACCAACCAGTGGCATAAAGCCAAAAGCACCCAGGTCATCGTGTCGACACGTGTGTGGATTTAAGCTTTTCGGGGTATCCCCGGAAAGCGGCGCATTTTATACCACAGGGTGCGCAGAAACGGAACCCGGAATCTGTATTCGCACCAAGGACATGGGCGCAGCCCCCTTGGAATCGGCCCCGAACGCACCATTGTATAGAGAGAAGCGATACACGCGGGCGCTGAATTGCGCCGTGCGTCTGTTAGAATCGCGTTTTTCAGGGTCGCCAATCGAACACTCGCCACCCTATTCGTATCAGCAAGCGCCGCCGAGCGCAGAGAGAGCCTGTATGACCGTCAACCTCAAAACTCCCGAGGACATCGCTGGCATGCGTGTCGCCGGCAAACTGGCCGCCGATGTGCTGGAAATGATTGCCGAACATGTCAAGCCGGGCGTCACCACCGATGAGCTGAACCAGATCTGCCACGACTACATCGTCAACGTGCAGCAAGCCATCCCTGCCCCGCTCAACTACAAGGGCTACCCGAAGTCGATCTGCACCTCGATCAACCACGTGGTCTGCCATGGTATCCCGAACGACAAGCCCCTGAAAAACGGCGACACCCTGAATATCGACGTTACCGTGATCAAAGACGGCTACCACGGCGACACCAGCCGCATGTTCCACGTCGGCGAAGTGCCGGTCTGGGCCGAGCGTCTGTCGCAGATCACCCAGGAATGCATGTACAAGGCGATCGAGATCGTCAAACCCGGCTGCCGCCTCGGCGACATCGGCGAAGTGATCCAGAAGCACGCCGAGAAGAACGGTTTCTCGGTGGTTCGCGAGTTCTGCGGTCACGGCATCGGCAAGGTCTTCCACGAAGAGCCGCAGATCCTCCACTACGGCCGCGCGGGCACCGGCATGGAACTGAAGGCCGGCATGACCTTCACCATCGAGCCGATGATCAACCAGGGCCGCGCCGACACCAAGGTACTGGGCGACGGCTGGACCGCGATCACCAAGGACCGCAAGCTCTCGGCACAGTGGGAACACACCCTGCTGGTGACCGAAACCGGTTACGAGATCTTCACCCTGCGCAGTGATGACACCATCCCTCGCGTTTCGGCCTGATCCCGCTACCGTACATCGCCTATAGAAAGGAAAGCCAATCGATGCCGCAGGTGGATCCCGAACTCTTCGACCGCGGCCAGTTCCAGGCTGAACTGGCCCTGAAAGCGAGTCCTATCGCGGCGTTCAAGAAGGCGATCCGCCAGGCTCGCGAGGTGCTCGACACGCGTTTTCGCAATGGCCGCGACATCCGCCGCCTGATCGAAGACCGCGCCTGGTTCGTCGACAACATCCTGCAAAAGGCTTGGGAGCAGTTCAACTGGAGCGAAGACGCCGACATCGCGCTGGTCGCGGTCGGCGGCTACGGTCGCGGTGAGCTGCACCCGTATTCCGACATCGACTTGCTGATCCTGCTGGACAGCGCCGACCACGAAGTTTTCCGCGACTCCATCGAGCGCTTTCTGACGCTGCTGTGGGACATCGGCCTGGAAGTCGGTCAGAGCGTGCGCTCGGTCGACGAATGCGCCGAAGAGGCCCGCGCTGACCTGACCGTCGTCACCAACCTGATGGAAAGCCGCACCATCTGCGGTCCCGAGCGTCTGCGCCAGCGCATGCTCGATGTCACCAGCACCGCGCACATGTGGCCGGCCAAAGAGTTCTTCCTGGCCAAGCGCGCCGAGCAAAAAGCCCGTCATCACAAATACAACGACACCGAATACAACCTGGAACCCAACGTCAAAGGCTCGCCCGGTGGCCTGCGGGATATCCAGACGATTCTGTGGGTGGCCCGGCGTCAGTACGGCACCCTGAACCTGCGCGCCCTCGCCGGCGAAGGCTTCCTGGTCGAAAGCGAAAACGCCCTGCTCGCCTCCTCTCAGGAATTCCTCTGGAAAGTGCGCTACGCCCTGCACATGCTGGCGGGCCGCTCGGAAGACCGCTTGCTGTTCGATCATCAGCGCACCATCGCCGGGCTGCTCGGCTTTGAAGGCGACGATGCCAAACAGGCCGTCGAAAACTTCATGCAGCAATATTTCCGTGTGGTGATGAGCATTGCCCAACTCAGCGACCTGATCATCCAGCATTTCGAGGAAGTCATTCTCGCGCCGGAAGACGAAGCTGCGCCGCAGCCGATCAACTCACGCTTCCAGTTGCACGACGGTTATATCGAGGCACGCAACGACAACGTGTTCCGCCGCACGCCATTCGCCATGCTCGAGATCTTCGTGCTGATGGCCCAGCAGCCGGAAATCAAAGGCGTGCGTGCCGACACTATTCGATTGCTGCGGGAAAACCGTCACCTGATCGACGACAACTTCCGCAACGATATTCGCAACACCAGCCTGTTCATCGAGCTGTTCAAGTGCAAGATCGGCATCCACCGCAACCTGCGCCGGATGAACCGTTACGGCATTCTCGGGCGTTATCTGCCCGAATTCGGCTTTATCGTCGGGCAGATGCAGCACGACCTGTTTCACATCTATACGGTCGATGCGCATACGCTGAACCTGATCAAGCACCTGCGCAAATTGCAGTACACCCAGGTCTCGGAGAAATTTCCGCTGGCCGCCAAACTCATGGCCAAACTGCCTAAGCCCGAACTGATCTACATGGCGGGCCTGTACCACGACATCGGTAAAGGCCGGCATGGCGATCACTCGGAGATCGGCGCAGTCGATGCCGAGGCGTTCTGCCAGCGTCATCAGTTACCGGTGTGGGATAGCCGTCTGATTGTCTGGCTGGTGCAGAACCATCTGGTGATGTCGACCACCGCCCAGCGCAAGGACTTGTCCGACCCGCAGGTGATCCACGATTTTGCCTTGGCGGTTGGCGATGAAACCCGCCTCGACTATCTCTACGTGCTGACCGTGGCCGACATCAACGCGACCAACCCGACGCTGTGGAACTCGTGGCGCGCCAGCCTGTTGCGCCAGCTCTACACCGAGACCAAGCGCGCCTTGCGCCGTGGCCTGGAAAACCCGGTGGACCGCGAAGAGCAGATCCGCCAGACCCAAAGCGCCGCGCTGGATATTCTGGTGCGTGGTGGCACCGACCCGGACGACGTCGAGCAGTTGTGGGCGCAATTGGGCGATGACTATTTCCTGCGCCACACCGCCGGCGACGTGGCCTGGCACAGCGATGCGATCCTGCAGCAACCAGTCGATGGCGGGCCGCTCGTGCTGATCAAGGAAACCACCCAGCGCGAGTTCGAGGGCGGCACGCAAATCTTCATTTATGCACCGGACCAGCACGACTTTTTCGCCGTGACCGTGGCGGCGATGGATCAGTTGAACCTGAACATTCACGACGCCCGGGTCATCACTTCGAGCAGCCAGTTCACCCTCGACACCTACATTGTGCTCGACAACGAAGGCGAATCCATCGGCGACAACCCGGCACGGGTCAAGCAGATCCGCGAAGGCCTGACCGAAGCCCTGCGCAACCCAGACGATTACCCGACGATCATCCAGCGCCGCGTGCCGCGCCAGCTCAAGCATTTCGCCTTTGCGCCGCAGGTCACCATCCACAACGATGCGCAGCGTCCGGTGACCGTGCTGGAGTTGACCGCCCCTGATCGCCCGGGCCTGCTGGCACGGATCGGTGGGATTTTCCTCGAGTTCGACCTATCGCTGCAGAACGCCAAGATTGCGACCCTCGGCGAGCGGGTGGAAGACGTCTTCTTCATCACCGACGCCCACAACCAACCGTTGTCCGACCCGTTGCTGTGCAGCCGTTTGCAGGATGCGATCGTTGAGCAACTGAGCGTCAATCAGGAACCCGATATCAAACTGTCGCGCCTCAGTATTTGATGGCGCCCCGGATTCAAATGGCTTTGCACGAGACCCAGCCCCAATGAACAACGCTCTGAACCAGCTCCAGCCGTACCCGTTCGAAAAGCTCCGCGCCCTGCTCGGCACCGTCACGCCGAACCCGGACAAACGCCCGATCGCCCTGTCGATCGGCGAGCCGAAACATCGCTCGCCAAGCTTTGTCGCCGAAGCGCTGGCCAACAGTCTGGATCAGATGGCCGTCTACCCGACCACCCTCGGTATCCCCGCCCTGCGCGAGGCCATTGCCGGCTGGTGCGAGCGTCGTTTCGGCGTGCCAAGCGGCTGGATCGATCCGGCGCGCAACGTGCTGCCGGTCAATGGCACCCGTGAAGCGCTGTTCGCGTTCACCCAGACCGTAGTCAACCGTGGCGATGATGCGTTGGTGGTCAGCCCGAACCCGTTCTACCAGATCTACGAAGGCGCCGCGTTCCTCGCCGGGGCCAAGCCGCACTACCTGCCGTGCCTGGACGAGAACGGCTTCAACCCGGATTTCGATGCCGTTTCGCCGGACATCTGGAAACGTTGCCAGATCCTGTTCCTCTGCTCGCCGGGCAACCCGACCGGCGCGCTGATCCCGGTCGACGCCCTGAAAAAACTGATCGCTTTGGCCGACGAGTACGACTTCGTGATCGCCGCCGACGAGTGCTACAGCGAGTTGTACTTCGACGAGCAAACGCCGCCGCCGGGCTTGCTGACGGCCTGCGTTGAATTGGGTCGCAAGGACTTCAAACGCTGCGTGGTGTTCCACAGCCTGTCCAAGCGTTCCAACTTGCCAGGCCTGCGCTCCGGCTTTGTGGCGGGCGACGCCGATATCCTCAAAGGCTTCCTGCTGTATCGCACCTACCACGGCTGCGCAATGCCGGTACAAACCCAACTGGCCAGCGTTGCCGCGTGGAACGACGAGGTCCACGTGCGCGCCAACCGCGCTCTGTACCGGGAAAAATTCGATGCCGTGCTGGAAATTCTCAGCCCGGTGATGGACGTGCAGCGTCCGGATGGCAGCTTCTATCTGTGGCCGAACGTGCAAGGTGATGACGCCGCATTCTGCCGCGACCTGTTTGAGCAAGAGCACGTGACCGTGGTGCCGGGTTCGTACCTGTCCCGTGATGTCGATGGCGTCAACCCGGGCGCAGGCCGTGTGCGCATGGCTCTGGTTGCCCCCCTGGCCGAATGCGTCGAAGCCGCCGAACGGATTCGCGCCTTCATCACTCGCCAGCAGTAATCATCAAGAGTCCGCACCAGGCATCTGGTGCGGACTCTTGATGGGTTATTTGACCTTCCCCAGATTGGCCTCACTCAAATCCAGATCGGCCAACACTTCTCTGAGGACGTCATCACCTATCTGGTGATGACGACTGAGGCTATAGAGTTCCAGACGCTGTGCCCTGAGCGCTTTCAGGCGCATGCGCCGCTCGAGTAAATCCATCTGAAACGCGAGGGCCTGCGCTTCGGCGGAATCGTTGAAGACATCCAGTTGATGGCGATATTCGGACATGATCCGCGCCTTCAACTCGGCCGACAGCGCAGCCTGAGCAGCGTCCTGCGGGGTGGCTTCCTCGGTCTCCAGCGCATGTATCGCCGCTTCCGCGGTTTTGCGCCAGGCATCGCGCACTTCCTGGCGTCGCTTGTCGTCCGGGCTTTTTTCAATCCCGCGCAACAACAGCGGCAGCGCGATGCATGCCGAAATCAGCGACAGCAGAATCACCCCGGCGGCGATGAAGATCAGCAGGTCACGCTCGGGAAACGTATCCGTGCCCATCAACATCGGCACCGACATCACGCCGGCCAGCGTTACTGCACCGCGCACACCGCCGACAGTCAGCAGCCAGCAGGAGCGCGCGGTCGGGACTTGCGTCAGCTCGCCCTTGCCGCGCAAGCGGCGCAACAGCACCGATAAACGCCAGATGCTCTGCACCCAGATAAACCGCAACAAAACCAGCGCAAGAAAAATCGCCACGACATCGAGGCAGCGATAGAACAACGTCGGCCACAACGTCGGCTCGTGACTGACCACGGCTTTGATGATGTCCGGCAATTGCAGGCCGAGCAGGAGGAAAATCAAACCATTGAAAGCGAACTCCAGCAGCGACCAGACGCTGCGATTGAGCAATCGGGTGCTGGTCTGCCGCGGCAACAGATCAAGCCAGCTCTGCATCATCCCCGCCGCCACGGCCGAGAGAATACCCGAGACGCCAAGACGTTCCGCCAGCACATAAGCCGCGAACGGCAGCAACAACATGAACACCACATGAGTCGCCGGATCATCCCAGCCACGGGCAATCATCCACGCCCGCAAGCGCCCGACCAGCCAGCTCAAGGCCACACCGACCGCCAACCCGCCGAGCGCCACCAGGACGAAAGTCAGGCTGGCGTTGGTCAGCGAGAACACGCCTGTGATGGCCGCCACCAGGGCGAACTTGAAGGTCACCAGACCGGAGGCATCGTTCATCAGCGCCTCGCCCTGCAATATATGCATCAACGGGGTCGGCAAGCGGTTTTGCGAAATGGCCGACACCGCCACAGCGTCGGTGGGCGACAACACCGCCGCCAAGGCGAACGCTACCGGCAGTGGAATGGACGGCAACAGCCAATGAATGAAGTACCCGGCGCCGACCACAGTGAACAACACCAGCCCCACCGCCAGCGTGAGGATCGGCCCGCGCAAATGCCAGAACTCGCGCTTGGGCATGCGCCAGCCATCGGAAAACAGCAGGGGCGGCAGGAACAGAAACAGGAACAATTCGGGATCGAGGGCCACATGCAGACCCAAGGTCGGCCAGGCGAGCAAGGCGCCGGCGGCAATCTGGACCAGTGGCAGAGGCAGCGGAATGACCCGCCCGACCAGACGCGAAACGCTAACCAGCATCAGCAGGATCAGGACGGTGTAAGCAGTTTGCATATAGCGGAAATCTCAGACAGTCGACAGCGTTGAACTGCCATATTAGCCGCTTAGGATGCGTCTGACCGTTGCACCTATGTCGCACGCACCAAAGCCAAACCTGTAGGAGCTGCGGCACGCTGCGATCGTTTGATCTTTGAAACAAAATCAAAAGATCGCAGCCTCGTTTCACTCGACAGCTCCTACAGGGATTTATGCAAGGAAATGAAGCCGGGCGCCCGAAACCGTTCGGTCATGGCATAATCCGACACCATTTTTCTCCAGCACCTGTAAAGGGGGCGATTCCTTGACCGTTTCAAGTAAAACGTTGCACCTTTTCGGCATCAAAGCCTGCGACACCATGAAGAAGGCGCGCACCTGGCTCGATGAACACGCTGTCAGCTACGACTTTCACGATTACAAAACCGCCGGCATCGACCGTGAGCACCTGACCCAATGGTGTGACGAACATGGCTGGCAAACGGTGTTGAACCGTGCAGGCACGACCTTTCGCAAACTCGACGACGAACGCAAAGCCGATCTCGACCAGTCGAAAGCCATCGAACTGATGCTCGCTCAACCCTCGATGATCAAGCGCCCGGTGCTCGATCTCGGTGACCGAACCCTGATTGGCTTCAAGCCAGATATCTACGCGGCCGCTCTGAAGTAAGCAGCCCGTCACTCTTTGTAGAGGTGTATTTACATGTCCAATTCCCTGTTCAGCATCGCCTTTGGTGTCGGCACTCAGAACCGTCAAGGCGCGTGGCTGGAAGTGTTCTACGCACAGCCACTGCTCAACCCTTCGGCCGAACTGGTCGCGGCGGTTGCGCCGATCCTCGGTTACACCGAAGGCAATCAGGCCATCACCTTCACCACCGCGCAGGCGGCGCAACTGGCTGAAGCCGTGAAAGGCATCGACGCCGTACAAGGCAAGCTGCTGACACGTCTGGCCGAAAGCCACAAGCCGCTGGTTGCCACCCTGCTGGCCGAAGACGCGCAACTGACCTCGACACCTGAGGCTTACCTCAAGCTGCACCTGCTGTCGCACCGTCTGGTCAAGCCGCACGGCGTGAGCCTGGCCGGGATCTTCCCGCTGCTGCCGAACGTAGCGTGGACCAGCCAAGGCGCCATCGACCTGAGCGAACTGGCGGAAATGCAACTGGAAGCCCGTCTGCGTGGCGAGCTGCTGGAAGTGTTCTCGGTGGACAAGTTCCCGAAAATGACCGACTACGTGGTTCCGGCCGGCGTGCGTATCGCTGACGCTGCGCGTCTGCGCCTGGGCGCCTACGTGGGCGAAGGCACCACCGTGATGCACGAAGGCTTCATCAACTTCAACGCCGGCACCGAAGGCCCGGGCATGATCGAAGGCCGCGTTTCCGCTGGCGTATTCGTCGGCAAGGGTTCGGACCTGGGCGGCGGTTGCTCGACCATGGGCACCCTGTCGGGCGGCGGCAACATCGTGATCAAGGTCGGCGAAGGCTGCCTGATCGGCGCCAACGCCGGTATCGGTATCCCGTTGGGCGACCGCAACACCGTTGAGTCGGGCCTGTACGTGACGGCCGGTACCAAGGTTGCGCTGCTCGACGAGCACAACAATCTGGTTAAAGTCGTGAAAGCGCGTGAGCTGGCCGGTCAGACTGACCTGCTGTTCCGTCGCAATTCGGAAACCGGTGCTGTGGAGTGCAAAACCCACAAATCGGCGATCGAACTGAACGAAGCGCTGCACGCTCACAACTAAGCAGCACATCGACCTCCTGTGGGAGCGAACTTGCTCGCGAAGCTTTTGGCGTATTCAAGAACGCCTTCGCGAGCAGGCTCGCTCCCACAGTGTCTTGTGTACATCCCGCCCAAGTTCACAGGGCTGAACAAATGATGATTCCCTCCCCGTGGCGTGCCGACTTTCCGGCCATCGCCGCCCTGCAACGGCAAGACCAGACCTATCTGGACAACGCCGCCACCACGCAAAAACCCCAAGCCCTGCTCGACGCACTGACGCATTACTACGCCAATGGCGCAGCCAATGTGCATCGCGCGCAACACTTGCCCGGCGCCCACGCCACGCAGGCTTTCGAGGACAGTCGGCTGAAGGTGGCCCAGTGGCTGAATGCCGGTGACAGCGGGCAAATCATCTTTACTCACGGCGCCACCAGTGCGCTGAACCTCCTGGCGTATGGCCTGGAACCTCTTTTTCAACCGGGCGATGAAATTGTCATCAGCGCCCTGGAGCATCACGCCAACCTGCTGCCATGGCAGCAACTGGCACAACGGCGCAATCTGAAGCTGGTGATTCTGCCGCTGGATACCGACGGCCTGATCGACCTCGCTGCCGCTGTGCATCTGATTGGCCCGCGCACGCGATTGCTGGCAGTCAGTCAGTTGTCCAACGTGCTCGGTTCGTGGCAGCCATTGCCGGCGTTGCTGAGCATGGCCAAGGCGCAGAACGCGCTGACCGTGGTCGATGGCGCGCAAGGCGTGGTGCATGGTCGGCATGACGTGCAGGCGCTGGGTTGCGACTTCTACGTGTTTTCCAGCCACAAGCTGTATGGGCCGGATGGTTTAGGCGTTCTGTTCGGGCTCAATGCAGCGCTTGAACAACTGAAGCCTTGGCAGTTTGGCGGCGAAATGGTGCTGGAAGCCAACTACCACGACGCGCGCTTCCGCCCTGCTCCGCTGGGTTTTGAAGCGGGCACACCGCCGATTGCCAGTGTGATCGGCCTAGGTGCGACGCTGGATTATCTGGCCGGTCTGGATCAGGACGCGGTGTCCGCCCACGAGGCTGCGCTGCATGACTATCTGCTGCGTGGCCTTGCCGCCCGTAACGGCATTCGTTTGCTCGGCAAGCCGCAATTGGCGCTGGCGAGTTTTGTTGTCGAGGGTGTGCATAACGCCGATCTCGCGCATCTTTTGACTGAGCAAGGTATTGCCGTGCGCGCCGGGCATCACTGCGCGATGCCGCTGCTGAAAAGCTTCGAACTGGCTGGGGCGATTCGGGTGTCGCTGGCGCTGTACAACGATTCCGAGGATCTGGAACGCTTCTTTGAAGCGCTGGATCAGGCGCTGGAGTTGTTGCGATGAGTTTGCCGGTTGAGGCCGCCGAGGCGCTGCAGACTTTTCAGAATGCAGCGGGCTGGGAACAACGGGCGCGGTTGTTGATGCAGTTTGGTGATCGTTTGCCGCCACTAAGTGACGCCGACAAGTGTGACGCTAACCGGGTGCATGGCTGTGAGAGTCAGGTCTGGCTGGTTGGTGAACTGCACGACGGTCACTGGCAATTCAGCGCCAGCAGCGATGCACGGATGATTCGTGGGTTGGTGGCGTTGTTGCTGTTGCGGGTTAACGGTTTGTCGGCCACTGAATTGCACCAGGTTGATTTACCGGACTGGTTCAATCAGCTAGGGCTTTCGCGACAACTATCGCCATCGCGCAGTAATGGCCTCAATGCCGTGCTCCAGCGAATGAATGATCTGGCGCGCTAACTGATCGTTCCCATGCTCTGCGTGGGAATGCCTCATCGGACGCTCCGCGTTCGGCTCTGGATGGGACGCGGAGCGTCCCGGGCTGCATTCCCACGCGGAGCGTGGGAACGATCAAGGCCTCACCGATCAAACCTGAGGTTTGACTCGGTCAGCCGGGCGCCGAACACCCGCGACAATCTTGTCCACAGCCTTGGTCGCCGCAACCATGCCGAACGTCGCTGTGACCATCATCACCGCACCAAACCCGCCGGCGCAGTCGAGCTTCACGCCATCGCCGACAAAACTCTTCTGCAAACAAATACTGCCATCCGGTTTCGGGTAGCGCAGCTGTTCCGTGGAAAACACACACGGCACACTGTAATGGCGGGTCACGGTGCGCGAAAAACCATAATCACGACGCAACGTCGAACGCACTTTCGAGGCCAACGGGTCGTTGAACGTGCGGTTGAGATCGCACACCTGAATCAGCGTCGGATCGATCTGCCCGCCCGCACCGCCGGTAGTGATGATCTGGATCTTGCGGCGCTTGCACCAGGCAATCAGCGCAGCCTTGGCGTTGACCGCGTCGATGCAGTCGATCACGCAGTCGATGTTCGGCGTGATGTATTCGGCCATGGTCTCGCGGGTGACAAAATCCGCCACCGCGTGCACGGTGCAATCCGGGTTGATCCCGCGCAGACGCTCGGCCATCACTTCGACCTTGGGCTTGCCGACGGTGCTGTCCAGCGCGTGCAACTGGCGGTTGGCGTTGCTGACGCAAACGTCATCAAGGTCGAACAGCGAAATCTCGCCGACGCCACAACGGGCCATGGCTTCCGCCGCCCAGGAACCGACGCCACCGACGCCGACAATCGCCACATGGGCCGCGCGCAAGCGCTCCATGCCTTCGATGCCATACAAACGGGCGATGCCTGCAAACCGCGGATCTTCTGTACTCATGACCATTACCCCAAAAACCGGCGCGCATTATAGGGCTACACAGCGACAAGTTTTAAGCTTCGAACTACAAGTGTAAGAACTTAAGTCAAAGTCGGCTGCCCAATGTCGGGCATTTCCCTGTCTGATGTACGACTTGCGAACTGCCGGTGTAGGATGCGCGCCCCTCGGGCGTATAGCCGACCGATCCTCCGTTCCACAGCCTTTGGAACCCGAAATAGCTATGTCATCGCGTAAATTTGGACTCAACCTGGTGGTGGTTCTGGCAATCGCCGCCCTGTTCACCGGTTTCTGGGCGCTGATCAATCGCCCGGTTTCCGCGCCGAACTGGCCGGAGCAGATCTCCGGTTTCTCCTATTCGCCGTTCCAGCAGGGACAATATCCGCAAAAAGATCAGTACCCGACTGACGACGAAATGCGCCGCGACCTGGAGATCATGAGCAAGCTGACGGACAACATCCGCATCTACTCGGTCGACGGCTCGCTGCAAGACATCCCGAAACTGGCTGAAGAATTCGGCCTGCGCGTGACATTGGGGATCTGGATCAGCCCCGATCAGGAACGCAACGAACGGGAAATCACCCGAGCCATCGAACTGGCCAACACTTCACGCAGCGTGGTTCGCGTGGTGGTCGGTAACGAAGCGATCTTCCGCAAGGAAATCACCGCCCAAGAGCTGAGCGTGCTGCTCGATCGCGTGCGCGCGGCGGTGAAAGTGCCGGTGACCACCTCCGAGCAATGGCACGTCTGGGAAGAACACCCGGAACTGGCCAAGCACGTTGACCTGATCGCTGCGCACGTTCTGCCGTACTGGGAATTCATCCCGGTCGACAAGGCCGGGCAGTTCGTTTTCGACCGCGCCCGCGATCTGAAAAAGCTGTTCCCGAAAAAACCGCTGCTGCTCTCCGAAGTCGGCTGGCCGAGCAACGGTCGCATGCGCGGTGGCGCCGATGCGTCGCCGGCGGATCAGGCGATCTACCTGCGCACACTGGTCAACAAGCTCAACCGCCAAGGCTTCAACTACTTCGTGATCGAAGCGTTTGACCAGCCGTGGAAGGCCAGCGACGAAGGCTCGGTCGGCGCGTACTGGGGCGTGTTCAACGCTGCGCGTCAGCAGAAATTCAACTTCGAAGGCCCGGTGGTCGCGATCCCGCAATGGCGAGTGCTGGCAGTCGGTTCGGTGGTATTGGCGTTGCTGTCGCTGACCCTGCTGATGATCGACGGCTCGGCGCTGCGTCAGCGTGGGCGGATCTTCCTGACCTTTATCGCCTTCCTCTGTGGTTCGGTGCTGGTGTGGATCGGTTACGACTACAGCCTGCAATACAGCACGTGGTTCAGTTTGACGGTCGGCTTCCTCTTGGCACTGGGTGCGCTCGGAGTGTTTATCGTCTTGCTGACGGAAGCCCATGAACTGGCCGAAGCGGTGTGGATTCACAAGCGGCGGCGTGAGTTCCTGCCGGTCGAGGGCGACTCCAGCTATCGCCCGAAAGTCTCGATCCATGTGCCGTGCTACAACGAGCCGCCGGACATGGTCAAACAGACCCTCGACGCCCTCGCCGCCCTCGATTATCCGGACTACGAAGTCCTGATCATCGACAACAACACCAAGGACCCGGCAGTGTGGGAACCGGTGCGCGACTACTGCGCAACCCTCGGTCCGCGCTTCAAGTTCTTCCACGTCTCGCCCCTGGCCGGTTTCAAGGGTGGCGCGCTGAACTACCTGATTCCGCACACCGCCAAGGATGCCGAAGTGATCGCGGTGATCGACTCCGATTACTGCGTGCATCCGAACTGGCTCAAGCACATGGTGCCGCACTTCGCTGACCCGAAAATCGCCGTGGTGCAGTCGCCGCAGGATTACCGCGATCAGAACGAAAGCACCTTCAAGAAGCTCTGCTACGCCGAATACAAAGGCTTCTTCCATATCGGCATGGTCACTCGTAACGACCGTGACGCAATCATCCAGCACGGCACCATGACCATGACCCGCCGCTCGGTGCTGGAAGAATTGGGCTGGGCCGACTGGTGCATCTGTGAAGACGCCGAACTCGGTCTGCGCGTGTTCGAAAAAGGCTTGTCGGCGGCGTATTACCACGACAGCTACGGCAAGGGCCTGATGCCGGATACGTTTATCGACTTCAAGAAACAGCGTTTCCGCTGGGCCTACGGTGCGATTCAGATCATCAAACGCCACACCGGCAGTCTGCTGCGTGGCAAGGACACCGAGCTGACCCGTGGCCAGCGTTACCACTTCCTCGCGGGCTGGTTGCCGTGGGTGGCGGACGGCATGAACATCTTCTTCACCGTCGGCGCGCTGTTGTGGTCGGCGGCAATGATCATCGTGCCGCAACGGGTCGATCCGCCGCTGCTGATCTTCGCGATCCCGCCACTGGCGCTGTTCGTGTTCAAGGTCGGCAAGATCATCTTCCTCTACCGTCGCGCGGTCGGCGTGAACCTGAAAGATGCGTTTTGCGCGGCACTGGCCGGGCTGGCGTTATCGCACACCATCGCCAAAGCGGTGTTGTACGGCTTCTTCACCAGCAGTATTCCGTTCTTCCGCACGCCGAAAAACGCCGACAACCATGGTTTCTGGGTGGCGATTTCCGAAGCGCGCGAAGAGCTGTTCATCATGCTGCTGTTGTGGGGCGCGGCGCTGGGGATCTTCCTGGTCAACGGCATGCCGAGCAACGACATGCGTTTCTGGGTGGTGATGTTGCTGGTGCAGTCGCTGCCGTATCTGGCGGCGCTGATCATGGCGTTCCTGTCGTCGCTGCCTAAACCGGCCACGGCGCCTGAGCCGGCAACAGCATAATCAGTAACGGATACGTCAAACGGCGGCCTTCGGGCCGCCGTTTTGCTTTAGAATGACCGCCTTTTTCAATGCCAACAAACTCGGTAGGAGCTGCCGAAGGCTGCGATCTTTTGATCTTGCTGTTGATTTTAAAAAACAAAATCAAAAGATCGCAGCCTGCGGCAGCTCCTACAGGTTTACCGTGCGCACCCGGAGTTATTACATGACGGCCCACGCCGACCTTTCGCCGACCCTCCAACTCGCCATCGACCTGATCCGCCGTCCGTCCGTGACGCCGGTCGACGCCGATTGCCAGAAGCAGATGATGCAGCGCCTGGGCGATGCCGGTTTCAGCCTCGAGCCGATGCGCATCGAAGATGTGGATAACTTCTGGGCGACCCACGGCAACAACGACGGCCCGGTGCTGTGCTTCGCCGGCCACACCGACGTGGTGCCGACCGGCCCGGTCACGGCGTGGCAGATCGACCCGTTCAACGCGCTGATCGACGAACACGGCATGCTCTGCGGCCGTGGCGCGGCGGACATGAAAGGCAGCCTGGCGTCGATGACCGTCGCCGCCGAGCGCTTTGTCGCTGACTACCCGAACCACAAGGGCAAGGTCGCGTTCCTGATCACCAGCGACGAAGAAGGCCCGGCGCACCACGGCACCAAGGCAGTGGTCGAGCGCTTGGCCGCGCGTAATGAGCGTCTGGACTGGTGCATCGTCGGCGAACCGTCGAGCACCACTTTGGTTGGCGACGTGGTGAAAAACGGCCGTCGCGGCTCGCTGGGCGCCAAGCTCACGGTCAAAGGCATTCAGGGTCACGTCGCCTATCCGCACCTGGCGAAGAATCCGATCCACCTCGCCGCTCCGGCGCTGGCCGAACTGGCCGCCGAGCACTGGGATCACGGCAACGATTTCTTCCCGCCGACCAGTTTCCAGATCTCCAACGTCAACTCCGGCACCGGCGCGACCAACGTGATTCCGGGGGATCTGGTGGCGGTATTCAACTTCCGCTTCTCCACCGAATCGACCGTCGAAGGCCTGCAGAAACGCGTGGCCGATATTCTCGACAAGCACGATCTGGACTGGCACATCGACTGGGCACTGTCCGGCCTGCCGTTCCTCACCGAACCAGGCGCACTGCTCGACGCGGTGTCGGCGAGCATCAAGGACATCACCGGTCGCGAGACTAAAGCGTCCACCAGCGGCGGAACGTCCGACGGCCGTTTCATCGCGACCATGGGCACGCAAGTGGTTGAACTGGGCCCGGTCAACGCGACCATCCACCAGGTCAACGAACGCGTACTGGCAGCCGATCTCGACGTACTGACCGAGATCTACTACCAGACCCTGATCAAGTTGCTCGCCTGATGCTCGCTTGCCCCATCTGCAGTGAACCGCTGAATGCGGTGGACAACGGCGTGGTCTGCCCCGCCGGCCATCGCTTCGACCGTGCGCGCCAGGGTTACCTGAACCTGTTGCCGGTGCAGCACAAAAACAGCCGCGACCCTGGCGACAACCAGGCCATGGTCGAAGCACGCCGGGACTTCTTGAACGCAGGGCATTACGCGCCGGTGGCCAAGCGTCTGGCCGAGCTGGCGGCGAGTTATGCGCCAGATCGCTGGGTCGATATCGGTTGTGGCGAGGGTTACTACACCGCGCAGATCGCCGAGGCCTTGCCGAACGCTGACGGCTACGCACTGGACATTTCCCGCGAAGCGGTCAAACGTGCCTGCAAGCGTAATCCGGCGATCACTTGGTTGATCGCCAGCATGGCCCGCGTGCCGTTGGCGTCGGGCAGTTGCCAGTTTCTCGCCAGCGTTTTCAGTCCTCTGGACTGGGAAGAAGCCAAGCGTCTGCTCAGTGTCGGCGGCGGTCTGATGAAAGTCGGCCCGACCAGCGGCCACCTGATGGAACTGCGCGAACGCCTGTACGACGAAGTGCGCGAATACACCGACGACAAGCACCTGGCCCTGGTGCCGCAAGGCATGGCGCTGGCGCACAGTGAAACCCTGGAATTCAAGCTGACGCTGGACAAGCCCGAGGATCGCGCCAACCTGTTGGCGATGACACCTCACGGCTGGCGCGCCAGTGCCGAGCGTCGTGCGGCGGTGATCGAACAGGCCGAGCCGTTCGAGACCACCGTGTCGATGCGCTACGATTATTTCGTTCTTCAATAACTTTTGGTCTCGGGCAAACGCCCGGGGCCGGCTAAATCCGCGAATGGATTTTTCAGACCCGCAGTGAGGACATCCATGCGCCAACCCGATATCGAGATTTACCTGAAAGACGCC